>OKRW01001312.1_pt1 | contig 21832 bp, 27 predicted proteins | sample 1601151 | NCBI WGS metagenome assembly OKRW01 (sample SAMEA3541471, study PRJEB24748) | human gut metagenome | biome: human gut; feature: human-associated habitat; material: faeces | place: China | collected 2012 | reverse complement strand
CATCTTTTCCCCTCTGTGTCGTCCTCTTTTCTTTTTTTCGAATGAGGTCGCCCTGCGAATCCGCCGTGGGGGTTGAAGTGTCGGCGTGTTTGGTGTTATAATAAACGACAAAGAATCTCGGAGGTTTTGCGCTTATGATGGATCATTTCAAGGAGGACATTGTCAGCCCACGCGCAAAGGCGCTGTCTAACGTCCTTTACGTGCTCTGCTGGGTGTTTATCGTGCTCTTCGGCGGCTATGCGCTGATGATGCTGCAGGTGGTCATGCTGCAATTCAGCGTGACGGCGCTCGTCACGGTGCTGATGGCGGCGGCCTTCGCCGTGCTGCTGTTTTTCCTCAAGGATAACCTCAAGGTGGAATATGAATACACGTTCACCAACGGTTCGCTGGATTTTGCGAAGGTCTTTCGTCAGGCCAAGCGCAAGGAGCTGGGCAGCATGAACGTCAAGAACGTCTCCGCCTGCGGCCATGTGGCCGGGGACAGCTTCCGCCGCTACCTGGCGATGAAGGACGTGGAAAAGAAGAACTGGTTCGCCAACCGCGACGGCAACCTCTTCTACTTCTATTACGTCAAGGAAAGCAAAAAGCACATGATTATCATCGAACCGAGCGAGGAAATGGTGGAGATGATCCGCCAGTACCTGCCCGCAGGCGTTTATCAGGGCTAAAACGGTCTCCGGCGCGCAAGAGCGGTCGGAGCTTTCTTTCCGAGGGGAGAAACCATGATTTATTTGGATAACAGCGCGACGACGCGCCCGTTTGACGGCGTGATCGACGTGATGGATCGCTGCATGCGCGAGCAGTATTTCAACGCTTCCGCCGCGTATAAGCCCGCCGTCGATGTGGATCGGGCGATGCGCGAATGTCGAAAGACGATTGCCGCGCAGCTTGGTATTCAGGAAAGCGGCGTGATTTTTACCGGCGGCGGCACGGAAAGCGACAACCTCGCGATTCTCGGCACGGCGGCGGCGCTCCGCCAGCGCGCGAATTTCGTTTGCAGCGCCATTGAGCACCCGGCGGTGGCGGAAACCATCCGGCGCGTGGAGCAGATGGGGCACACGGTGCGCGTGCTGCCGATTGACGCGCGCGGCGTGGTCGATCTGGCCGCCTGCGAGGCGGTGATCGACGAGCACACGGCGCTGGTGAGCTGCATGCAGGTGAGCAATGAAACCGGCGCGATTCAGCCGGTGGAGGCGCTGGCCAAGCTGGCGCGCAGGAAAAACCCGAACGTGCGGATTCATGTGGACGGCGTGCAGGGGTTCATGCGCGTGCCGATGCACATGGAGCGCATGGGCGTGGATCTGTATGCGCTGAGCGGGCACAAGATTCACGGCCCGAAGGGGATCGGCGTGCTGGCGGTTCGCCCCGGTGTGCGGCTGATTCCGCAGATCACGGGCGGCGGGCAGGAAAAGGGGGTGCGGTCGGGCACCTATAATTCCCCGGCCATTCTGGGGCTGGGCGAGGCGGTGAAAACCCTTGCCGCGGACGCGGAAGCCGTAAAACGGATGCGCGGGATGAAGGCGCGTCTCTGGGCGGCGCTTTCGCAGGAGGAAGGCGTCCGCCTCAACGGGCCGAAGCCGGAGGATGCGGACAGCGCGCCGCACATTCTGAGCCTGTCCTTTGACGGCGTGCGCGGCGAGGTGATGCGCAACGCGCTGGAAGGCGAGGGCGTGCTGGTCTCCACGGGATCGGCCTGCGCATCCCACAAGCAGAAGGTCAGCCCGACGCTGCGCGCGATGGGGCTGTCTCAGGCACAGGCGGACGGAACGGTTCGCGTGAGTCTGGGCGCACTGAACACGATGGACGAAATGGACGAGGCGGCGCGGCACATGCTGGCGCTCTACCGCATGCTTCGCCAATTCAAAAGGAGATAAAACGGTGAGAGAAATCCTGTTGGTTCGCTTCGGCGAGGGGTTTTTGAAGGGGCAGAACCGCCCGTTCTTTATGAAAAAGCTGATGGATCACATTCGTCAGGCCGTGCGCCCGGTGAATGGCCGCGTCTGGATGAGCGAAGGGCGCTTCTATGTATCCGATTTCACGGATATGGACGAGTGCATCCGCCGCGTGACGCGCGTGTTCGGCGTTCATTCCGTCAGCCCGGCCATCGAGATGGACAAGGACGATTTCGGGGCGATCTGCGAGCAGGCGGCCAAAATGATGGAGCCGCTTTCCGGCACGTTCAAGGTGCTGGCGCGCCGCTCCGACAAGCGCTATCCGCTCGATTCCCCGGCGATCATGCGCGAGGCGGGCGGCTACATCCTCGAACATGTGCCGCACCTGAGCGTGGACGTCAACCATCCCGATCACACGATGATGATCGAGATCCGCGACCATGCGTATCTGTCCGTCAAGCGCATCCCCGCCGTCGAGGGCATGCCGATGGGCACGAACGGCAAGGCGTGTCTGCTGCTCTCCGGCGGCATTGACAGCCCGGTGGCGGGGTTTATGATCGCCAAGCGCGGCGTTGAGCTCTGCTGTGTGCACTATCATTCCTTCCCGTATACCAGCGAGCGCGCGCGGGAAAAGGTGCTTGAGCTGGCGCGGCTGCTGAGCGAATACTGCGGCAAAATGCGCGTGCATGTCGTGCCGTTTACCGAAATTCAGATGCAGATTCACGCCAAGTGCCCGGAAAATTACACGACGCTCATCATGCGCCGCTATATGATGCGCATTGCCGAGATCATCGCCCGCAAGGACGGCGCACAGGCGCTGATTACCGGCGAATCCATCGGTCAGGTCGCCAGCCAGACGATGGAGGCGCTCGGCTGCACGGACGCGGTGGTGAATATGCCGGTTTTCCGCCCGGCCATCGGCATGGATAAGAGCGAGATCATCGAGCGCGCGCAGAAGATCGGCACGTTTGAAACGTCCTCCCTGCCGTATGAGGATTGCTGCACGGTCTTCACGCCGAAGCACCCGGCGACGCACCCGCGCATCGAACTGATCCAGAAGGCGGAGGATGCGCTGGACAGCGAGGCCTTGATCGCCGCCGCCATCGAGGGCACGGAAGTCATTGAAGTGGGCTAAAACCCGTATACCCGACATAAGATGAACGCAGAGGAACGAAACCTCTGCGTTTTTTGCGTTCAAGGGGGTGAGCCGTTGGAGGATGAGCGGCGGGCGCTGGCGGCGCGGATGACGGACAAGGCGGCGAAGCTCCTGCTGGATATGCCGCTCCGGCAGATGCGGCGGCTGGAGGAAATGCGCTTTTATGCCGGGCAAAACGCCTGCTTTGTGTTTGATGGGCGCGGCGAAACGCAAAACGTCTTTTTTTCACAGCAGGACGTGGACGAGCTGGTGACGGCGCTCTGCGGCCATTCGCGATACGCCTATGAAACCCAGTTGGCGCAGGGATATATTCCGCTGGGGAACGGCTGCCGTGCGGGCGTGTGCGGGCGCGTGACGACGGGCGAAAGCGGGCGGCTTTCGTTGCCGACCTCCGTGTGTATTCGCGTAGCCAGAGATGTTCCAGGGGCGAGCGGCGGCGTTTTGCCGTATATCATGGGCGAAGGCGGGCGGGTCTGCCGCGCACTGCTTCTCGGCCCGCCGGGATGCGGCAAGACGACGGTGTTGCGCGACGCGGCGAAAAAGCTGGCGGCCATGGGGATTCGCGTGGCGGTCTGCGACGAGCGGGAGGAGCTTTTCCCGACGGGCGAGGCGGAAAAAGGGATAGACGTGATGCGCGGCACCGATAAGGCGGCGGCCGTGGAGATGCTTCTGCGCGCGATGGCGCCGCAGGCGATCCTCTGCGACGAAATCGGGAACGAGCGGGACGCGCAGGCGCTTGAAAACGCCGCCAGATGCGGAGTCGGCCTGCTGGCCAGCGCGCACGCCGGGGCATGGACGGACGTTTTGCGCCGGCCGATTCTGAAACGGCTGTATGACGGGGCGACGTTTGAGCGGTATCTGCTGCTCGGGCGGCATGGGCGGCTTGCGGCGGCATATGGCGCGGAAGGAACGCCGCTTTTTAGGGAGGATGGAACGGATGTGGAACACGGCGGTGATGGCCATGATTTCGCTCAGCGCGATCGGGTTTGCGGTGGCGGATGGCGAGACGCGGCGCGTTCGGTGGATTCAGGCGATGCGCCGCTGTATTCTGCGGATGAACGACGTCATTCGCTATGAGCGGCTTCCGCTGGCCGCGCTGCTCGCGCGGATGGATTTGCGCGCGACACGCGAGCAAAGGGAGCTGACGAGGCTGCTGCACCTGTGCGGGGAGCGAATGGAAAACAGCGCCAACCCGCAGCTCGTCGAGCTTTTCGTGCGCGAGGCGGGCAGAACGCCGAGCTACGGCGTGCTGGCCGAAGCGGACAGGGAGGCATTTGAACAGGTGCTTGGCGAGCTTGGGCGGACGGGGCTGGAGGAACAGCTTCGGATTCTTTCCGAGGCGGACGGGCGCTTGTATCAGCGGGAGGAGAGCCTGCGCCGGGATGCGGCCAGACGCGCGCAGATGATCCGGACGCTGGGCGTGACGGGCGGCGCGGCGGCGTTTCTGATGCTGATCTAGGAGGGTGCGCCATGAACATTGATCTGCTGTTTCAAATCGCGGGCGTCGGGATCCTGATTTTCGCGGTGAATCAGGTGCTGCAAAAGGCGGGGCGGGAGGATATCGCCGTGCTGGCCTCCGTGGCGGGGCTGGTTGTGGTGATGTTTCTGGTCGTTGACTTGGTGGCGCAGCTCCTCAACAACGTCAAAAGCATTTTCGGCTTGTATTAAGGGAGGCGCTTTATGGTTCGGCTGATCGGTTTTTGCCTGCTTGCGGCGGTGATGACGATGCTCCTGCGGCAGATGAATCCGGGCGTGGCGGCGCTGCTTTGCGTGGCGTTCGGCACGATGACGCTGCTGATGCTGCTGCCCGCCGTGGGCGAATACGCGGCGCAGATTCGGGATTTTCTATCCGAGCTGTCGCTGGATGCGGTATACGGTCAGACCATGCTCAAGGCGATGGGCATCGTGCTGATGACGCAGTTCGCCGCGCAGGTCTGCCGGGACATGGACGCGCCGTCGATCGCCTGCCGCGCGGAGCTTTGCGGGCGACTGATGCTGCTCGGCGTGGCGCTCCCGATTTTTCTGAAGCTGACGCAGATGGCGGTCGGCGCGCTGCAATGAAACGGCTTGCGGCGCTTTTTCTGCTTGCGCTGCTGCTTCCGGCGGCCGCTGCGGCGGAGAAAACGGAGGAGCGGGTCACGCAGGGGATTGAAAGCGTGATCGACGGCATGGATTTTGCGGCAGTCGAGGATGTGACGCTGGATGTGCCCGGCTGGCCGGAAGGCCGAACCCTTGAGCAGACGGTGCGCGCGCTCGCGGGCGGGGAAGGCTTTTCGGCGGACGATGTACTGACGGCGGCGCTCGGCGTATTCATGCGGGAGGTTGGCGCGCTGATTCAGATGATGCTCTCCGTCATGCTGCCGGTGGTGCTGGCCAGCCTGCTGATGCATACGCTTTCGCCGCAGTCGGATTCGCTTTCGGCCATGAGCAGGAGCGCCTGCTTCGTGCTGGTGCTGACGCCGGTAATCGTGACGACGCTCGGCGAGCTTTCTCACACGCGGCAGACCATCGTGACCATGACGCGCCACATGGAACGGCTTCTGCCGATGCTGCTGACCCTGCTGACGGCATTGGGCGGCAGCGCGTCCTCCGCGTTTCTGCATCCGATGGTCGCGGCGGCTTCGGGCAGCATGGTTTTTCTCGCGCGGGAGGTCATTCTGCGGCTGGTGATGTGCACCTGCGCGGTGACGGCGGTGAACCACCTGTCCGACCGGGCGCACCTGACCCGAATGGCGCAGCTCCTGCGCGGCGCGGTCTGCTGGCTGCTCGGGGTGAGCTTCACGGTGTTCCTCGGGGCGATGTCGCTTCAAGGAGTGACGAGCGCGAGCATCGACGGCGTGGCGATTCGCGCGGCCAAATACGCGGTGGATAACTTTGTGCCGGTCGTCGGCGGCATGTTCTCCGACACGATGGACACGCTGGTGGGCTGTACGCTGATCGTCAAAAACGCGCTGGGCGTGGCGGCGGTGCTCGTGCTGGTCGGCGCGCTGGTCGGCCCGCTTCTGCGTACGCTGGCGGTGGTTTTCATGCTGCGGCTGAGCGCGGCGCTGCTTGAACCGATTGCGGATGGCGATATCGTCTGCGCCATTGGGGATTTTTCAAGGACGGTCGTGCTGTTTTTCATCACCATGCTGTGCGTGGGAACGATGTATTTTCTGCTGATTGTGCAGGTGCTGCTGGTGGGCAACCTGACGGTGCTGCTGCGATGACGGGAGGCGGGGCGGATGATGACCCTGATGGCGCGGCTGTGCACGCTCTGCGCGCTGACGGCGATGATTCAAATGGCGCTGGGCGAAAACGACGCGAAAGGGAGCATGCGGATGATCGGCGGGCTGCTGATGCTGCACCTGACGCTGGACGGCGCGCGCGACCTGTGGGAGGCGCTGTCACAGGCGGCGAGCGTGGAGGCCATTCTGGCGTGCATGATGAAATAGGCGAACGACCAAAGAAAAAACGAAGACGGATGAAGACGGATAGAGAGGATAGATTGAGAAGATCAACGGAGAGGATCAACGAAATAGAAGGGAGGGCGCGGCGTGGCGGATTGGTTCAGGAGAATCAAGGCGGCGCTCACGCCGCAGGTGCTTCTGCTGCTGCTCCTTGCGTTTTCGATGATCGGCTACTGCGCCCTTCGGGAAGAAGCGGGCGGGGCGGACAGGCTTGAAAAACAGGCGTCGGCGGTTTTATCCCGCATGGAGGGAGCGGGGCGCGTGGAGGTGACGATTATGACCCGAAAAGCGCAGACGGGCGGAGCGGGACTGCTGAAAGGCGAAACAGGCGGAGAAGTGCCGTGCGGCGCGATGGCCGTGGCGCAGGGCGCGGACGATCCGCTGGTGCGGATGCAGCTTGAACAGGCGCTTTGCGCATTGCTGGGCTTGCCCAATTCGGCGGTGAGCGTCGTGACGGGAGGAAAATAAATGACAAAAAAGGCGGAAAAGAGCATCAGGAAGACGATCTATCGCCATCCGGTCGGCGCGCTCCGCGTGTTTTGCAGCGTGATGCTGCTGACGCTGCTGGGCATATGCGGCTATGCAGGGTCGGCACGGACGAAAAACGTGCAATCGGCCGTCAGTCTCCCCGTGATCCGGACGGAGTTGGAGGGCGACGCCGTCGGCGGCGGCTCGATTGCGGAGGTTCGGGCGCGACTCAACCGGCAGCGGGAGGAGGAGCTGGCGCTGCTTGACGGGGTGATTGCCGACGCGGGAGGCGATTCGGCGGCGAAGGAGGCCGCGCTGGCGCAGAAGACGCAGATTGCGGAGCGGATGGAGCGCGAGGCGCAGATGACGGCTGTTCTTGAAGGGATGGGCGCGGAGGGCGCGCTGGCCGTTTGCGGCGCGCAGGGCGTGACGCTGCTGGTGCCGCAGACATTCGGCATGGACGAAAACGCCAGAAATCGGCTCTTAAACGCTGTCGGCGGGTCATCCGGGTCGGAAACGGCGCAACTAAAAATCATTCTGATCAAAAAATAAGCGAATTGGAATTGTGCACGGACGGAAAATCTGCTATACTAGTGAATATCCATAGGGAGGTGTTTTTGAAATGAACGAAAATCAGAACGTCGATATCGGCCGCGAGCAGGATAACGGTCAGATCACATACGCCAATGAAGTCATTTCTACCATCGTGAGCGTGGCCACCACGGAAGTGGACGGCATCTCCGCCATTGCGGGCAACAGCGGCCTGTTGGGCAAGGGCAAGCTGCCGCGCGGCGTGCGCGTGGATATGAACGGCGAAGACGTCAGCGTTGACGTCAGCGTGACGGTCGATTACGGCATGCCCATCCAGAAGGTTGGCCGCAGCGCGCAGGAGAACGTGCGCAAGTCCATTGAATCCATGACGGGTCTGCACGTGGAAAAGGTGGATCTGCACGTGGTCGGCGTGAGCTTTGAAAAGGAAAACGAGGAGCTCCAGCAGAGCCAGAAGATCGCGCTGAGCCTCGAAGCGGAAGAAGAGCAGCACGCGCTGGAAGAAGGCAAGGCGGCGCAGGAAACTCAGGCGCAGGAGCGCGCCGAGGACGAGCCGACGGACGAGGCGGCAGCCGAGGCGGCGGACGAGCCGACCGAAGAAGACGCCGGGCAGGAGGAAGAATCCTCCGAGCAGGCGTAAGGCGAGTGCGTTACAAGAGGCATAAAGGAGGAAACACAGTTTGAAACATCCTGTATGGGATCGAATTTTGATTCTGCTGTGCGCGCTGGTCGCGCTGGGCTGCGCCGCCGGTGTGGTCGCGCTGCTTGTCGGGAAAATCTCCTTTGATATGATTACGGGCTGGATCGCGGCCGTGGACATGAGCAAATTTGTCGTCAAGGCGGCGATGGTCGGCATTGCGGCGCTCTTCGTGCTGCTGTTCCTGCTGCTGTTCGCGATGATTCTGCCGTCCCGAAAGAAGCGCTCGAGCAACTACGCGATTCAGCGCAACGAAAACGGCATGGTTCGCATTTCGCTCAAGGCGCTGGAGACGCTGGTGAACAAGTGCCTCAACCAGCATGCGGAATTGAAGGTCGTCACGTCGTCGCTCTACAGCGACGAGGAGAGCATCCGTGTGGACGTACACATTTCGCTGCAATCGGATATCAGCATGCCGCTGGCGATTTCCGCGCTGCAAAAGCAGATCAAGAAGTATCTGGAAGCCTGCTCCGGCGTGATGGTGCAGGAGGTGCGCGTCTTTGTGGACAGCACCATTCCGGCGGATGAAAAGACGGAGGCCTCTCCGTATGCCATTCCGACGGCGCTGCTCGGTCTGGACGCCGATCCGCTGCCCGTGGGCAAGCCGGAGAAGCAGGACGAGCCGGAAAACCAGGCGGAAGAACAGCAGGACGCGGGAGCCGAATGTGGCGCGGAGCCTGAGGCCGATGAACCCGAAACGAAGGCCGATGACACGGCGGAAGAAGCGGCGCAGGAAGACGAACAGCAGACGGCAGAGCAGGAGCAGGGTGAACAGGCATGATGGATTTGAAAACGTTTGTGAGCCAGATGCTCACGCCGGGTACGGTTCCCTGTACGCTCTTCGGGGCGGCGCTCGGCCTGATTTTTGCGGTGCTCTGCCTGACGGTCGGCGTTGGGCCGGCGCTGCTGATTGCGCTTTTCTGCCTGATCGGCGCGTTTATCGGCGGGGTAAAGGATAAAAAGAAATTCGTGGAGAACATTTATCTGTTTTTCCATCACGATGAGAACGGCCGCTACTGAGAAGCGGCGCATATTCAATCAATAAAACGGATCGGAGCAAATGAAGAATGGCACGTCCTATAGCGCGTGAAGCTGCGATGCAGCTCGTATTTGAACAACTCTTTGGCGGAGAAGCGACGGCGGAGACCCTCGTTGATCTGATTGATTACAACCCGGGCGAGAAGGACAGCACCTATATCGACACCGTGGTTTCCGGCGTGAAGGAGCATGCCGAGCAGCTCGAGGCTCGTCGGCAGCTCGACGCCGAAATCGCGGCCTGCCTGCGCGGCTGGACGCTCGCGCGCCTGTCCCGCGTGGATTTGGCGATTATGCGCCTTGCCGTGTATGAAATGCAGTACAGCGGCCTGCCGGCGGCGGTGGCGATCAACGAGGCGGTTGAACTGACGCGCAAGTACTCCGGGGAGGAATCCTGCCCGTTCGTCAACGGTGTGCTGGGTACCATCAGCAGAAAGCTGGCGGCGCAGGCATGAGAGCTGTTCTGGGCATTGATACAAGCTGCTACACGACGTCCTGCGCGCTGGTGACGCCGGAGGGCGAGATTCTCTCTTCGTCCAGACGGCTGCTCACGGTGGAGGATGGCGCGCGCGGGCTCATGCAGTCGCAGGGTCTGTTTCAGCATGTCAAAAATCTGCCGCAGATGGTTCAAAACGTGATGGCCGACGTATCGGACGCTGAGATTTGCGCCGTGTGCGCAAGCACCCGTCCGCGTCCGGCAGAGGATTCGTATATGCCCGTGTTTCGCGCGGGTGAAAGTCAGGCACGCGCAGCAGCTTCATTACTGCGCGTGCCTTTTTATCCTGCCAGCCATCAGGAAGGCCATGTGCGGGCGGCCATGGTGGACGCCGGTATCGACGAGGCGAAGCCGTTTCTGGCGCTGCATCTCTCCGGCGGCACGACGGAAATCCTGCTCAGCGAAGAAGGAAAGCTGACGCTGCTGGGCGGCAGTCTGGATTTGCACGCCGGGCAGCTCGTCGATCGAACCGGCGTGAGGCTGCACATGCCGTTCCCAGCCGGGCCGTCGCTTGAAAAACTGGCGAGGGAGGGCAGGGCGCAGGGCTTGATCGGCGTATCCATCAAGGGCGTGAGCTGCAACATGGCGGGCGCGGAAAATAAGGTGACGCGCTGGATCGAAAGCGGCGACATGCCCAAAGCGCAGATCGCCGCCGAGGTGTTCGATTTCCTTTGCAGAAGTATTCTCCGGATGATCGCCGCTGCGGGCGAGCAGACGGGAGCTCGGCAGGCGCTGCTTGCGGGCGGCGTCGCATCCTCGACGCTGCTGAAGGGCATGCTGCTGGAACGCGCGAAAAAGACGCGCCTGGGCTGCAAGCTCTGCTTCGCGAGGCCGGAGCTTTCCGGCGACAACGCGGTGGGCGTCGCGCTGCTGGGCGCGGAAGCCTATCGGGCGGAGCGCCGTCTGCATGGATGATATGGACGATGAGAGAAGAAAGAATCCCTGAATTTCGCTGAATCGACAAAGGAGGGATTTTGATGCCCCTGACATGGATTGACGGCCGGGAGGTCGCAAAAAAATGGAAGGAAAACGCCGCCCAGCGCGCGCAGGCGCTGACGAAAAAGGGCGTGACGCCGCACCTCGCGGTGATCGTGGCGGGCGACAATCCGGCCAGCCAGGTTTATGTGCGCAACAAGGAAAACGCCTGCCTGCGCGCGGGGATTCGCTCGACCATCCTGCGCCTGCCGGAGAGCTGCACGCAGGAGGAGCTGGAAAGCGCGGTCGCCGCGCTCAACGCGGATCAAAGCGTACACGGGATTCTGGTGCAGCTTCCGCTGCCGAAAGGGCTGGATGAGGCGCGCGTGCTGGCGCTGATTGATCCCGAAAAGGACGTGGACGGTTTTCACGCGATGAATACGGGCAAACTGATGAGCGGCCAGCCCGGCTTCGTGCCCTGCACGCCGCTGGGCGTGATGAAGCTGCTGGAGGCTTACAACATCCCGACGCGCGGCAGGCATGCGGTGGTGATCGGGCGGAGCAACATCGTGGGCAAGCCGATGGCCATGCTGCTGCTGGCGGCGGATGCGACGGTGACCGTCTGCCACTCCAAGACGGAGAATCTGGCGGATATAACGCGGCAGGCCGATATCCTCGTCGCGGCGGTCGGCAGGGCGAATTTCGTGACCGGCGACATGATAAAGCCCGGCGCGACGGTGATTGACGTGGGCATTAACCGCGTGGACGGGGCGCTGGTGGGCGACGTGAACGCGGAGGAGGCGGCGCAGAAAGCAGCCTACCTCACGCCGGTGCCCGGCGGCGTCGGCCAGATGACGATCGCGATGCTGCTTTCCAACACGCTCGACGCGGCGGAACGCCATGGCCGCTAAGCTCGAACTGACGGTCTCTCAGCTCAACGAATATGTGCGCAGAATGTTTCAAATGGATCCGATGCTGCGCGCCATTGAGCTGAAGGGCGAAATCAGCAATTTGAAATTTCACCAGTCCGGCGCGCTGTTTTTCACGATGAAGGACGAAAACGCCGCGATTTCCTGTGTGATGTACGCCGATGAGACGGAAAATTTGCAGGCCATGCCGTTTGAAGGCATGCGCGCGACGGCGAGCGGAAGCGTGGCGCTGTACGCGCGGGGCGGGCAATATCAATTCGTCGTGAAGCGGCTGCATGCGCAGGGCGTGGGTGTGCTCTACGAGCGGCTGCAAATGCTCAAGGAGAAGCTGGGGCGCGAGGGGCTGTTTGCGCCGGAAAGAAAGCGCGCTCTGCCGCGCTACCCGGATACCGTCGGCGTGGTTTCCTCGCCGACGGGCGCGGTGATTCACGACATTTTGAATGTGTCGCTGCGGCGCAACCCGAACGCGCGCATCCTGCTCTGCCCGGTGCGCGTGCAGGGCGTCGGCGCGGATGAGGAAGTCGCGGCGGGGATTCGGATGCTCGAACGGCTGGAACACGTCAGCGTCATCATCGTGGCGCGGGGCGGCGGCTCGATGGAGGATCTGTGGACGTTCAACGAGGAAAGCGTCGTTCGCGCGGTGGCGATGTGCAAAAAGCCGGTCGTTTCCGCAGTCGGGCATGAAACCGACGTGACGCTTTGCGACTTGGCGGCCGATTTGCGCGTGCCGACGCCCTCCGCGGCGGCGGAATGTGTGACGCCGATTTGGGACGACGTGGCGGCCTCGGTGGAGGCGATGCGCGAAAGCCTGAAGGAAAGCGCGGAGGCATACGTCGAGGCGAGGCGAAACGCGCTGATCCTCGCGCAGACGAAGCTGAACGCCAACCGCCCGGATCTTCAGGTCGCGCGGCAGGCGGAACGGCTGGAGGCGCAAACGCAGACGCTTTTGCGCGCGATGCGGGAGCAGATGCAGAAGCGGCAGGGCGCGCTGGACGCGCGGCAGGCCGCGCTGGTGCTGCTCAGCCCGTATGCCGCGCTGAAAAGGGGATACGCCATCGTTCAGAAAGAGGGCGGCGCGGTGGCGAAGGCCGCGCTTTTGCGGGCGGGCGACGAGGTTTCGATCCGCTTTGCGGACGGCGTGATTCGCGCGAGGGTATGGAGCGAGGAGGAAGAGCATGGCCAGAAAGCAGACGTTTGAAGCGGGCATGAGCGAGCTGGAAGCGCTGACCGAGCGGCTTGCGGAGGGCGACATGACGCTCGACGAAACGATAAAGACATACGAAAAGGGCGTGGCGCTTGCCGCGCAACTGAAGCAGCAGCTTGCGGATTGCAGCAGGCGCATTGAACAGATCGACCCGGAGACGGCGGAGATCACGCCGCTGGAGGAGAAAAGCAATGGATTATCGTGAGCAATATCAGCGCTATGTCGCGATGGTGGAGGAGACGATCGAGCAGGTTCTGCCGCAGACCGAGGAAGAATGTCCGAACGAAATGCGCATCCCCAAGCGCCTGTGCGAGGCGATGCGCTACAGCCTGCTGGCGGGGGGCAAGCGAATTCGCCCGGTGCTGCTGCTGGCGACGTGCGAAATGCTGGGCGGCGATATCCGTCAGGCGCGCGTGCCGGCCGCCGCGCTGGAAATGATTCACACGTATTCACTGATTCACGACGATCTGCCGGGAATGGATAACGACGATTACCGCCGCGGAAGGCTGACAAACCACAGAGTTTTTGGCGAAGGCTTTTCGATTTTGGCCGGAGACGGATTGCTTAATTATGCGTATGAGTGTATACTAAACAATGCGCTGGCGTGGGGAGAAAATACGCCGGGGCATATCCGCGCGGCGCAGGAGATCGCGCGGCGCGCGGGCGTGAGCGGCATGGTGGCCGGGCAGAGCATCGATCTGCTCAGCGAGCACCGCGAGCCGAACGAGGCGACGCTGCAATACATTCACACGCACAAGACGGCCGACCTGCTGACGGCGCCGCTGCTGGCTGCGGCCTATATCGCGGGCGCGGACGAAAAGGCGATTTCCGCGCTGGAGACGTTCGGTCTCTGCGTCGGGCTGGCGTTCCAAATCGACGATGATTTGCTGGACGTGCTCGGCAACGCGAAGGATTTGGGCAAACAGACCGGCATGGACGCGCAGCGCGGCAAGATGACATGGCCCTCGCTGGTCGGCGTTGAGGCCGCACAGAAAAAATCCCGTGAGCTGTGGACGCGGGCGGAAGAGGCGCTTTCGGTTTTCGGCGATTCGGCGTGGTTCCTGCGCGCGTTTGCCGAGGCGCTGGCCAAGAGAAAGAAGTAAGAAACAGGGGGAGCAACCGTGGGGGCTATTTTACTGGAGATTATCAATAACCGCGTCATTCAGGCGGCGGCGCTGGCGTGGGCCATCGCGCAGGGGATCAAGGTGCTGCTGACGCTGGCCATCAGCAGGCGGTTTGACTACACGCGCGTGTTCGGTTCCGGCGGAATGCCGTCCTCGCACTCGTCGATGGCCTGCGCGATGCTGATGGTGGTCGGCCTTCACGAGGGTTTTTCCTCGGCGGTCTTTGCGCTTGCGTTCTGCTTTGCGGGCGTGACGATGTATGACGCGGCGGGCGTGCGCCGCTCGACGGGCAGAAACGCCGCGGTTATCAACCACATCGTCGAGGGTCTGTCGGGCAAGGGCTTCAATTTTGACGACGAGCATCTCAAGGAGCTGGTCGGCCACACGCCCATTCAGGTGCTGGCCGGCGCGCTGCTGGGCATCCTCGTCGGCGTTTTGATGGCCTAAAGACGCTGACCCGCATCGTGAAACGACAGAAAGACGATTGAAAAAAGGGAAAAACCGTGCTATAATCAGACGCAGGTGGTGCAGTATTCTAGTCAGCAAAGTTCTCTCTGAAGACGGGGCTAAAAATCCGTTAAAGGGCATATCGATGAAGTTTCTGGCGCTGGCTGCTGACGCCCAGTCGGGGGTTGGCGCTGGGAGTAAGAACTATGGGCGGCCGTCAATGGCATGGCGGAGTTCGACCCATTTTTCGTGGAGGCATGACGGCTTTGCGTCATGAAAACCTGCATGGTGGTACAAAAGCTGCCTGCAGTGTAGCCTGCCTTGAGCGGCTGTGGTGGATCACGGAACAACGCACGGTGACCAAAGGCTCACGGAAGCCGCCGCGATCGCTGTGTGAAACCACGACTGCAAAAGAGGCTAGGAAAGAACCGAGGCTGCCGAGGAAAGCTCCTAGACTGTCGAACAGGATATAACAGAGATTACAGTGTGGTCTCAGTGGTAATTCGGTCCCGCGCACGGAAACGACGCGGCGCGCGCTTTCAAGGGAAACCGCTTCTATGGCGACAGGAAGTAACGCGCGGGGAAAGCCTACCGAACCTAAGCCGCAAGGTCTATTTGTTATATCACCACCTTTCTTTTGCAAGCAGGCTCACGGTTTTTCGTGGGCTTTTTTTACCATAACGGGGAAAGATAACGCGGCGCAGAGCGCCTTAGACTGTAGATAAAAAGCTATTCTCCCCCCGAAGGGGGAGAATAGCCCTTTCCGCAAATGAAAGAATAGCTGAATTTCTTGATTTTGCTATTCAAGCCAAGTTTGCTTATGTCAACAGGCTACGGCGCAGAGCGCCTTCACGGCTTAGATGGAGTGAAAATGTTGTGAGTAAAAAGGAAAAAACGAAGCAGGAAAAGCGGCAGTGGGTGGTCACGGTCGTGATTCTTTCCTTTGTGCTTTCCGTGCTGATGTCGGTTTTAACGAGCCTGTTCGTCGATTCGGCGGGGCTGCTGGTCGCGCTGCTGGCGCTGATCGTGCTGATTTCCATCGGCGTAATAACGGACGTCATCGGCACGGCGGTCACGTCGGCGGACGAACAGCCGTTTATTGCGATGGCCTCCAAGCGGATCAAGGGCGCGAAGCAGGCGCTTCGGCTCATCCGCAAGGCGGAGCGCGTGTCGAGCCTGCTCAACGACGTGGTGGGCGATATCGTCGGCGTTATCAGCGGCTCGGCCGGTTCGGTGATCGCGCTGTATCTGGCGGCGATGGGGCTGCCGACGGCGGTAGCTTCCGTGCTGATTGCGGCGTTTACGTCCGCGTTTATGATCGGCGGCAAGGCGGCGGGCAAATCCATCGCGATTGAGCAGAGCGCGAACATCGTGCTGTTTGTCGGCAAGACGATGGCTCTTTTCGAGCGCAAAACGACAAAACGAAAGAAAAATAAGAAAAACTGAGGGAGGTGCGGTCGATGGCGATTCTGCCTGAAATCAGCGGGCCGGATGACGTCAAGCGTCTGGATGCGAAGCAGCTGGACGAGCTGGCCGCGGAGCTGCGGCAGACGATTATTGATACCGTGTCGCGTCAGGGCGGGCATCTGGCGTCCAATTTAGGCGACGTTGAATTGACGATTGCGCTGCACAGGGCGTTCAACAGCCCGACGGATAAGCTGGTTTTCGACGTCGGTCATCAGATTTACGCGCATAAGCTGCTCACCGGCAGACAGGAGCAATTCAAAACCCTGCGCTCCTATCACGGCATGAGCGGTTTTCCGTGCCGCGAGGAAAGCGAGCACGATTTGTTTGATACGGGTCATTCGTCCACGTCCATTTCGATGGCGCTGGGGCTGGCGCGCGCCAGAGATTTGAACCACGAGGATTATCACGTGGTGGCGATTGTCGGCGACGGCGCGCTGACGGGCGGCATGTGTTACGAGGCGATGAACGACGCGGGCAACGGGCACACGCGGCTGATCGTGGTGCTCAACGACAACGAAATGTCCATTTCCAAAAACGTGGGCGCGCTGTCGGAATATTTCAAGCACCTTCGCGCGAGCGCGTCATGGTACGGCAGCAAAAAGCGCATCCGCGACAAGCTGACGCGCTTTCCGCTGATCGGCAAGCCGCTGGCGCGCGCGATTGAAAACGCGAAGAACATGGTCAAATCCGTGACGACGGGCGGAGAGATGTTTGAAGCGCTGGGCTTCCGCTACCTCGGCCCGTTCGACGGCCACAACATCGAAGAGATGACCCATGTGTTTGAGGAAGCGAAGCAGGTTCAGGATATGCCGCTGCTCATCCACGTGATTACGAAAAAGGGATACGGCTACGATTTAGCGGAGCGCCAGCCGGAGAAATTTCACGGCGTTGCGCCGTTCCGCGTGGAAAACGGCATGAAGCGGAGCCAGAGCAGCAAGGAGAGCGCCGCGCAGGCTGCGGGCAAAGAGCTGATGAACATGGCGGCGGAGGATGCGCGCGTGGTTGCGGTGACGGCGGCCATGGCGGGCGGCACGGGGCTGACGGAGTTCGCGTCGTATTACCCGAGCCGGTTTTTCGACGTGGGCATTGCCGAGCAGCACGCGGTGAGCATGGCGGCGGGCATGGCGCGCGGCGGCTACCGGCCGTATTTCGCGGTATATTCCACGTTCCTGCAGCGCGCTTATGACCAGATTGTGCACGACGTATGCCTGCAAAACCTGCCGGTGTGCATCCTTTCGGATCATGTGGGGCTGGTCGGAGACGACGGCAAGACGCATCACGGCGTGCTCAGCGTTCCGATGCTGATGAGCATCCCGAATTTGACGCTGCTCGCGCCCCGCGATACGCGCCAGATTCGTCAGGCCGTGCGCGCGACGCTCAAGCTGGATGGGCCGTGCGTCGTGCAATATCCCAAGGAAGGCATCGAGCCTTACGCGCAGAACGTGACGGGCGAACCGTTTGCCGTCGGCAAATGGCAGACGCTGATCCCCGGCGGGCAGGACGCGGTCATCCTCGCCTATGGCCGGATGACGCAGAACGCGATTCAGGCCTCTGAGCTGCTGGTTCAGCGCGGGCTGTCGGTCGGCGTGATCGACTGCTGCTCGCTGAAACCGCTGGATATGGATTGCCTGCGCGCGCTGTTCGAGCGAAAGGGGAAGATCGTCACGATTGAAGAAGGCGAAATGATCGGCGGATTCGGCTCGGAAATCGCGCGCGTGTGCGTGGAGGAAAACGCGGACGCGCCCGTGCAGATCATCGGGCTGGAAAACCGCTTTATCACGCACGGCTCCGTGCCGGAGCTGCTGCGCGAGTGCGGGCTGACGCCGGAGCAGCTCGCGGATCGAATAGAAGAAATCGCAGGAGACAAGGAGAACAGTCATGTCGGATAAGAAACGGGTTGACGTCGCGCTGGTGGAGCGCGGGCTGGCGCAGAGCCGGGAAAAGGCGCAGGCGCTGGTGATGTCCGGCGTGGTCTATATCGGCGAAAACAAGGTGGACAAGGCTTCCGCGCAGGTGACGCCGGAGGACGAGCTGATCGTGCGGCAGACGGGCACGGGCTACGTGAGCCGCGGCGCGCTGAAGCTGGAAAAGGGGCTCGCGGTCTTCGGCGTGGAGGCCAAGGAGCGCGTGGCGATGGATTTGGGCGCGTCCACGGGCGGCTTCACGGACGTGCTGCTGCAAAACGGCGCGGCGCATGTCTATGCCATCGACGTGGGCTACGGCCAACTGGATTGGAAGCTGCGCAACGATCCGCGCGTGACCGTGATGGAGCGCACCAACGCGCGCTACCTGACGGCGGACGACCTGCCGCTCAAGCCGACGCTCGGCGTGATGGATGTGTCGTTCATTTCGATTACAAAGATTCTGCCTGCGGCCGCCGCGATCATGGGCGAGGACGGCGAGTTTATTTCGCTGATTAAGCCGCAGTTTGAGGCGGGGCGCGACCGCGTGGGCAAAAAAGGCGTGGTTCGCGACGCGCAGGTTCATCTGGACGTGGTGAAAGAGATCCTGCAATTCATCGATGCGGACATGGGCTGGACGGCGCAGAACCTCTCCTTTTCGCCGATCAAGGGGCCGGAAGGGAACATCGAGTTTCTGGTGCACATTCTGCCCAAATGCCGCGCGACGCACTGCGTCACCGAGCAGGAGGCGGCGGAGGTCGTCCGTCAGGCGCACGAATCGCTGGGCAACGCCTGATTTGAAAAAAAGAGGGAGGACATCGGCGCATGATTCGCAACGCGATGTTTTATCTGAACCAGAATAAGCCGTCGGTTTTCGACACCGTGCGGGTCTGCGCAGAGCTTTGCCGCGAGCGGGGCATCGAGCCGATTTTCTTTGAGGCGAATCGGGAAGAATTGATCGAAAAGCTGGGCGACGAAGCGGAAACGGCGCGGTATCTCCCCGAACCGGAGGCCGGAACGGTCGATATGCTCTTTGTATTCGGCGGCGACGGCACGGTGCTGCGCGCGCTGGATATGTATGTGGACAGGGACATCCCGATTCTGGGAATCAACCTCGGGCGGCTGGGTTTTCTGCTGGAGACGCAGACGCAGGAGCTGCCGGAGGCGCTGGATATGCTCGTTCGCGGCGAATACGCCATCGAGCGGCGCATGATGCTGTACGCGGAGGGCATGTGCAACGGGAAGCCCGTTTCGGCCTACGCGACCAACGAAGTCAGCATTTCCCGAGGTCTCTCCCAGCGGATGATCGCGCTGGATGCGCTCGTCGGCGGCGCGCTGGTGGATCATTACATCGCGGACGGCGTGGTGCTGGCCAGCCCGACCGGCTCAACGGCGTATTCGCTTTCGGCGGGCGGGCCGATTGTCAGCCCGGATGTGCCGTGCTTTGTGCTCAACCCGATCTGTCCGCACACGCTGCAATCCCGGCCGATTGTGCTTTCCGCCGATGAGCCGGTGACGCTGCTGCTGAACATGAAGGAGATGCGCGAGGGCATGCAGCTCTCCATCGACGGGCAGGCGATCAGCCGGATGCGCAACGGCGAGCGGCTGACGGTGATGCGCTCGCCGCACGACGCGCAGCTTGTGCGCTTTTCAAGGGCGCGCAATTTCTTCTCGCTGCTCAAGGACAAACTCTCTCAGTGGAGCTTATAAACGGCGGATTTTCCGACCAACCCGATTCGAGGAGGACGTTATGAAGGCAAAACGGCAGGCTTTGATCCGCGAAATTGTGGAGAGCCAGAGCATACAGACGCAGGAGGAGCTTGCCGAAGCCCTGCGCGTGCACGGGATGGTGGTTACGCAGGCCACGGTTTCCCGCGACATCAAGGAGATGCACCTCATCAAGGTGCTTGCGGAGGACGGCGCGTATCGCTATGCGATGATTGACAAAAACGATCAGGGCGTGGGCGACAGGCTGATTCGCATGCTCTCCGATTCGGTGGTCGATATCAACAGCGCCAACAACCTGATTGTGATTAAAACCCTTTCCGGCAGCGCGCACGTTGCGGCGGAGGCGGTGGACAGCCTGCACTGGCCGGAGGTGCTGGGCACGGTCGCGGGCGACAACACGATTCTGATTATCGTGCGCTCAAACGACGAGGTGGACGCGGTGATCCGCCGGTTTAAGAACATCGTCAGGTAAGAGGGGAAGATTGCGATGCTTTTACAGCTTAGTATTCATCATCTTGCGCTGATTAACGACATGACCATCGACTTCGAGCCGGGCATGAACGTGATGACCGGCGAAACCGGCGCGGGCAAATCCATCGTCGTGGACGCTGTGAATCTGGTGCTCGGCGAACGCGCGGACAGGGATTTGATTACAAACGGCGAAATGAAGGCGCGCGTGGAGGCGGTATTCGATATCGCGGACAACGAAAAGGTCAAGGCGCTGCTGGGCGAACTGACGCTGACCGGCGACGAGGATACCGCGTCCATCTCCCGCGAGCTGACCAGCGCGGGGCGAAACATCTGCCGGATTAACGGCACGATTGTTCCGCTTCAAACGCTCAAACAGGTTTCTGCCCAGCTATTGGATATCCACGGCCAGCATGAGCACCAGCTGCTGCTGGACAGCAAAAACCACATCGGCTATCTGGATGAATACGCCGCGGACGAGGTTCGGCCGCTGCTGGCGGAAAACGAGCAGGCGTATGCCGCGTGGCGGCAGACGGCGCAGAAGCTCTCCAAACTGCGCAAGAGCGTGGCCGAAAGGGAACAGCGCATTGACATGCTCCGCTTTCAGCTCGAAGAACTGCGCGGCGCGCATTTGACGGCGGGCGAAGAAGAAGAACTGGAGCGCCAGAAGGTGTTCTATCGAAACGCGGGCAAGATCATGTCGGCGTTCGACGAATCCTGCGCGCTGCTGAGCGACGGCGTGGAGGGCGGATCCTCGGCGGTGGAGCTGCTGCGCGAGGGCGTGAACGCGCTGGAGCCGGTGGCCTCGCTCGATGCGAGATATGAAACGGTATACGCGAGGCTGGACGGCCTCTGCTATGAGGTGGAGGACGCGGCGCGCGATTTGCGCGACCTGCGCGAGGACATGGACTACGACGGCGAGGAAGCCGAACGTGTGGAAAGCCGATTGGATCTGCTGCGCCGCCTGAACCGCAAATACGGCGCGACGACGCAGGAGATGATCCGCTATCGGGATAAAATCGAGGCGGAGCTGAGTGAATTGGAGGATTCCGACGAGGCGGCGGAACGGCTGGAAAAGGATTACCGCCAGATGACGCGGCGGCTGGAGGAGATTTCCGTAAAGCTGACGCATGCGCGAGAGGAGGCCGCGAGGCGCTTTGAACGCGCGATTGTCGAGCAGCTTCACGATCTCGGCATGAAAAACGCGCGGCTTTCGATGGCGTTTGCGCCGTTGGGCGAGGGCGAAAAGCTGCGCGACCGCTTCAGCGCGCAGGGCGTGGACCGAATTGAAATGATGTTCTGCGCGAATCTGGGGCAGCCGCTCAAGCCGCTGGCGCGCGTGGCTTCCGGCGGCGAGCTGTCGCGCATCATGTTGGCGCTCAAAAATCTTTCGGCGCAGAAGCCGGGAATTCCCCGAAGCATGGTCTTTGACGAAATCGACACCGGAATCAGCGGGCGCATGGCGCAGGTTGTGGCCGAGAAGATGAGCCAGATCGGCGACCATCATCAGGTGATCTGCGTGACGCATCTGCCGCAAATCGCCGCGATGGCGGATACGCAGTATCTGGTCTGCAAATACGACGAAAACGGCGCGACGCGCACCGAGGTGACGCGGCTGAGCGAGAGCCAGCGCGCGCAGGAGATCGCCCGCATGGTGGGCGGGGCGGGCTGCGAAAGCGAGAGCAGCGTTCGCCACGCAGCCGTGATGCTGGAGGAAGCGAGGGCGCGCAAGCAGGCGCTCCGCGCGGCCATAGAGGGAAAATAAAGCCGCCGTCACTGGGTGGAAAAGAAAAAGCAGAAAAAACGAGGCTGTCAAGATCACAACACCGATATTTCAAGAGTAAAACTAAGTTTTTTGCCCGAAGGTTTCCAAAGGGCGACCGGAAAGCCCTTTGGTGGGGCGATGG
>OKRW01001310.1_pt1 | contig 21853 bp, 16 predicted proteins | sample 1601151 | NCBI WGS metagenome assembly OKRW01 (sample SAMEA3541471, study PRJEB24748) | human gut metagenome | biome: human gut; feature: human-associated habitat; material: faeces | place: China | collected 2012 | reverse complement strand
CAAGTGTGACGTATTATCATAAAGCAGACTATGAAGATGCGCAGCTTTTGAATGGAATCGATGTTTCCTGGTGGCAGGCAAAAAATAAAAAAACAACAGCACTTAACTGGGAAAAAATACATGATGCAGGGATAGATTTTGCATTTGTCCGTGTAGCATCGCGAGACACTTCTGATGGAAGTATTTATGAAGATACGGCGGCAGATTCCCATATTCAGGCGGCACTTGAGAACGACATCAATGTCGGTCTGTACATATTTTCACAGGCACTGACAGAAAAAGAGGCAAAACAGGAAGCAGAATATGTGCTGGATCTGGCAGATAAATACGGCTGGGATGTGACCCTTCCGATTGTTATAGACAGGGAAAAAGGAAGTCACAACCGCCTGACAGGGGGGAAACTCTCCAAAGCAAAAGAGACAGCGGTCTGCCAGTCATTTGCAGATACGATTTCCGATGCGGGATATCAGCCGGTTGTTTATGCTTCCTATGCATGGATCAAATCCTATATTGATACAGATTCCCTGGAGGATTGCGGCATCTGGATTGCACGATATAATAATACGACAACGAGCAATGCAAAAAGCGGGGAACCTTATGCAGACACAGCATATGATTATGAATTCTGGCAGTATTCATCCGTTGCAAAGGTAAATGGATATACGGGAAATCTGGACGTGAATTTCTGGTACAAGGACACCAGTGCAAAAACCGGAGGGCTGAAAGCCACTGTAGGGAATGCATTTGATCCGGTTAAACTGAGCTGGAGTAAAGCGGAAGATGGGGTGACAGGATATCGCGTGTACCGGTATGACGAAAAACAGAAAAAATATGTTTACATGAAGCAGACGAGCGGAAAAAGCTTTACGGATACCGATGTGACAAGCGGAAAGACTTATCAGTACAGGGTGCGCTGCTTTTGGACCATCGGTGGGACAAATTATTATGGAAATTATTCTTCGGTGGTATCGGCCACCGTTCCACCGGCAAAAGTGTCCGATGTAAAAACACAAAAGCGCAGCAGTACATATGTGACACTTGGATGGAACAAAATATCAGGTTCCAGCGGATACCGGGTTTATAAATATAACACAGCAGAAAAGAAATACGAAAGTGTGGCAACGATTGCAGGCGGAGCAGAAGTTTCTTATAAAGTTACAGGATTGAGCGGAGCTACAACGTACAAATTTAAAGTGAAATCTTATAAAAAAGCAGAAGGGGAAACCGTCTGGGGAGAAGCTTCTGACGCACATGAAGAGTGCACAAATCCGCTGAAGGTAAAAAATCTCCGGCTGCAGACAAAATCTTGTGCAGTTACATTAAAATGGGATAAAACGAGCAATGCAACAGGATACCAGATTTACCGTTATAACAGTAAAACGAAAAAGTATGATAAAATTGCCACTATTAACAATAACAAAACATTTTCCTATAAGGATTCCAAATTGAAAAAGGGGACTGTCAGCCAGTATAAAGTCCGTGCATATAAATCTTATAATGGGAAAACGTATGTGGGTACCTGTTCAAACGTTACGAAAATAAAAGTGAAATAGGTAATGATTCATGGGTGATTCACACAAATAATTTCAGAATATTGAACAGAACACCATCGAATGCATTTCCTAAGAAATCAAGATTTTTTATATAAGAACTCCACGCAAAAAGCCACGCAGTAAAATATTTTGACTGCGTGGCTTTACATATTATTTAATATAAACATGGATTCATAGTGCTTCGATGGAATCAATCATCATCAGCAACTACTTTTACCGTATACACAACCGATTTTTTTTCATCCTTGGAATTAGTATAGCTGCAGGTGATCTTTGTTGTTCCTCTAAATCAAAATCGTCCCAGACCTTCTCATACTTGACAGAAGCACCGGACTTCCGGAGAGAGTAATCTTTCTTTGCCTCTGTTACAGATACCTTGATTGTGTCCCCGTAACGATCCTTGTTTTTCCCATATACATAGCACCGGATCTTTGCAGTTCCGGGTTTTACAGCAACAAAATCCATATCATCACCGGTTCTGTATGTGGATGTCCTCTTTGGCATCGAGCCTTACCATATCTGGAAAAAGGATGAGGATCATGCCGCAGGCGATGTAAAGGATGATATTCCGTTCCAGCCGGATCGTGACCAGCAGGAACAGGTATTTTGCGCATTTGTCAAAGAGTATCCGAATCTGAAATGTATTGCCAGACATGTCCGTTTTGCACACAGCTGCAGCGAAAACAGCCTTCTGGCATATCTGTGGAAAGATGGACAGATTTATGAAAGCAGACGTCTGACCTTTCATATCCTCGACCGGGTCGGAGGCGGAGATGCATTTGTAAGCGGCATTATTTATGGCCTGATGAATGATTATACACCGGAGGATACGGTGAATTTCGGTGTTGCGGCAAGTGCTGTAAAGCATACGATTCATGGGGACGGAAATATTACGGATGATGTTTCTTTGATCCGGCATGTGATGGAAATGAATTTTGATATCAAACGATAAAACGGTGAGGTAATAACATGAATGAATTAGAAGAAAAATTTTATGAAACCGGAGTGGTTCCGGTCGTTGTATTGGAAGATGCAGAGGATGCAGTGCCGCTTGCACAGGCACTGGTCGAAGGAGGACTTTTGAGTGCGGAAGTGACCTTCCGCACCGCAGCAGCAGAGGAGTCCATCCGCCGGATGACGGAGGCTTTTCCACAGATGCTGGTGGGAGCCGGCACGGTGCTTACGAAGGAGCAGGTCGATGCGGCTGCAGCAGCCGGTGCAAAGTTTATCGTAAGTCCGGGATTTGATCCGGAGATCGTAGATTACTGTCTGGAAAAGAAGATTCCGGTTCTGCCGGGCTGCATTTCTCCTTCAGAAGTCGCACAGGCGGTCAAAAGAGGTCTTACCATTGTGAAATTCTTCCCGGCAGAGCAGGCTGGCGGAATTGCCATGATCAAAGCGATGGCAGCACCGTATGTGGGGCTTAAGTTTATGCCGACCGGCGGAATTAACGCAGGAAATTTAACGGAGTATCTTTCCTGTGACAAGATCCTCTGCTGCGGTGGAAGCTGGATGGTGAAAGGGGATCTTGTAAAAGCCGGAGATTTCGGCAATATCAGGGAATTGTCCGCAGAGACCAGAAAACTTGTGGATACTATCCGGAAATAGTTGGTATTTGATACTGTCTGACCGCATCAGCACCACCAGGCAGGAAGAGAATAAGGAGAATAGCGACGATCCATGGGAACAGTGTGGTAAAAATGTTATACAGGTCTCCCAGTGGATCCTCGCTGTAATCCCAGAAAGGTCTGGCAGGATCATTGATCCAGTAGACATTTATGATTGTCCGCAGATGGGATCTGGTACTGCTTAGCGGAGAACAGGAGAATTTTCTGCAGTACTCTTTTCCGGCTACCGTGTAAGTATACCTTGCCGCCCAGTAATTGTGGTCGGAATTTGACCGGTTGACCGTGATTCTTTTTGCATCTTTTTTTATAATCATTCCCTTTGTGACATGTCCGCGTTCTTTTGCAATTTCAATTTTTCTGCTCAGCCCAACTTTTCTTTTGGCTAAAAACTTCAGATCAATGATGTACAGTGGTATCAGCGATATAACGGCTACAGTTACCTGCCATGGATACTGGCGGATGGCGTTGATGATTTCTTTAAATTCCATGATTTCCCCCTTTTTTGCTTCCTATAAGGAAGCGGTTTTGAACACTTTCCCGGTACTGCCGTCTCTTATGCGGTCAGACCATGGAAAGGAATATGGTCTTTGCATCCTTTATTATAGGAAAAAAGGGATTATTTGGCAATAAAAAACAACTGTAAACGTTTTCATATATTAGGCATATCTATCTGTACATTTCATGAAAGCATAACGACAATTCAGAATAAAATCCCCGGATTTATTTGTCCTTAAATCCTGTAAAATACGGCATTTTTAGAAAAATTATATTCATACCAATTATGTATGAATATAGGGAAATAAAACGCAAAGGGTGAAAACGATTTCACTTTTTGCTTTTGTCATTTCCATACTGCCGCGTATATAATGCAGGCAACAACAACACAGGGAGGTGTGGAAATGGAAACATCAAACATTATAGAAAACAAGGCACTTTGTGACGAATATATGGGAAAATACCCGGTCATATTTCTTTCACTCAAGAGCGTGGAAGGATTATCTTATGAGGATGCAAGGTATCGTATCACAGAGCTGGCAGGAAGAGAGGCACAACGGTTTTCATTTTTGTCAGAGAGTGACAAACTATCTGATAATGAAAAGGAGCAGTATCAGGCAATTGTCGCATTGCATAATGGCAAATATTCTATGGATGAGAATATACTGACATCAAGCATATATATACTGTCACATTTATTGCATAGGCATTATGGACAAAAAACCGTAATCCTCATAGATGAATATGATGTTCCACTGGATAAAGCGTTTCAGAATGGCTATTATCGGGAGATGGTTTCACTCATTAGGGGACTTTTCGGAATGGCTTTAAAGACCAATGATAGTCTGCAGTTTGCCGTTTTAACAGGATGCTTGCGTATTTCCAAAGAAAGTATTTTTACAGGATTTAACAATTTCGAGGTTTTGTCGGTTTTAAATGTTCCGTATGATGAGAGTTTTGGATTTACGGACAATGAGGTTGAAAAACTTCTGGATGATTACACGTTTTCAGACCACTATCCGGAAGTTAAGGAGTGGTACGATGGTTATCATTTCGGAAACACCGATATTTACTGTCCGTGGGATGTTATCCGGTATTGTAAAAGCCTGTGTGCAGATCCGAACGCAATGCCAGAAGATTTCTGGTCGAATTCAAGCGGCAATGCCATTGTGCGTAGATTTATAGACAAAGCGGATGTCCAGACAAAAAACGAAATCGAGCGTCTGATTGCAGGAGAATGTATTGAAAAAGAAATCTCGCTGGAACTCACGTATGATGAGCTTGATAAAAGCATTGAAAACCTGTGGAGCGTACTTTTTACCACCGGATATCTGACGCATCAGGGACGTACAGAAAGCGGAAAATACCGCCTGACCATACCAAACAGGGAAATTAAAACCTTTTTATAAAGAAAATCAGGGAATGGTTCAGCGATGTGTCCAGGAATGACGGTAAAAAACTGGAAGAATTCAGCAATGCATTTTTGGAAAAAAATCCGGAAAAAATTGAGCAGATCTTTGGAGATTATCTGTGGAACACGATCAGCATAAGAGACACAGCGGTTGCAAAAGAAAAGAAAGAAAATTTCTATCATGGCATTCTGCTTGGTCTGCTGGGCTATAAAGCAACCTGGCTTACAAAGTCAAATGCCGAGTCCGGAACCGGCTACAGTGATATTTTGGTTGAGGTGCCGGACAACCGGACAGGAATCGTAATCGAACTCAAATATGCAGAAAATGGAGATATGGATGCGGCATGTGCCAAAGCACTGGAGCAGATAGAGGAAAAAGACTATGTGGATAGGCTGAGACAGGACGGAATGAGGAACTTTATTAAGTATGGAATTGCGTGCTTTAAGAAGGATTGTAAGGTTGTGGTTGGAGAATAGGACAGGGAAATTCAGGAAATGTTTAGTAGTTAATGGATGGTTGTAAAATGCACGGAAATATTAGACCCTTTGCTTCTGCAAAAGAATGTTTGAAAGTGGTTAAGGAGAATCTGAAAACATATGGAATTATTTTTTAGATATAGAAATGCCTTACATTTCAGGGTTGGGAGTCGAATCCTTTTTTAGAAAGCTGAAATACATGATTGGACTGAGCAATTTTCATTCCTATAAACCACAGTATATCGAACAGGAGATATGGGCAAAACTGATCACTTATAACATCATGGAAACTGTGATAAACTATATAGTGTTGGAAACAAACGATACAAAACATGCGTATAAAGTCAATTTTACAATAGCTGCACATATCTGCATCTGCAGAGTCTTTTTCTGTCTGAACATGGAGAAGGACAAATATGACGTGATGTCTTTATTGCCAAAGAAATTAATCCCTGTCTGGAATGATCTTCAGTACTCAAGACTTCAAGCAACCCATTTCTGGAAAACCACGATATTTCATATGTAAGGCTGCATAAACATCATTATCATTATAACTTTTTAAGAGGCAGATTCGCAATCAGCCTTTTGTTGTACCATAAACAGCAAGAAATTTTCCTGCTTTCAACTGGTTTGTGGATACAGGAACATGACTAATGCTATATTTCTATGAATATTCCCAACTCGTATCACTAACTAAGTGACATTGGTTCTGAACAGTTACTTTCTTTTTTCCAAGTATTCATAAATACATTGGATGCATGGATAAACAGTTAACCCTTCAATAAGCTGTGGATAGTTTATACTACTTATAGCTTATTTTGTGGAAAAGAAAGGGGGAGGTTTCTACACAGCATGATTCCTTTCCCCTCGCTGTTTGCATATTCCCAGACAATCATCTATGGCATCATGGGAAACGTTTATTAAATCTGTTGCGTTGTCTCCTATCAAGGAAACTCTTGAAAAAATCGTCTTTACGAATGGTTTTTCAGTCAAATGTCTGGGTGATTTTTCTGTAATCATTTGGAGCCATTCCCACATAGGATGAAAAAACCCGGTTGAAATACCGCTGATTTGGATATCCGACTAAATCGGAAATATCTGTTATTTTTTTGTCGGTTTCTTTCAGAAGGCGCTTGGATGCTTCCACTCTTTTTTCTGTTAAAATCATAGTAAAGTTTTTTCCTGTGTGTTGACGAATCAGACGGCTGACATAGGAAGGATTTCGCTGTACATATTCAGATACACTGGTCAGACTGATGGATTGATTGTAATTGGATTTTATATATTTCAATACCTGCTCAACAATAGTGTTTCCGTTTGTCTTATATTGGGTATTCACCAGTTTGCATATAGATGTGACAATCGGGAAAAATCTAGTTACAGAAAAATCCTTTTCCGTGCAGTTCTTTAGAGTATTTAATTTATCATAGATTTCATCTTTTAAATCATCGTTTTGCGATATTTCACGCAAAGTAAAGGAGATGGAGGAAAGCAGGAAAAAAAAGATTTCCTCACTTATAGTTTTATTCCCAGATAAATCAGATGTAAAACTATCCAGACATTTTATGGCTTCTTTGGTGTTACCGGCTAAAATTTGTGTTGAAAGAAACTGCGTCTTTTCGTGAACATTAAACAGGTCATATGATTGTGTGCTTAAATCGTCATAGAAAATAATTAAATCATCGGAATGGTTCTCATAATGGGACTGGCATATGGTTATCTGACGCCTCAGAGTATTTAACTGGTTAAAATTATTGGAAAGGCTGCTTATGCTGATCTGGAATATAACATCATTTCCATCCAGTTCATTTAATAGAAGTTCCATATCTTTCATCATGGCATAATTTGAGATGCCATTATTATCTGAAGGATAAATCCAGTATAGAATATCTCCAATATTATATAACAGAGCCTCGGAATCTCTTTTTTTTATTGCCAGTTCTGCCAGATGTGAGTAATAATATTTTTCTTCTATTTGATTGGAAACAGCGTCTGTATGAAGATGACATTTTAAAACAACAAGTCTGAAATTGGTGATGTTTATGTGCAACAGATCTTTTTGCACAAGCAGTTGCTCCTCAGACAGTGGAGAGGGCCAGAAAAGCAACTCTTGCAAAAACTGATTCCTGATGTAAGATACATTTTCATTGAAATAATTTTGTAATACCTTATAATTATTTTCTCGCCGTTTTATGGATTCAAGTTTTGCAGTAGCATGACGTATGCATGATAATGTAGATTCCGGATCTATAGGTTTTAAAATATAATCAAATACATTATAACGGATTGCGGCCTGGGCATATTCAAATTCAGAATATCCTGTAACCAAAATTACGAGTATTTCCGGATAAGATTCCTGTATATATTGTGTCAGCTCAAGACCGTCTTTTACTGGCATCCGTATGTCGGATAGTACGATACTGGGATGTTGGCTTTCAATAATTTCTATTGCTCCCGGAACATCTGGTGCACATAAAATATCAGAAAAAGAAATAGAACTTTCTGATATAAGCCGGGCAAGTTTTCTGCGTTGAATTTCTTCGTCATCTACAATTAAGATTTTCATAGATCGCTCCTTTTTGGTATTTGTATAAGAATATGTGTTCCACCTTTGTTATTTTTTTGTATCGTAATTCCATAATTATTTCCGTATGTAAGACGGAGTCTTTTTTGTATATTCACTAGACCGACACCGCTGCATCCGGAAAGGTTTTTCTCAGAATCATCCGATGGATTCCAATGATTGATGTTATCCATAATTTCATCTGGAATTCCACCGCTGTTATCTTTTATGTGTAGAATAATAGATTTTTCATCAGAGTCTGCGGTAACGGCAATGATGACTTCGTTTAGGGAATTATGAAAACCGTGTATAATTGCGTTTTCGATCAAAGGCTGCAGTGTCAATTTCGGAATGGTATATGCATGCAGTTCTTCTGGTACATCAATCAGAACAAGCAGTTTATTCTGATAGCGGATTTTCTCAATGAATAAATAATTTCTCACGTATTCTAATTCCTTTTTCAGGGGAACAATATTTCTTTCTTTTATGGCAAACCTTAATAATTTGCTCAAAGAAATAATAGCTTCCTGTGCTTCCGTTTTTTTCTGCAAAGAAATAAGACCATTAATACAGTCAAGAGTATTGTATAAAAAATGAGGATTGATCTGTGCATATAAAGAGGCCAATTCGGCATCCTTTGTAGCAATCTCCTGAGCATGCAGGGAGGAAGTAAGTTGGGATACTCTGACAAGCATAGAGTTATACACGTCCTCAAGTTCTTCAAATTCACCCTTTACATTCATATGTATAAAAGATGCTTTTCCAAAAGAATCCGTAGAATTTAATTTCTTAATAAACTGATTAAAGCGGTTTGCAATTACTCCGTAAGCCAGGGTGATGGAACCTGTAATTAATAGCAGAGATATAGTGGTAAGGATAAGCAAGTGCCGTAGCAGTCGATAGGAGCCGGCATATAATTTTGAATCATTTACAATTCCCATAAGTATAAAGTTGCCATATTTTAATTTTGGAGAACTTATATGGTAATTGTAATGATATAAGGTCAGTTTATTTTTTTTTAATAGTTCACGGCAGTCAGAATCAGATAAAAGGGAAAAATTAGAGATAATTTCACCCTTTAAATTGGCAAAACAGTAAGAGGTCGAAGCTGATGGAGCGTAATATCCTATAGCATCCGAAAAGACCCGTTTACTTAGGCGTACCGAAAATAAACCTAGAAATTGATTCGGTTGAGATATCTGACTGTTGTATATGGCGCGAAAAAAATATAAGCTTTTACTTTGGGAATCCCAGTATAGATCTCCCTGTCCGTGGAGTGAAATAATATCATTTTTTAATAGACTAAGTAATGCGCTTGTGTGCTTCCGTTCCGTTTCATAAACAGCGGTTGTTGAAAAAAGATCCTCGTTTGCGTTCTGAATGGAGATGGTAATCATGGGATTAGAGGTTGTCCAACTGTTTATAATATAAGAATCTGAAGGCTGGTTCATGAAGTTATTTAAAATTTCTGCTAACTGCAATTGATCATTTGTCGATGGGGACACAAGGTTCTTTCGAAGAAATTGCTGTGTGGCATCAGAATAAATGATGGAATCAGTTGCATAATAAAGGGAATCAAAATACCTGTTAAAATTGTCAGTTTTATTCATAATAGCGTTTTGCGTTTCCGAGGTAAGTGTGTTTTTTATCTGGTGAAAGTAAACATTCCGGACGGAAAATGCAATAAGGATATATCCAATTATGGATAATGGAAGTACGGCTGTAAAATATAATTGTTTAATGCTGAGCATTTTTATAAAATTGCTGACTTTCTTTTTTATAACTTTCATTGCAGACCTCCTCTGTAGTCTATATATTTGTTAAGGCTATTATGTATTTTCCCTAATGAAAAGTCCAGATGATGTCAAAATCTGTGAATCAAATGTAAAATATTGTGCAGTACATTTCGTACATGGTGTATGTTATCATAATTACATCAAAAATTAAATGACATGGGAGGTAAAAAAGATGAGAAAAACAAAAAAAATTCTGGCGGGAATACTCGCAGCTGTGCTGGTAACTGGACTAGCAGGATGTGGGGCATCATCACCAGAAAAAACAGGAAGTTCGGACAGGACAAAAGTTTCGATGGTTATTTTTGGTGGGGGCGGACAGGATACATTTGATAATGCTACTGCTAAATTTAATGAAATGCAGGATGAAATAGAACTTTCTATTCAGCCGGCAACAGGTGATTACAATCAGTATCTTGGTGCAAGGGCAGCTTCCAATGATCTGCCGGATATGTTTTGGCTGACTCCATATGCACAGGTACAACAGTTTGCAAAGAATGGGTATCTTATGGACTTGAGTGATCAGGAATTCACAAAAAAGGTATATGACTATTCGTTGAAAGCTACCAGTGATGATGGTAAAGTTTACGCATATCCACTTAGACAGGAATTCCTCGGAATCTTTTACAATACAGATTTGTTTGCGAAAGCAGGAATCAAAGAAGTACCAACTACATTTTCCGAATTAAAAGAAGACTGTAAAAAGCTTCAGGATGCAGGTATCACACCTTTTGCAGCTACTTATAAAGATTCCTGGACATTGAATCATGCATTCAGCTGTCTGGAAGGAGCGGCAGTTGATAAGAACGACAATATGGAAAGCTGGATAGAATCCATGAACAACGGATCTGGAAGTTATAAAACAGATAAGTCTGATAATGTATTCGCTTTTCTGGACTTAATGAAAGAAAATTCTGGAGGTAATTATATGGATTCAGATTCTACAGCCGGATTTACTGCTTTTGCGAATGGAGATGCGGCAATGCTGTTTTCAGGAGAATTTTCATTATTGAATGTATCCACCATTGATCCGGATCTTCCAATCGGATTATTTGCTGCACCTGTCACGGATGACCCATCGGATGCAAAATTGGATGTTGATGTTGGTGTTGCATGTGCCATTAATAGTCATACAAAAAATAAAGAGGCATGCTTAAAGGTTCTGGATTATTTAAGTGATGATACAAGTAAAGACGGCTGGTTCGCAAATACAAATGATGCCATGGGAGAAGCTGTTCCATGTATGCCATATGAGGGACAGTATTCAGCAAAATATATGGATGATTACAAAGCATATATGGATAATGGCACGAACCGACCGTGGGTATATCAGCAGCTGCCAGCAGGGAGCAATACGGAAATTGGCAATATTATTCAGGCATATATGGCGGGATCTGTAAACAAAGATCAGGCATTGACGCAATTGGATGAAAGTAATAAGGAACTTCTTAACCCATAGTAAACCAAAAAGATAAAGAGGACATTGCGTTCCTCTTTATCTTATATGAGGGGGGATATCATGACCGATTCAATATATAAAAAAAATAGAAAAAGATATTTATTGTTAATGCTCCCGGCACTGCTCCTGTATACATTTACATTGGTTATTCCATTGCTGGGGGGAACATTGCCGAACTCTCTTACCAACTGGAATCTGATGAAGGGAACAAAAGAGTTTGTGGCATTTGACAATTATGTGCGTTTGTTTCATGATAAGGATTTTCAACAGGCAATTATTTTTACACTGATATTGGGAATCATTACAATTATATTTACTAATATACTTGCATTTATCACCGCGTTTTTCCTTAGTGAAAAAGTATTTGGGGGAAGTGTTTCGAGAGCAATGTTTTTCATACCTAACATCATCAGTGGGGTAATGGTTTCCTATGTCTGGTATTTTATTTTTACAAGAGCAATACCGGATGTTGGAAAAATGCTATCAAACCATTTTCTGGCCAATATAAGCTGGTTTGGAACACCGGGATGGGCTTTTTTTGCCACATCTATTGTAAGTATCTGGCAGGGAACAGGATTCTTGATGATTTTATATATTGCAGGCCTTCAGACAATTCCAAAGGATGTACTGGAAGCTGCAAAATTGGATGGATGTGTTGGCTTAAAAAAAATTCGTTATATTGAAATTCCATTATTAATGACAACGGTTACAGTTAATTTGTTTGTATCCATTGCAAATAGTTTTAAAGCGTTTGATATACCGTTTGCTTTAACAGGAGGCGGACCGGGAGGAAGCACACAGACAATTGCACTTGATATTTATAATGATGCATTTGGATCTTTCCGGTATGGATATGCATCCGCAAAATCGGTTATTTTGTTTCTTATGGTAGCAGCGGTAACTCTTGTACAGCTTTATGTGACCAGAAAGAAGGAGGTACAGGCATGACAAAAGCAAAAGGAAATATATGGAAAGGCATAATTATGCTGGTATTGGGAACTGTTTTTATGCTCCCGGTATTCCTGATTGTGATGAATTCTTTTAAGACGGGGAAAGAAATTCTTACGAATTTTGTTTCTTTTCCAACATCTTTATATTTAGATAATTTTGTTCAGGCAATGAAGACAATGAGATATGCATCTTCTTTTCTGAATTCGGCAGTTTTAACGGTTCTTACGGTATTTATATCTTTGATTGTCAGCTATCTGGCAGCGTATGGAATTTCTCACCTGAAAGGAAAATTATCATCCGGCTTTTATATCTTTTTTATTTTAGGTCAGGTCATTCCGTTTCATGCGGTTATGATTGCCATTACGATTATGGCGAAGACAGCACATTTAAATAATTCACTGTTTGGTCTGGCACTTATGTATGGTGGGTTGAACTGCGGATTTGGAATTATGACTTATATGGGATTTCTTAAAAGTGTTCCGGCAGAATTGGAAGAAGCTGCAATGATTGACGGCTGTGGAGTATTCCGAAGCATGGTACAGATTGTTTTTCCTTTACTGAAACCTGCAACCGTTACTTTAGGGGTACTATATTTTTTATGGTGCTGGAATGATTTTGTTTTCCCGAATATTATGCTTGGAAAAGAAGAACTCAGAACGATTACCATGAACCTTTATGTTTTCCGGAGCAGTACAAATACAGAATGGGATTTATTCATTGCCGGTCTTACCGTGTCTTTAATTCCTATTGTAATCATATATATACTGGCACAGAAACATATAACATCAGGATTAACAGCGGGAGCTATAAAATAAATATGAAAAATAAACTATATAATGCTTTGTTTTCAGAGTTGAATCCATATTTTTACATAAAAGTAAAAGATGGACGGTCTGAGACGGGAAATAAGGAAAGCTATTACGGAAAAATTCCCCGGGATGACAGGTGCACCTTTGATATTTCCAACAATAAGGTGCTTGTCCACATGGGAGAATCCGGTAAAATCAAAGCAGCAAATTTCTACCGGGATTGTTATCCGGCAGATGACATTCCCGGCGTATGGATGCATAAAGATTTCTCTTCGGTGGCAGTATCTTATGAAATCTTTATAAATGGGCAAAAACAGGAAATTGACAAAAACACGGAATATACAATGGATTTGGTTGATAATATATTTCCGAGAACACTTTTGTACTTTGGAAATGTAAAGGTCTCTATTATTTTGTATGCCCCTATAAGCGAAAACGGTGATACGAGAAGCAATGCTTTTGTATATGGCATGTGTATTGAAAATACCGGTCCGGATCCGGTAAATGGTGAAATCCGGATTATTGGTGAAACAGATGCAGAAGACGATTTCCTGAAAAATGAGATAAGCATTTTACAGGGGAGCGGGAGAGAAACAACAGAGTTTTCACTCCCGGCAGCGGAACATATATGGATTCCTTCTGTCATTTATGCTCCGGGAAGATATGAAGAGGCAGAAAAGATCAGAAACAACAGCAGTTATTGGTTTGAGCAGACACATAACTATTTCAGAAATATGTTAGGAAGACTGGTAGTGGAAGATCATCCGGTGGAAGGTGCTTTGTTTGAAAGAGCAGTGATGCAGTGCTTTCATGCGATTGCAATGAATGCATCGGGGGAAGTGACTGGATCAAACTGGGGTTCATTTCCTGCAACACGACAGATATGGATGAAGGATATGTATTATGCATTTCTTCCATTCTGTATTCTGGAACCGGATCTGGCATGGAAAGGAATGGAATGGTTTATAAATTATGGGATCAGACCTGAAGGGGACAAGTGCAGGGGCGGAGTTACACATTCGCTGGGAAATTCGTTGGCGGGAATCCTGTTAGCAGGAATTACTTTTGAAAATACGGGAAAAGCGGAGATCTTAAAAAATAGACCGGAAATTTTCCAAAAACTTGTGGATATTATGGATCAGGTGGAGCGTACAGAGGATGATAACGATTGTTTATATCCATGTACTTGGATTTCGGATGCACTGGCATTAGGGAAATATCATACAGGAAGTAATATTTGCGTATGGAAAGCTTTTCAAAGCATGGCTGAGATCTGTGGGGAGGTTTTTCATGATGTGAAAAAATATTCGCATTATACCCAAAAGGCTGAACAGTTAAAAATGGCAATTGATGAAGAAATGACGGTTACGGTTGGCGGAAAGAGACAGTACCTTGAGGGCATCGGGGGAACGGGAAATTCACAAAAAATGTGGATTTGGGAAGAAAATTATAGAAAACCGTTTCTTGATACGGCACTTGTCTTTTTACAGGATGTTGTAGAAGATGGAAAAATTAACCTTCTTATGCATGATGGTGAAGAAAGTGATACAACGTTAATGCCATTTTATGGATATTGTGATTATTTTGATGATCTGTACAGAAATTTTATGAATTTCACAGTAACGGAAAATCCTACTTACGATGCGGAAATTAAAGGAATCCGCTGGGGGGCAATGTCAGGAGCTACTTTTCCGGGGTTTATAAGCGCATTGTCTGTAGCGGAAAACGAAGAAGAGTTCAGAGGAAAAGAAGGCAGACTGACAGAATTACTTCGTCTGGCAGATGTTGATGGAAGCTGGTGGTGGTGGCCATATGGAGTAGAAAGCCACAGGGGGGAAGTAAGCAGGAGCAACGGATGTGGAAAATGTGCGTGGGCTTCAGGTGTGTTTGCAGTAATGTATATCACACAGTTCCTTGGAATAAAACATGATGGAATCCGCAAAGAAACAGAGGTATCTCCAATGAAGTTTCAGGGAAAATTCAAATGGGAAAATTCCCCTTTTGAACGTGACACAATGATAGGAGGGACAAATAATGTTTGATATGAGTCAGGTTATGATTCTGGACGGTGGTCAGTCCAGATCAATTACAGGAGAAAACAAAGAAGGAAAAAAAGGTGCCGGAGGGCAGGCATCAGGAGAACTGGGAAAAGGAAGAAAAGGTTCACCGTGTACATCTCTTCTGACAGGAGAAACGACAGTACTGGCAGATATTGAAGGACCGGGAATTATTCAGCATATTTTTTTCACGGTTACAAATAAAACAGAAAAAGGATGTTTTGTTTTAAGGGATCTGGTTTTGCGTATTTACTGGGATGGGGAAGAACAACCATCCGTAGAATGTCCGGTGGGAGATTTTTTCTGTTGTGGTTTTGGGGTAGACTGTGCGGTAAATTCCCTGCCGGTTGTAGTCAATCCTGTAAGGGGATTCCATTGTTATTTTCCAATGCCATTTAAGAAACATGCAAAGATAACAATAGAAAACCAGCACCCGGCAGATATTGGTGGATTTTTTTATCAGATAGATTATAACTTAAAACCGGTTCCTGAGACTGCCGGGTATTTTTGCGCACAATGGAGACGTGAGCCACTAACCGGTAAGAAAAAAGATTATACCATCCTTGATCAGGTGAGAGGAAGAGGACAATATATAGGAACTTATGTGGGAATTGCTGCCCTGGAACGTTATTGGTGGGGAGAAGGTGAAATGAAATTTTACCTTGACGGAGATGTTGAATACCCGACAATCTGTGGTACAGGAACGGAGGATTATTTTGGAGGTGCCTGGAGTTATGCGGGCACTGAAAATGGAAAATTTAAAGAACAGAATTTCTGTACCCCATTTATAGGATATCCTTTTTACTCAAAAAGTGATTCTTTATATCAGTCTGCTTATTTTAATGATGATTGTCCTCCAATGCGTGGCCTTTACCGGTGGCATATATTGGATCCGATATGCTTTGATAAGGATATCCGGGTGACATTGCAGCAAATAGGTCTTTCTCCATATGGACTGTTTGAAAGACAGGACGATGTTTGTTCGGTGGCATACTGGTATCTTGATTCACCCTGTGGTTTTGAGGCAAGACTTACAGAACGTGAAGAAAGACTGCCCAGATAGTTTCCGGCATTCATAAATACAGAGTTTTTCATTTCTATTTTTAAAACAAAAATCTCTTTACAAACCGCAGAAGATATGCTAGATTTTTATACAAGCTGATTGTCCCGTTTGTTTCTGCAACCGGAAATGGGGGCATATGTTACACACAAAAAAGAACTTCTTAAAGTCAGCACTGGCTGTCTTCTGCATGGTTTCCATGCTTTTATTCTCCAGTTACAACGGAATCACAACAGTATATGCTGCCAGCGGATACGAATACGTTCTGCTGACAAAATACACTAAGACCATGAAAATTGGAGACGAGTATTATCTGACTGCGATCACTTCTACCGGAAAGAAACCAAAGTTTTCTTCGAGTGATTCCGCAGTCGCGTCCGTGAACACTTATGGAAAGATCACGGCGAAAAAGGCCGGTAATGCTACGATCACTGCAAAAATTGCCAATGGGGAGGCAAGCTGCAGGGTTACAGTTGAAAAAACGGTCATTACATTAAGTCAGAAATCCATATCCTTGGAGAACGGATATACAGCCCGGCTGAACGCTGAGACATCAACCGGGCATCCGGTCACATACAAATCCGCCCGCTCGAGCATCGCCTCGGTGGATGAAAACGGCGTGATCACAGCGAAAAAACCGGGTGAAACTACCATCACGGTCACGGCAGATAAAACCTCCCAGACCTGTAAAGTGACGGTAAAGCAGCCAACGGTCCGGCTGGATCGGGCATCCGCATCCTTTTACCGGAAGGGGACGCTCCGGTTATCCGTTTCTTCCACATCCAAAAGTATTCCCAGGTGGAAAACAAATAAAAAAAGCGTAGCCACTGTGGACAATGAGGGCAGAGTTACCGCTGTAAAAAACGGAACAGCCATCATCACGGTCACAGTCGACGGTGTCAGCAAAACCTGTGAGGTCACGGTAAAGAAGCCAAAGATTACCGTCGGACAGGAACAGATTTCGTTAATGGCCGGTGAAACCTGTCAGCCGAAGGTGACGGTATCCTCCGGCAACAAACCGGAATACTACAGTTCGAACACAAATGTTGCCACGGTAAATGAAACCGGCATGATCACTGCCATCGGCAAGGGACGTGCATATATTTATGCGAAAGAAGATGGCACGAAGGTACGCATGACAGTAACTGTCAAAGAAAAATAAAACTACAGGAAGCAGAACCGAATTATGGTCTGTATGACAGACAATCTGCGGATCATAACCAAAGGGACAATCAGCGAAAGATATTGATGATGCATATATACAATGATATAATTGAAAGAAATGATGGAGAATCGGAGAATAATATTATACGGGGAGGAATGATTATGCTGAGAGTAGATTTTACATTTGACAAAAAAATAATAGAAAAGAATGGATATACAATGTCAAATATTTATGAAACTATAAAAATGGAATTTGATAAAAAAAATATTTCATGTGTGGCAGAAGGAGAAGTCCTTTCTTTCGGTGCTGGAGAAAAGAAAAACGATTTTTCTGATATGTGGACGATTATTATGCGCCTGACACGTTCTAAGTGGTTTTTGAATTATGCAACATCCTGCACATGGAACGAAAATAATAAAAGTGAAGATGTTTTAGCGCAAATAAAGAGAAAACAGATGATAAGTGCATAATATGGAAAAGCTTTCCCAAAAGCTGCCATGGTTATATCTTTGTATGAAGGAGGAAAAATGAATTCGGTGGAAAATTATGCCATACGCTACTTAGAACCCAAGGATGTGAAGGATCTGGATCAGTACAACGCGCTGCTGCGCTATACCTTTCAGGTAACGGAGGATGAGCTGACGGCAACCGGATGGAAGGATGAAGAGATCAAACAGTCGAAGTTCCCGGTACTGGAGCGTGCGGATGTGCTGGGATGTTTTGACGGGGATACCCTGATTTCCCAGTTTGCCGTATATCCATTGAAAATGAATATATACGGGGAGGTATTTCCCGTTGGATTTGTTACGAGTGTTTGTACATATCCGGAATATACCGGGCAGGGCATTATGAAAAAACTGATGTATCGGAGTCTGGAACATATGAAACAGCAGGGAAGATCGTTTGCCCTTCTGTATCCATATTCCATACCGCTGTATCATCATCTGGGCTGGGAGATCATATCCAATAAAATTTCTTTCAATATCAAGGATCGGCAGATTCCGACGAAAGTAAAAGCACCCGGGTATGTACGGCGTGTGGACTGGGACAATACCGATTTTCATGAGCTGCATTCGCATTTTGCATCAATCACACACGGCTGCCTGTTCCGGAATGCACTGGCGTGGGAGGAATACTGGCGCTGGGATGAGGACGATACGAACGTGGCAGTTTACTATAACACCAAGGACAAGCCATGCGGATTTATGGTCTATCTGATCAAAAACGATATCATGCATATCAAGGAAATGATCTACTTAAACCGCGAGGCAAAAAAGGGGCTGTGGGAGTATATCCACGCGCATGATTCCATGATCGATGCGGTGCATGGCTATACCTATTTCAGCGAACCGATTGCGTTTGAGATGGATGATGGGGATATCAAGGAAACGATCCGGCCGTATGCCATGGGACGGATTATTGATATCGAGAGCTTTTTACAGGATTATCCATGTGATCCGGATGGCGGAACACTGTATATCGAACTTGAAATTGAGGATCACCTGCTTTTGTGGAACAATCGCAGTTTTCGGCTCTGTTTTTCCGATGGAACATGTATGCTGACCGATGAACCGGCAGAGTATAAGTTAAAAATGGAGATAGGTACGCTGACTACCCTTTTACTGGGATATAAAACGGCTGAGCGTCTGTATGCCCTTGAACGCATTGAAGGGAAGCAGGAAGCGGTAGACCGTCTGGATGATGTACTGTTTCATAAAATTCCATATATTTCCGATTACATCTAAAAGATTCAGCATGGTATGTTATAATGGAAAGTGAAAATTACCGGGATACCGTTCTGCAGATACCGGTACTGGATGATTTTCGGAATACATAAGGGGACTACTTATAAAAACAACAGAAAAAATGAGTTTGGGAGGCATCAAAAAAAGAGAATACAGTAACAATCTACTATAACGTAGATACTGAACCTGTAAGTATTAAGATTAATGCAATTAATTCGTATGTCGAAAAGGAAACTGAAGCTGGTGAATTAATAACAGTTACTTGTAGGGATAAAACAAAATTAGTATTCGCAAACAAAGAGCTAAGCGTGGGAGTTCACACAGCAACTGGAAAGGAATGGACTTCGTCACAAGGAGTATGGGTACCAGCCTATACAAGCTCCTATAAACTCGAAGAAATCGACAACTTAAGAGAGTATATACTGAAACAAGGGAAAAAAGAGATATTAATCAAAGCAGATACCACGGAAGAATGGTTAGGTACATCATTCATTAAGGATGTACTGGTAGGAACGGCAGAAAAAGGAGATAGTGAACCAAAAGTCAAGATGCCAATCATACAGATGGAGATGGGCGGACTGTGTCTGAAAACACTGCAAAGCGACATCTTTAACAACTGGGTAAACAAAGAGTGGGTAGACGGAGATAACGGAATCAAAGCAATTACTGACGTAGCAATTACTGACGGGAAACTGAACCTGGACAGCCTGAACATTGCACAGAAGGTATACAACATGCTAAACCGTATTGCAGTGTCAGGAGGAAGCTATAAGGACTGGATTGAGACGGTATATACTACAGACTATTACTTCAGAGCAGAAACACCGGTATATGAGGGTGGTATGTCAACAATAATTGACTTTGAAGCGGTGGTAAGTAACTCGGCAAGCTCAGCTAGCGGAGTAGAGGAACCGTTGGGAAGTCTGGCAGGACGTGGATTCAACGGACAGAAGAAAGGCGGAAAGATTAAGATTAAAGTCAATGAACCTTGCTATATCATGGGTATTGCAAGCATTACGCCACTAGTAGACTACTCTCAGGGTAACGACTGGGACAACTGGCTAGAGACTATGGATGATTTACACAAACCGCAGCTGGACGGTATCGGTTATCAGGATTTGATGGAAAACAAGATGCACGGACTGGCAAAGCCGACACTAGCAATAGGAAAACAGCCTGCATGGCTGGACTATATGACCAATTTCAATAAGTCATTCGCAGACTTCGCAGCAGGAGAAAAGGAAAGCTATATGGTGTTGAACCGTATCTACAATGTGGACAATGAAGGACACATCACCAACGCAACAACGTATATCAATCCAAAAGACTACACATATATCTTTGCGACCAACACGGAGACCAACAGGGACTTCTGGGTACAGGTTGGTTGCGGAGTAACTGCAAGACGAGTAATGAGCGCAGCTCAGATTCCATTAATGTAATAATTAACAATATGGGAAAACCAAGAATAATCAAGAAAAGCCATAACGTAGGATTCTACGTGATGGAGGCCTATGAAGGCAAAACAATAGAGCAGAGATGCCGAGAAATGGTAGAGACGGGTGAACCAATCAAGGATACATCACCGTTAATATATACACCAAAAGAAAAAGGAGTAAGACCTGAATACAACGTACGAGCGGACAAGTGGGATATTGCTCAGGGAGCAATGGACGCGGTGAATAGGGAAAGGATTGCTAAAGGACAACAACTTCCTAATGAGACTAGGAAAGAAGAAACGCCAATGGGCGCGCCTGAATCGAATCAGGCTGGGCAGCCGAGCTGACACTCGGGTTAAACAACTGTGCGTACTTCGGTACGCACACAGCCTTATATATCAAGTTATGTATAATCGCTTTTGGAAAAAGCGCGAAAACAAAACAATATGGGATTCTTAGATTTTTTAGGGAACGGAGGGTCCGGCCTAATTACAGGACTTGCCAACACAATAACGGGAGCCGTACAGAACAAGAAAGCACTGGCATGGCAGAAAGAGCAATGGCAGCAGTCAATGGATTACGGTCGGGAGATGTGGGGGAAACAGAACGAGGCAGAAAATGAACGTATGGCACTGCAGAACCAGTGGAACAAGGAAGCAGCAGCACAATCGCAGCAATATGCCAAGGAGATGTTTGACTACACGGGTTACGAGAACCAGGTGAAGCAAATGAAAGCTGCAGGACTAAATCCAGCACTGATGAACGGTGGCGGAGGTTCAGCGGGACAAGCAAGTGCAGGAGCCGAAGTACAGCCAGCGCAGGCATTCCAGCCAATGGGCATTCAGATGGCATTACAAGCACAACAGGTAATGGCTAACACTCAACTGGCTAATGCTCAAGCTCAAAAGACAAGAGCTGAAGCCACGGCACAGAACATGCAGAACCTGATAGGCAGTAGCATAGACTTAGCTCAAAAGATTGGCCAGATAGGGAAAACAAAACAGGAAAAGAAAAACCTGGAGATTACATATGCCAAGACAGTGGAAGAAGTCAAGAAGGTTCAGGAAGAGGTTAATAACCTTATGCTACAGGGAGATGTACTGAAAGAGAACAAAGAGCTGCTTGAATTCCAGAACGGAGTGAACAAGATTATCAAGAATGGAGTATACTTCGATACCAAGGGCAAAGAGGTAGATTGGCAGCAGACGGTACTCACGAGGTATTTCGGGCCTCTCGGCAAGGAAATGT
>OKRW01001302.1_pt1 | contig 21960 bp, 20 predicted proteins | sample 1601151 | NCBI WGS metagenome assembly OKRW01 (sample SAMEA3541471, study PRJEB24748) | human gut metagenome | biome: human gut; feature: human-associated habitat; material: faeces | place: China | collected 2012 | reverse complement strand
CATCTTTTCCCCTCTGTGTCGTCCTCTTTTCTTTTTTTCGAATGAGGTCGCCCTGTTTTCGCCCGGCCGATCGGTTGCAAATCTGTCAACCGAGGCGTATAATGAAAGCGGCGTTTTTTTATTTCAATGTCAATCACAAAGGAATTTTGCTGTCATGCGTTTTCAAACTGTTCACACCCCCACGTCGCTCACCGAAGGCCCGATCTCGCAGGCGCTGATCTCCTTCGCGTTCCCGCTGCTTCTGGGCAACCTGTTCCAGCAGCTCTATAACACGGCGGATTCCCTGATCGTCGGCAATTTTCTGGGCAGCGAGGCGCTGGCCGCCGTCAGCTCCTCCGGCAACCTGATCTTCCTGATGGTCGGTCTGGTCAACGGTATCTCGATGGGCGCGGGCGTCGTCATCGCGCGCTATTTCGGCGCGAAGGATTACGACCGCATGCAAAAGACCATCCACACGCTGCTGGCCTTCGGCCTCGTCGCGGGCGCGCTGCTGACGCTTGTCGGCGTCGCGCTCTCCCCGGTGATGCTGCGGCTGATGGATACGCCGGAAACGGTTCTGCCCAATTCCATCAGCTATTTCCGCACCTATTTCACCGGCTCGCTGGCTTTCGTGCTCTATAACATCTGCATGGGCATTTTGCAGGCCGTCGGCGACAGCCGCCACCCGCTGCAATACCTGATGATTTCTTCCCTCGTCAATGTCGCGCTCGACCTGATCTTTGTCGGCGTGTTCCACATGGGCGTGTGGTCCGCCGCCGCGGCGACGGCCATTTCCCAGTTGGTGAGCATGGCGCTGTGCCTGCTCCGCCTGATGCGCAGCGAACGCGCGTACCGCGTCAGCCTGCGGAAAATCCGCTTTGACAGGCGCGCGCTCCTCGAAATTCTGCAAAACGGCCTGCCCGCCGGTTTGCAAAACAGCATCATCTCCATCGGCAACGTCGTCGTGCAGAGCAACATCAACCAGTTCGGCGCGGCGGCCATGGCGGGCTGCGGCGCGCACAGCCGCATCGAGGGCTTCGGCTTCCTGCCTGTCACCTGCTTCACGATGGCGCTGACCACCTTCGTCAGCCAAAACCTCGGCGCAAAGGCGTATGACCGCGTGAAGAAGGGGATTCGCGTGGGCATTTTCTGCTCGGTGACGATTGCGGAGACCGTCGCCCTGCTGATCTTCATCTTCTCTCCGAAGCTGATCGGCCTGTTCACCGGCGACGCGGAATCCATCGCCTTCGGCGTGATGCACCAGCGCACGACGACGCCGTTCTTCTTCCTGCTGGCCTATTCGCACTGCATGGCCGCCATCTTCCGCGGCGCGGGCAAATCCACCGTGCCGATGCTGGTTATGATGCTCTGCTGGTGCATCATCCGGGTCATCTACGTCACCGTCGCCGTGAAGTTCTTCCCCGTGCTGCGGACGGTCTCCTGGGCGTATCCGATCACCTGGGGGCTGAGCACGCTGGTGTTCACGCTCTACTACTTCAAGGCCGACTGGATGCATGCGTTCGAGCGGCGCGAAAAACACGCCTGATCGTCCTTTGGGCGTTTCTCACCGTCGGCGGCTTCGCCGGCGGTTTTTTTGTTTCCCCCGTTCGGGGCGCGCCCGAAAAGCGCCCGTTCTGCCGAATATTGTATTTTCACACCCGTTTTTTTTGCACCTTTTCGCTTTTCAAGTCGAATCCTTTATGATATACTATATGATTGTTTGAAAGTAGCTCGGGAGCGTGTTTCGCGCTCCTTTACATCGCCCCAAGGAGGATCAACCCATGCCTGATACGCCGATGCCCGGTTCGCTCGCGGCCGAAACCGCCCGCCGCCGGACGTTCGCCATTATCTCCCACCCTGACGCCGGTAAAACGACGCTGACCGAAAAGCTGCTGCTTTATTCGGGCGCGATTCGCACCGCCGGTTCCGTCAAAGCCCGCAAGAGCGACAAACACGCCACCAGCGACTGGATGGATATCGAGAAACAGCGCGGCATTTCCGTGACCTCCTCGGCCATGCAGTTCGAGTTTGACGGCTACCACATCAACATCCTCGATACCCCCGGCCATCAGGATTTCTCGGAGGACACCTACCGCGTGCTCGTCGCCGCGGACAGCGCCGTGATGCTCATCGACGCGGCCAAGGGCGTCGAGGCGCAGACCATCAAGCTGTTCAAGGTCTGCCGCCTGCGAAACATCCCGATTTTCACCTTCGTCAACAAGATGGACCGCGCGGGCAAGGATCCGTTTGCTCTGATGGAGGAGATGGAGCAGGTGCTCGGTATTCGCGCCTGCCCGATCAACTGGCCCATCGGCACGGACGGCGATTTCAAGGGCGTTTACCACCGCGATACCCAGATGGTGGAGCTTTACGAATCCGGCGACCACGGCAAGACGCGCGTGGAGAAGCAGGATGTGCCGCTAGACGATCCGCAGCTTCCGGAGCTGCTCGGCGAGCGCCTCTACAAGCGCCTGATGGATGAAATCGAGCTGCTGGATATCGCGGGCGATTCCTTCGATCTGGATCTCGTGCGCAAGGGCGAGCTGACGCCGATGTTCTTCGGCTCGGCCATCACCAACTTCGGCGTCGAGCCGTTCCTGACCCGCTTCCTCGAATACTCCACCCCGCCCGCCTCGCACGAGAGCGACATGGGGCTGGTGGCGGCGGACGACCCGGATTTCTCCGGCTTCATCTTCAAGATTCAGGCCAACATGAACCCGGCGCACCGCGACCGTCTGGCTTTCATGCGCATCTGCTCGGGCGTGTTCACCAAGGGCATGACCGTCTGGCACAGCGGCAGCGGCAAGATGATTCAGCTCAAGCAGCCGCAGCAGTTCATGGCGGACGAGCGCGAGGCCGTTGAAAACGCCTATCCGGGCGACATCATCGGCCTGTTCGACCCCGGCATCTTCGCGCTGGGCGATTCGCTCTGCACGGGCAAAAAGCGCCGCTTCCCCGGCATCCCGATGTTCGCGCCGGAGTTCTTCGCCCGCGTGAGCAGCATCGACAGCCTCAAGCGCAAGCAGTTCGTCAAGGGCGTTTTGCAGCTCAGCGAGGAGGGCGCGATTCAAACCTTCAAGCGGCCGGGCATCGGCTTTGAGGAGATCATCGTCGGCGTGGTCGGCGTGCTCCAGTTCGAGGTGCTCGAACACCGCCTGAAGACGGAATACAACGCCGAGATCCGCCGCCAGCAGCTCCCCTACCGCTTCGTGCGCTGGATCACCAAGTCGCCGAAGGCCATCGAGGATTTGAAACTCTCCAGCACCTCGTCCCTGGCCAAGGACGCGCGCGAGCGCGACGTGATCCTCTTTGAAAACGAGTGGTCGATCCGCTGGGCGCTTGAAAACAACGAAGGGCTGGCGCTGGCGGAAACCGCGTCCCGTTTAGGCTGACATTCCCCCCCACTGACATAAAACCGACATATCAACAGAAAGAAGGGCTTCCATTTGGAAATGATTCGTGAAAACCTCCGCAACATCGCCATCATCGCGCACGTTGACCACGGCAAGACCACGCTCGTCAACGAGATGCTCAAGCAGGGCGGCGTTTTCCGCGAAAACCAGCAGGTTGCCGACCGCGTGATGGACAACAACGCCATCGAGAAGGAGCGCGGCATCACCATTCTGGCGAAGAATACCTCCATGTACTACAAGGACGTGAAGATCAACGTCGTCGATACCCCCGGCCACGCCGATTTCGGCGGCGAGGTCGAGCGCGTGCTCAAGATGGTGGACGGCGTTCTGCTGCTCATCGACTCGTTTGAAGGCCCGATGCCGCAGACCCGCTTCGTGCTCCAGCACGCGCTGGCGCTCGGCCTGCCGGTCATCATCGTCATCAACAAGATGGATCGCCCGGACGCGCGCTGCGAGGAGGTCTACAACGAGGCCTTCGACCTGATGATCGACCTCGGCGCGGACGAAAGCCAGCTCGATACCCCGGTCGTCTACGCCAGCGCCCGCGCCGGCACCGCGACGCTCGACCCGAACGTGCCGAGCGAGGATCTGCGCCCGCTGTTTGAAACCATCCTCAAGTACATCCCCGCGCCGAAGGGCGACCCGGACGCGCCGGTGCAGATGCTCATCTCCACCATCGACTACAACGAGTTCGTCGGCCGTATCGGCATCGGCCGCATCACCCGCGGCACGCTCAAGCTCAACAGCATGGCGACCCGCTGCAACAACCTGAACCCCGACCTCCACGAGAACTTCCGCCTGAGCAGCCTGTTCGCGTTCGAGGGGCTTAAGCGCGTGCCGGTGGAGAGCGCCAGCATGGGCGAGATCGTCGCCGTCACGGGCATTGAGGACATTATGATCGGCGACACCATCTGCGCGACGGACGCCGTCGAGCCGCTGCCCTTCGTCAAGATCACCGAGCCGACCGTCGCCATGACCTTCTCCGTCAACGACAGCCCGTTCGCCGGCCGCGAGGGCACCTACGTCACCTCCCGCCACCTGCGCGCCCGCCTGATGCGCGAGCTGCAAACCGACGTTTCCCTCCGCGTGGAGGAGACCGACTCCGCCGATTCCTTCCGCGTCAGCGGCCGCGGCGAGCTGCACCTCTCCGTGCTCATCGAGAATATGCGCCGTCAGGGCTACGAGTTCCAGGTTTCCAAGCCGGAGGTGCTCTTCCACTATGACGAGAACGGCAACAAGCTCGAGCCGATGGAGCGGATGGTCGCCGACGTGCCCAGCGAGTACGCGGGCGCCGTCATCGAGAAGATCGGCCGCCGCCGCGGCGTGATGGATAACATGACCGGCACCGACCGCGTGCGCCTCGAGTTCACCGTGCCGAGCCGCGGCCTGTTCGGCTACCGCAGCGAGTTTATGACCGATACCCGCGGCGAGGGCGTGATGAGCGCCGTGTTTGACCACTACGAGCCGTATAAGGGCGATATCCCGCACCGCAGCGTCGGCGCGCTGGTCTCCACCGAGACGGGCGACGCAGTCATGTACGGCCTGTTCTACGCGCAGGATCGCGGCACGCTGTTCTGCGGCCCGAACACCGCCGTCTACACCGGCATGATCGTCGGCCAGAACGCGCGTCAGGGCGACATCGACGTCAACGTCTGCCGCCAGAAGCACCTGACCTCCATCCGCAACGCCGCCGGCGCGGAAACCGCCATGAAGCTGACCTCCATGCGCACGCTGACGCTCGAGGAATGTCTGGAGTTCATCGACGACGACGAGCTGCTGGAGATCACCCCGAAGAGCCTGCGCATGCGCAAGCGTGTGCTGGAAACCGAGCTGCGCAAGAAGCTCGCCGCCAAGAAGCGCGCGGAAGCGAACAGCTAAGCGATTTCATTCATCCGACCGGGATTTTCCCCGGCCGGATTTTTTGTGTTCTGCTTGTCATTTTTCTGTCAGCCCCAAAACGCGAACAGCTTATGTTGCATGAACAACTTTGTCCTTTGCTCAATGCGCCATAAGCTGTTTTTTGTTTTTGGAGGTTTTTTCCGATCTTCGTTTTGTTTATTCTCCCCCCCGAAGGAGAGAATAGCTTTTTGTCTACAGTCTGCGGACGCGCGTGGCGCGTCCGTTCTTTTTTCGAAAAATCGCCGCTTTTATGCGCCCGCGTTCTTGATGTAGGTCGAATCCGACAGCACAACGATCTGCCGCGCCGTCAGCTCCTGCCGAATCAGCAGCATGAACCGATAATAGACATCCCAATACGCCTCCGTCGGCGCATAGACGCGCGCGACGTATTCGATGCCGCCCGCCTGATAGGCGTTGATGCCCACAAACGGCGGCTTGATCGCCTCACGCCCTTCCTCCGCGCGCTTGCAGGCCGCCGCCAGCGCGTCGAGCACCGCGTCCGTGTCGATTTCAGAACCGATGCAGAGCTTCACATCCACGCGGCGGTAATCCTTGGCCGTGTAATTGATGATGCGCTCGTTCGAAATCTCCTTGTTCGGGATCATCACAGCCTTGTTGTCCGCCGTGACCAGATGGGTGTACATCAGGCCGATGCGCTCCACCGTGCCCTCCGCGTTCTGCGTGCTGATGAAATTGCCCGCCACAAACGGCTTGGCAATCAAAATGACCATGCCGCTGACCACATTCGCCAGCACATCCTGCACGGAGAGCGAAACAGCCAGCGCAAACAGGCTCAGCAGCGCAACCAGACTCGTGATCGGCACGTTCAGTTGACCGGCGACCATCGTGGCGAGCACAATCACCATCACAATCCGCGCCGCCGCCGTCAGAAAGCCGAGCATCGCCTTATCCAGCGGCAGCTTCGCCACCAGCCGGTTGAGCGCCTGCATGACGATCTTGATGACGACCGCGCCGATGATGCAGATCAGCCCCGCGCCAATCCATTTTTCCATCGACGCATTGTGCAGCGCACCGACAACCGCCGTCATCTGTTCGGGGGTAAACGCATCCTCCGTATTCATGCCTCCACCCTTCCGAGCACCGTGCCCTCGCACGCGCCCAGCGCGAGGGTCACATAGCCGCCCTGCACGTTATGCGTTTTGCCGGTCATCAGGTCGCGGACGGTCTTGCAGCCCGCCAGCGCCTCCGGCAGGCGAATCATCCGGCGAATCGCCCGTTCGGATGTGTTGAGCGCGCACAGCACCGTCTCCCGCTCGGTCTGGCGCAGATAGGCATACAGGCCGTCCTCGCCGACCTCCCACGTCCTGAGCGTGCCCTCGCGCAGCACCTCGCTTTCGCCGCGCATGTGCGTCAGCCGCTTGTAATAGGCCAGCATCGCGTTGCCGTCCGCCTTGTCCCACGTCATGCTCCGCCGGCAGTCCGGGTCGGGGCCGCCGCGCATGGCCAGCTCGTCGCCGTAATAGATCACCGGCACGCCGGGATGCGTCATCTGGAAAAACACCGCCGCGCGCATGGCCTTCACGCGCCCGCCGCAGCGGGTCAGCATGCGCGCCGTGTCGTGGCTGGAGAGGAAATTCCACATGGAATTCTGCACTTCCTGCGGATAGAGCATCATGGCGCGGTTCACGCCCGCGTCAAACTCCGCCAGCGACCAGCGGCGCTCGGCAAAGAATTTCCAAATCGCCTCGGAAAGAACGTAGTGCATCGTGCCGTCGAACATATCGCCCACGGTGCACCACTCGCGCGAATCGTGCCAGCACTCGGCGATCATGATCGCGTCCGGGTTCGTTTGCAGCACGGCGCGGCGGAACTGCCGCCAGAAATCGGGATAGACCTCCGGCGACACGTCCAGCCGCCAGCCGTCCACGTGCGCCTCACGCAGCCAATAGCGCCCCACGTCGAGGAAATACGCCGCGCAGGCCTCGTTCTGCATGTTCAGCTTGGGCATGTACGCCCATTTTTCGCCGAAGGTCATGTAGCCGCAGGGGTATTGCGCCCCGAAGAAGAACCAGTCGTAATATTTAGACGCCTTCCCCTTCTCCATCGCATCCTTGAACGGCGCAAAGCCCAAGCCGCAGTGGTTGAACACGCCGTCCAGCACGATGCGGATGTTCCGCGCGTGCAGCGCGTCGGCCAGATTGCGCAGATCCTCCAGCGAGCCGAGCAGCGGGTCGATTTGGTAATAGTCGAACGTGTTGTAGCGGTGGGAGGTATCCGAAAGGAAGATCGGCGTCATATAGACCACGCCCACGCCCAGCTCGGCCAGATACGGCACGGCCTCCAAAATGCCCTTGAGGTTGCCGCCGAAGCGATATTCGTTCGCCACGCGCTTGCTGCCCCACGGCTCGACGGCCTCCTCCCCCGGCACATCCACGCGGCGGAAGCGATCCGGAAAGATCTGGTAGCCGACGCAGCCGCGCGCCCACTGCGGCTTCTCCTTCGCGGGATAGGCGTGGGCATAGTGGAAACCGCTCACCCACGCGGGGTTTTCCGGCACGGCGCGCGTGCCGTCCGCATCGTGCAGCAGCGTCACGTCCCCCGCGCGCAGAATAAACGCATAGACGATGCGCGGGTCGCGCGGCGCGAACACCGCCTGCCAGACCTCGCGGTTTTCATCCCGCCACATGCGCGCCATCGGCGTATCGGTCGCGTGGGCAAACGGTTCGCCCTCGGCATAGTGGCAGGCATGGCGCAGCGTCACCGCGTCAAACTCATTCGCGGCGGTCGTCAGCCGGATGCAGACGCGCCCGTCGCTGAGCGTGTGGCGATCCTCCAGCCACGGCATATGGTGAATGGCGGCGATTTGAAGGCTCTTCATGGCGTTCTCCTTTCACGCTTTTCGGCTTCCATCGCGGATTCCATGTAGAATCCAATACTAGATTGTGCCGTACAGTGGTTGACATACTTCTGAAAAAATCTTATAATAATAGGGAAACCAGATTTTGACTGATCGAATCATTGGGAGGCTATTGTATGACCATTCTTGCAGATAGCTGTTGTGATCTCTCCCCCGAGCTGCTCAAAAAAACGCAGGCGAAGATCGCGCCGCTGACCATTACCATAGACGATACGCATTACGTGGACGACGGCACGGTCGATATTCCGCCGTATCTGGCCGCCATGAAGGCGAGCAAGAACCCCGTCCGCTCCGCCTGCCCGTCCCCCGACCTGTACGCCGAGGACATCCGCGCCACGGAGGGCGACTGCTTCATCGTCACGCTGTCCGCCAAGCTCTCCGGCTCGCACAACGCGGCCTCGCTGGGCGTGCAGCTCGCGCAGGAGGATATGCCGGAAAAGAAGGTGCACGTCTTTGACAGCGAGAGCGCCAGCGCCGGCGAAACCTATATCGCGCTGATGATCCACGATCTCATCGCCGCGGGCAAGAGTTTTGAGCAGATCGTCGAGCTCGTCGAAGAAAAGATTCGCTCCATGCACACGCTCTTCGTGCTCGATTCGCTGGATAACCTCGTCAAGAACGGGCGCATCAGCAAGACCGTCGCCCTGCTGGCCAACGTGCTCTCCATCCGCCTGCTGATGAGCGACGACGGCCACGGCGCCATCAAGAACATCAGCAAGGCGCGCGGCATCAAGGGCGCGCTGGGGCAGATGGTGGAAACCTGCCGCAAGCACACCGAAGGGCTGGCGGCCGCTTCTCAGCGGCTCGTGATCTCCTATTGCAACTGCCCGGAGCGCGCGCGTCAGGTGCGCGACATGATCCGCGAGAAGTGCCCGGCCATCGGCGAAATCATCATGACCCCGACCTCCGCGCTCTCCTCGATGTACGCCAACGACGGCGGCATCGTCATCGCGTATTGAGCGAATCCCCTTCGCTTCAAAGGGACTCTTTTCCGAGCGTTCGGAAAAGGGTCTCTTTTTTTCGCGAAAGAGGGATGTGTCATGTTTGAAAAAGCGCACCCCGACCTCCCTCTTCGAGGGAGGGGGACCGCCCGCAGGCGGTGGAAGGAGTTCCCCGAAGTCACTCCCCGCAAATCCCCTTCAAATCCCCAAACGTCTTCATGGCATACGTCGCCATGCCGCAGGCCGCCGCCTCGCCAAGGCCGGCGCTGTCAAAGCCGCCCGCGACGGCCGCCTGAATCCCGGCCTTCGCATCCTCGACAACGAGACACGTTTCCGGCTTCATGCCGATGAAATCCGCCGCCATCAGGAAAACCTGCGGGTCGGGCTTGCTCCTGGTGATGTTCGTTCCGTCGGAAATCGCGTCGAAATAATCGCCCAGCCCCAGCCGCGACAGGATGAATTTCGTGTTCTTGCTGGAAGAGCCGATCGCCAGCTTCAGCCCCATGCCGCGCAGGGCGTCGAGCGTCTCCTTCACCTCAGCGGAGAGATCCGCCGGGGACATGTTCGCCAGCAGGCGGCGATACAGCGCGTTCTTCTCCTCCGCCAGCGCTTCCTTCTCCTGCGCGGTCAGCTTCCCGTCGTAGCGCTCCAGAATGATTTCAAGGCTGTCCATCCGGGATACGCCGCGCAGACGGTTGTTGATCGTCTCGTCGAAATAAATGCCGAGCTTATCCGCAACGGCCTTCCACGCCTGATAATGATATTTGTCCGTAAAGCAGATCACGCCGTCGAGGTCAAAAATCACGCCCGTATATTTGCCCATATTGTTTCTCTCCTCGTTTTGTTTTGCCCTCATTATACCCGTTTTGGCGGCCAATGTCCACAATATCCTGATGCGCCTTTTCGGCAAAAAAAGAAGCTGTCAAGCTCAATCCGAATATTTCAAGAATCAAAAACTAAGCATTTTAGGATATGGGGCTTTGCCCCATCGCCCCACCAAAGGGCTTTCGTTTTCGATTGTTTGTTTCTGCCACTGGCAGCAACAACCGAAAACCTCTTTGGAAACCTTCGGGCGCAATACTTCGTTTTATTCCTGAAATGTCGGTGTTAGCTTGACAGCCCCTTTTCCGTCCATCGTTTTTGGAACAGACGCTTTTTTCGCCTTTTCCAGCCGTTAAGGCTGCGTTAAGTTTTTATTCCCCGTGCCCCGCCGTGAAGTGGCCGAGCGCATAAATCACGCCGATGATCATCAGCATCACCGCGAAAATGCCCAGCATGCCCTCGCCCATGAACACCAGCGAGTTCAGAAAAGCCTGTGTATCGAGCTTCATAATCCGCGCCTCCTTTTATACCAGCGGCCCGACCAGCGCCAGAATGATGCCGCCCGCAATGACGGAGGCCACCTGACCGGCCACGTTCGCGCCCGCCGCCTGCATGAGAATGAAGTTGTACGGGTCTTCCTCCTTCGCCATCTTTGCGATCACGCGGGAGGACATCGGGAATGCGGAAATGCCCGCCGCGCCGATCATCGGGTTGATCTTCTTCTTGGCGAACAGGTTAATCAGCTTGCCGAAGAGCACGCCGCCGAACGTGTCAAACATGAACGCGATTAGGCCAAGCCCCAGGATCATCAGCGTTTCCGGCACGAGGAAGCTCGCCGCCTGCATCCGCACCGCCACCGTCAAGCCCAGCATCAGGCTGATCAGGTTGGCCAGCACGTTCTGCGCCGTTTCCGAGAGGCTGCGCAGCACGCCGCACTCGCGCAGCAGGTTGCCGAACATCAGGAAGCCGACCAGCGCCACGCTCTGCGGCGAAACAATGCCCGCGATCACCGTCACCACAATCGGGAACAGGATGCGCGTCGTCTTCGTGATCTTGCCCGGCGTGTATTCCATGCGGATCATGCGTTCCTTCTTCGTGGTAATCAGGCGGATGCAGAAGGGCTGCACGATCGGCACCAGCGCCATGTAGGAATACGCCGCGACGATAATCGCCGCCGTGTAGTTGCTTTTCAGCACGTTCGCAACGAAAATCGAGGTCGGGCCGTCCGCCGCGCCGATGATGGCGATGGAGGCCGCGTCCCGCAGCTCAAAGCCGAACAGGCTCGCCATCGACAGCGTAAAGAAGATGCCGAACTGCGCCGCCGCGCCGAAGAGCAGCAGCTTCGGGTCGGCCAGAAGCGGCCCAAAGTCGATCATCGCGCCGATGCCGATGAAGAGCAGCAGCGGGAAAAGCTCGTTCGCCACGCCCGCCTGAAACAGGGTTTCCAGCACCTCCACCGCGCCGGAGTTCGGCAGGTTGCACAGGATGCAGCCAAAGCCCATCGGCAGCAGCAGCGTGGGCTCCATCTCCTTGCAAATCGCCAGATAGATCATCACGCCGCCAATCGCCCACATGGCCGCCATCTGCCATGTCAGCGCGCTCAGGTTGCCCAGAATTTGCGACATCGTTTTTTCCTCCGTTTCCTCACAGGGTTGATTCCCCTCTATGATAAAACGGATTTCGCTTTCATGCAAGTTCTTTCGATTATTCTAATTATACCGTCTTTATGGACTGTTTTTGACATTTGAAGCCATCCGTCGCGGGGCATAACAATCCCGGCCGCGTTTCGCCGCGGTCGGGATTGTTTATTTCTTGTTTCGCCGTTTACATTTTAATCAGTTCGTATTCCCGCGTGCCCAGCCCGATCTTCTCGGCATGCTCAAGGCAGCTGCGCCATTCGGATTCCGGCGTGGAGTTGCGGAACGGGTCGCCCCAGTCGGCGAAGCCCGGCTTCTTCATGTTGTCGGAGAGCTGGCTGCTTGGCATCGGGTTTGCCGCCATGCAGGCGTCCACACACGCCTGATCCAGCGCCAGCGGATCGAAGGACGCGAACATGCCGATATTCGGCAGAATCGGCGCGTCGTTCTCGCCGTGGCAATCGCAGTTCGGGGATACGTCCACAATCAGCGAGATGTGGAAGTTCGGGCGACCGTCGATGACGGCCTTCGTGTATTCGGCCATGCGCGCGTTGAGCCGCTCGTTCGCGTCGTATTCGTCAAAGCTGATCGCGTCGAAGTTGCACGCGCCGAGGCAGCGGCCGCAGCCCACGCAATGCGCGTGATCGACGCGCATCTTGCGCTTCTCCTCGTCAAACACCAGCCCGCCGTTGGCGCACTCGCGCTGGCAGCGTCGGCAGCCGCGGCACACGTCCTCGTCGATGCTCGGTTTGCCGTTGGAGTGCTGCTCGGTCTTGCCCGCGCGGGAACCGCAGCCCATGCCGATGTTCTTGATCGTACCGCCAAAGCCGGTCATCTCGTGCCCCTTGAAGTGGGTCAGGCTGATGAACACGTCCGCATCCATGATGGCGCGGCCGATGCGCGCCTCCTTCACGTATTCGCCGCCCGCAACCGGCACGCCGATGTCGTCCGTGCCCTTGAGGCCGTCGCCGATGATGACCGGACAGCCGACCGTCAGCGGGGTGAAGCCGTTTTCCCACGCGCAGTAGAGGTGTTCGAGGGCGTTTTTGCGGCTGCCGGGGTACATCGTGTTGCAGTCCGTCAGGAACGGCTTGCCGCCCAGCTCCTTCACCACGTCCACGACCGCGCGGGCGTAATTCGGGCGCAGGAAGCTGATGTTGCCCAGCTCGCCGAAGTGCATTTTGATGGCGACAAACTTGCCGTCCATATCCATCTGGCCGATGCCCGCCTTTTTTATCAGCTTCTTGAGCTTGGTGGGCAGACCATCGCCGAACGCGACCGTTCGAAAATCGGTGTAATAGACCTTCGCTTTTTCCATGGTAATCACTCCCTGAATCCAAATGTTTGACGCTGTGCTTTATAGTATACCGCTTAAACCTGGGTTGAGGTCAAGGGGTTTTCTCGCTCACAGCACAAACCCCAGCCCCAGCGCCAGCATGATGACCAAACTCACCGCGATGGAGACCGAATTGGTGAAGCTGGCCAGCGCCGTATCGCCGTGGCAGCGGTCGGTATAGATCGGCGCAAGGGACGAAAGCGGCGCGAAGCAGACGATGCAGAGCGTCTGCCGCACGACCAGCTCAAACGGCGTGCAGAAGAACACCAGCGCCGCGCTGACCGCCGCGAACAGATAGCGCCCGAGCAGCTCCCGCGCCGTCTCGCGCAGCAGCGCCTTGTCGCCCGCCGGTTCGAACATCATGCCGATCATCATCATCGCGATAAAGGCGTTGGCCTGTCCGGCCGGGCGCGTCAGCGTGAAGACCGCGGAAGGGAGTTTCACATCCAGCGCGGCGAGGAGAATCATCAGCATATAGGCGTCGAAGGGCAGCGACTTCACGAATTTCATCAGGATATCGCCGACGCTCTCCCGCTGCTCGCCGCCGGTTTTGAGCAGCGTGGAGGTCATCGCATACGCGCCGCCGGTCATCATAATCGCGTTGCCCGTGTCGAACATGCAGGCAGCCACAACGCCCGTGTTGCCGAAAAACGCCTGCACCAGCGGCAGCGAGAAACAGCCGATGTTGTAGCCGCCGATGTTGAGCATGCGATACGCGCGCAGGCGCTTTTCAACACCGCCCGTCGTCAGATACATCAGCAGAATCGGCACGAACGCGCAGAGCAGGCCGATGCCGACGATGACGAACATTCCGGCGTCGCGCTCAAAGCCGTCGAACGCCTGAACGATTGTGCACGGCAGGGTGATGTTGACCATGATCTTGCTCATCATTCGATGGTCGTCCTGCCCAAAAAAGCCCGCGCGCTTGAGCAGATAGCCCAAGAGAATCACGAGCACATAGGACATGGGTTTGAAGATATAATCCATGGGAGATGGCCTCCTTTTTTCTTTTTGTAACGGCTGACTCCTTCTGTGTTCCTTCCACCGCCTGCGGGTAACTCCTTCCGTCACGACTTCGTCGTGCCACCTCCCTCAAAGAGGGAGGTCAGGTTGCGCTTTTTCAAAGTTTCTCTTGAAAAAAACAGCATCATAATATCTCCCAAAAGAGCTCCCTCCTTGAGGGAGCTGTCAGCGAAGCTGACTGAAGGAGTCGTCGCCCAGCGAAGCTGACTGAAGGAGTCGTCGCCCAGCGAAGCTGACTGAAGGCGCACAAAGCCGCCTGAGGGCGTTCAGAAAAAAGAAACCCGGAAGCAACCTTCCGGGAATTTCTGTTTAGCCTTCGACGGCTTCCTTGAGCGCCTTACCCGGCTTGAACATCGGGGAACGGCGGGCGCCGATCTGGATTTCTTCGCCAGTCTTGGGATTGCGGGCCTTGCGAGCCGGGCGCTCCTTGACTTCGAAAGCACCAAAGCCAACGATCTGCACCTTCTCGCCGTTCTTGAGGCTTTCGGCAATGATGTCGCTCATCGCGCACAGGGCAGCCTCGGCATCCTTGCGGGTCAGGCCCGCCTTCGCGGCGATCGCCGCGCTCAGTTCGTTCTTATTCATGGTGTAAAAAATCCTCCTTGAAACAACGTCACCGTTTCCTTGACGTGTTTGTTTAACATCAATCGCACATATCGGCGACTATGACATATTCTACATGGTTTCCCTCTTTCCTGCAAGAGGAAACGCAATTTTTATAAAAATTTCATCGGTTTCACAAGGTTTTTTCATCCTCGGCGCGCAGATGCTCCACGCGCTTTCTCGTCTGCCCGCGCAAGGCGGTTTCCGCGTCCAGCCCCTGCTCCTCAGCCGCCGCGCAGAGACATTCCAGCATCTCGCCCAGCCGCGCCTCCCGCGCCGCCCGGTCGCCGTCCGTCTGTCCGGCCAGCTCGGCCACGCGCGCCAGCATGGCCGCGCCGTCGAGCGTCTGCCCCTTCGCGCCCGCCTCGCGGCGGACGATCTTCTGCCCGCGCATCAGCGCCGGGAGGGAGAGCGGCACGTCGAGCACGCGCTCCAGCGCCGTCTGCTCGCCGCGTTCCTTCTTCTTCGCGTTTTCCCAAACAGAAACGACCGCCTGCGCGCTCTCCGCCCTGGCCTTGCCGAAAACGTGCTCGTGGCGCGTAATCATCTTGTGCGCGGCCATGCTGGTCACGTCGCGGTCGGTAAACGCGCGGTGTTCCGCGCCGATGCAGCTATTGAGCACGACCTGCAGCAGCACGTCGCCCAGCTCGTCGGCCATCTTCATCTCGTCGTCGCCGTCCATCGCGTCCGCGGCCTCGCAGGCTTCCTCGATCATGTACTGGCGCAGCGTGTGGTGGGTCTGCGCCCTGTCCCACGGGCATCCGCCGGGCGCGCGCAGCCGCGCGATCACCTGCACAAAATCCTCGTAGGATGCGCGCCGCCGCTCGAACACGCCGACCTTCGGCACGAGCACCGCCGTCCTGTGGTCATAATGCGCCTGCCTGTCCAGCTCGCACAGCGCAATCGGCTGCGCGGCCGCCCCCGGCTCGGCGGCGTTTTGCAGGAAATAAACCGTCGTCTCGTCGTCAAACAAATCGCTCAGCCAGAGCTTCACATCCGAGGCGAGATAGCGGTTGTCGATCTCGGTGATGACCTGCGGGCAATCCGCCTGCACGCGCATTTCCGCCGTGGAAAGCGCCGTCACCGTGCGCAGGTTCTCCGTGTTCACGCCGAAGGGAATCACCGCGCAGGCCGCCGCGTCCGACAGCGTGACGCCGCCCAGCGCCCGCAGCGCAAACCCCTCCGGCAGCGCATCGGCCAGCGCGCGAACGGTCGCGTCGCTCTGCGGCTCGCTGACGGCGTAGACAAGCGCCTCCGCCTGCCGCGCCCTGTCGATGATCGCGCGCGCGGCCAGCTCGCAGAGCTCGTCGAAATCCTCCGTCCGCTCGTACAGCGCATCCAGCGTTTCAAACGCCACGCCCTCGCGCGTCAGCCTTTCGGCCACGCCATGCCTGCCCGTGCGCAGCAGCAGCCTGTCCGCGCTTTTCAGCGCGTCGTACACGCCCAGGGTGAGCATCTCGCCGCTGTCCGGCCCGAGCGCCGCTATGGTTATGATATGCTTTTCGCCGTTCATTATTCGTTATCCGCCTTGTTCAGCACGCTTTCGATGATGAAGCGCGGGCGGTGCTTGGTCTCGTTGTAGATCTTGCCGATGTATTCGCCGACCACGCCGAGGCCGAGAAGCTGAATACCGCCGATGAGCCAGATCGAGCCCATCAGGGAGGTCCAGCCGACGGAGGTATGCCCCGCCAGCTTGGCGACCAGCGCGTAGATCAGCATAATCAGGCTGACGATGAACACCACCACGCCGGTGGAGAACACGAGGCGGATCGGCTTGACCGAAAAGCTGGTGATGCCGTCGGCGGCAAAGGCGATCATCTTCTTGAGCGGGTATTTGCTCTCGCCCGCGAAGCGCTCGGCGCGCTCGTAGGTCACAGTCGTCCACTTGTAGCCGATCTGCGGCACAATGCCGCGCAGGAACAGGTTGACCTCCGTGAACTGCGCCAGCCCCTCGACCGCACGCTTGCTCATCAGGCGGTAATCCGCGTGGTTGAAGACGATATCCACGCCCAGCGCCTTCATCACCTTGTAAAAGCCCTCCGCCGTGAAGCGCTTGAAGAAGGTATCGGTTTCGCGCTTGCTGCGCACGCCGTAAACCACGTCGTAGCCCTTGTGGTAATCATCCACCATCTCATCCACGGCGTTGATGTCGTCCTGCAGATCCGCGTCCATCGAAACGATCATGTCCGCGTCGTTCACGGCGGTCAGCAGACCGGCCAGCAGCGCGTTCTGGTGGCCGCGGTTGCGGGAGAGGTTCACGCCGGAGAACATCTCCGGCTCCTTCTCGTGCAGCTCGCTGATGATCGCCCACGTGTTGTCGCTGGAACCGTCGTTGACAAACATCACGCGGCTGCGGCGGCTGATCTTGCCCGCGTCCATCAACTGGCGCATCTTTTCGCGCAGGCGTCTGCTCGTCTCCGGCAGCACCTCCTGCTCCTTGTAGCACGGCACGACGATATAAAGCGTGTTTTTCTCGTTCATCGGTATTGCCTCCAACCTTTATCTGTCCTGCTGCTGGGCGCTGCCCTGCGTCAGCAGATTGTCTCTGAGCGCCGCCAGCTCGCTGGCGCTTCGGGAAAGCGCGGCCGCCGCGCCGGAGAGCATCTTGTCCACCTGCACGCAGGCCTGGTTGTAGATGCTGTCCGCGTCCTTTTCGGCGCGCTCGCGCGTCTCCACGGCGTAAGCCTGCGCGCGGCGGGTGATTTCGTTGTCCTCCACCAGCTTTTGGGATTGCTGCTGGGCGTTGAAGATGATCTGCTCGGCGCGGGTGTTCGCGTCCGCGACAATCGCGCTGGAATCCTCCTGCGCCTTCTGGCGGATCTGCTTGTCGTAAGCGTCCGCGTCGGCCTTGACCTCCTGCTCGAACTGCTTGGCCTTTTCCACCGTCGTGGTGTAGATTTCGTCGGCCTTGTCGGCGGTTCTGTCCGCCTCGGCCTTCGCGTCGCCGAGGATCTGCTTCTGCTGCTCCAAAATCGCCTGCGCCTGCACCACGGTGTGCGGCAGCACGATGCGAAGCTGGCCGATCAGGTCGATCAATTCCCCCGTGTCCACGATGCTCAGGGTTTTGGACATCGGCACCCGGCGCGCGTCGTTGATGCGCGCCTCCAGCTGATCGATCACCCGGCGCGCCTGTCCGATGCTGTCCGCCGCGGTCGAGCTTCCGTATTCGCGGCGCACGGGGCGCTGCTCCTGCTCCCTCTGATCCATCTTATCCTCCTTCACATCCGAATTGGGTCTGCGATATCTGCGTTGATTGTCCATATTCAATCCCTTGTATATATGCTTAAAGTAGGGTGTTCTTATGCCTGACGGCCGGAGAGCGCGCTCAGAATTTTTCCGGCCGTCCCCTCCGGCACAAGGGGCGAAATATCCCCGCCGAAGGCCGCCACCTGACGCACGATGCTCGAGGAGATGCTCGCGCAGTCGTCGCTGGTGGTGATGAGCAGCGTTTCCACGCCGCCGAGCTTCCGGTTCACCTGCGCCATCTGGTATTCGCTTTCAAAATCGCCCAGCGGCCGCAGCCCGCGAATGACCGCCTGCGCCCCGACCTCGTGCGCGCAATCGACCAGCAGCCCGCCGTGCGCGATGACCCGCACGTTCGGCAGCTCGCGGCAGGCCATCTCCAGCAGCTCCACCCGCATCGGCACGGAAAGAAAGCCGTGCTTCTCCGGGTTGTGCATCACCGCGACGACCAGCTGCGAGCAGAGCGCCGCCGTGCGGCGGATCACGTCCATGTGGCCGCGCGTCACCGGGTCAAAGCTGCCCGCGTAAAGCAGGGTGTCCATTCACGCGCCTCCTTCTTCCGTCCGCTGCGCGCGGCGAACGAAGGTGATCTCCGTATCGCCGTAGTGGCGCAGATCAAAAGCCTCAAAGCGCGCATCCAGCATCGGCGCGCGCCCCTTCCTGTGCTCCACCACGAGCAGAAACGCGCCGCTGAGCAGCCCCTTGTCATAGAGTGCCGCGCACATTTCGCCCGTATTCTCCATTTTATAAGGCGGGTCCATAAAAACCAGATCAAACTGCGCGCCCTCCGCGGCGAGCGCGTCCATCGCCGCGCGGTAATCCCGCGCGATCAGGCGGCATTTTTCGCCCAGCCGCGAGGTCTCCATGTTTTTCCGGATGGCCGCGCAGGCCGCCCTGTCCGTATCCACCAGCACCGCGCTGCGCGCGCCCCGGCTGACCGCCTCCAGCGACAGCGCGCCCGTGCCCGCGAACAGATCGAGCACCCGCGCGTCTTCCACATCCCAGCGGATGATGTTGAACAGCGATTCGCGCACATAATCCTGCGTCGGGCGCGTCTTTTCCCCGGCCGGCGCGACCAGCGTGCGCCCGCGCGCATCCCCGCCGATGATCCTCATCGCTTCATACTCCTTACGGCAGGCTCCCCAAAAAGCCTTTATGCTCCGTTCATTATATCAGATGCAACCGTCAAATTCAACCCGGCGCAGTCAGATGAGTTCTTTCTTCTTGTGCTCCTCCTGCTGCGGGCACTGGCCGTAGTGCACGTCGCCGCCGCTGCCCAGCAGCTCGGAAACCATACTCTTCTTCTGCGCCTTGCGCACGGCGGCCTTCTTGGCGCGGCGCTGCATGCTCTGCCGCTTGGCGTACACGGCGGGCGCGCGCAGGTAGCCGATCATGCAGGCGACGGGATAGCTGAGCACCATCAGCGGCGTCAGTTGATCCACCAGCTGCGCCATCGTCTGCGGGTCGGGGAACAGGTTGATGTAAATCAGCACCGTCAGCCGCACGATCAGCCGGATGACGTCCCGCGCGGAGACGGAGGCGGTCTGCGCATACGCCGCCAGCGGCGCCATCACGTCCTCGCGCGCGCCGTATGTGCCAGTCAGCCACGACGGCAGATCCTGCAGGGCGTATGTATACGGCTCGGCCGTCGCCGCCAGATACGCGCCCAAAGCAAGCGGAATGCCGAACACGATCAGGCAGGCGCACAGCGCCTTCAGCGGCTGATAGCAGGCCGCCTCCTCCCGGCGCGAGAGCGGCCTGCCCAGCTTTTCGAGCTTATCCGCCGCGTGGCTCGCGTCCGCGTCGGCCACGCCGCGCGTCAGCCCCTCGCTGTAGAGCATCAGCAGCACGCCGGAGAGTATCGCCAGCGAAATCACCGCCCGAAGCGCCATCGAGCCGACGGCCTGCAAAGCGCTGAACATCAGCCCCATCACCGTCACCGCGGCGAGAATCGCGGCCAGTCTGCCCGCCATCGGCCAGATGCGCGCACCCCAGCGCTTCGCGCGGCGGAGGGGCTTTTTCGTCTTCTTGCTGTTCATGTCGTTTCCTCCCGTATGATGACGGTGCGGCCGGGCGTCACCACGATATCCATGCGCGCGTCGTGCGCCTCGCTCGGCACGGCGCTCAGCAGCGCAAAGTCGTGGCATACGCCGACGCGAACCGCCCGCGTTCTGTTCAGGTATCTGTCGTAATAGCCGCCGCCCTGCCCAATGCGATGGCCGCGGACGTCAAACGCCGTTCCCGGCACGAAAATCAGGTCGATCTCCTCCGGCTCGACGCGCAGGCAGTCCGCCCCCGGCTCCAAAATGCCGTAAGCGCCCGTTGCAAGTCGGTCAGGCGCGTCCACCCGATGGCCGTGCATCACGCCCTCGCCCGCGCATCGGGGCAGAACCAGCGTCTTGCCCGCCGCCAGCGCGTCGGCGAGAACGCGCCCCAGCGGCAGCTCGCCCCGCACGGCGGCATAGGCCATCACCGTCCGCGCGCGCCGATACGCGTCAAGCGCCGATACGCGCGCAAAGACGGCTTCTTCGGCTTCGCGCTGGGCTTCCGCGCTCAGCGCCCGCCGCATCCGTCGCATCCGACTGCGCATCTCGTCCTTGTTCATGCGTTGATATACACGCGCGGAACGCGCTTGCTCGGCGAGCAGAGCACCTCGTAGCTGATCGTATCCAGCCACGCGGCCATCTCCTCCGCGTCGATCTGCTCCTCCCCCTGACGGCCGAGCAGCACCGCTTCGTCGCCCTCCCGCGCGCCGGGGATATCCGTGACGTCCACCATCATCTGATCCATGCACACGCGGCCCAGAATCGGCGCGCGCCTGCCGCGCACGAGCACGCAGCCCTTGCCCGAGATCCCCCGGCGATAGCCGTCCGCATAGCCCACGGGCAGGGTCATCACGACCGTCGGCCGCGTCGCCTCGAACGTCCCGCCGTAGCTCACGCGGTCGCCCGGCGCAATCGTCTTGACGTATATGCCGCGCGTCACCCAGCGCATGGCGGGCTGCAAGCCCGTCGCCTCCGGCACGGGCGGATAGCCGTAGAGCGCCAGCCCGCCGCGCACCATGTCCGCGTGCAGCTGCGGATAGCGGAAGATGCTCGCGGTATTCGCGCCGTGGCAGATGATTTCGCCGGGGTGCGCCGCCTTGACGGCCCTGCACAGCGCCTCAAACCGCTCGATCTGCCGGAGCGTGCCGGTGGGATCCGGCTCGTCGGCGGTCGCCATGTGCGTAAAGCAGCCGGTCAGCGCCACGCCGGGCAGGCTGTCGATCAGCCGCGTCAGCGCCTGCGCTTCCTCCGCCGTGCGCACGCCGATGCGGTTCATGCCCGTATCCAGCTTGAGGTGCACCTTCGCGCATCGGCCGAGCTTCTGCCCCGCCTGCGCCAGCGCGCGGATGCGGCGCTCGTCGAAGACCACCTGCGTCAAATCGTTTTGCACGACGGCCTCCGCCGCGCTCTCCTCGATGCCGCCGAGCACGAGAATCGGCGCGGCAATGCCCGCCTCCCGCAGCTCGATGCCCTCCTCGGGGATGGCGACGGCCAGCATATCCGCCCCCGCCTCCAGCGCCGCCTTCGCGACGGGCACCGCCCCGTGTCCGTATGCGTCCGCCTTGACGACGGCCAAAAACCGCGCGCCGCCCGCAACGCGGCTCTTCATCACGCCGACGTTGTGGCGGATCGCCGCCAGATCAATTTCACAAAAGTGATACCGCTGCATGCTTTTTCCAGCTTTCTTTTTGAAGTCGCGCCGGGAGCGCCGCCCCCGAACGCCGATATCGTCCTTTTCGCCCGGTGATTGAACCATTATACCGCTAATCCCCCGAAAAGGAAAGACGTGCCTTCTTTTTTCCCCGGCTTCCTCATACCTATGACCGCGTTCAATCGAAGGGAGGGCTTCTATGGACATCCTCTGCTGCGCGCTGGCGCTGCTGGGCAGCGTCGTCGGCGCGGGCTTTGCCTCCGGCCGGGAAATCGTGCGCTTTTTCGCCGCGCACGGCGCGATGGGCTTCGTCGCGGTCGCCTTTTCTCTGGCGGCGCTCGCCGCGCTGTTCCTCTGTCTGGCCGAGCGCCTGTCCGCCGCCGGGCAGACCGGCCTTCCCGGCCTGTGCGCGTCGCGCTTCGGCGCGCGCGTCGGCGGGGTCTGCACGGCGCTGTTTTTCCTGCTCTCCGCCGTCACGGGCGGCGCGATG
>OKRW01001299.1_pt1 | contig 21998 bp, 20 predicted proteins | sample 1601151 | NCBI WGS metagenome assembly OKRW01 (sample SAMEA3541471, study PRJEB24748) | human gut metagenome | biome: human gut; feature: human-associated habitat; material: faeces | place: China | collected 2012 | reverse complement strand
AACCCTAGACCCACTGATTAAGAGTCAGTTGCTCTACCAACTGAGCTAAGGGTGCAACGTTTAAAAGCCTCATTTCTGAATTGCGAGTGCAAAGGTACTACTATTTTTTGATTCCACCAAATTTTTTCGCAACTTTTTTCGAAAAAAATCAATTTTTCTTCATCTTGAAGGTTCCTAATGTATGTCTATACCCCTTCTTGTTGATGCTTACCACGCGGTAGATACCCTCCTTTAAGTTTCTAACATCTAGCGTGTTATCTTTTGCATGGAGGTGCAGAATATCGCATCCTTGCAGGGTTTCGACCATCAGAACGTCAAAAACGAGATTTTTGGTGGTTTCTGCTAGATATACCTTCTGTCCGTCACATTCGAGTAATTTCGCAGCTCCTGTGCTTTGGGCAAAAAGTGGATTCTCTTCCTCTTTTTCTTGGGTTGGCTGGCTTTCGATGCCATATCCGTCCATTGAAGTTACGGCAACAAACAGACGTTTTGCATCAGGATTTTCTATTTTGAACGAATTTCCTATGATTCGTGCGGCAACCAGATTGCGTGCATCGGTGATGTCAACCGGATATTTCTTGCTCGCGTATACATTATTATATATATAAGGGGTTGCGATTTTAGTGCCATCCGTATAGTTTGAAGGATTGCTCCAGGAAACTGATACCTTGTTATCGGTGGTGATTACCGATAATTGTTGTGGCTGTTCTGGTTGGTTCTTGCTTGCCCAAGTCATCGGCGGAACCAATGATGGGTATGGATTGAAACGTTGGGTAAAGTCGAGAATACCCTGTTTGTTGTCCAGAAGGAACTTGTTTCTGAAGAATGCATATCCCATTCCGAGGTTTCGGATGTGATACATTTCTGCCGTCACGTCATTGATGTTCCACTTTCCTTCTTTCGGATCGAGAAAGTAGATGCCCAGTCCTGGAACCACAATCTTGCCATGGCTCTGTTCCTGCCAGTCGATGGCAAACGGATAGAAGTGTTCGTTCTTGAAATACATCATAGGGAAGAGCTCGTCCATCAGACCGCTCTTGAGCCAGCCCTGTGCATCCTGGCAGACCTTCGTGTATGCATTCCAGCCAAAACTTCGGTATCTGCTCAGGTCATCATACTTTCCTACAGGTGAGCAGCTCATCTTTACCCAAGGTTTTTCAGCCTTCACTGCATCGTGAATCTTTCTTACGATGTTGGTGATATACCGGCGTCCCTGTTCCCGGCTCACTTTGATGTTCCAGGTTTCAGGGTAACGGATGTAGTCGAGGTGAATACCGTCTACATTATATTTATGTGTAATTTCCCTGCAGATGTTTGCCAGATAATCACCTGTCCGACTGTTTTCCGGATCCATGTATCCGTCGGCTCCAATCTTCTTGATGAGTTTTGGCATCTTGTTTCGGAGAGTTTTGCAGCCGAGTGCGTTCCATTTTCCTACAGGGATGGTTACCACCCAGGCATGCAGTTCCATACCGCGCTTATGGCATTCGTCGATGGCAAACTGCAGGGCATCATAGCCCGGACTTCTCCCCGGAAAACCTGATAGGCATCCATCCCAAGGTTCGTATGCCGACGGATAAATCATGGTACCTCTTACGCGGGTCTGTATCAGTACGGTATTGATTTTAGCCTGCTGTAACCGGTCCAGTATATCCGTCAGTTCCTTTTTCTGCTTTTCGGCAGAATATGAAGACTGGGCATAAGAGTGTGGCCAGTCGATACCTCCTATGGTTGTCAGCCATACAGCTCTTACTTCATGTTTCGGCACCTGGTTATTGAACACGATACTCTGGGCTTTTGCGGCCAAAACAGAGCATAAAACGATAAAAAATATCTTAAATCTCTTCATAATCTTACAATTTGGCAACAAAGATACCAATATTTTTTTGTATTTCAAATAAAAATATTACTTTTGCGGTTGAAATATTAAAATAAAGTGCATTTTGCACCGAAAAGAGAGAAAATTTTAAGCAATAAAAGCAAAATGGTCAGTTTCGTTATTAGTTTGGTCGCCCTTGTATTGGGTTACCTTCTTTATGGAAAGTTTGTGGCGCATGTGTTCGGTCCTGATGACCGCCCTACGCCTGCAGTGACCAAAGCCGATGGGGTCGACTTTATGGTACTGCCTAGTTGGAAGATCTTCATGATTCAGTTCCTCAACATTGCAGGAACGGGTCCTATCTTCGGTGCCATTATGGGTGCCTGGTACGGACCGGTGGCTTATCTGTGGATTATCTTCGGGTGTATCTTCGCAGGAGCCATGCATGATTACATGAGCGGTATGCTCAGTATCCGTAACGGTGGAGCTGGTTTGCCGGAATTGGTAGGTAAGTATTTGGGTGGACGCACCAAGAAAGTGATGTTGGTCTTTTCGGTACTTTTGCTGATGATGGTGGGAGCTGTGTTTGTATACAGTCCGGCTATCATTATGAGTGGCATTTGTAATACGGATGCATTCTGGGGCAGCCAGATGTTTTGGATTGTGGTGATTTTCGTTTATTACGTCATTGCTACATTACTGCCTATCGATAAGATTATCGGTAAGGTTTATCCGCTCTTTGCCTTCTCGCTTCTCTTTATGGCGGGTGCTCTGATGATAGTTCTCTTTGTGAAGTGGCCTTCATTGCCTGAACTTTGGAGCAATTTGCAGAGTTGCAATCTCAATGAGAATCCGGCTTGGTTGGGAACGGAGTCTTTTGTACAGAAGAGTCCGATTTTCCCTTGCCTCTTTATCACGATAGCCTGTGGTGCCATCAGTGGTTTCCATGCTACGCAGAGTCCGCTCATGGCCCGATGCATGAAGAATGAGAAGATGGGTCGCCCTATTTTCTATGGAGCCATGATTACAGAAGGTGTTGTTGCCTTGATATGGGCTACGGTTTCCATGTATTTCTTCTACTATGGTGGATGGCGTGAATGCGTAAGTCCTGAGGCGGCTCAGCAGTTTATTGCTCAGTTTGATGGCGGCAAGTCGCTTATCCAGAACTTCGATGCGCCTACCGTTGTGAAAATTGTATGTTCCAGCTGGTTGGGTGTGGCTGGTGGAATCCTGGCTCTGCTGGGTGTTGTTGCAGCGCCTATTACCAGTGGCGATACGGCTTTGAGAAGTGCCCGTCTGATTATCGCTGAGTTTATCGGTTTGGAGCAGCGCTCAATGCGCAAGCGTCTTTATATCTGCGCTCCGTTGTTTGCTCTTACGGTGGGCATTCTGGTTTGGCAGATGGAGAATCCTGATGGTTTCAATATCATCTGGCAGTATTTCGGCTGGGCTAACCAGACGCTTTCTGTGTTCACTCTCTGGACATTGACGGTTTATCTGGTACAGCAGAAGAAGCCTTTTGTGATGACGCTGGTTCCTGCCTTGTTTATGACCGTGATATGTTCAACCTTCCTGCTCATTTCGCCAACAGCTTTGGCTTTGGGTGAGAGCCTGGCTTATACGGGCAGTGTCATCATTCTGGTGATTGCCTTGGTATGGTTCCTGGGTTGGTATCGCAGTTATCAGAAGAAACAATAGATTTATATATAAGTATTAATCAATATACGTAAATTTATATGATGCGAATGAAAAAATTAGCTATTGCAGCATTGGCACTTGTCGTTTCGACAGCTGCCCATGCTCAGTTTGAAAGTGGAAAACAGTATATAGGTGCGTCGATGACGGGCTTAAACTTGAGTTATAATGGCTCTCAGGACCTCAATCTCGGTATTCAGGCTAAGGCTGGATACTTCGTAGAAGATGATTGGATGCTGTTGGGGCAGGTAGAATATAATCATTCTGGTCTTGAAGGCGTGAAGGATTATTTCTCTGTCGGTGCCCAGGCACGTTATTATATCGAGCAGAATGGTCTGTATCTGGGTGGCGGCGTAAAGTTGGCTCATTCCGGAGGTTATAATGATTTCATGCCAGGGGTAGAGGTAGGTTATGCTTTCTTCCTCGGCAAGTCGGTTACCCTCGAGCCAGCTATCTACTACGATCAGAGTTTCAAGAAGCATGTAGATTATTCTACCGTAGGTTTGAAACTGGGTATTGGTATCTATCTCTAAACTGCTAAGATGCAACAACAGTTTTCTTCGACTTTGTTGGAAAAGGCAGTGGCGGAGTTTTCTAAATTGCCAGGTATAGGGCGCAAAACAGCTTTGCGCCTTGTACTTTTTATGCTCAAGCGTAAGAGTGAGGATGTGGAACTCTTTGCTGATACCATTTCCAGGATGCGGCGTGAAGTGAAATACTGCAGAGTTTGTCATAATATCAGCGATACTGATGTCTGTCCGATCTGTTCTGATTCCCGGCGCGATGCTTCTACCATCTGTGTTGTCGAGAATGTGCAGGATGTACTGGCGATAGAAAATACGCAGCAGTTTCACGGACTCTATCATGTCTTGGGCGGCATCATTTCGCCGATGGATGGTATCGGTCCTTCGGATATAGAGATAGAATCGCTGGTTCAGCGTGTGGCTGAAGGTGGGGTGAAGGAGGTGATTTTTGCTCTCAGCAGTACGATGGAGGGTGATACTACCAACTTCTATATCTCCCGTAAACTTGCTGATTATCCTGTTAAACTCTCTGTTATCGCCCGTGGTATCTCAGTGGGTGATGAATTGGAGTATACAGATGAGGTTACCCTCGGACGGAGTATTCTGAACAGAACTCCATTTGGACAATAACAAAAGACAACAAAATGAAAATCAAACAAGTACAACGAATATTGATGACCAATTTTCTCTTTATCCTGTTGGTAGGATTCCTGCTGGTCTTGCTCTATGAGACAGAAATTCTGGAACCTACTAATCTGGCAGGGGATGTTACGTTGGTCTATGTGATTACCGTAGCGATGGAGTTTCTTACCATTGCCGTTATTCCTTTGGCGCTCAAACTCTTCAGTTTCAAGGCTATTCACCGTCAGTTGGTAACCCGTAAGGGAGATGCACTTCTTCCTCTGGGCACTGCCCGTCTGAATATGCTCTGCTTGCCAATGCTGATCAATACGTTTATGTATTACCAGACGATGGCGCCTGCTTTCGGATATATGGCTATCATCCTTTTTCTCTGTCTCTTCTTTGTTTATCCTTCTGTCGGAAGATGTGAAGAAGAAACAACAGAGGCGGAAGGTTAAACTCTCAGTATCTAATATTTGATATTCGATATGAAACTCAGTGTTATCATAGTAAGCTATAATGTGAAGTACTATCTTGCCCAGTGTCTGCGTTCGGTAGAGAAAGCTATCGGCGTGTTGGAGTGTGGACAGCAGGGCGATGCAAGTGGCGATACGGCAGAGATTATCGTGGTTGATAATCATTCTCAGGATGGAACGGTGGAATATCTCGAACATTGTTTCCCGGCTTCCCGATATCCTAATCTCCATGTTGTAGCCTGTACGCATAATAACGGATTTGCCCGTGCCAACAATCTTGCTATCCGAAAGAGCGAGAGTGATCTGGTTCTTTTGCTGAATCCGGATACCATTATCGGTGAGCATGTTCTTAAGGATGCTGTCAGTTTTATGCATTCTCATCTTGATGCCGGTGCTCTGGGTGTAAGGATGTTGGGAGCCAATGGCAAACCAGCTCCTGAGAGTAGGAGAGGATTGCCTTCTCCGATGGTGGCTTTCTATAAGATGATGGGGTTGTGCAGCCGGTTTCCTCAGCATCGCAGTTTCGGTCATTATTACATGGGTTATCTTCCATGGGATAAGCCGGCAAAGATAGAGGTTGTGAGCGGTGCTTTCTGTATGATTCGTCGTGAAGCCTTGCTGAAGGTGGGGTTGCTGGATGAGGATTTCTTCATGTATGGCGAGGATATTGATCTTTCTTACCGCATCCTGAAGGGTGGTTATCAGAACTATTATCTGCCTGTAGATATCCTGCATTACAAAGGTGAAAGTACTAAGAAGTCGAGCTTCCGCTATGTTCATGTGTTTTACGAGGCGATGCTTATCTTCTTCCGTAAACATTATTCGGGTATGTCGCATCTCTTGAGTATTCCTGTCAAATTTGCCATCTATGCCCGTGCCTCTGTAGCCTTTATGCAGATGATGACTACGAGAATCAGAAAGAGTCTGGGATTCTTTTCTCCTTCTCATGTCGACCTGTCAAACCAGGTGTTGTTTGATGCTGACGAGATGAGCTATGAAGAGATTCTGCATCAGCTTGCGCAGCGGTCTGACGAGAATATCAAACTGGCTACCTATACGAAGGATATCGGTAAGGTGATTACGGATAGGGAGGTGATGGATAAGGATGAATTTGGTTATTTATAAGGATAGATTTATTTCTATATTATAAGGTACGCGCGTACATTATTAATAAGTGTAGTTTATGAAAGAACCGAATATTCGATTACGTGCTTTAGAGTTGGAAGATCTTGATTTTCTCTACCAGATAGAGAATGATGATCGGCTTTGGGAACTGGGTGTTTCCAATGTTCCATATTCGCGCCGTGTGCTGCTCGACTATATAACCAATGCTTCGGCAGATATTTATATAGACAATCAGGTGCGCCTGATAGTAGAGAATGAGCAGAATGAGCAGGTGGGCATCCTGGATCTTACAGATTTTGATCCCCGTCATCGCCGTGCCGAACTCGGAATTGTCATCAAAAAGGAGTTTCAGGGGAAGGGTTATGCGAAGGCCTCAGTTGGCCGTTTGTTGCAATATGCTCGGAAAATACTTCATCTTCAGCAGATTTATGCTATTATAGGTATCAGAAACCAAAAGGCGGCTAAAATGCTGCAATCTGTTGGATTTGAGGGGAATAATGTCCTGAAACAATGGCTTTGTAGCCAAGTTGGTTATGAGGATGCGATGTTTTTTCAATATTTTCTGTAAAAAAGTTGCATAAAAATTTGGTAGAACCAAAAAAAAGTAGTACCTTTGCACTCGCAAATGAAAAATGAGCGCTAAGCCATTCAATTTGATTTCATGATTGGTGCGTTAGTTCAGTTGGTTAGAATGCCTGCCTGTCACGCAGGAGGTCACGAGTTCGAGTCTCGTACGCACCGCAGAAACCTTCGAGAGTGATCTCGGAGGTTTTTTGTTTTTATGTAAATCTAAGAGAATATGGCTATCGTTATCACAGTTCTGGCATACTTCTGTGTGCTGCTGCTCTTCAGTCATCTTACTGCCCGTAAAATGGCAAGTAATGAAACTTTCTATCGTGCCAACCGCCGGTCGCCTTGGTATATGGTTGCTTTCGGTATGGTGGGAGCGTCTATTTCGGGCATCACTTTCGTCAGTGTGCCGGGCATGGTGATGAGAACGGATATGACCTACCTTCAGATGTGCATCGGTTTCATCCTGGGTTATTTCCTGGTTGCCTTTCTTTTGCTTCCTATCTATTACCGCTATAATCTCACTACGATTTACGGTTATCTGCAGCAGCGGTTGGGGGAACGTTCGTATAAGACTGGAGCTTCGTTCTTCCTCTTGTCCAAGATGACGGGTGCGGCGGTCCGTTTCTTTGTCGTCTGTATCCTCTTGCAGCGTTTCGTGCTCGATGGGATTGGTGTTCCGTTCTGGGTCACGGTTCCTGTCATGGTACTGCTTATCTGGCTTTATACGCGCAAGGGTGGCATCAAGACGCTGGTGTGGACGGATACCTTTCAGACGCTCTGTATGTTTGCGGCGCTCGTCCTCATTATCTTTCAGGTGATGTCGGCGTTGGGCATGACTCCTTCCGAAGCGATCACTGCGATTGCTCACGACAGTCATTCCCGTATTTTTGTCTTTGATGACTGGATGTCGAAACAGAATTTCTGGAAACAGTTCCTCAGCGGTGTCTTTGTAGTGATTGTGATGACCGGTCTTGATCAGGACATGATGCAGAAGAATCTTACCTGCAAGTCGCTCCGTGAGGCCCAGAAGGATGTTTGCAGCTATGGTTTTGCCTTTGTGCCTGCCAACCTGCTTTTCCTGAGTCTGGGGGAGTTGCTGGTAATGCTGGCTCAGAAACAGGGAGTGGCTTTGCCTGATGCTCCTGATGATCTGTTGCCGATGTTTGCGGCTTCAGGGGCGATGGGAAACCTGGTGGTGGTCTTGTTTACCATTGGCATTGTTGCGGCAAGTTTCTCCAGTGCCGATTCAGCATTGACCGCGATTACTACAAGTCTGTGCGTGGATATTTTGGGCAAGAAGGATGATATGAAGCTCCGCAAGCAGATGCATTTGGCGGTAGCTTTGGTGTTCATGCTCTTCATCATTGCTTTCAAGGCGATAAATTCTACGAGCGTGATAGATGCCATCTACATCCTCTGCTCTTATACTTACGGTCCGCTGTTGGGTTTGTTTGCCTTCAGTCTGCTCACCAAGCGTCAGGTAAACGACCGCTGGTCGCCATGGGTCTGCATCGCCAGTCCGCTCATCTGCTTCGCCATCGATACCCTTACCTCGCAGTATGTGGGCTATAAGTTCGGCTATGAGCTTCTGATGCTGAATGGCGCCCTGACATTTGCAGGTCTCGCCCTTATAAAAAAAGAAACAGTTAAATACAAACAATAATGAGAACAAAAGTATTATTTGCAGCATTGTTGCTCAGTGCAACAACTGCTTTTGCCCAGCAGGAGAAGTTGGGCTCCGGTATTGACAAGACCAACATGGACTTGACCATCAAGCCGGGTAATGATTTCTATCGCTATGCCGCAGGCAACTGGATGAAGAATCATCCACTCGATGCCGAGCATACCGACAATGGTGCTTTCACCGATCTCTTTGAGCAGAACCAGAAGCGCATCCAGGACATCATCCTTGAATATGCTTCCAAGCCACAGCAGAAGGGGTCACTCGGACAGAAGATCGGTTCGCTCTACAACCTCCGTATGGACAGCGTTCGCCTGAACAAGGAGGGATGGGCACCTATCAAGCCAACTCTCGACCGCATTGCAGCCATCAAGGACCGCAGAGAGTATCAGCTCGTTACCGCTCAGCTCGATTTCCGTGGCGAGGGTACCATGATGTATGGCATCGGTGTGGGCGCCGACCTTCGTGATGCTGCCAACAACCTCGTTGAGGTAGGACAGAGTGGTCTTGGTCTTGGTGTACGCGATTACTATGTAAACGATGACGAGCAGACCAAGAAGATTCGTGATGCATACAAGGCTTATATGAAGAAGCTCTTCCAGATGGTAGGCAATGACGAGGCTACCGCCCAGAAGAAGATGGAGGCTGTGATGGCTATCGAGACCCGCATCGCTAAGGCAAGCTATAGTCAGGTACAGCTCCGCGACATCGACAAGAACTATCACAAGATGACCTACAACCAGCTCGTGCTCGATTATCCTGGCATCGACTGGGGCAATGTGTTCCTGGCATCCGGTTTCCCTGCTTTCAAGGAAATTTGCGTGGGTCAGCCTGAACCAATCCACGAGGTTGAGAAGATTCTCGCAGAGACCTCTCTGGATGATCTGAAGACATACGCAGAGATCAAGGTGATTTCTGGTGCAACCAGCGTATTGAGTGATGATTTCCGTGCCGTATCCTTTGAGTTGAGCAAGGTAATGAGCGGTGTTCAGCAGGATCGTCCTCGCTGGAAGCGTGCCGTAAGTACCGTGAGCGGTGTGTTGGGCGAGGCTATCGGAAAGATTTACGTAGAGAAGTACTTCCCGGAGAGCAGCAAGAAGCGTATGCTCGACTTGGTTCACAATCTCCAGACTGCGCTTTCACAGCGCATTGACGAGGCTACCTGGATGAGTGCTGCTACCAAGGCACAGGCTAAGGATAAGCTGGAGAACTTCATCATCAAGATAGGTTATCCTGACAAGTGGAAGGACTATAGCGGATTGCAGGTAGATGACAGCCTCTCTCTCTACGAGAATATGGCAAATATCTCTGAGTTCTTTACCAAGGATGCCATCGCCCGCAAGGTGAACAAGCCGGTAGATAAGACAGAGTGGGGAATGACTCCTCAGACTATCAATGCTTATTATAACCCAACTACCAACGAGATCTGCTTCCCTGCAGCTATTCTCCAGCCTCCATTCTTCGACCCGACAGCCGATGATGCGATGAACTATGGTGGTATCGGTGGTGTAATCGGTCATGAGATGAGTCATGGCTTTGACGATCAGGGCAGCCAGTTTGACAAGACCGGTAATCAGCACAACTGGTGGACTGCTGCTGACAAGAAGAACTTCGAGTCTCGCACCAAGATCCTGGTTGACCATTTCAACAAGATTGAGTTGGCTGGCAAGAAGGTAAACGGCCAGATGACCCTGGGTGAGAACATCGGTGACAATGGTGGTTTGAACATCGCTTTCCGTGCACTTCAGAATGTGATGAAGACAGAGAAGTTGGGTGTGAAGGATGGATTTACTCCAGAACAGCGCTTCTTCTTGGCATGGGCACGTGTATGGGCAGGCAATGCCCGTCCTGAGTACCAGCAGTATCTGATGACCGTGGATGTTCACTCTCCAAACGAGGTTCGTGTGAACGGTGCCCTCCCAATGGTGGATTCATGGTATAAGGCATTCAACATCAAGAAGGGCGACAAGCTCTTTGTTCCTAAGAACAAGCGTGCACATATCTGGTAAAAACATAAAAAAGTCTTGCAGGCACATTGGCTTGCAAGACTTTTTTATAATCATTACTTCGTTCCGAAGTAGAGGAAGAGCATTCCGAGTAATACCAGGAGCAGATCTACGAACTTCGCCTTGAGATTCTTCTCGTGGAAGATGGCTGCACCGAAGAGGAAGCTGACGATGACCGAACCGCGGCGAATCATGCTCACGATACTGATCATGGCGCCAGGCAAACTTAGAGCGTAGAAATAAACGAAGTCGGCTGCCGAAAGGAAGATACTGATGAAGATGATGCTCCAGTGCCAGTGGAATGGGGTAGAATTCTTCTTGGTAGGCCACCATATCATTAGCAGCATGGCTCCCATGAGGAAACACTGGTAGATGTTGTACCAGCTCTGCACAATCATTCTGTCTAATCCTACACCACCATTCTCTGGTGGAGCCATCAGATACTTGTCGTAGAGACCGCTTATTGCACCGAGAACGGCAGCCAGCACGATGAAGTAAATCCATTTGTTGTGCTTGAAGTCGATACCCTCTTTCTTGCCGCTGCGCGAAAGCATGGCAAAGGAGATGATGGCAAGTATGACACCAATCCACTGATACAGATTCAGAACCTCGCCATAAACCAGCAGGGCGCCTACGAGTGTCATTACCGGTCGGGTGGCGTTGATAGGTCCCACGATGGTGAGCGGCAGGTGTTTCATGCCGAAATAACCGAAAATCCAGCTGCTCAATACGATGAAACTCTTGAGTACGATGTACTTGTGAACTTCCCATCCGCCTTCTGCTACATGAAACATCGTTCCATCCAGCGAATTTCCTGTATAGCTCATCACGATGAACGGCAGGAAGATGAGCGATGAGAAGAGCGTGTTCAGAAAGAGCACGGGAATCACTGCGTTACCTGAAAGCGCCTTCTTCTTGAAGGCATCATAAAATCCCAGCAGCGCTGCTGAGAGAAATGCTAATACTAACCACATTTTTATGAATGTTAAATGTTGAATGTTGAATGTTGAATGAGGCTCGCGCCCTTGTGTTTCTAATCATTTAATCTTTGAAATCATACCCTACCTCTTCCAGGAACAATGCGTTACCCGGCATGCTTTCGCCTGCATCGCTGCGGCTTCCGTTGTGCAGGATATCGAGAAACTGTTCCATCGTAATCTTTTCTCTGCCTACATCGATGAGCGTTCCCACTACGGCTCTCACCATGTTTCTCAGGAAACGGTTGGCGGTAATCTCGAAATACCAGGTGGTAGGAGAGATCTGTATCCATCGGGCGGCTGTTACGTGGCAGATGGTAGTCTTGTTGTCGCCACCCGCCTTGCAGAACGCTGCATAGTCTTCGTGATGCAGAAAATGCTGAGCCGCCTCGTTCATTTTCTCGAAATTCAGGGGATAGTTTATCTGCAGTGAATAATGGCGCTCAAACGGATCTTTCTGCGTATGTATATAATAATGGTATGTGCGCGAGATGGCAGAGAAACGGGCATGCATCTCTGGGACTACCTCCCTTACTTCGTATACGGCGATGTCGCGGGGCAGGATGCGGTTCAGACGGTATACCAGCTGGTCGGGTTCCATCGGAATCCTGTCGGTATCGAAGTGGGCTGCCATGTGTCGGGCATGTACGCCGGTATCGGTCCTTCCTGCTCCCACCACCTCCATTTCCTTTCTCAGAAGTATGGAGAGGGCGCGCTGCAACTCCTGCTGCACTGAATTGGCATTGGGTTGAATCTGCCAGCCGTGGTAGTTGGTGCCGTCGTAACCGAAGAATATGAAATATCTCATTTGTTTACTTTGAACATTGAAAATTGAACTTTATGAATTGTAAAGCTGTAGAATTCTTCACTCTTCACTCTTCGTTCTTCACTCTAATCAGGGTGCAAAGTTACTAAAAAAACGTGAAATATGGTATAATAATACAGATTTTTTTCAAAAATGGTACAATCTTGAAAGAAAAGTTCATTTTTATTTTGCAAATTGACAATAATTGTGTACTTTTGCCAACGTTTTTGATATTATAGATTATGGCACAGAACATATTTAAGGGTTTAGGTGTTGCCCTTATTACTCCTTTCAACACCGATGGCTCGGTTGATTATCAGTCGCTCAAGCGATTGGTAGAGTTTCAAATTGACAATGGTGCAGACTTCCTTTGCATCCTTGCCACAACTGGTGAGGCTCCATGTCTTACACAGGAAGAGAAAGATAAGATCACAGAATTGGTGAAAGACGTGAACAAGGGTCGCATCAAGATATTGAAATATTGTGGCGGTAATAATACTGCTGCTGTCGTTGAAGAAATCAAGAACACCGACTGGAGTGGCATCGATGGCATCCTCAGTATCTGTCCTTACTACAACAAACCTTCTCAGGAAGGTCTCTATCAGCACTTCAAGGCCATCGCCCAGGTTAGTCCGCTGCCTATCGTGCTCTACAATGTTCCTGGCAGAACCGGTATCAACATGAAGCCTGAAACAACCTGCCGTATCGCCCGCGACTTCCCTAATGTGGTAGCCGTGAAGGAGGCTAGTGGCAGCCTGGAGCAGGTAGATGAGATTATCAAGAACAAGCCTGATAATTTTGATGTTATCAGCGGCGATGATGCGCTTACCTTCTCAATGATTGCCAGTGGTGCTGCCGGCGTTATTTCTGTTATCGGCAATGCCCTGCCTAAGGCTTTCAGCCGTATGATCCGTCTCGAGTTCCGTGGCGAATATGAGCCAGCCCGTAAGATTCATCATTCTTTCACTGAACTCTACAGTCTGCTCTTTGTTGACGGTAACCCTGCCGGCGTAAAGGCGCTCCTCAATGATATGGGTTTCATCGAGAACGAGCTCCGTCTGCCTCTGGTTCCTACCCGTATTGCAACCAAGCAGAAGATGAGCGACATTCTGAAGACGTTGAATATCTAAAATAGTGATTAGTTATTAATCATTTAGTACCATGGTAGATGATAGAAGAATCATACACGAGATAACACCGCTGATGGGTAAGGATGTGCTCTATATTGCAGACCGACACAAAAAGGAGTTTACTTATCCTATCCATAACCATTCGGTGTACGAGTTGAACTTTGTAGAGAATGCAAAGGGAGTAAGAAGAATCGTTGGAGATTCGCAGGAGGTGATAGGCGATTATGATCTCTGTCTCATCACTTCGCCCGATCTGGAGCATGTATGGGAGCAGAACGAATGCCACAGCGATGACATCCGTGAGATTACCATCCAGTTTGATTTCTCCATGAGTGATGAAACGCTCTTCGGAAGAAATCCCTACGCCAGCATTACCCGTATGATGCAGGAAGCGAAGAAGGGACTCTCATTCCCGTTGCAGGCAATCATGAAGGTATACGGAATGCTCGATACTTTAAGTTCCGTAAAAGACGGTTTCTATGCCGTACAGCAGTTCCTGACCATTCTCTACGAACTGTCACGCTGCGAAAATGCCCGCACCCTGGCTTCCAGCAGTTATGCCAAGGTAACGGTAGAAGACGATAGCCGGCGCATCCTGAAGGTGAAGAATTTCATCTCCAAGAACTATATGGATGAACTCCGTCTGCCGGAGCTTGCCTCGCTGGCAGGCATGAGCAGCAGTGCGTTCAGCCGTTTCTTCAAGCTCCATACCGGCAGAAATATCTCTGAGTATATCATCGACCTGCGTCTGGGTTATGCTGCCCGCATGCTGGTAGATACCGCCAAGAGTATCAGTGAGATAGGTTTTGATTGCGGATTCAACAATCTCAGCAACTTCAACCGCATCTTCAAGAAAAAGAAAGGATGCTCGCCAAGCGAGTTCCGTGAAAGCTATCATAAGACAAGAATCATTGTATAATACAGCCAACGTAATCGTTTAAGTGAAATTATCAAAAATATTTCGCTTAAACGATTCTTTTTTCCGATATTTGTTGTATCTTTGCGCTACAATTTGAAATGTATAAATAAACATTTAAAAACTACGATAACGAATTATGAAGCAATTTATGGATGAAAACTTCCTGCTCGACACTAAGACTGCACAGGATCTTTTCCACAATCATGCGGCTAAAATGCCAATTATCGATTATCACTGCCACCTCATCCCTGAGATGGTAGCCAATGATCACAAGTTTAAGAGTATTACAGAACTTTGGCTCGGCGGCGACCACTACAAGTGGCGTGCTATGCGTACCAATGGTGTAGATGAGCGCTTCTGCACAGGTACTGATACCAGCGACTGGGAGAAGTTCGAGAAGTGGGCTGAAACAGTGCCTTATACATTCCGTAACCCTCTCTATCACTGGACTCATCTGGAGCTCAAGACTGCTTTCGGTATCGATAAGCAGCTCAGCCCTAAGACAGCCCGTGAAATCTACGATGAGTGTAACGAGAAGTTGCAGTTGCCTGAATTCAGCGCTCGTGGCTTGATGCGTCATTATAACGTTGAGTGCGTTTGTACAACAGACGACCCAATCGATGATCTGCGTTACCACAAGCAGACACGTGAGAGCGGTTTCGAAATCAAGATGATTCCTGCTTGGCGTCCTGACAAGGCTATGAACATCGAGAAGCCAGATTTCGCTGACTATATGAACAAGCTCGGTGAGGTAGCAGGTGTTAACCTCGTTACATTCCAGGATATGGTTGATGCTTTGCAGAAGCGTCACGACTTCTTTACTGAGAACGGCTGTAAGTTGAGCGACCACGGTATCGAGGAGTTCTACGATGAGCCATACACAGATTCTCAGATTGAGACTATCTTTGCCAAGGCTATGCGTGGCCAGCAGCTTTCTGCTCTCGAAATCCGTCAGTACAAGCATGCATTCCTCAAGGTTTGCGCTGAGATGGATCACGCTGCCGACTGGACACAGCAGTTTCACTATGGAGCTATCCGCGACAACAATACACTGATGTACAACAAGCTCGGTGCTGATACCGGTTTCGATTCTATCGGTGAGTTCACTACAGCCAAGGCTATGAGCAGCTTCCTCAATGAGCTCAACATGGAGGGTAAGCTCACACGTACTATCCTCTATACATTGAACCCATGTGCCAACGAGGTAATCGCTACCATGCTCGGTAACTTCCAGGATGGTTCTTGCCCTGGTAAGATCCAGTTTGGTTCTGGCTGGTGGTTCAACGATCAGCTCGATGGTATGACCCGCCAGATGAATGCACTCTCTGTATTGGGTCTCTTGAGCCGTTTCGTAGGTATGTTGACCGACTCACGTTCATTCCTCAGCTACCCACGTCACGAGTACTTCCGTCGTTTGCTCTGCAACCTCCTCGGCAATGATGTAGAGAAGGGCTTGCTTCCTAACGACATGGAGAGCCTCTCTCGTATGGTAGAGGATATCTCTTACAACAATGCTCGCAACTACTTCAAGTTCTATTAATCCATAGAACTGTAGCAATTTATACTAAGACAAATCCCTTCACGGCATCCCGGTGGTGTTGTGGAGGGATTTGATGTTTTATCGTGAAACCAATACTTTAAACTTATGGGGGTAATAAACAGAATACTAGGTTTTTACGAAGATATCAGAGAGTTCAATTCTTCTAATATCAAAGACTTTCGGGGCAGACTCAAGTCTTGGATCAAGATGGGTATGCTTGCCGGTCGCATCTTCTATCTCAAGGATATGTGGGCCAGGGATGTGGCTGCCTTGACTTTTGCCTCCTTCATGGCTATGATACCTTTCATGGCAATGATGTTTGTCATAGCCCGTGGTTTCGGCTATGCCTCTCTGCTCGAATCCTGGCTCTCTACCACCTTCGAGGCACAGCCCGTTGTAGCGCAGACCATTGTTAACTTCGTTCACAATTATATTGAGAATACGCAGAGCAACTATATCATCGGTACGGGTATCGTGATGTTTCTCTATACCATCGTTTCGCTGATGCAGAAGATAGAGCTTACCTTTGATGATATCTGGCATACGGGCGAGCGTTCATGGAAGCAGATTGTTACCGAATATCCTACCATTCTGTTTGGTCTGGGACTGCTGATACTCTTTGCTTCGAGCATCAATGTATGGACGGTGAATATGGTGGATAATGTAGACAGGATAGCAGATATCGGGGATACCATTCCTTCGTTCATCCTTCATCTGGCGGCTTTTGTTCCGATGTTCCTGTTCTTCGTGTTCTGCTATTATGTCATCCCGAATACCTATATCCGGGTTCGCAGTACCCTGGTTCCATCGTTCCTGGCGGGTGTCTGCATGACGGCACTTCAGTATGGATATATCTATCTGCAGGTTTTTCTGTCCAGCTACAATGTCATCTATGGTTCGCTGGCAGCCATTCCGCTTTTCCTGTTATGGCTTCAGATTTCGTGGGCTATCGTGGTGTTTGGCGCCTTGCTTTGCCATACCAACCAGAACATCCATTATTATGATGGTGATTTGCAGTACGATCACTTGAAACTGGTGCAGCGCATCAAGGTTTGTGGGGTAGTGATGCATCTGGTATGTCGTCGGTTCAATCAGGGCGAACAGGCGTATACTCCGAAAGAAATTCATGATTTAACGAAGATACCTCAACAGATTGTCAACCAGTCGGTTAAGGAACTGTTACGTGCCCGTTTGCTGGTAGAAATCCGAAATGGTAAGAAAAGCAGTTTTGAGGAATCGGTGGTTCTTCATCCGATAGAGAAGATAGAGCATCTTACCTATGGTGTGATGATAGAGCGCCTCTTCGGTTATGGCGAGGATATCTCAAGCCTGGCTGCATTAGAGTCGGATATGGCGATGTGGAAGGATATCGACATCGTGAATGCAGAGTTCATAGAAAAGGGAAAGCAAATCGCTTTCTGATAATAAACGGTGTTTTTTAGGCACGGTAATACGTGCCTAAAAAACTATTAATTTATAGTATCTTATTTCTGGTCATAGCCGTCAGAAATCTTTTTTCCCAGTGCTAGCGCCAGTTCAACCTTGGCACCATATCCTTCCAGCTGGTCGGCAAACTTGGCTACCGAATTGCCGGATGCGATGATGTCATCAAAGAGAATAATCTTTTTGCCCTGGAAGAAAGCCTCGTCGATATGGAGTTCATCTACAGGATCGCCATCTTCATCTACATCATGCGTGTAGCTGAAGGCAGGGTAGGCGTTGGTCATGCCCGTAGCCTTGCATATCTCCTCGCTGAACTCCTTGAAACGGCGCTTGGTATGCGCCTCAAGAGCTGCAGGAATGCAGACCAGGGTAAACTGTGCAGCCTCTTCGCCCAAAAGACTCTTCAGCTTGTCTGATACCATTCCGATAGCCTTCTTCAGGGCTTCCTGATGGTCCATCTCCGTAGTGAGCTCAGAGTTACCTTTAAAGTTGACGATAAGGTCGCGTTTTTCCCATTCCTCTGCTGTGAGTTCAAAAGTACCGAAGGCGCTGAATGCAGCGTAGTCGACAAGCCATTTGTAGTGCAGTCCGTTTTTCAGCACTGGCCACGAGTTGATTTCATTTTCGTAATTAGCCATAGACTAGAAATTTTTGATTATTAATAATGCATAGTTTCTGCAAAAATAGGAAATCTTTTCGAATTAAGGTGCCGGTTTCATAAAAAAGATTTGTTTTTTAAGTAATATTTCACGTAGCTGCCCTTTTTTTACTTATTTTTTAGTACCTTTGCACCGCATTTTAAGAAATACGTATATTTATATGACGAGAAAAACAAAACTTCATGAAATCCGCGACTACGTTATCATTGCCCTGGCGATGATAGAAGGTAGTATCGGTTTGAACATCTTCCTGCTTCCCAATCATATCACGATGGGTGGTGTAGGAGGTATCGCTTCTATCCTTTGCTGGGGATTTGGCATCCCGGCATCTGTATCTTATCTGGCGCTCAATGTGTTCCTGCTTCTCATCGCATTCCGCATTCTGGGCTATAAGTTCTGCCTGAAGACCATCTATGGTGTTGGTATTTTTGCCTTAACTACCCGTCTGATAGAGACGCATACGGTAGGCATGACGCCGCTGCTTCACGACCAGCCGTTCATGGCAACGGTCATCGGTGCGTTCTTCATGGGCAGCAGTGCCGGTCTGGGTCTTTCCTGTAATGGTTCTACGGGTGGTTCTGATACCGTAGCGGCGATGATCAACAAGTACTGGAACATTTCCCTGGGTCATGCCATCATGATTTGCGACCTGTGTATCATCACCAGTTCTTATCTGGTATTGCGCGATTGGGAGATGGTGATTTACGGTTATGTCTGCCTCTTTGTGCAGTCGCTCTGTGTAGATCATGTGGTGAATGCGTTGCGCCGTTCGGTTCAGTTCTTCATCATCAGCGACAAATATCTGGAGCTCAGTGCAGCCATCAATACCGCTGCCGACCGAGGTTGTACGGTGATGGATGGTCATGGCTGTTACAGTGGCAAGGATGTCCACATGCTTTTTGTATTGGCGCGTCAGCGTGAGTCTCAGAAGATATTCCGTCTTATCGACGAGATAGATCCTACCGCCTTTGTCAGCCAGAGTGCCGTCATCGGTGTTTATGGCGAAGGTTTCGACCGTTTCAAGGTAGGCAAGAAGATAGGTTTGCCGAAGAAGAAATAGATAAACAGAAAAAGGGTGTGTCATAACTGCATGACACACCCTTTTTTAGTAATTTTCTAAGTATAGACATCTATATCCTCTGGCTTCGGCTAGATGTGGAAATCTACCAACTTCAGCCATCGCTTGACATCAAACGACGGACAGTCTTTGTGAACGTTCGGCAAATCGCGGTGGCCCAGTATCTCTGCATCAGGATAGGAGAGGCAGAGGCTCTCCAGAAGCGAATACAGAGCCTGATTCTGGGCTGGAGTACGCGTATCGGCAGGCTTGCCGTTCTTGTCGAGACCTCCCTCATAACAGATGCCGATGCTGTGGGCATTGTAATGACGGGCATGGGCTCCGACTTCCGATTCCGGACGACCCGGATATACCACACCATCCTTCGTGATGTAATAATGATAGCCGATACTCTTGAAACCGCGGGCAAGATGGCAGGCCTCCAACTGCTCGAATGTGAAATCCTGAGTCACTCTCGTGGCTGAACAGTGGATCACGATGAGTGAAATGCTACGATGTTTCTGTGTCATGGCAACCTCCCTTCTTTTAGCAGTTCTGTACACAGAATGAGCTGGCTACAGCTGTTAATACCGTGATGAGGAAGTTGATGATGGTTTTCCAATTTACTTTTTTCATTTTGCTTTGTTTTTTAATGATTAATACTAAGTGGATAATGATAGTCACATGCTTGTTTTAGTGGTTGAAATTTAGTTTCAGTAAGCGTTTCTGGAAGAAGAAGGGCGGGGGAGGAACTGCCAGCCCGGATACCCGTAAAAGGCAGGTTCTTGGGTCATTATGATTTGCTGTTTATCCGTAATCGTCAGGATGAAAACCAGCCGCTTTGTGCCTTCGGAATATCCCTGTCGCCGGTCAGTTCACTCCTTCCTTCTTCTGTCGTTTCGCATATTTGAGAGACGGATTACTACTCCAGGCCGTCTCCGTTGTCGCCTGTACCGTCGGTGCTGCCGCCTTGTGATGTACCGCCGCCCTGTGTGGTATCGCCAGTGGTGGTATCGCCTGCAGTGCTCTCGCTTGAGTTGAGGAGATCCATGGCGTTCTTGGCGTTGGCATCGAGAGAGAGCTGGGTGTTGCTGAGCTTGCCGGTAGCACGGGCTCTGAGGCGGTAGCCTTCTACAAACTTGGCGAGGCTCCACTCCTTGATGCTGGCGGCTCCCATCTTGTTGATGATGCCGATGGAGAAGATGGCGAGGTTGTCTATCTTAGTTAACTTTCCACACTTGCTAGTTTTAAATAAGGCTTTTTTCGTGTTTCTAATCAATTAGTTTAAAGAAGCTTAAATAATTGGTTAGCATTTCTATAGTAGCAATATTTTCGTTACTTTTGTTGCATATTTACAAACTAACAATTCAAAGCAATATGAATAATTTTGTAGCGATAGATTTTGAAACAGCCAATGCAGATAGAAGTAGCATCTGCCAAATTGGTATAACAGAAGTAGTAGATGGCATCTTACAGCCTTCTAAAAGTTGGCTTATACAACCAGAAGGAAACTACTATGATCCCTTCAATATAGCTATTCACGGCATCAAACCAGAAGACACCGAGAACAGTCCTGAATTTCCTGATGTATGGAAAGAGGTATATCCATATTTAAAGGATAAGATTGTAGTGGCACACAATACTTCATTTGATATGTATGCTTTGCGTGATGCTTTAGATAACTATCAGATAGAATATCCTACATTTGATTACTTTTGCACTTTGAGAATCGCTAGATACATAGTTAAAGGCTGCTATAGCTATTCTTTAGATGTGGTACTTAATTATCTAGGTATAGAGTTTGATGGACATCATAAAGCTGATAATGATTCAGCAGGTTGCGCTAAATTGTTATTGAAGTGCTTAGATATGGATGGTAGCACTCTAGAAGAACTGGAAGAAAAGTACCATTTTCATAGAGGTAAATTTGCACCTAATACCTTCATAGCACATTTAGCTACAAAGAATAAGAAGACTAAAACAGAAATGTTAGAAAGTTTGGAGGAGCATCCAGAATTAGCAGATGAAGGTAACTATTTCTATGGTAAGAATGTTTGCTTTACTGGAACTTGTAGCTATGGTACTAGAAAGGAACTGCTACAGAAGATAAAAGATGTTGGTGGTATTCCTTCTGATTCTGTAACTAAGAAGACAGAAGTGTTAGTAGTTGGACAGCAAGATTATCGTGTTGTTGGTGAGGATGGAATGAGTAAAAAACAAGAGAAAGCCAAAGCCTTATTAGATAAAGGGCAAGATATAGAGATTCTTAGTGAGATAGAGTTTTTAAGTAGAATTTAATAAGTTAGATATGAAAAGAATACTATTATTACTTGTAGGGGTTATAGCTGTTTTCTTTATATCGTGTGGTAATGACAGAAAAAAGGATGCAGCAAAAGGTAATTATTCAGTAGAAGATTTAAAGCCTTCTTTTGACCCAGTACGTCAATATAAAGATAAGGATGGAATTGTTTGGAGTAAAGATAACATTTGGGGTGTTCCTCGTGAAAATGAATCTATTAATGACCCAAAATTTCAGCGTAAGCATAGATCCAGTGACAGTGAAGATGCATACCAAAAAGGTTATGAGGATGGAATGGAAGAAGGAGAAAAGAATGGCTATGATAGAGGTTATGAAGATGGTTCTAAAGAAATATGGTAAACTTTGCTGATTTTGAAACTTCCACAAACAACAGAAGCCAGCCTAAATTAATAGGTTGGCTTCTGTTGTCTTATAGCTAATATGGTTAAATCAGAATAGTTATTAGCATGATGATTGTAGCTAATATTGCTACTTTACCAGCTATCTTAATATCTACTTCTGTGCCATCTAAAATAGGCTTATTATCTAAGAAATTAACCATCATTCTAACTAATAGATGAAGGATTATCATTAGGGGGTGTAAATTAAACTGTGTCAAGGCTTGTTCTTAACTTTCATTCCCACTCCC
>OKRW01001275.1_pt1 | contig 22217 bp, 19 predicted proteins | sample 1601151 | NCBI WGS metagenome assembly OKRW01 (sample SAMEA3541471, study PRJEB24748) | human gut metagenome | biome: human gut; feature: human-associated habitat; material: faeces | place: China | collected 2012 | reverse complement strand
GGGGTGATATGACGAGAAAAAGGCAGCCGATTGGTGACCTTTTTCGACAAGCTGACGTCTGTCCCTCTAAAGAGACAGACGCAATGATCATTTCTTGGAATTTTCGATGGCAGCAGTCACTTCGTCGAGCTGATTTTCGACCTTGAGCAGCGCTTCTTCCAGCTCGTCAAGGCTGGCTTTTTCGTAGTCGGTGTTGAGCGCTGCATCAGGCAGATCACCAGTCACCGCTTCGGTGTTGCGATCTGTGGCGCCGCGCTGCACAGCCGCACGCTTGATGGCGGTGCTGACGACGACAGCGACAACTGTGGAGAACGCAGCCAGGCAAACGCTCTTGATAATGAGGCCGCGGAGATTGTTCTTCTTCACGCCGCTGGCGATGCATTCCACGCTAGCTGGTGCCTTTGCAGCGAGCTTACGCGTCTTGGCTGCGGATTCTTTTCTCGCTTTGGCAGCTGCCTTCACGAGTTTTTTGCGTTTCTTTTCGAGCTGCTTTTGCATACGAACCATCTTATCGAGCTGTGTTTCGATCTTTTTTAATTTGTCCATAATTTCCACCTCTTATAATTGATAAAATGCAATGCCAAATCCACCGAGGCCAATGTGCGTCGTCACAACACATCCCAGCTCAAATGTATCGATCTGCTCGATCTCCAGCTCTGGATGAGCGGCGATCTTCGGCATGAAACTTTTTTCCAGGATGTGCAGATATTCTTCGTTGTTGTAGCCCAGTGCAAAATACAGCTTTTTATTTGGATCGACCATCGCCATCACCGTGTCGGTGAGATGATCGATGGCTTTCTCGATCTTTTTGCCACGGATCTTTTCGTGCGCACCGATGAATCCGTCTTCGACGATAAGGATCGGCTTGATGTTGAGGATCGAGCCAACGAGATAGCTGGCTTTGCCGATGCGCCCACCCTTCTGCAGATTGTCAAGGGTATCGAGCAGAAACAGGATGCGTGTCTTTTCGACGACCGCGCGCACATGCGCCATCACTTCGTCCCAGCTGGCATCCGGATGGTTTCGGATAAAGCGGGCGATGGTCACAACATCGAGCCCAAGGCCGATGGTCACGGTGCGGCTGTCGACAACCTCAACGGCGATCTCATCCTTGACCATGTCGGCAGCGAGCTTTGCGCCCTGCCAGGTGCCGCTCATCTCCGAAGAGATGTGGATGGAAAGCACGCGCTCTGCGCCTTCTTCCTTGCAGGCGCGGTACACATCCATGTACTGTGCCGGCGAAGGCTGGGACATGGTCGGCAGGGTTTTCGCGGTGCCGATGTAGTCATAAAATTCCTGGTTCGTGATGTCTACACGGTCCAGATAGGCTTTCCCGCCAAAATGCACAGCCAGCGGGATCACCTTGATGTCCAACTCACGCACGAGATCCGCCGGGATATCAGCGGTGCTGTCTGTTACAATCGCAATTTTCATGGATCATCCTCACTTATTCTGCAGACACAATGTAGTGGTACACATTCTGTCCGCCGTCGTAAAGTTCAAAATCGACGTCTTCAAAATCGCCTTCAAGCTGTTCGAGCAGCGCCTGAGCGTCTCCGGCGTCGACGTCGAGACCATAGTGCAGGCTGATGAGCTCTGCGTCGTCATCGACCATGGTCTGCACCATGGCGTTCACCGCTTCAGCGAGGGTTGCACAGGAAGCGATGATCTTGCCGTCGAGGATGCTCATGAATTCGTGCTCATGAATGTCCACCCCGTCGATGGTCGTGTCGCGCACAGCCTGGGTGATCTCGCCGCTCTGCACAGTGGCCAGGCTGGCGGTCATATTTCCTACATTTTCTTCGACCGCCACATCCGGCATGTAGCCCATGAGGGCGGAAATGCCCTGCGGGAAGGTTTTCGACGGAATGACATGAACATTGCCGCTCTCTGCCATGCCGGCTGCCTGCTGCGCAGTCATGATAATGTTCTTGTTGTTTGGCAGGATATAAATGTTTTCTGCCTCGATCTGTTCCAGCACATCCAGGAAATCCTGGGTGCTTGGGTTCATGGTCTGGCCGCCCGAGATGATGTGGGTGGCGCCGAGGCCGTTGAAAATATCCGAAAGCCCGTCGCCGTTGCAGACGACGATGATGGCGTCCTTGTAAACAGCCGGCGCAGCTGCGCTGCGGCCTTTTTCCTGCAGCTCTCTGTTCTGGGAGCGCATGTTGTTGATCTTGATGTCATCCAGCTCACCGAGAGAAGAACCGGCTTCGATGACTTTCGCCAGACGATCTGTGTGAATGTGCACCTTGATCGTGTTGCCGGCGCCAACGACAAGCATGCAGTCGCCGAGATCGGTGAGCATGCCTTTGAGCACGTCGATGTCTTCTTCGACGTCAGATTTTTTCGTGCGCACAAGGAACTCGGTGCAATATGGATAAACGATGTCCTCCGGCGTCGCGAAGAAATGATCGAACTGGTCGTTGAGATCTTCCTCGCCACTTTCTGCGACCTCGCGTTTTTCGATTTCTTTTCCTTCCAGGCTGGTCAGCATGCCCTCGATCACATAGAGATAGCCGCTGCCGCCAGCGTCAACAACGCCAGCCTGTTTGAGCACCGGCAAAAGTTCCGGCGTGCGCGCCAGCGACGCGTGACCCGCTGCGATATAAATGCGCAGACATTCGAGAATGTCCATCCCCTTCTTGTACTGCGCGCTGAGCGCTTCCGCTGCTTCGCGCACAACCGTCAGGATGGTGCCTTCCATCGGATTGCTCACTGCTTTGTACGCAGACTGCACGCCGCCGTTAAATCCGGCGACCAGCGCTGCTGCGTCGATGGTCTCGCAGCCTGCGAGACCTTTTGCAAAGCCAGTGAGGATCTGCGAAAAGATCACGCCGGAGTTGCCGCGCGCACCCATGACAGCACCAAAGGCAGCCTTGCTGGCGTATTCTCCCACGCTCGGCGTTTCCGCCTGGCGGATGAATTTTGCCGCCGACTGCATGGTCATCGCCATGTTCGTTCCCGTATCGCCGTCCGGCACCGGGAACACATTCAGCTGGTTCACGCTCTCCTTGTGTAGGTCTAAATTATCTGCACCCGCGAGGATCATCTTGAAAAACTGTTCCGCGGAAATGTTTTCTATCGTCAGCTCTAATGACATCGGTGGACCTCCTACCGCACAATTACTGTGATCTTTTGCATCATATACCAAATGATTGCATTCACCTTAAAGGATACCGAATTTGAGCGCGAATTGCAATATATACTGCTCTTAAAAGTACTCATTGTTAAAAAAGGTTGCTTTTATTGTAAAGAGCGCTGCCATAAGAGCACTTTCCGAGCACACATCCTGCACCTGTCCGCTGCGGTCAAAAACCAGCTGCGTCAGCTGCGCAAGATCGAGCAGCGGCGTCGCTTCCTCTGCGGAAATTTTTTCGATGCGAGCACTGCCCGCTGGCCAAAGATAGCTGCCGCAGCCCCTGACGCTGAAGCGAATGTCCTGCTCCGGCAGAATGCTTGCAAAAAGCGGAAGAATCTCCGGATCAAGGATCCGCTCCATCATAAACGGCTGATAGCGCACACCGCCCTTATCCTTTTTGCGGCGAAAAGCGATCGCCTCATCTTCCGGCGCCGACCACTGCACCCGTTTCACCTGAGAGCGGTGGCTGGCGATGAAATAATAGAGCGCCTGACGTGCAGCAGCAGTGCTTGCCACCGCTTCGCGCACAAAAAAGGCCTCTTCTTTCATTATATAAGCAAGATACCCGACTGCCTGCTCGTTTTCGTCGAACAGCAGCTTAAAATAGCCGCCCTCCATCGCCAGATCGTCCACCAGCGCCTGCCAGCGGCGCAATCCTCTGCGCAGCACCGCCGCTTTATAGCGCGCTGTTGCACGCTCGTAAAGATCTTCCAACAACGGCAGCGCATACGCGAGATTTTCCATGTCCAGATCCTGCCAGTGGTGGCAATGCGCAGCATCGCGGTCCTCCGCACGATAGAATTCGTCGATGTCGAGCGCCATGTCGAAATGATAATCGCCAAAGACAAATCCGTAGGATTCGTAGAAATCCGCCTCAAACGGCATCAGATGCATGAGCTGAATGCCGTGCGCCGGTGCGTAGTCCTCCAGCGCCGCCTGCATGAGCCGCCGCGTCAGACCGAGCCCGCGGTATTCCGGCAGACAGTCGACGCCAACAATATAGCCAGCGCGGAGCTCGACGTCGCCCACGCGCGTCGGCAGATCGATGAGCTGCAAGCTTGCCGCCAGCGTGTCACCGACCGTCGCCACCAGACATTCCTCAGCGCGGAAATACTTGCTGAAATACCAGCGCTGGAACGTCTCGCCATCGTTAAACGAATAGTGCCAGATCTGCTGCAGCGCCGGACGGTCTGCCTCAGTGGCCGCTCTGATCGTCAGTTGGTTCATCTTTCAGCACCGCCTTATATTTCACAACCTGATACAGCGGATAATAGCTCATCTTCGCATGACGCAGCCCCTCAAGGCCCATGTCTTCCTCGCGATTGACATAGACAGCGTCCTGCCAGTAATAATTGAGAAATTCCTGATTGATCAGCGGATACAGCCCGCGATACTCGCTGAACGCTTTTTCTACATGGATGAGCACCGTCTCCTCGTTGACCATGTCGCCAAACGTCATCGCCACCACGCGCCCGTCAACACGGACCATCAGCCCCTTAAAGCCGAGATAGCCCATATTGTCCAGCGCGTCTGCGATCGCCTCGCGCTCGCAGAGCAGACTGTCGTTGATGCCTTCCTCGCGGTTGCGCTCGCCGCACCAATGCTCGACAAAATCCCACGCCAGATCGGCGTTGTACGGCGTCAGCGGTACCAGCTCATAATCCGGATGCTCATTTTTGAACGCATTGATGTGGTTGCGCTTTTTGCTGAGCTTGCGCCCCGCCAGCGTGCGCATCTTTTCGCCGTCGTAGATATAGTCCTCAATATCCGGCTCTTCTTCAAATTCAAACCGCCCCGGGAAAAGCCGCTCCAGACGTTCGCGGTCCTTTTCCGTCACCGCGCGGATCATCAGGCGTTTGTGACGGTCGCGATAATCCTCCGCGGCGTGCTCGATCGCCGCTTTAAAGAGACGGTCATCCTCTTCAAAACCATACGGCGGCAAGATCCAGCTTTCCTCGAACGCATTCGGTTCGACGATCAGGTGGCTGTCCGTCACCGCCCAGCGCACCGCATAGCAGCGGCGCCACATAAACAGATTGGTGAACGAACATTCCGTATTCTGGTTTTGACAGGCCGCAAAAAATCTATTCAGAATATCTCGGTCGGACAATTCCAATTCCTTAAAACCAAGCATGATTATTTTTCACCTCTTAATGGTTGATGTATTCCTAGTAATGTACCCTACAATATCAGATTATAGCACACCCTGATAAAGAAAAAAACGCACTCTTTTACAAGAATGCGTTTTTTTCTTTTCGGCTGGGCGATACTGGACTCGAACCAGCGACCCCCTGCATGTCAAGCAGATACTCTAACCAACTGAGCTAACCGCCCGAAGACATTACTAATAATAACACAGATTTTACGAATGTCAAGGATTTTCTTGCGAAGTATCCCGAAAAAATATCGCCGGCCTTTGACCACCGCCAGAGGCCGGCAACGGAGATGGAGAGATTTGAACTCTCGCGCGCCGTGAAGCGCCTACCGCATTTCGAGTGCGGACCCTTCAGCCACTTGGGTACATCTCCACAGTCAGATTTTCTCCCGCAAAGCGCGGAAAAAATCTCTCGTCAAGGCGCTGCACGCTTCCTGAGCGATCGGCCCGCGGATGCGCACATTATTCGGAAAGCCCGGGAACTGCAGCAGATTCATCTGGCTGCCGCAAACGCCGAACGTCGGCTCATCTGCGCCGTAGACCACCCCCTGCACACGCGCCAGAAGCATCGCCCCTGCGCACATCGGACAAGGCTCGTGCGTCACATAAAGCGTCGCCCCGTCCAGCTGCCAGCGGCCAAGCGTCTGCGCCGCATCGCGCATCGCGTTGATCTCTGCGTGTCCCGACGGATCGTGATCGCGTTCGCGCGTGTTGTGCCCGCGCCCGATGATCTCCCCATCCAGCGCGACAACCGCGCCGATCGGTACATCCTTGTGGGCCAGCGCCTTGCGCGCTTCGCAGATGGCTTCTGCCATCATCTTCTGATCCATCCGGCTCACCTCGACTCTTCATTATATTAACGAAAGGACATAGAATTGTCAAGGTGAAATTCTTCCGCCAATTCTCGACTGTCACGAAAATATTTTCGTAGAAGTAAAATTTTACTTGAATTAACCCCCCCTTGTATATAATAAGAGTGTATCAAAAACTAAGGAGGGATCCTTCATGGCATCCGAAAAAACATTACTCACTGTTCTCGCCGAACTCGGCCTCGAACCGCTCGACGACCGCGCCATCGTCGTCAAATTTGCGCCGGAAAATCTCAGCGCCAAGATCGCCCGCTTCTTCTCCATGGAATTCTACGTGCTCCAGCTCTGCACGGACAAACTCGTGCTCCTGCCTTTCAGCCAGCAACGCTCGCTCTCAAGCGTGAAGTCGCGCTGGAAATTCCTTACAGCGAGATCCAAAGCGTCAGCATTAACGAAGACGGCCTCAACTACCTTGTCACCATCACCACTTTGGGCGACACCATTCGCCTCACCACGCAGCAGAAAGAACTCATGGGCTTCCGCACCTCCGCCATGCTCAGCTGGGACGGCATCAAATTTATCTACGGCTCCGACGACACCTGGCACGGACGCAATCTCGACGCCACCCTCGCCGATCTCGCAAAACTCGCTGGCTGATCGCAAACAACATATCACGAACAAAGGACCTCGCGCGAGGTCCTTTGTTTCACTCAGAAATAAAACAGCTCTTCAAATTTTTTGTCCAGCGCGATGCAGAGGATCAGCGCCAGCTTAGCCGTCGGATTAAACTGTCCAGTCTCGATGGAGCTAATGGTATTACGTGAGACCCCGACAAGTTCGGCCAGCGCAGCCTGTGAAAGTTTTTTCTCGGCACGCGCTTCCCTGAGATGATTTTTCAGTACGAGTCCGTCGTCCATGCGCTCACCCTTTCCAGAAGACCATAATCATCCATAGTATCACGCACAGCATCCAGCAACATCCGCCGAAAAGGAACGATCTCTTGCGCAGCTTCGCGTACTGATAAAAACTATGCCCCATCAGCGCACTGGAGAAAAGCGCCAGCAGATCGTAGCTATTTGTGCCAAGCACAAAAGTCTGATAGACAAACAGAACGATGAACACGACTGCCATACACAACAGACCAAGTCTCCAAGCTTTGTCGCCTACCTGTTGCTCGCGCTCGTCAATGAGTTTGTTTTCTTCGCGGCTCATCGCGAGAATTTGTTCCTTATCCATTGTTGCACCTCCTGTGAATTTGCCAAGTTTTCTTGTCGTAATCATCTTACCATTGCCAAGTGTACTTGTCAACGATTTTCTGCCAAGTTTTCTATGCAAAATCTCAGCGCGCAAAAAAAGCACCGCAGTCAGCGGTGCGTGGGGAAATCATTTCAGATATGTGGTAAAGAAATCCGCGAGCTTATCAAATGGGATCGCGTTCTTGCCGCCGCCGTCGTAGAGATCGGTGTGGACAGCGTCGGGGATGATCAGGAGCTCCTTATTCTCCGGCACAGGATTGCCGTCCATCATCTGAGCGAAGGCATCCTTGCTGAAATAGCAGGAATGTGCTTTTTCGCCGTGCATGATGAGAACGGCGGAGCGGATCTCGTTCGTGTAGGTGAGGATCGGCTGGTTCAGAAACGAGATGCAGCCAGTGGCGGCCCAACCGTCGTTGGAATTCAGCGAGCGCGCGTGGTAGCCGCGGTCGGTCTTGTAATAATCGTAGTAATCCTTGACGAAAAATGGCGCATCTTCCGGCAGCGGATCGACCACGCCGCCAGCGCGAACGTAGCTGCCATTTTTGTAATCCTCGGTACGCTGAGCGTTCAGCGCCAGACGTTTTTCGTGGCGCGCCTCCGCAGAATCTTCTGCGTCAAAATAGCCCTTCGCGTTCACGCGCGTCATGTCGTACATTGTCGACGCCACAGTCGCTTTCACACGCGTGTCAAGCGCAGCAGCATTCAGCGCCATGCCGCCCCAGCCGCAGATGCCAATGATGCCGATACGCTCCGGATCCACGTCGTCACGGCAGGAGAGATAATCCACCGCTGCCTGGAAATCTTCGGTGTTGATATCCGGCGAGGCCATGTAGCGTGGTTCTCCGCCGCTTTCGCCAGTGAACGACGGATCAAAAGCGAGGGTGAGAAATCCGCGCTCTGCCATGGTCTGCGCGTAGAAGCCGCTGGCCTGTTCCTTCACCGCGCCGAACGGGCCGCTGACGGCGATCGCTGCCAGCTTGCCGCTGGCATTCTTTGGCATGTAGAGATCCGCTGCCAGCGTGATACCATAGCGATTGTGGAAGGTCACCTTGCTGTGGTCCACTTTATCCGATTGTGGGAAAATCTTGTCCCATTCCTGAGTGAGCTGTAAGTTCTGCATGTGTCTCATCCTTTCGATCAATCTATTCAGGTTTAGTATACGCTCTTGCGCTGCTATGCGCCAATTGTTAAAATGAATGTCATACCATGAAAATAATGCATGGCATGAAAGGAAGATCATCATGGAACTGCGCACCCTGCGATATTTTTTAGAGATCGCCCGTGAAGAAAATATGACCCGCGCCGCTGAGCGCCTGCACGTCAGCCAGTCGGCGCTCTCCCGCCAGGTGAAAAGTCTGGAAGAAGAGCTTGGCAAGCGGCTATTCATCCGTCACAGCTTTCGCATTGAGCTGACGCCGGAAGGCCAGCTGCTGCGTAAACGCGCTGAAGACATTTTGCAGATGGTCGACAAGACCACCGAGGAATTTCAGACGCTCACAGATGACCTGCGCGGCGACATTTTCATTGGCTGCGCCGAAAGCGAAGCGATGAAGCGTCTCGCCGATGTGCTCGTTCAGCTGAACCGACAGCATCCCGGCATCCACTACCATCTCAAAAGCGGCAACACCGCCGACATCGCCGGCGATCTCGACAAAGGCCTATTGGATTTTGCTGTCATCGCCAATCCCGTCGATCTCTCGAAATACAATTTCATCACCCTCCCCACCCGCGACCGCTGGGGCGCCATCCTGCCGAAAGATCATCCCCTCGCCGCAAAAACGAGCGTCAGCGCCGAAGACGTCGCAGATCAGCCGCTCATTCTCTCCATCCAAGGCATGAGCGACGATTATCCAAAGCTTTTCGGCGATCTTCAGGAACGACTCAATGTCGTCGCCACCTTTAACCTGCCCTACAACGGCGCCGTTCTCGTGCGCGCCGGCCTCGGCATCATGCTCAGCTTCGACAATCTCATCGACACCAGCGAAAATTCTGATCTCTGCTTCCGTCCCCTCACGCCGCGCCTCGAAAGCGAAGGCCACATCATCTGGAAAAAATACCAGGTCTTTCACCCCGTCGCCCAGGCGCTGCTCGATCTGTTGAAGGAAACGTTTGCATAAAACCATCGCCGCTCGATTTTTTCGGGCGGCGATGGTTTTTATTCTTCGATGAAATAGGTGTTGAGGGCGACGTGCGCGTGGCTGTCGCGGGAAATGGCGAAGCCGTAGAGCTGGAGCGTTGGCTGTGTGCGCGCAAATTCGCTGAGTTGGCGGAGGCCGCTGGCGGCGTTTGCATGGAGATGCGCGAAAGGTGCAAGATGCGCAAGGGAAAGGCTGCGCCCGTCGCCACGGAGGTAGATCTTCCAGCGCTGATAGCCGTCAGGCGCGAGATCGACGGCAGCGAGCCAGAGATGGAGGGCGCGGCTTTTCTCGTAGGCGAACCAGTGGCGCTGCAGCGCATCTGCGAGGGGGACGAGGGGCGTACCGCGCGCAGCGGCGAGGGCGCTGAGATAGGTCGCATCGTCGTAGCGAAAATCCTGGCCTGGCTGGTCGGGATCAGGCAGCCGGCGCAGCAGCCATTCGAGATTCAGCGTCGGCATCTGCCCAGGCTTCTGCTTGAGGGCGATGGTGCTCAGCGCAGCGAAGCGCTGGTCGGGAGCATCTGTCACAGTCACAGGCAGCGCCGAGAGCGTGCGCAGACTGTCACGGATCGCTGAAACGCCAGGATGCCACGCTTCCAGTGTGCGAAAAAGCGCTGTCATGTTCTCATCGGAACGATTTTTCAGAGCGATGTAATCGCGGCTGTCGCTTGTACTGGCGCCGTGTGTGCGACAGCGGATCATATCGCGCGCAGCGAGCCAGCGCAAAAGCGGCGCATCTGTCTCGCGCACCGGCGTATTTTCCCGCGGCGGCTCGTAGATCTTCACTTGGAAGGCGCGCTCCGCAGGATAAAAATTGATGCCGACGGCGTCGAGGTCGCGAGCGATGCTCCGCCCGGCGACAAGTCGCTGAAAATCATTGGTCAGATTATTGAATGCACGCATGAGAAAGCACCTCCGTAAGATCAAAATCCGGGGCAACGCGGTCGTACTGGCGCAGCGCGTGGGGTAGCAGTGCGCAGGCTTCTTCTCTGTGCGCCGCCTGCCAGAGCGCAGCGATAAGGCGATGGCAGTAGGCGCCGTTCAAGCTATGTGCAAGCTGTTGGAGCACGGCGCGCGCCTGCTGCGTGAGCACACGTTCGCTGCTGTAACCGGCGCTGTAGGCCTGCGCCAGCTGCGTCCACTGCTGCGACGAAAACTCGGCGCAGAGCGGCAGCTGCCAGCGGCTGCTGTACCAGGTGATGAGGAAATCGCCGAGGAGCATTTCCCGCCCGGCGAGGTTGAAATCGATGACGCCAATGCCGCGCTCGCGCTGCATGAGATTGCTCGTAAGACTGAGATCGCCGTGCACAGCGGCGCGCGGCAGCTGTGGCCAGAGACGGCGCATGGTGGCGCAGACGGCGTCATGGCGCTGGCAGAGGGCGGCGAATTCGGGAAGCGGCGGCGTCCCTTGCCAGATCTGCGCAACAGTTGTGCGCCCTGCCATCAGCGCGCGCCAGGTGTGACCGTCTGCGAGCTGGAAGCCTGCGGCGAGGGATGCGCTGTGCATACGTCCGAGAAAACGCCCGAGGGCGTAGACGGTTTCCGGTGTCGGTCGGCGCAGATCCTCGCCGAAATTCTCCTCCACCGTCGCCAGATATGCCTCCCTGCCGAGGCGGAGCACGCTGCAAAAATTGTCACCAGCGCGAAATTTCTGCGGCACCGGCAGATCCTGAGCGCGGAGAAATTCAGAGAATGCCGCCTGGCGCTCCTCCTGCGTCTGCGAAACGGCTTGCCGCGCCAGCAGCTTGACAACGAAGCGCCCCTGCGCTGTCTCTGCACGCAGAACGCGCACACGCAGCGGACGCTCGTAGGCAGCGAGGGGTTCCAGCTGCCGCACCTCATCGGCGCAGCCGTAATGCGACAGCAACGCCGCCACAACGCGACGCATCACACAGCCTCCTGCCAGAGCGCCGGACGCTGGCATTCCTCCTGCACGAGACGCACAGCACCGAGCACGAGCCGATCGTCCGGCGCAAGGCGGTGCTTCCTGCTCACGCGTGCAAACTGCACGCGCGCGCTCGCGAGGATGCAGAGCCTATAAGCGCGGCAAAGGTTCGGATCGACGCGGTACAGGCTGCCTGTCGTCGCGAGATTGGCGCTGTAGCAGAGGTCGCAGAGGAAAAAGAACGGGCAGCGCACGCAGGGATTGTCGGCTGCGAGAGAGAATTTCTGCGCGTCGAAATCTTTGAACGCCGCTGCTTCTGCCCCCAGCGCCACCGGCGCAAAGCCCTGGCAGGGATAGCAGCCGCCAGCTGCATCGTAGCAGCAAGTCATTTCGCCAGCGCCGCAGAATCGCAGTTCCGACGGACGCTCCGCAAAAACCAGCCGCAGATCGAAGTTGAGCAGAGTGCACAGCGGCAGCTCTGGATGCGCGCTGTAAAATTCGACGAGCTTCGCCAGCTCACGCACGAAAATTTGCTCGTTTGCCGCGAAATCCCAGTCCACGCCAGTGGAAAGCGTCGCGTCGACGACAAAGCCCTGCTCGTGCAGACTGATCACGCCCTCCGCCAACTGCGGCAGCGTCTGCTCAGAGAGCGTCAGCTTCGCCTGCGCAGTGCCTGGCCAGGTACGCAGGAAGAACGCGCGGTCGATCTGCGCGTAGCTGGAGCCGCCGCCCTTGAGCGGACGATTGCGATCGTGCATCGCCTGAGTGCCATCGAGAGAAAGGGACACGCGCCAGCGATCGCGACGTGCCGCCAGCCAGCTCTGCATCTCGCCGTGAACGAGGGTGCCGTTGGTCGTCGTCTCAAAGAGATTCACGCGGTCGCCATAGGTCGTCATGACATAGTCGTCGATTCTCTGCATCAGCGGAAAATTCAAAAATGGCTCGCCGCCAAACACCTCGATGAGCACCGTCTCGCCAGGCGCCGTTTGCGCGTAATGGGCGTCGATGATGCGCCTGGCCTGTGAAAAATCCATCGTTCGCGGGCGCTTGTGGTGCTCGTAACAGTAGCTGCAGGCGAGGTTGCATTCTTCGGTGAGCAGCAACATGATCTTTTTCTGTTCCTTTTCCATTTCCCTCATCCTTTCTCAAACCGGCGGGAGCACGATGCTCCCGCTTTTGTCAATCCCAGCCGCAGGACATCTTGTGTGCCGTGCAGCTGCAGCTGTAGCTCACAAATTCTGGATCAAAGTGGTACTCGGCCGACGCGAACGTCTGCTCTGCCTCTCTGATCAGCTGTGCCAGCCGCTGTATTTCTTCGGTGGTCAGCATCAGTTCCAGCATCTGGGTCACCTCCTCTGCTTTTTCTATCTTTATGATAGCGGAACGGCGCGATGCCTGCCGCTTGATATCGGAAGAAAAAGTAAAAAAGCACCGCCCGCGAGTTGCGGACAGTGCTGGGAGATCATTTGAGAACGCTGTAAAGAGCGAGCAGCGCGCTGGTGACGCCTGAGATATGGTCGTAAGCGCCGATGCGTCCGATCACCGCGTGGTAGCAGGCGATGGCCTGATCGCGGCTGACGACCTGCGCATGCGCAGCGGCGTTGCGGTAGTCGTTGCGGATGCGCTCGCATTTGTCGACGAAGCTCTCGCCGCCGTGGGCAGCGGTGAAAACCTCGCGCGGCGCGTCGGCAAATTCCGGCTTGACGATGGTGGCGAGATATTCTACCACCCGCTGCTGCACGAGCGCCTGCTGCTCCGCGCCGGAAAAGCGCTCCCGCCGTTCGCCGAGGAGAAACGGCAGATTGCCGATGGTGAACACGTGCTGGCGCTTGAGCTTCGGCTTTTTCGCGCGCGCGTACTCGCGCTGCGTCATCGAGAGCAGCTTCTCCGGCCAGATGGCGAAAACATCTTCTGGCGCGAGCGTTTCCGGCGCGCCGTATTTTTCCACCAGATAATCGCCGAAGCCGTCGAAGAAAACGCGCCGCAGTTCCGCCTCAAGGGCAGTCGTCACCGAGATGCAGATGCCGCTGTAGTCAAAATCCGGCATGGTGACGCCAGCGCAGCCTTGCCAGAGCACGCTCGCCGAAACGATCGAGGCGCGGGAAAGCGGCAGGAGCTTCTGCCAGCTTTCGCCGAAGAGACGCTCGAGATGCGCCTCCTCCTGGCTGACGATGGCGTCAGAGGCATGGGCCATGGCGCTGTTGATGGCGTCGTTGATCTGGCGGCACATGGCGTCGACGAGGGCATCCTGCGCCTCTGGCGGCGTGGTCTCGAGCTGTGCGCGCAGCGTTTCCTTAGCGCCGCGCAGCTCGTCCATAAACGCACCGCTGACGAGATCACTCAGCTCGCCGATCGCCTGCTGGATGTCCTGGGTGGCAGCGTGGACAGCGTCGACCTTTTCTTCCACAGTCGCCACGCCGCGGCTCAGCACATCACGATAGAAAGCAACGTCGTCGGACAGCGCCGCGATGGACTGCTCCTTCTCTGCCAGGAGCGCATCCTTGCTCTCGCTCTCTGCCTGAGACTGAGCAAGGGCTTTCTCGAGACGGACGATCTCCTGCTGCAGACCGCGCACATCAGCGCCGCTTTTGGCATACGCCTTGACGAGCCGCTGCACGCGGAGGACCCGCCCTGCGTAATAGGTCAGCGGCGGACGCTTGAGATAGCGCTCGGAAAGCTTGGTCTCGACGAGCTCCAGGAAGAGCGAGGCCAGCTCCGGCGTCGGCGCTGCCGCATAGAAGCGGTCGATCTGCGTCCAGATGGACGACGTTTCCGCGAGACGCGCCAAGGTTGCGCGCGCCGCCTCTGCATCGCCAGCGAGCGCTGGCTGCGAAAGCACGACGAGCGCCGCAATGCCGGCAGCGTAACGCGCGTAGTAGCCATTTCCTGCGGCAGCGCGTTCGAAAAGCGTCAGCGCCTGCGCGGTGTCTGCGCTGAGGCCGCGTCCGTGGAGATGGCAGAGTCCCAGATAGAGCATGGCGCGCCGGTCATCGCGCTGCACGCCGGCTGCAAAGGCGCGCACAGCGGCAGCGTCGTCCTGCGCCAGCACCACGCCGTAGTAGCGATATTCTGCGAGCGCCTGCTCTGCGCGCTCGTCGCCAGCCTGCTCATAGAGGGCGCAGGCCCGCTCGAGATCGCGCGGACAGCCGCTGCCGCTGAAAACGAGCCGCGCCAGCATGCTCAGATGATTCGGCTGCGGATCGAGGTCGCAGGCCTCCTGCGCGTAGCGATAGGCGAGCTCCGGCGCCGCCTTGATGTAATAGAAATCGTGCTGATAGATGAGCGCCAGCGTATAGCAGTCCGCCGCCGAGCGATCGTCCAGAAGCGCGAGAAAATACTTCGCCATCTCCTCGCCGCTCGTTTCCAGCAGCGTGCGCGCTTTCTCCACATCCTGCGCCATGCCACGCCCGTGGAGCGCGCAGCAGCCAAGGCAGAACTGCGCCGTGCGCCGCGCCAGCACATTGTCGCTGGCAGCCGCCTCCTCGTAGAGAGCGACAGCCTGTGTCAGATCCTGCGCCACGCCGACGCCGTACTCGAGATGCACCGCCTGGAGCACGCGGAAATACGCATCGCCCTGCGATGCCTGGGCGCAGAGAACAGCGTAGGCCTTTTCTGTATCCCGAGCCACGCCGCGGCCGTGCTCATACGCCTGCGCCACACGCAGCACCGCCGGCCGCCAGCCAGCGAGCAACGCCTGCTCCCAGCGGCGAAAGGCCGCCTTGTCCTCGCCGCGCGCAGCCAGAAGCTTGCCCGCCCAGTAGGCAGACTCGCCGCTCTCGTCGCTGTCAGCGAGGCTATCGTAAAGCGCCAGCGCAGCGTCCTCCGCCTCGCGCGCGTCACCGCCCAGCGCCTGCCGACAATCGGCGAGCACGCGCCAGATCTGCGCCAGCTCGTCGTCGTAGAAGCTCTCCGCATAGTCTGTGCAGGTAGCCAGCAGTTCCTCTGCCCGCGCCAGATCCTGCGTCACGCCGCGCCCTTCGGCGAGCAGCAGCCCCATCCGCGCATAGGCGGCGACGTAGCCCTCCTGCACAAGCGGCTCGTACAGCGCAGCAGCCTGCGCAGCTTCGCCCGCTTCTTCGTGGCAGAGCGCCAGGTAATAATTCGCCAGCTCATAGCCGCGCGCAGCAGCCAGCTCGTAGAGCCGCATCGCCTCAGCGCGATCCCGCGCCACGCCCTCGCCGTTGTCATAGCACAGGCCCAGGGCGCAGGTTGCCTGCGCATGACCAGCTTCCGCCGCTTTCGCGTACCAGTCCGCCGCCTGAGCGAGATCCTGATCGACGCCATAGCCGTGGTAGCAGCAGTACGCCAGATGCGCCTGCGCCTCGGGATCGTCTGCAAATGCGCTGCAATAGGAAAAATACGCCGCATAATCCTGCGCCTCGCGCAGACGTTTGGCCTCTTCAACAGAAAATCCTTTCATTTCATGCACGGCGCCGCCCGCAGGCAGCAGCCGTCCCTCCCTTCATCTTTTATACTCTCATCGTAGCGCCTCTTCGCGTCGCTGGCAATCGGCGATCGGAAAATTTGGTGAAAAATCCTCACTCGCCAAACAATCTCGCCTGCTCGCGCACACGCCGCGCCACCTCGCGGGCGATCTCATGTTCCGGATCTGCAAAGCGGATCCCAGCGCCGTAGCCCATCAGGCGCACCGTGATGTCCCACACATCCCGCTGCTGATAAGCGAGGGTCAGCGTGTAGCGCCCTGCTTCCGCGTCAAAGCTGCAGCGCTTCTGCCACGGCGAAAACTCAGTGAGAATGCGATCAGCAAGATTGCGCACGTCTGCAAACTGCACACACACCTCCTGCCATTCTGCCTGGCGCAGCGCCGTCAGCTGCTCCGCTGCCTGCGCGCGGCCAACGCTCGGCGCATCCAGCTGCACGCTCTCGATGCGCGCGAGATTGAGCGTCACGATCTCGCCATTGTCGGCGCAGAAACGTCCCTGAAAACGGTCGTCGCGCAGCGAATAGACGAGCACCAGCGGCGTGTAGCGTCCGCAGCGGCGACCAGCAAAGCGCGTGCGGTAGCAGAGCGCAAGATCGCGCCCCTGCGCCAGCGCCGCAAGGATCTGCGGCAGCACCTGCTGCTCCCGCGCCAGCGCTTCAGCGGGAAAATGAAAGCGGTCAATCTGCACGATCTTTTCCAGCGCCAGCGGCACAAGCTGCGGACATTTTTCTGCCAAGAGCGCCTGCAGCGCGCGCGTTTCCGCATCCGAAAGGAAGCAACCGCGGCGTTTGTCAGCCAGCGCCGCCGCGAGCCAGCGCAGCTCCAGCACCGACAGTGGCACCACATCGCGATAAAAACGCAGCCCCGGCGCACACTGGTAGCGCGAACGCAGCGCCGCAACCGTCTTCGCCTCGCCCTTGAAGACACAGCGCTGCGCCGCCCGCCGCGTGACGCTGCCGCGCTCCACAAGATCGCCGCCGAGAAGTGTCTGCACCAGCTCCTGCGGCAGCGTGTGCTCCGTCTCGCTGCCGAGCTTCAGATAATGTGCGCCCAGCGCCGCACGAATGCGCGCGTCGAGCTCTGCCTCGGTGCAAAATGCCGCGTCCTCCTCGGCGCTGAGGCCGCAAAACACCTCCGCCATGATCTGGTAATACACGCTGAACACCTCGTTAAAAAGCTGCTCATGCGTGCGCGCCTGCGTGCCCGCGCCGAGACGCTCGCGCAGCGCTGGCGAAAGCTGCCAGCGCTCCCCGCCGGACCCGCGCTCCTGCTGCGGATGCCCCGCCGCCATCGCAGCGACATCCTCCGCCAGCGCATCCTCCAGCCCCTCACAGGAAAGAATGCGCCCGTAAAAGCTGCGCAGCCAGGGCCGCATCTCCTTCGCGTCGCAAACCGTCACGCGCAGCGTCGCCGTGCCAGCGCGCTCATCGAACGTCACCCTGCCGCCGCGACATTCCCGCAACAGCCGCCGCGCAATGTAAGGCTCTTCTTTCGCATCGCAGCGGATGCAGAGCGCCACCTCCTGCAGCGCTGGCGGAGCGGCAGCGTTGTGCGCCTGCGTGCGCCCCGTCGAGCTGCCCCAGACATACGGCAGCATCGCCTGCGCCCGCGCAATGTCCGCATCCAGCTCCGCCGCCTCGCGCCCGAGACAATCGCGCACCGCCGCGTCCTTGTAAAGATAGACCGCATCGATAAATTCCAGCCGCAGACTCGCCAGACTGCGATGCTCCGGCTCGTAGAAAAGCAGATGGCTGCGGCCCTGCATCGTGCTCCGACGCAGCTCCAGCGGCCAGCAGAGCAGCTCCGTCTCCAGATTCGACGTGCCGTGGCGATAGACCACGCGGCACCACAGCCCCTGCTCCATCGCCGCCAAGAGATCCACCGCCGTGAAATCGTGCAGCGCCTGCATAAAATATGCATGCTTGAAGCGGAACGGACGCGCGCCCGTCTCGCCCAGCCGATCCAGCAGAAACGTGCCCAGCACCCCGCAAGGCAGCGTCTCCCCATAGAATTGAAGAAACGTCTGCAAATGCTGCGTAAACTCCTCATCCACCGCCTCGCCGCAGCGCACAAGCTCCGCCAGCGTCAGCTGCCCACGCCGCCAGTAGCGATTGCCCGCGCCGCCGCGGCTGCCGCTCTGCTGCTCGCAGACAAGGATCCCCAGCGCCGCCAGATCGTCAAGGCGATTGTTCAGCGTGCGCGCCTCGCCAGCGCCGATCAGCGCCAGCAGGTCCGCCGTTTTGAAAGGACCGCCCGCCGCCAGCACATCCTCCAGATGCATCTGCCGCTCCTCGTTCTCTTGCACCGCCGCTGGCAGCGCGCGCAGGGAAAATTCCCCGCTGAGCAGCGCCAGCGTGTGCAGAAACGTCGCCGGATAGGCCACCGGCTTGTACTTGCAGAAGCGATAAACGCGGTGGAAGGGATTTTCCTCCATCTGCTCCGAATCCGCGCTCGCAAACCGCACCGCGCCCGGCTCCTCCGCCCAGTCCAGATAATCCGCCAGGATCCCGTTCAGCCGCCGCCAGTTGTCGTAAGAAGCCAGCGGCTTGTAGCCATAGCCATAATAATCCAGCAGCGCCCGCCGAAACTTTTCGTCAAACTTCCCAGCGCTGACAAGCTCCCGATGCACAGCCATCGTGCACCACCTCCGTTGTCGTCGTTGTTATTATTATACGATATCCGATGACGCGTGGTAAATGAGAATGATCTGAAAATGATCTGCAAATGATAAATTAGTAATGATTAATGTGTAATTCAGGAACGTTTTGTCGCTCACGCTCCAAAACAAATAAATTCCAGCCTTGCGCAAAACTACGAGAAAAAAATTAAATGGCTAGAGATTGATGCGACGCGCAGGCGGCGTATCAATCTCTAGCCAACATCAATTACTAATTAAAAATTAAACATCAATCATTAAGCGAGGAAAAGTAGCCGACCCTGCGCAGTCTCTCCTGGGCAAAATCCCTGTCTGTGATAATGAGATCCTTCTCTTTTTCAAGAAAATCCATCTGCTGCTCAACAGTCAAAAACTCTTTTTTCGCCACGTTGTCTCCCCCTAAATAGCAAAAGGCCCCCGCAGGAGCCTTTTGGACCACGGGCTTCTCAAGTTTCCGTAGTACGATCACTACATTAAGCATAGCAAAATCGCTGAGGATCGTCAATATGCAATTTGCTCATCACGCATTTTTCAGAAACCGCTGCAAAATCGCTGCAACCTGCGCTCTTGTTGCGTTCCCCTGTGGCTGAAGCTGGTCTGCGGTGACGCCGCTGATCAATCCCTCGGCGACGGCCCAGGCCATGGTTTCTTCTGCCCAGATGCTTGGCTGGTCGCTGTAGCCTGAGAGATCGGCGCGGGCTGACACATCCTCGCCTTTCCACGCGCTGTAGTTCATGAGCATCGCTGCCAGCTGCTCGCGGGTGATGGCAGCGTTTGGCGAGAAATTCCCGTTCCCCGTGCCGCTGACGACGCCTGCGCTGGCTGCCCAGTTGACGGCGGTGGCGTACCAGTCGTCCGCGCTCACGTCGGCGAAGCCTGCGTCTTCAGCGCTGGTGACATTTTCCAGTCGCGCGAGGATGCTGACGATCATCGCACGCGTCGTCGTTTGTTCTGGCGCGAACTCATACGCAGAAACGCCGGTCATCAAACCATGGTCGTAGGCGTATTGCACAGCGTCCTTATACCACGCATTTGGCGCGACGTCAAGGAAGATCTCACTGACATCGGTGGCTGGTTCTTCTGGTTCGTCTGGCGTCCAGTCAGGATCTTCTGCGAAGGTCGCAGAGATCTTCACGTCGGCGCTTGGCATGGTGAAGGAGAATGTCCCGTCGCCACCCGCGGTGAGCGCGACTTCTTTGCCATGCGCAGTGACGCTGAGGTCATCGAGCTTGTAGGCTTCGTCTGGCGAAACGGTGATGGTCACGCGCTCGCCTTCGGTGGCGTAGCGGTCGACGGAAATCGTACCATTGTCACCAACGCTCGTCGAGATCTCGTAGCTAAAGCGTCTGGTGTATGGCGACACATGCACCTGCACGGCTTCGCTGGCGAAGCTGTTGTTGGTCGCTGCGATGCGCACTTCGTAGTCACCATCGCTGAGATTTGAAATGCTGGTTCCGGAGCAGCGTGTCCAGCCTGTGCTGCCGACGGCGCGGTATTCCATGCTGCTGTCAACGCCGCTGATCTGCTCGGTGCCGCCGGAAACGTTCGCTGGCGCAGCTGGGCGCGCTGGAACATCCACGAGGGTCCAGTCAGAAGCATAGGCGGTCGCTGTCTCTGCAAGGCGAATGTACACATCTGTGCCTGGCGTGACAGTCAGTGCTGCTGAGCCGTCGTTTGCGTCTTTGGTCGCTGCCAGTTCGTAGCCGTTTTCTGCGCTGATGGTCTCCGCGACATAATCAATCTTGTAGCCTGCGCCTGTCTCTGGCGCAGATTGCTCGGTTTTATTAACAGTCACCGGCGTGCTTTCCACGCTGCCGGAATAATTTTCACTGGCGGTGACGCGCACAGAGAGAGACTTTCCAGCGTCAGCTGCTGTTAAGGTGTAGGTTTGTGCTGTTGCACCGCTGATCGCATCATTTCCACGATACCACTGATAAGAAATCTCTGTCGCATTGCCGCCAGAATAGGTTGCTTTCAACGTTTCGCCAACCGTCGGTGTGCCACTGATGGTTACCGATCCTGTAATTTCCGCCGCAATAATAACACCAGCATCGGTGGTAATCGTCGTTTTCGATCCCAGCGTATAATTTCTAGCGTTCTCGCCGCTCAATTCGACATCTGACGCAGTAATCGTTTTTCCTGTCCCAACGTTCGCATCGTCATAGCTGATCGATTCGCTGCTTGCGCTCACGTTTTCCCCGGAAACCACGCCTTCGAGCTCGATCTTGATCCCTTCCGGCGCATCCGTGTTTCCGTCATACGTTTTTGTGAGCGTTCCGCCAAGAGAAGCGGTCAGCGTTTTTGGCTGGATCGTCAGCGAACTTTTGCCATTTCCCGGCCGCAGCTGGTTGCTCTCGCCCGGTGTGTACACAGCGGTGATGGTTTGCGAGGTCTCGCTCGGCGTCCAGTTTTCGCCGCTGAGAGAAACGGTCGTGGTCGCTTTGCCGTTAGAAACTTTTGCAGGCGTTTCATTGATTTTATTCTCATCGCTCGCCTCGCCGCGATAAAATGTCACTGTGCCATCGCTGGCTGGCTGATTATTACCAGTGACAGTCGCTGTCACTGTCTCCGTCGTGCCATAAGCCACCATATTTTCCGTCGTTACGCCATTACCAGAAATAGCGACAGTCACCGTGCTTGGATAGCCCAGCGGCTTACCGTCGAGCGTTCCGTTGTTCGTAAACGTGCCGCCCTGCTGTTTCACGATCGTGCCGTTGTTGATGAGTTTGGTGCCCTCCGGCACGGTCAGGCTGGCGCCATTGGGAATGGTCACCGTGGCGCCCTGCGGGATGGTGATGTCGCAGGGCAAGGTGAGGTTGCCCCAAACCGTATAGGTATTCTCTTGGCCGGACACGGGGCGGATGCCCTGGCCGTTCGAACCATCTTCGCCACCCACACCAGCGCCTTGGCCGCCGCCAATATCTGCTCCACCGGAGCCTGACATTAAAGAACTGCCACCAACAATGTTTACAGTGCCACTTGACAGAATGATGACAGTACCACAATCTTCACCTCTGTAAACACCACTACCCGCTTCAGTGTCGTCAATCACTCCTCCTATCCCCGTGCCACCGAAATTGGTCGTTGATGATCCTCCAGTTACAGTCAGGGAACCGCCGCCTTGAATGATAAGGGCGGCACTATCCGGCACATGAATTCCGGGAGCGTCGTCATAACCCCCGCCATCCGCACCTGCGAGGGTGTTAGTGCTATTCTCACTTAAAACTAACATCAGCGTCGCATTTGGTGACAAATCAATGGCGCTTGGGACGTTTCCATTATTGGCAGAACCTTTGATGTTCACGTCATTTAAGGTGATGGTGGCGGTGGCGTTTTCTGCAACTACAATCCGGTCAGAAGTCGGAGTCGTTGCCCCGCTGGCCATGGAGATAGTGATGTTTGCGCCGTCGTTCACGGTAAGGACGCCGTTGGAGTAGGAGTAATCCGACCCCAATGTGCCGCCGGTCACTTCAAACGCTCCAGCGGTGTCTGCTGCCTGTGCTGGCGCTGCGCCGAGCGGCAGGAGGCTGACGAGAAGCGCCAGCGTGAGCAATGCTGCGAGGGGTTTTCTGCCAAGCTTACACATGGACGCCGCCCCCTTTCGCGCTGCGCGGAGACACGAAAAACAGACGCACGGCGGGCGCGGAGATGCCACGCACGGGATGCGTCTGTGAAATGGGTTCTCTGAAATTTTGCGCGCAAAGATCAGCGCGGACTACGCGCTCTTCTCTTC
>OKRW01001268.1_pt1 | contig 22320 bp, 15 predicted proteins | sample 1601151 | NCBI WGS metagenome assembly OKRW01 (sample SAMEA3541471, study PRJEB24748) | human gut metagenome | biome: human gut; feature: human-associated habitat; material: faeces | place: China | collected 2012 | reverse complement strand
TCAGCCTTTCCTCCCAGCCATCCAGCGCAGCGCCGATGGCCCAAAACCTCCCGAGCAGCCACCCAATCTCTCACAACCAACCAGGCAGCCACCCTAAGCCACAACATCACAACATTCACACCATCCGATACAACTCCAAAACATCCTCCGTATAAACCCCTGGCCGCTCATAAACCACCAGCGGCCGCTCAACCCGGATCCTGGAATTCCCGCCCTTACAAGCCTCGATCAACACCATATTCGGCTCCTTATCAATAAAAGGATACACCAGCTGCATCCTCTTAGGCTCCAGCTTATACTTCGTCAAAGTCGCCATCAGCTCCACCAGCCGAAACGGCCTGTGCACCAGAAAAAACCGCCCCCGGTCCTTCAGGACCCGGGCAGCCTGACAAGCCACATCATCAAACGAACACAAAATCTCATGCCTCGCGATCGCCTTCGGAAGATGCGGATTCGTCAACCCATGCTGCCCGATCATATACGGCGGATTACACGTCACCACATCAAAAGAAGCCGCCCCAAAAATCCCGGCAGCCTCCCTGATATCACCCTCAACGATCCGAACCCTGTCCTCAAGACCATTATACCTCACACTACGGTCAGCCATCTCCGCACACTCATGCTGGATCTCCAGCCCCGTAAAATGCTCCCCATCCGTACGATCAGAAAGCAAGATCGGAATGATCCCCGTACCGGTCCCCATATCCAGCGCAACCTCACCCCTCTTCACCCGGGCAAAGCCAGACAGCAAGACCGCATCCATCCCAAAGCAAAACTTCTTCGGATCCTGGATCACAAACAACCCATTCTGAAGATCATCCACACGCTCACCGCAATAAACCAGATCACTTCTCATTCGGCTTCGAATCTCCCTTTTTAACCTCTTTCTCCTCGTGGTCAGCAGAACCACCCTTACCCTTTTTTCTCTTAGGGCGGAACCTCAGATCACGGACCGGAAACTCCTGAATCTCCTTCTCGTCATTCACCTCAACCACGATCTTAACCATCTGCCTGAGAACATTCACACTCTGGACCGTACCCGAAACACCCTGCGGCGTCGTTACCATATCACCGATACCCGGAAGATTCCGGTTCAGCTCCTCATAAGTCTCCTGCTCATTCTTCAGACAGCACATCAGACGACCACAGACACCGGAAATCTTCGTCTGGTTCAGAGAAAGATTCTGCTCCTTCGCCATCTTGATGGAAACCGGCGCAAACTCCGAAAGATACGTATGACAGCAAAGCGTCCTTCCACAGATACCAATACCGCCAAGGATCTTCGTCTCATCACGGACACCGATCTGACGAAGCTCGATTCTGGTCTTAAACACAGACGCCAGATCCTTAACCAGCTGTCTGAAATCAATACGGCCATCCGCTGTAAAATAAAACAGCACCTTGTTATTATCAAAGGTATACTCCGCATCGATCAGCTTCATATCAAGCCCATGCTCACGTATCTTCTTCTTACAGATCTTAAAAGCCTCTTTCTCCTTCTGGCGATTCTCAGCCTCATGATCCTCGTCCTCCTTCGTTGCAACACGGAGAACCTCCTTCAGCGGATGGACCACCTCGTCCTCCTTCACGCTGCGCGGCTCCAGGACAACACGGCCATACTCCACACCACGGGCAGTCTCCACGATCACATGATCGCCGACCTTCACCTTATAATTCTTAGGATTAAAATAATAAATCTTACCAACGTTACGAAATCTGACTCCAACTACCTTTTCCATTCTATTTCTCCCTAATTGTCAGGAACAGGAGCTCCAGGGCAAGTTCGAGATTAACATTGGCACGGAGACGCACCTTCGTCTTCTCCAGTGCCTCAAGGATTTTTTCGATATTCTCATAAGAACGCTCGCTGGCCTGCTCTCTGATAAAATTAATCTCCTGTTTAAAAACCAGGTTGTCAATTTCCCTTGTTGCCTTAAACATCAGAACATCGCGGAACCAGAACTGGAAAATATCCAGATAATCATTGATATTATTCTTATCAGCAGTCAAAGTCTTGATCGCCTCTGTCAGCTCATAAACCTCCATGGAATTGGCATATTTCAAAATCTTCAGGGCATTGGCAGTCATATCCGCAAACTCCTGAGAAGTCGCAGCCTCCTTCGCCTTGCCGATACTGCCCTGCGCATAAGACGCATCGATCTCAGCCTGATAATCCGGCACCTGAAGATGCTCCATCAGATATTCCTTCACAAGACTGTCATCCACCACCTTCAGATCCAGACGCACACATCTGGAACGGATCGTAGGAAGAAGACTGTCGATATTGCTTGTCAGCAGCATGATCACCGCATATTCCGGCGGTTCCTCGATAGTTTTCAAAATGGCATTCTGCGCCTGCACCGTCATCATCTCCGCATCCGGAATGATATAGATCTTATACGGACTGCAGTACGGCTTGATATCCACATCACGCACAACCTGGTCACGCACCTCGTCAATGCTGATGCTTCCAGGCTTCTCATGAGTTACTGTAATGATATCCGGATGATTCTTGCCGATCACCTTCTTACAGGAATCACAAGTCATACACGGTTCAGACTCTCCCGATTCACACTGCAGTGCTGCCGCAAAAGTCCCCGCAAGAAGCTTCTTGCCGGATCCCGGTTCCCCTGTAAAAATATAAGAGTGGGAGACCTTCCCTGTCTCTATCGCATTCTTCAAATGCCTGATTATATCGTCATGGCCGATGATGTCATGAAATCCTGCCATAAGAATCACCTCTTTCTGCCTTTTGTGCCCTCCGTTATACCCGGCGGACATCTTTCAACTAATTATAACATAATCTTCTGTATAAAAAAAACTATTTTTCCTTATTGTACAGATTTTATATAATTTACGATCTCCTTCACACATTCATCCAGATTATGATTCTCAAAACGCTTCCATATACCTGCTTTAAGAATATTTTCCTCGGAAAAATCATTCTGGTCTGCAAGAAAACGCCTGCACATCTCCTCGTACTTCGGCACCTCCTGGGTTTTCTCCCTGGCAAGCGCACGCTCCAGACGCTCTCCGTCTTCCACCTCTATATAAACCGGCCACATCACTTCATTGCCGTAATACTCCCGGAGCCTCACAAAAGACTCCAGTGTACCGATTCCCAGATAGCTGTCATTACCCACAGACACCTGCCCGTCATCCGCAGTAAAATATGTCCACGGCCCGTAAACCGTCTGATAAGTACGCGCCTCGATCAGCTTCCCGTTTCTTCGGAACTCCTTCAGTTTATTCTCATCTGCAAAAAAATATTCTCTTCCGTTCTCCTCTCCATCCCGGATCGGACGGGTAGTATAGATCACAAGCCGCTTAAGCCCCAGCTCCTGATTCCCCTCCAGCTGTCTGTAAATACTGTCCTTACCGGAAGAGCTTTTTCCCATAATGTAAAAAATCTTTCCCATATGTCTCCTCTGCTGCATATGCGTTACTATACACGCTCTGATCCGTAATACACAGATCCGTCTGCTGCCACGCACCTCACATCTCATTTCTCACAACACACACCGTCTCACTGGTCTGGTCGCTCAGGCCCTGGACCTCAAAGCCCTGTTCCAGGTATCTTCTCACATTTTTTACGAAATGTCCAGAAATCTGTTCCCCCGGAACGATCAGCGGGATCCCCGGCGGATAAAGATACGCAAACTCCCCGGACGTCCGTCCGATACACTCATCCAGCGGACACCGCTCACTCTCCGCATCCATAGCCTGGGAGATCCGCATGATCTGCTTCATTTTTCCGTTTTTCAAAGGCTCCTTCTCCACAGCCTCTTCTCTGTATTTTAACGATTCACGGCGGTCGATCTCTTCAATAGCATCACAAAGCCGCTCAAAACCCTCCGCCGTATCACCCACAGCCGCCAGCGCCAGCACATAATTCTCCGCCTCCATCTCCATTTCCAGATGAAACTCCCTCCGGAGGATCTGGTGCAGCTCCCGGCCGTTCAGCGAACTGTCCACAGTAGAAAGCAATATCTTGGATCTGTCAAAATCAAAAACTCTCTGGCACTCACAGGCCTGCGGCGTTACCAGCCGGATATACTTACACTCGGAAAGACGCCTGCGTGCTTTTTCCAGATTCTCCGTAAACACACGGAACATCTCATCCCCCTCACGCTCCAGCTTATCCATGCACGCATCAATGCTGCTCATAAGAATATAAGAAGGACTGCTGCTCTGATAGATTCCCAGAAAACGCTTCAGTTTTTCCCGGCTCACACGATCACTGCACAGGTGGATCACCCCCGTCTGGGTCAGACAGGGCAGCGTCTTATGCACACTGTTGATCACCACATCCGCACCAAGCTGCGCCGCAGACACCGGAAAATAATCCGAAAACCGAAAATGCGCCCCGTGAGCTTCATCCACGATCAGCGGCACACCATAGTGATGCGCGATCTCCGCGATCCTCGCCACATCCGACACGATCCCGTCATAAGTCGGCGAAGTGATCAGCACCGCCTGGATCTCCGGATTTTCCGCCAGATACATTTCCACACGGCCGGGTGAAATCCCTCCGTTTATCCCCAATTTCGGATCCTCATGTGGATAAATATACGTGGCACTCAGCTCCCGCAGATAAATCGCATGGTAAACCGCCTTATGGCAGTTCCTTGCCACCAGGATCTGTCCCCCCTTATCCACAGCCGCAGACACCGCCGCCAGGATCGCCCCGGAGCTTCCATTAATACTGTAAAAACTCTCCGGCACACCATAAAGCCGTGCGACATCCTCCTGCGCCCTTTTCAAAATATCCTCAGCATGATGCAGGTTATCAAACCCGTCAATCTCCGTAATATCCCTCTCCACCGGAAAATCCCCATCCACAGCCAGCGGATTCCTCTTATGCCCCGGCATATGAAACGGATAAAAATCACTCTTACCGTACGCTTCCAGTTTCTTGTATAATCTGTCTTCCATAGTTCGTCCTTTTCATCCTAAAAACAAGGAGGGGCTATCACCAGACGATATTCCCCTCCATTTTTATCACATCTCAGCAAAATCGATCCTCAGATCCTCATAGATCCCCACTTTGATCGAATCCTGAAATGTATACTGCTCCGTATCCTCATTTTCAAAATCATACACCATTACCAGCTTCTTCACAGGATCCACGATCCAGTACTCTCTCACACCGGCAGTCCTGTATTTAAACAGCTTGGTATAATAATCCATACGCCTGCTCGCCGGAGAAACGATCTCGATGATCCAGTCCGGAGCCCCCTTACATCCCCTGTCATCCAGCTTATCCGGATCACAGATAACAGAAACATCCGGTTCCACATAAGTATTCGTCTTCTCATCCAGATACACCGCAAACGGTGCGGCAAACACCTCACATTTGCCCTTGTTAGAATCTATATAGTTACCTATCTTTCTGGACAAAATACTTGAAATCCTCTGATGCATCGTATTCGGCGGCGCCATATAATAAATATGTCCATCGATCAGTTCCGCTCTTTCACCCTCCGGCAAAGCATAAATATCCTCTATCGTATAAATTCTTTCCCTCAACAGCGGCATATCTCCACTCCTCTCAAAAGCACCCGGCAGATCATACACCATCATTCCGATCTGCACTCATACACCTGCAGCAGCTCCATCCGAAGCCTTCCCCGCAGGCTCACACCTTAAACCGGTACCCCACACCCCAGATTGTCTCAATATACTGAGGCTTGGCCGTATTAAACTCGATCTTTTCACGGATCTTCTTGATATGCACCGTAACCGTAGCGATATCACCCACAGACTCCATATCCCAGATCTCCCGGAAAAGCTCCTCCTTTGTAAAAACCCTGTTCGGATTCTCAGCCAGAAAAGTCAGAAGATCAAACTCCTTGGTAGTAAACGTCGTCTCCTCACCATTGACCCACACACGTCTGGCCGTCTTATCGATCTTAATACCACGGATCTCGATCACATCATTCTTATGCACATTGGAACCAACCAGCCGGTTATAACGCTCCATATGCGCCTTCACACGTGCAACCAGCTCACTTGGGCTGAACGGCTTGGTCATATAATCATCCGCACCAAGACCCAGTCCGCGGATCTTATCGATATCATCCTTCTTGGCCGAAACCATAATGATCGGCGTATTCTTCTCCTCACGGACCTGCCGGCAGATATCAAAGCCATCCACCTCCGGAAGCATCAGATCCAGGATGATCAGATCAAACTCCTCCTTCATGGCACGTACAAGCCCCGTATCACCACGGTTCTCGATCTCCACCTCAAAACCCGAAAGCTCCAGATAATCCTTCTCCAGATCCGCGATCGCTTCCTCATCCTCTATGATCAAAATCCTACTCATTTAGCGGTACCTCCTGATATTTTCTGAGAACAAAATACATGATCGTTCCGATCCCCAGCCGGCTTGTGGCCCAGACCTTTCCACCATGATCCTCCATGATCTTCTTTACGATGGAAAGTCCGATACCGCTTCCTCCCTTGGAAGAATTTCTGGAAACATCGGTACGGTAAAAACGGTCAAAAATATACGGCAGATCCTTGGCGGCAATCCCCTTGCCGTTATCCTCGATCTCCACCTGGATAAAATCACCCACATCCTTCACCCGAAGCTGGATGATCCCCCTTGGCTTCTCCATATACTTAATGGCATTACTCACGATATTATGGATCACACGGCGGATCTGCTCACCATCCGCAATAACCTGCACACCCTTCTCCACATAATTGGCATACACAAGCTCGATCCCCCTGGTCTCCATCTCAAGCCCAAGCTCCTCCGCACAATCCGAAAAATAATCCTCCACATTCAGCTTGCTGAACGTATACGGAATACGGTTGGTATCGATCTTGGAATAAAAGGTCAGCTCATTGATCAGATGATCCATCTCATTGGTCTTATTATAAATGGTACGCACATACCGGTCCATCTTCTCCGGCGTATCCGCCACACCATCCATGATTCCCTCCACATAACCCTTCACCGCAGTGATCGGCGTCTTCAGATCATGGGAAATATTGCTGATCAGCTCCTTATTCTCCTTATCCATCAGGATCTTCTCTTCCGTGGACTCCTTCAGACGCTTACGCATCTCCTCAAAATCCTGGCAAAGCTGGGAAAATTCATCATTCCCCTCAACCTCCAGCACAAAATCCAGATTCCCCTCCTTGATGTTCTTGGTAGCCTTCTTAAGCTTCACCAGCGGAACCGCAATGCTCCGATAGATCCACAGCCCTACGGACAATGCGGTAAAAACAAGGATGATCGTTGCGGTCAGGATCATATCCTTAGCCATCAGCTTCACCTGGCTGCTGGAAGACTGCGGCAGCGAAATATCATAGACCATCTGGCTGGAATCCGAAGCCTGGCTGCTGCTCTCCTGCACATGCTTCGCCTGCGTCTGGCTGAACCCGTACAGACTTGCGGAAAAAAGAAGCAGCGGCAGCAGGATGATCGCAACGAAGCCCACAATAATACGTGTTTTTAACTTCATCTGTATCTCCGTCCTTTATAAATTCACACATTCACATACACGTATTATAACATAAACTATATTCCCTATCTCTAAATTTTCTATAAAAAACCCCATCTTCCAGCATCAGTATTATTCCATTTTGTTCTAAACTATGCTATCATATTTTTGTTGTCCACCCGATACCCGGCAACGGGAGGAGGTGAGTTCTTTTGGAAATTATTATCTCTTTTCTTGTTTCCTGCATGGCAAACATAACTGCCTATTACGTTTGCAAATGGCTAGACGGCAACAAGTAGGACAACGCTAACCTAGTGGTTTCTTGTCCACTATAAAAAATTAGAAGAAGCCCCCGGTATTGGCACTACCGGGGGCTTCACTCTTTGTTCTTTTGGAACTATTACTATCTCTTTTGCCTAATGGCATTATATCATATGCATTTCTTAAAATCAATATTCCTGCCAAAAGGATATATAAATATTTTTTTTGACTCTCTTACAGATACTTCTTCAGAGTCTCAACCTTGTCCAGATGCTCCCATGGAAGATCAACATCTGTACGGCCGAAATGACCATAAGCAGCAGTCTGCTTGTAGATCGGACGGCGAAGGTCAAGCATCTTGATGATACCAGCCGGACGAAGATCAAAATTCTCACGAACGATCTCAACAAGCTTAGTCTCAGAAAGCTTACCTGTTCCGAAGGTATTCACACTGACAGAAGTCGGATGCGCAACACCGATTGCATAGGAAAGCTGGATCTCACACTTGTCAGCAAGACCTGCTGCAACAATGTTCTTTGCAACATAACGTGCAGCATAAGCAGCAGAACGGTCAACCTTTGTGCAGTCCTTACCGGAAAAAGCACCGCCGCCGTGACGTCCTGTTCCGCCGTAGGTATCAACGATGATCTTACGACCTGTCAGACCACTGTCACCGTGAGGTCCACCGATAACAAAACGACCTGTCGGATTGATGAAATACTTCGTATCCGCATCAACCATATCAGCCGGAATAATCGCATCAAAAACATACTTCTTAATATCCTCATGGATCTGCTCCTGAGTAACATCCGGATCATGCTGTGTAGAGCATACAACAGCATCGATTCTCTTCGGCTTGCCAGCCTCATCATACTCAACAGTAACCTGAGTCTTTCCATCCGGTCTTAAATATTTCAGAGTGCCGTCCTTACGAACCTTTGTCAGCTGCTGAGCAAGCTTGTGAGCCATGTTGATGGCATATGGCATATACTCCTCAGTCTCATTGGAAGCATAACCAAACTGAAGACCCTGGTCACCGGCACCGATGGAATCCAGCTCGTCCTCATTCATATCGTCCTCTTTCTGCTCAAGAGCCTTGTCAACACCCATAGCGATATCTGTGGACTGCTTGTCAAGTGATGTGATAACCGCACAGGTATCTGCGTCAAAGCCATAATCCGCATTGTCATATCCGATCTCACGGATAGTATCGCGAACGATCTTCTGGATATCAACATTAGCCTTGGTTGTGATCTCGCCCATAACAAGTACAAGACCTGTTGTAGTAGCAGTCTCACATGCAACACGGCTCATCGGATCCTGTGCCATCATAGCATCAAGGATCGCATCGGAAATAGAGTCGCAGACCTTGTCAGGATGACCCTCAGTTACAGATTCAGATGTAAATAAAATTTTCTCCATGATCTTCTCCTTTTGTAATAAAACAATGGTTATATACATAAAAAACAGCCCGTACAATCCGGACTGTTTAAATTCTGTAAACAATCCTCTTATTGTTCGATTGCTCGCTCAGGTTGGCACCTTCCTGGGTTATCCGGGGTTGCCGTGGCTTCATAGATCCTTTGTATCTCCACCACTCTGAATAAAAGGCTATCTTTTATGAAATTTACTGCAACACATACAATATACTTATCATACCAAAATGTCAAGAGCAATTTTCGATAAAAAATATCACCCGCTGCTTTTTCATCCCCAATACGTAAATATTCCAAAAAAAGAACCGGGCATCCACATCGCCCGGTTCTTCCATCGATCATCCTTCAAAATGATCCGTTATTTATTTTTTCTTCTTTCTTTTAACTCCATAAGCTGCACCACCGCCAACAATGATCGCTGCTGCAAGGATTCCAACCCATACGCCGATCGGTGTATCATCGCCGGTCTTTACAGAACGTCTTGCTGTACCACTGGTATCGTTCGGAGCAGTTCCGCCCGCTGTACCATTATTCGGGATCGGAGTGATCCGATCATTTCCACCATGATTTGTTCCAGGTGTAACAGTCGGAATCGGTGTCGGCTCAGAAGAAAGACTGTTGGTGATCTCCTTTGTTACAGTATATCGGTTATCATTATTCAGTGTAACCTCACCCTGACCGGTAACTGTATACTTAAAGGTATCATCATCAACCGGATTTCCATCCTTATCCGTCTCCAGAACAGTATAAGTAACACTGTTGATCTCCTGATCTGTTGGAAGATCCACTGTTACCTGAACACTATCATTCTGTTTCAGAGTCACTACCTTCTCAAGCGTCAGCTCACCGTTACTCTCAGTGGAGAACAAACCAGCATAGAACGTATCATCCACAGTAGAAGCAACACCATCGATCATCACATTCTTCTTAATGTTGATATATCCGTTACGGCTGAATATATCCGGAATCTTTGTATAATAGTTATTTACATAAGCCGCAGCCTCAGCAGCACCACTATCTCCACCGATCACAACCTGATTGGACTTCTCTTCATTCTCACCATTCGGCTTCGTTACATCGTAGTAGTAAAAATTCTGATCATCCACCTTGATCTCCGTATTCTGCTGAAGAAGATTTCCATCCTCATCCAGCTCAAATACATAATAGGTGCCATCCGGAACATCCGTCCATGTAGCTGTGCCACTGGAAGCATTCTGGATATGGATATCCTGTAAATAATCATCACGGAACGGGATCGTACCTTCCTGATCCGAAAAAACGCCAACCTTATAAGTTACATCCTCTTTCGTTTCCAGAGGAATCACATTCCCGTTATCATCAACATTATAGATCCTCTTCGTAACCTGGATCTGTGTATGCTTCGGCGGATTACTTACAGACTTCGGATAAGCCTGTACATCGTACATCCAGCCCTGCTCCTGATCTGCAAAAGGAACGGAGATCAGCATCGGTGAAACCATAACACTGCTGTTTCCATCTGTCTGCACCACCAGGTACATACCCTCAGCCAGATCAGCGAAAGTCATATTCCCCTCTGCATCAGAGGACTTAGACATACCCCACACATCCACGCTTCCGCTGACGATCATAGCCGCCAGCTTCTCTGCCGCTTCATACCAGCCGTCAGCCGTTGTGATGGAATCAAAATCGATTGCTGCGGCAGCCAGTGCTTCATCCAACACGAAATGCACATTGCCATCAAAATTCACACTGCCAACCTTGTAGATCGTCAGCCCTACATCCGGCAGCGGAGTCTGGTTTCCCTCCTCATCCGCCTGCTGAACCGTCAACGTCAGATTACCTGTTTTTCCAGCTTCATAATCCCCGGCGAAAACCGGCTGCAAAACACTCGTGACCAGCATAGCCGTCAGCATCAGAACAGCCAGAAGGCTCCGGAATATTTTCCCTTGCTTTCTTCTATTTTTCATCGCTCTCTGCCTCCTCTTTCCTTTCTGAAAGCTGCTTCTTTTTCCGTTTTTTGTCCCTATGACGGACGATCAGATAAATCAGCAGGATCAGAACAACAAGCACTGCAGCGCCGCCGGCCAGAACCCTCTTCGGATCCACAACAGCAAGCTTCTGCGGTATCGTTTCGTCATTCTTTGTATCTTCCACCACATATTTCGTCCGCACTCCCCGGACAAGAAGCCTGTGGGTGTTAACTCCATAAGGGGTACACGTGATCAGAGTCACATGATCTTCACCCTCGATAATATCCAGGTCACTGGTCTCATCCGGAAGCACCGTCTTGATCTGATCCACCCTGTAGGCCAGATGCTTGCCAAGAATGTGCAGGATAAAAATATCTCCCTTTTCCATCTGATCCAGATCTGTAAAAAGCTTCGCATTCGGAAGACCTCGATGCGCCGCCAGAACCGCATGGGTACTCTTGCCTCCGATAGGAAGACTGGTGCCCTCCACGTGGCCCACACCCTTTTCCAGCACGGTCTTGCTCAGTCCGTGATAGATAGCCAGCTTCGCTTTGATCTTTGGAATCTCGATGCTGCCCATCAGTCCGTCACCGTTAGGATCCAGGACTCCGTCATAGGGATGACTCAGCTCATAAGTATCCTCTTCCTCAAAAGCATCTACAATGGCATTCACCGGATGCTCGGCATTATACTCCTTCGCCTCTTTCCACAGCCTGTCATAGTCGTTGTCCGAAAGCTCCGTTACCGCTTCCTCGTACTTACTGACCAGCTGGGCATTTCGATACTGGTTCCACATATCACTGATCGTAGGATAAAGGAACACCCCCGCCCCCGCCAGAAACACCAGGGCAATAATGATGTTCAGGACAACATTACTCTTTTTCTTTTTTTTCTTTTTAGCCATAAACTATTTCCTGCGTCGTTTTTTGTTCTGAACAGAATTGATACCGGCAACCAGGATCACCGCGATCACAATTCCGATCACAACACAGAGAGCAAGCATCGGAAGCGTCGGATTGGTGATTCCGGTAACCTTCTTCTCTGCTTTCTGAACCGCCTTCGCAGCCTTCATCGGAACTCTGTGTCCCCTCACCAGAAGTCTGTGCGTATTCACCGCATAAGGCGTACACGTAACCAGCGTTACATAATCATCCCCATCCGTGATACCCAGAGACTCTGTCTGCTCCGGAAGAACGGTAAGAATCTGATCCACCTCGTAGGCAAGAGTCTTACCCAGCACATGCAGGTAAAAAACATCTCCCTCTTCCACAAGATTCAGATCTGTAAAAAGTTTCGCACTTGGAAGTCCTCTGTGTGCCGACAAAATACAATGGGTACTCTTGCCGCCAACCGGAAGACTGCTGCCGAACAAATGACCGGCACCCTTCTCCAGAGACTCATCTGTCGTGTAATGATAGATTGGAATGCTCACATCGATCACAGGAATCTCCACATACCCCATCATTCCATCACCATTCAGGTTCAGAAGAGACTCATATGTACTGTCCGTCTGGCCATCCCTCACGGAAAAAGCATCCGGCACACTTTCCTGCTTGATCTGTTCGTTATACTCCTGAGCTGCCTTCCACATACTGTCAATCTTCTCCGAATTATCATCCGAAGAAACACTGCTGCTATAATTACTGATCAGCAGGCTGTCCCTGTACCGGTTCCAGGCATCACTGACCATTGGATACAGCAGTATGGACAACCCTATCAGAAACAGCAAACCAAGTCCAATATAATTTTTCTTCTTATTCTTTCTCATAGGTTTCTCCATACTGTTGTATTACCATCCGGCCCCCGAAGGGGCCGGGCGGTAATGATTTCTTCAACAGAATAATCAGAAACTATTCTGTCTTAATACTTGCTTTGTCGTTGCTTATAAATAATTTTTGAATTGAATCGATCCGGCAATCAAACGATTACTCCTCAGATCCTTTTCTGCGGCTGATGAAGAAAGCACCAGCAGCGCCAGCCATAACTACAACACCGATGATAGTGAAGAGGTATGTTCCCATGCCACCTGTATGTGGAAGAGAATGTAATTTTGTATCCGAAACATCTACTGTAGCCGTTGGATTTTCTCCGTTAGCAATTGTTACGTCGTCTACTTTCACTACAGAGTATCCAGCTGGAGCTTTTTCCTCGACAATCTGATATGTTCCATCATCAAGTCCTTTTGCTACTACTACACCATTTTTTGCTACAATATTTTCTACTTTAGTAATATTGTTATCTGCAATTTCTTCTGCAGTTGCTTTTTTATAAATAGATTTTCCTTCCTCGTCCACAACATGTACAAACTGAATTTTTTTCTTATCCTGCGCAATACTGAACTCTGCACCTGCTAAAAGTTTACTAGTAACGTTTTCCTTACCATAATTTTCATCGTATTTGTTGATTGTAATAGAACCTAATTTACCATTTACATTTGGTGTATTGCTTCCTTTGTCACTTGACGCTGTGTTTACAAAAGCATCAGCATCTGTAATCTGTGCCTTTACTTCTACTGTTACAGTCTGACCAGCATGTTTGTTCTCTAATCCAATATATTCAGAAGAAAATCTTACTCTTACTTTCTGATTTTCTTCTGCCGGTAATTTTGTTATTACACTACCATCTTTCCCGTCAGTACCCACGCTTACTAATGTATAATCAGTGCCCTCAGTTAATTTAGTCCCTCCAACTTTTACAGTTACTTCAGTTACTTTCATACCTGTAGGTTCGTCAGTAATCTGGAATGCTCTATCCTTTGCATCTTTATCATAACTTGGGAAAGTAGCTGTAATAGTAAATGGAACTTCCTGTCCACGGTTTACAACCTGGTATGTTGTTTGTCCATCATCGCCTGTAAAAGCTTTTGTAAGTGTATATGTTGAGCCCTTTGCATCAATTGTTTTATCTTGTGCTATCATTAATCCATTGTCATCATAGCCATAAACAGCTTCGCCCATTGGGTTGTAAGTTGTTTTTTTAGAAGCTGCATAAACATAGTAAGCACCAATAGCAAGATTATCAAATTTAACTTCACCATTTTCAGGAACTTCCTTAGTATCTGAAATTACTGGTGTAAGATTTTCTCTCTTATTAGCAATGCTCTCCCAATCAATAGTTACTGGATTCTTATCAAGATTCACATCGTTTTTTATTGCCTCGTTTTCAACTTCCCAGCTGCTGTGTTCAGCACTCCATCCAACTACTTTATAAACTGCTACCGTAGTATTCTCTCCCGGAACTAATCCCTTTACTGTAAGAGAAGCTTTATCATTCGCTACTGGTGTTTCCTGTTCCGTTGCAAATACCGCTGTGCACATAGACAGTACCATAACTGCTGCCACTAATAATGCACCAATCTTTTTAAATAAATTTTTCATAAGGTTTGCTCCTTTCTTTCTCTGCATTTTTCTTTTTCGCCCTTCATCGGCCATTTACAATTAATGTGTTACGATCTCTTTGCTTCTTCCTCCCTTCGTTTATTATTTATAAACAACAGGAGTGCAGTTGCAAGAATCGCTACACCACTGATTGTAAATCCATAGGTTCCCGGACCACCGGATTCTGGTAAGGAATAAAGTTTCGTGTTTTTAATTGTCAAAACATTCCTATCTTCATCCAAAGTCCACATTGACTGAGATTGAACTTCGATTGGGGTTCCATCTTCTTTAACAAGCGTAACTTTTCCAAGTCTTACCTGGAAATAGATACTAGTTCCTAATAACGAATAACCTTTTGGCGCTTTAATTTCTGTCAGTTTATACAATCCAGGTTTCAGATCCTTCAACTCAACAGTATCTTTCTCAATCTCGAATGGCTTATAAGCATTACCGTCAAATTGCCCTGTAGTACCATCTTTTACTTCCAGTGTAAACTCTGCTCCACTCAATTCATTATTACCACTAGAATCAACTTTCTTCAGGTCAAGATTTACGGAATACTCGTTGGTGTAGGAAACCTTTCCCAATACACCTCCGTCAGCTGGATCATATGTGTACTCTGTTGAAATAACATCACTCTCAGTGTTAATACCATTTCCAAGAATAAATGTTGTTCTATTATTTTCTACTGACTTCTGACAATCTGTTCCCTTAAAATCTGTAGCTGTAATCCTGTATCCAGTCGGAACAACCTCTGATACAACATAGGTTCCTCTTGAAAGGTTGCTCAGTTTTTCTTTATCTGTAGCGGAAACCGTTCCTGTATCGGAGTTTGCTGGAACAGTAACAGTAAATGGACTGCCCTCAATTGCTTCAGCTTTACCCTTCTCAGTTTTTGTTACCTCAAACTTGAATGTTCGAGATTCAGAGGATTTTTCATTTACCTTCTTGATAATATCAATCCGACCGGAAATCACATGGATTTTGTAGATTCCATAAGGATTGTTATTATTTATTGCTTCCTGAATATTATCCTCTCCACCAGCAACATTATTATCTGTATTTTTCTTACTTTGCTCCGATGGAGCTCCGGCATCATACGTTACTTTAAGGTAGTAGTTTGTGTCCGCTGTTGGCTGTTTATCTGAATCACTTAATTGACTCAAATCATATACAGGATTTCCCTTTGTATCTGTTGCAACCGGCTGCGTACACTCCGGATCCTTATACCACTTCAACTGAATCTTACCAATGTCTGCTTTTCCAACCTCACCTTTTTCATACGATGTTACGTCACTCGCTTTAAATAACTCATCCAGAATTTTTCCATTTGTCGGAATCGGATCACCCTTGTAAATGGTAATCTCTTTATCATTGATAAAAATCTTGGCATTTACATTGACCTTCGGCTGTGGCAAATAAATCTTCTCATTACCAAACGTAATATTGGATCCATCCCTCACATTGGTTGTAACATCATTTCCACCAATATAAGTATCTTTCGCTTTAATATTAAGAGATTTAGTCCATGGCTTCTTTTTCTTCTTGTTTGGGATTGTAACATTCGTCCACTGTACCTGCCAGTTTCCATGAACCAGACTTACCACTCCGCCATTTTCAAGTGTAAGAGTTCCATTTGTAAGCGATTTTTCAGTAATGATATTTCCGGCATCATCAAGAAGATCAAATCTTGGATCAATCGTATCGGTAATGGTCGCATTTGTAATATCAACGTCATTAAAGATCGTCTGCTCAAATGTTCTGAACAGTTCACTCAGATCGGCTGCATCCTTCGCTGTCTTAGCACATTCCGCACTGGATGCGATTCCCGGATAATCATCTGATCCATCTTTATAGCCCGCTAGGAATTTCTGAGCCTTCTCTGAAAGATCAAAGCCTATGGTATATATGCTAACTCCATTATCTTTTAACTTCTTTGCTGTAGCTTCTGCTCTCTTTTGTGCAGCAGTGCTCCAAGAAGTTCCTTGTGTCTTATCGCTAGTATTTCCCGTTGGCTCTCCATCTGTAAATAAAATAACATATTTAGGAAGTGTATCACCATTTTCAGTTGCCGCAGTTAATTTATTATATGCATTGTTAAGGCCAAAATTAGGATCAGTTCCTCCACCTGCATTTAATCCATCTACTTTGGTAATTAATGTCCCCTTATTATTATTGTTGTTAAGTTCCAATAAATCAGTTGTTATTCCCTTCTCATCATAACTAAATGTGGCAATTCCAATCTTACTATTTGATGATTTTTCAGCAGTCGAATTTATAAACTGTTTAACGGATTCTTTTAATGCATCAAGTCTTGTCGCCAGTTTTATAAAAATTTCACAATTTTTATACTGATCCTCTGATATATAATCCCTACTTAAACCTACGTAAATATAATATCTATTATTATAATTATTTTTCCATATCTGATAATACTTGTTATTATATTTTAAATAATATGTATTACCAGATTTTAAGCTACTTCTTCCTTCTTCTGTATTATCTGCTACTTTTTTGTAATCAACAGATATAGAATCATTCATTGAAGCAGATACATCCAATACAAGCATTATATCTGCTGCTCCAGTAACTACAGTTGATGAGCTTCTACTCTTGGACGCTGCAGAGATATCAATCTGATACGTTCTGTTCTCCCATTTTTTAACATGTGCTTTCTTTGAGTATTCCACATCAGATTCGATCAGTTCCTGATGCGTATAGTTTACAATGTGATAATAGCTATCCTTCGAATCTTTCTTAACTACTGTTTCACCATCAGCCTCATAAAGTGTGGCAACAACAGTACCTGCTTCATCCTTTTCAACTTTTACGATCCAGGTATTTCGATTCTCATAATTCTTCGGAACCTTCGTTTCTGTTAAAGTATAAGTTCCTAAAGGAAGATTCTCAAATTTTATGATTCCATCGTTACCTGACTCTGCTGTATAAGTTTTAGAATTGTCATCCTGAGAAGTAAGAGTAAATTCTGCTCCGGATAAAGCCTCGCCTTTTGTATTGACTTTTTTGAAATCAAGTTCTGCAACACTGGCAAGTACATTGGTAACCGTTACCCATGGTCTACTGCTAACTGTAGCTTCACTAGAAATAACATTTCCATGCTGATTTGTTGCATTTTCCCCATTGATTAAAACCTGATCATATTTGTCATCTGATACATCAAGTTCTTGAACCTTATACTTCTTATTTTCCTCAAGTCCAGAAAAAGTTGCATACTGATCAGGTGTCAACGTAAACACATTGGTGTAGGAAACGTTATTTATCGTTTCAGTCTTGAACTCAACATCTTTACCATCGCTTAAAATACCTTTAGTATTTAATGGAACATACTTCCCTCTGGCATCCTTAACAAGTAACTGAAATTTAAACTCTACATCTGCATACTTCTCTTTATCCGTATTACTCAACTGTTTTTCAACCGTAACCGACTTCTTCGGAACTGTTGGAAGATTGAACTTAAGCTTACAGTTGGAATCACCCTCACCTCTTTCGAGATAATAGAAATTAATTGTATGCATTGTATAATCTGCGAAACGATTCTCTCCGCTAACAAAATCTCCTGTTGTATTTGCATCAGCAAATAATTGTCTTAAATTTAGATTATTATTGTTACCAACTCTAACGTTGCCATTAGCAAAATTAATAGAACCAGACGCTGCATTGTGAATACCACCAATATCCAACACCAAAACGCCATCGATGTAAACCCATACATCATCATCTCCAGAAAACTCAAATACCATATCATTATCTTTAATTTTTCCGTCTTTTGGCTGAATGAATTTAGCTGACATTGTCATACCAAAATGGAAATCTGGTGAATTTCCTGAAATTTCATGAATCCCCTCGTAAATAGACTCACCTAATGTATTGAATGGAAAGAAACTTCCATGCGGCTTATTACCCGAATATTTTTGTAGGTCTATTGCATTTGTAGAACTTCCTGGTACCTTATATACAGTAAAATTTTTTGTCGTTTCATTAAACTGTGCAAAATTTGTAGCACTATCATATTCATAGTAACCATCTGTATCTTTTTTAAATAAGTAATTTGCATCAGAATAAACCGTCTTGCCCTTACCTTCATCTGTTGAGAATAAATACGAACTACTATTATTCTCCCCCCACTTTGCTATTTTTAATGCCGGATATGAATCTGATCCCAATGTCTTTTTCATAATGTTAGGATAGGGATTAGCTGACCCTGTCCACTTATTATAATCGCTTACTCCATCCCTTCCATTACTAAACTTCAAAGAATGATTTTCATTTATTTCATTATTGTAATTAAACATATTGATAGTAATACCACTTTTAGCACTATCAACAGTACTCTCCTCACCATAACTACTAGTTGTCTGTACAGAAGTGAAATCATCTGCCAACCATACAACTGAGAAAGTAGAAAAACTCTCTGTTTCAAAGTTTGCACTTTCAATCTCTCCATTGTCGGTTGTACTTACTTCAGCCTGTCCATCGTTGCTCATATTAACAACTTCTGTGACATTACCATTTGCATCCTCCACAAAATGTACCAGAGATACATTCATGTTTTCCTGTGCTGTATCTGTTTCTGCTACACCTTCCGGGATTTCTGCTTCTTTGTAGGCTATAGATACTCTGACACTTCCGTTCTGCGGTTCGATCTTAGTTCCATCGTCATTCAGAAAACTGATATCGTATGCAAGAAATCCTGCTACTGTATAACTCTCATTTTCTGCACCCTCGTGAAGCTGTTTCTCTATATCTGCATACTGGTCAGAACCTTTCTCGATCGGAGTCACAACAAACTGTGCACCTTCCGGAATAACGCCCTTCACTGCTGTTGCAGTTACAACTACATTACCAACTTCCTGAGAATAAGAAACTTCTTCGCTTTCCTGCACATCCTCAGGCTCTTCTGCCTCATCGCTGCTGTCAACAACCTGTGCCATATCACTTCTTATGTAAGCCTCGGTTCCTTCCCAGGAAACCTTGTACCAGGTTGCTCCGTCCTCTGCTGTTACGGTATCCAGAAGTGTGAGCTGTGTTCCTGCGTTTACAGTTGCCAGAACCTCTGCCTCGACAGATGGACTGACACGAAGATTCGTATCGTCTCCCAGAACCTCGATCAGGCTTGTCTCACCATTCTCATCTGCTGCCGGAGCATCCTCCGGGCTCTCAATATCCTCTGCCGGTTCTTCCACCACATCCGGATCCTCTGCCGGCGCTTCGGTAGGTTCAACATCCGGATTCTCCGCCGGAGCCTCAGAAGGCTCTGCCTCAGGAGTTACCTCCGGATTCTCTGCTGCCGGTGTCTCAGCTGCATCCTGCTCAGGCTCGTCCGAAATATCCATTCCGTCCGTAAGCTCCTCTGATGCGATAGACACCTCGTCCCCATTACCGGAAACAGCTTCTGCCTCGACATCTGCTGTCTCAGGAGAATCCCACATAACGGCAAAAACAGCTGCGTTGCCAGTCTCAACCTGAAGTGTCTGGATCTGTTTGCCCTCGTTGACATTCAGAACCTTCAGATCCTCGTTGGCCTGTAAGGTGTTAACCTCAGTATCACCGGTACTGCTGTTATAATGAAGCTTCTCAACGGTTACACTCGTGCTGGCTGCATCGGTAAGCTCCGGTGCTGCCGGTGTCTTGTACTCAAAAGTTACTCTGACTCTGCCGTTCGGCTCGACTCTGTTTCCGTCGCCATCAGCAAAATACACATCATACGCAAAAAAACCTCTCAGGCTGCTGCCCTTGTCTGTAGCTGCTGCTGAAAGCTTCTGAGAAACTGTATCATAAGATACGGATGAATTCTCGTTTACGCTGTCAGCCTTCAATGCTGTATTCTGCGGAAGAGCTCCGTCCTCCAGTGCCTCTGCTGTTACTTTAACAGAATCATTCTCATATGTAAGCGTCGATTGCTGCGCCTGTTCCGTTTCCTCCTGGTCAGCGCTGCTTACATCCGGTGTCGATTCTTCGGCCGCTGGTTCAGATGTAATTTCGCCATCTGTAAATATATCCTCCGTTCCATCTCCGAACGCTTCACTCGCGGAGATCGTATATGCACTCGGCATACAGGATACCATCAACGCCAAAGCCACCATAAATGCCAGGAGTTTTCTGATCTTATTATTCCTTAATTTCTTCATACCTTTCCCGCTTTCCTGTGTGTGCATTAACGTGTACTGTATTTCTTATTACTTTACTTCTGTTTATATTCCTTTCTCTTAAAAAAGCTTCATGTTTTTAGCCGGTGAGTAAACAGGTTACACCTTTTCAATATTTTACCCTTATGTGATTGTAGTGTCAATATACCAGGCATTTTTGGTAAGGATATTGACATTATCAGATGCTATCGAAAATCAGTCTTCAACTCCTCCTTCTTAACTTACTCGTTTACTGGTTCTTTTCGTCTGATTTCTCCGATAAAATCTGACTATTCGTGATATTTATTATACAACACTAATAGTTGTTTTGTAAGGCACTTTTTTTCATAAAAAAGTGCCTCTGTCACTATTTTAACATGAATTTCTTCAGCTCATCCCGCTTCTTGACATTCAGCTTGCAAAAGATATCCGTAAGGTAATGCTTGACAGTATTAATGGAAATCCCCAAATGCTCTCCTATCTCCTTATTGCTCCATCCCCCACTTGCCAGCATGGCAATAGAAAACTCCATCGTCGACAGCTCCCCCGTAACCTTTCTCCGGTTTTCCGGATTATGAAGCGCCATCCAGCCCCTGCTGAAAGAAATCACCCCTTTCGTGATACGCTGATACGCCTCCGGATCTCGATTCCGGATACAAGCCTCGACCAGCCCTCGCAAAAGCCCATGATGCTCAATAAAAGGCTCCAGAAACCCATCCATCTTCGCCAGCTCCCAGCTCCGGAGCATCTCCTCCTGCGCCTCCTGCTTATGCTTTCGGTTTATCGCACACACCGCCATCATACAGTGGATATACGTCATACTGATCGGATACGGCCTCTCCGCCATAAACAAAGCAGCCTTACCCATCCCATAAGCACTCCATATCTACCCGTTAAGATAAGTATGGTGAGCCATCACATACGTGGCAAAAAGCCTCAGCCCCTCAGGAAGCATCCTGCTGTACTCCCCAAAAGCAGGCATCCCATCCGTAGGCAGATGAAGCAAAACCGCCCCCACATACCCCGCCAGAAGACAGGACGCATAAACATCCGCAGGAACCTTTTTCTTCATAGCCAGCTTCAAACAGGACTGGATTCCCTCCATCCCCCGCTTAGCCGCCGCCACATTCCCCAGCGTCAGATTAGAATACCCATACAAAATACACGCCGAAAGCCGCAACTCAATAACCCTGCTGGACAGATACCCCCTCGTGATCTCACAACACTCCTCAGCCCGCCCCGTAAAATAAAAAAGCTCAGCCCGCGCAATATTCCTCAAATCCACATCCACAACCCCCTCAACAACCTCCCGAGCCCTCCCAGGCTCAAAAGACGAATTCAAAAGCGGCAAAAACATATAATCACACAAACAACCCACTCCCCTTCCAAAACCCAGGCAGCCCCCAAAAAGACCACCCTCAAAACCAAACCAACAAACCTCCGAAGCCCTCACACAAGCCACATCAACACACATCCGAAGCCCATCACACACCCCTCATCAACACACATCCGAAGCTCTTCTCTCAAGCCACATCAGCATACATCCGAAGCTCTTCTCTCAAGCCACATTAGCGTACATCCGAAGCTCTTCTCTCAAGTCACATCAGCACACATCCGAAGCTCTTCTCTCAACCCTCATCAGCACACATCCGAAGCTCTTCTCTCAACCCTCATCAGCACACATCCGAAGC
>OKRW01001259.1_pt1 | contig 22387 bp, 15 predicted proteins | sample 1601151 | NCBI WGS metagenome assembly OKRW01 (sample SAMEA3541471, study PRJEB24748) | human gut metagenome | biome: human gut; feature: human-associated habitat; material: faeces | place: China | collected 2012 | reverse complement strand
CACTGGTTCTTTAGCTGCCGGAAAATCAGCTAATTTCACAATATTTTTCAATACTACAAAATCAGGAAACTTTACCAATGTTGTTGTTGCAGGTGCAGATCATGTATCCAATAAAACAGCCAACAATACAACAGAAGTTATTGAAAACAGCCCGGTTCCTGGAAATGACACAGACAACAGTACTGATGTTCCGGATAATTCAACTGCTGAAAATCAGAACACTGACATTAATAAATCAGCTGATGTTAAAAATTCTACAGGTAATCCTATTTTAGTCCTATTGATGGTTTTAACTATTCTTGGTTTAAGACCATTAAAAGGTAAAAAATAGGCTTTTTACCTTTTTTCTTTTTTTGTTTAGTTTTTCCATATTTTAAAATGTTTCACTTTATTTTTGTTTACTTTTGTTACAGTTAATTTTTAAACTGTTTATTTTTTAACAAAAATTTTAAATGTATTTTATAAAAAATAGTTATATGCTGATATTAAAAAAATAGTGTTATCTAATACTAGTTAATCTATTTTTTTTTAAATTGGCGTATTTTGCGAATATATTATTGGTTTTATTATATTCCAATTGTAAAAAGTTAATAACTCTTTACAGCTGCTTAAAAAAGTAATTGCAGTAAAATTCTAAAAAAGGTAATTTTTTTAGGGTTTTTTGAGGGTGGGAAGAAAGTAATTTGATCTTATTTTTCACATACTTTTGTTTTTATTTTTTTGTTTATTTTAGATTCATTTTGTGTATTAATGTTCTTACGTGTTTTTCTGAAAAATTTACTTGATATTCATCTTCTATTATTTGTTTTATTTCTTTTGTGTTTGTTATATTGTTTTTTATTAAGTATTTTTTTAGTTCTTCTAATTGTTCTGAAGATATTTTTGATTGTTTTCCGCCTTTATATCTTGGTTTTAAGCCTTCAATACCTTCTTTGTTCCATCGCTCTTGCCATATGTATCCGACTCGTTTAGTAACACCAATTAGGGCTACTGCTTCATCTACACTTTTTCCTTGATATCTGTAATTAATAAATTTTAAGCGTTCTAATACTTTTAATTCTTTTTCTAAATCTTTTATTTTTTGTGTAAGTTCTTTTTGAGTTATTTTTCTCTCAATGGGTATTTGTTCTTGGTTTGTCATTAGTTTAATATTTATAGTATGAAGTATAAATATATTAGTATAAAAAGATAGGTTAATATAATGTATTTAAATAACATTATTAATAATTCAATGGATTTAAATGAACTTAAAAAGTTATTAGATTTTGAAGATATAAAAACAAAGCATGAAAAATTTGTATTTTTCATTGATTACTTTGTAAACTGGTTTTTCAACAATCATGATATTGAAAAACGAACCAATAAAATTGGCCGACCAAGATATAGTGAAATTTCACTTTGTAAAGTGCTTATTTTGGCATCAAGCGAAGGCATAACAAGTGGAAGAAAAATAAACACGAAATTATTATTTGATACAAGATATCAAAAGCTAATGAACTATGAAACACCATCTTATCATTTGATAAATGATTTCAAAAGAAAATCACATCAAATCATAAGTGATTTATTTGTTGACTGCGTTAAATTCGCCCAATATTATCAATTCTTAGATTTATCAACTATTGCAATTGATGGAAGTAAAATACGGGCCAATGCATCAAAATCAAAAATATTAAAAATGGAAGACATCTATTTCCTCCAATATATCTTTAAACAAGAAAAAACACAACAATTCACCAATCAAATCGAAAAATCACACACTATTTCAAGAAAAGACAAATTAATAAAAGAAGCACAAAAATATTTAATTGAAACTAAAAAAGAAATAAACAAAAACAACTCAAAACAAAAAAAGAAAGTACGAAAAGGCTGTATAAACTATTTTACAAAAGCAATAAAATCAATAAATCATTATACACATGCAATAATCGAATTAGATGAAATGGAGCAAATTTTAACTAAAAGCAAACAAACAAGCATAAGCACAACAGACAAAGAAGCACTTTGGATGCTAAATAAAAAAGGAGGAACGGACTTCAATTACAACATACAATCAGTAAATGACACAAAAACAGGAATAATAATAGATATAAACTTAATACGAGACCCCATAGATTTAAACTCATTAATACCTGAAATAAACAATGTTCAAAAAAATTTAAACATCACACTCAAAAACACAGTAATACTAGCAGATAATGGATATTACTCAGAATATGCACTTGATTACATGGAAAACCACAATCTAACAGCAATAATACCAAATAGAACACAATCAATGAAAGTAAAACCAAAAAACAAAGAAAATAAACCATTTGGAAAAGTAAACTTCACATACAAAGCAGAAGAAGACACTTATATATGCCCAAATAACAAAATACTCCCATTTCAAAAAGAATACTTCTCTAATGGCACAACTAAAAAATTATATTACACAACAGAATGCAAATACTGTCACAATCAAACAAAATGTGCAGGATACAACCAATACAAAACAATAACCGAATATGGAACAGAATCAAGAAAAAACATGGCCATTAAATTCGAAGATCCAAAAGAAAAAGAAACCTACAAAAAAAGAAGCACAATAGAAATAGTCTTTGGAAACCTAATAAAAAACCTAGAATACAGACAAACAAACTCATACGGACTACAAAACATCAAAACAGAACTAACACTACTCATAATAGCAATAAACCTCAAAAAAATATTCAATAAAATAACCGAAAATTAAAAAAAAACATAATCAATGGATAAAAATAACCCTAAAACAACCATCAAATAAAAATATAACAATTGATATAAACTTATTTTACCAATACAAAAATAACAAAACAATTAACGAAAAATAAAAGAATTTAAGATAGTAAAACAATCAAATACCAAAAAATATTAAAAAACAAATCAACTCAAAAAGTTAATTTTTTCCCATCCTCTTTTTTATAAAAAAGGTGTTTATTATGAATTTTAAAAAAATGTTTATTGGAAATATGCTGATAATATTGTTAATGTGTATGTGTTTATCTACAGTTTGTGCACAAGATAATGTAGGTGATGTTTCCGATAATGCAGTTATTGCTAATTTGGATAGTGATAATATAGTTATTGGAGATGCGATAAATGGTGACAGTTTTACTGATTTAAATAATTTGATTAAAAAGAATACTAACGGTACTCTGGATTTAGACAGGAATTATAAATTTAATAAAAATATCGACAGTGCTTTACGTGGTGGAATTGAAATTAATAAGAAGTTAACTATAAACGGTAATAACTTTGTTATTGACGGCAATCATGAAAGTACCATATTTAAGAATTCAGTATCAATTAATTATTTGATTATTAATGATTTGTCTTTAATTAATGCTAATTCTAGTGGATACGGAGGAGCATGTAATTTAAATAAAGTAAGCAATAATATTGTTTTTAATAATGTGAACTTCTCAAACAATTTCGCTAAATTTGGAGCTGGAGCTATTTATGCACCTGTATGTACGGATGTAACTCTTATTAATTCTCATTTTAATAATAATTCAGCTAATCCTTCAAGTAAAGGAGGTTATGGTGGAGCTATTCTTGTAAATAAGAATTTAAAAATTGATAATTGTGTGTTTGCAAATAATTTTGCAAACCGTGACGGAGGAGTTATTTATAGTATGACAGGACGTAATTTGATTATTAGGAATAGTAGTTTTATTAATAACTCTGCAAAAGAAGTAGGGGGAAATATTTTCTTTTCAGGACCTGTTACTATTGTTGATTCTGTTTTTATTAATAACTCTGCAGAAAAAGGAGGAGTTATTTATACCAACAATAAAAATCCGATTAATATTTCAAACTCAGTGTTTAATAATAATTTTGCAGCAGGTGAAAAGTTAATTGGAGGAGGATGTATTTATGCAGAAAAATCTCCGATTTATGTTTCAAACTCAGTGTTTAATAATAATTTTGCAAGGGGAGAAAACTTAATTGACGGAGGCTGCATTTATTCAAAAGACTCTACTATTAATATTGCAAATACAAATTTCACTAATAATTCTGTAATAAGTGATATTGAGTGTTACGGAGGATGTATTTCTGGAAAATATGTTAATATTACAGATACCAGATTTGTCAACAACTCTGCAAAATCCAAAACAAATACTGCTTATGCAGGTGTTGTCTGGTGTGTTGGTTTAAATTTAAATAATTCCACTTTTGTAAATAACAGAGGTTCCTTATCAGTTATAGATTCCAATGTATTGACTATGTCAAATTCTTTTATTGATGGAAATGTTGCAACTTATCGTGCAATAATTAAAGCAATTACCAGTACAGTTACAAACTCATCTATCTCCAATAATTATGGCAGATATGGTATTTTGTATACTGAAGAAGGAGACATTTCAGATTCAATCTTTAAAAATAATATTGCTGGAAAAAGTGCAGGAGTAACTGCTGATAGTGTATGGATTTCTAATTGTGTTTTTACAAACAATACTGGAAATTTTGCAGGTGCGGTTCTTTCAATAAATTCTACTATCTTTGATTCTAATTTTACCAATAATCAAGGATATTTAGCTAAAGATATTGTTGCATTGACTAAATTTAAATCTATTGATAATTCATTTGATGAATCTAAGGTTTATAATATTTCTGCTCCACTTAAAACCAGTTTATTTATTCCTAACTATTGTATTGAAGAAAAGGCTGGAGCTCCACCGGAATATTTATATTTCATAGATGAATTTTATGCATATAATTCTATTAATCATACAGATGTTTCAGAATTGATTAAACTGGCAATTTATTTCTATGACAATCCTCAAAATGATTTGCAGGGTTTAATTTGGGCTTTAACTGACCATGATTATAGAAATTACACTGGTGCTTCTTCAATAAAGACTCAGCTAGATTTCATTTTGGATAAATATGATAATGGATTTAGGGTTGGGGAAGTTAACAATACTAAAATTTTAGAAAATGGAACATTTAAAATCTTTAATTTTTTCATTGCATTAACTCCATTAGGACAGTCTATTTTAACATATAATTATACTTATGTTTATCCTACTGATCTTGTAATCAATAAGGTTGCTAACGAGTCCTGTGTTGTTAACGGTTCTTTAGTGTCCTGGAACATTACTGTTTGGAATAATAGTACTTTTGATGCATTTGATGTTATTGTAAATGACATATTGCCTGAAGGGTTCATATTAAAAAATAATTCAACTAGTCTTATTTGGAATATTGGAACTTTACTTGCAGGCAGTAAGGTTTCTTTTACTTTAGAAACAATTGCCGTTAAAGTGGGAAATTGGACAAATGCTGTAAAAGTGTCTACAAGCACAATAGAAACTAATTATACAAATAATGTGGATAACGATACTGTTCAAGTAGTCAAACCTGAACTGGTTGTTGAAAAGATTTCTTTAAATAATACTGTTTATTTAGGTAATCAGACAGGTTTTACTGTTGTTGTTAGAAATACTGGTGATTGCAGTCTTGATAATGTTTATGTAATTGAAAATATTCCTGAGGGCCTTGTTTATGCAGGATTTACTGGTGATAAATGGGTTAAAAAAGAAAATAAATTCATCTACACTGGTTCTTTAGCTGTCGGAAAATCAGCTAATTTCACAATATTTTTCAATACTACAAAATCAGGCAATCTCACCAATGTTGTAGTTGCAGGTGCAGATCATGTATCCAATAAAACAGCTAATAATACAACAACTGTTTATGCTCCTAGTTTAGAGGTTGTTAAACTCATCAACACTCCTAATGTTTATTTAGGTAATCAGACTGGTTTTACTGTTGTTGTTAGAAATACTGGTGATTGCAGTCTTGATAATGTTTATGTAATTGAAAATATTCCTGAGGGCCTTGTTTATGCAGGCTTTACTGGTGATAAATGGGTTAGAAATGGAAATAAATTCATTTACACTGGTTCTTTAGCTGCTGGTAAATCAGCTAATTTCACAATATTTTTCAATACTACAAAATCAGGCAATTTCACCAATGTTGTTGTAGCTGGAGCAGATCATGTATCCAATAAAACAGCCAACAATACAACAGAAGTTATTGAAAACAGCACTGTTCCTGAAAACAATACAGATAACAGTACAGATAATTCAATTGTCAAAAATCAGAGCACTGACATTAATAAATCAGCGGATGTTAAAAATGCTACAGGTAATCCTATTTTAGTCCTGTTAATGGTTTTGGCTTTATTAGGCTTAAGGCCATTGAAAGGTAAAAAATAAGATTTTACCTTTTTTTATTATTTTTTTATTATTTTGTTTATTATTGGTACAGTTTATTTTTGAACTGTTTATTTTTCAACAAAACTTTTAAATGTATTTTTTAAAAGATATTTTATGTACCTATATTAAAAAATTAGTGTTATTTTGGTAATTTTGCTGTCATTTTTTGTATAAATAAGTATTATTTTATTAAATGATATTATTTTTTTTAATATTTAGGTAATTTTATGAATATATTATTGGTTTTATTATATTCCAATTGTAAAAAGTTAATAAATTTTTTTATTAATTACTTAAAATGATATTCTAAAAATTTGATGAAAGTTACAAAAAACTTTAAAATAATGTAACTTTTTTTTATAAAAAGGGGTTGATTATGAATTTTAAAAAATTATTCATTGGAAATATGCTGATAATATTGTTGGTGTGCATGTGTTTATCTGCTGTTTGCGCTGCAGATAACACTACTGGTATTTCTGATAACTTAGCCACAATTAATTCAGTTGATATGAGTGGAGTTATCGGTGATGCGGGAAATGAAAACAGTTTTGCTGATTTGCAAAAGGAAATCGGTAATACTGAAGAAAACGGAACATTGAATTTAAATAAAGACTATACCTGGACTTCTTCTGACTCTAAAGATCCGATTATTATTAATAAATCAATGACTGTCAACGGTAACGGTCATATTATTGATGCTAAAAAACAGACTTCAATATTTAAAATAGATGAATCAGCAAATGTTGTTTTGAAAAATATAAATTTCATTAATGCTAATTCTTCTGATGATGAAAATGGTGGTGCTGTTTATTTTGACGGTAATGGTTCTGCTGTTAATTGTAATTTTATGAATTGCAGTTCTTCTGAGTATGGTGGTGCTGTTTACTTTAAGGGTGATGGTTCTATTAGCAATTGTAGTTTTGTAGATTGCAGAAGTAAATATTATGGTGGTGCTGTTTGTTTTTATGAAGACGGTTCTATTAATAATTGTAGTTTTGTAGATTGCAGCAGTGTTGGTGATTGTGGTGGTGCTGTTTGTTTTTATGAAGAAGGTACTGCTGTTAATTGTAGTTTTGTAAAGTGTAATGCTTATAGTGAAGGAGGAGTTATTTACTTTAATAATGATGGCGGTTCTGTTGTTAATTGTACTTTTGTAGATTGTAGCAGTAACTATTATGGTGGTGCTGTTCGTATGTATGAGGGTTCTGTTATAAACTGTAGTTTTTTAAATTGCAGTGCCATTAGTGAAGACGGAGGCGCTGTTTATATGTATGGCGGTTCTGTTGTGAATTGCAGTTTTGTAGGTTGCAGTGCTGGTGATGATGCTGGTGCTGTTTATTTTGACGGTGACGGCTTTATTGTTAATTGCAGTTTTGTAGGTTGCAGTGCTGGTGATGATGCTGGTGCTGTTTATTTTGACGGTGACGGTTCTGTTGTTAATTGTACTTTTAACAGTAATTCTGCAAATAAAGCAAATTCCATTTATAATGAAGGTAATTTAACTTTAATTAATAATATTATCCTCAATTCTAAAAATAAAAACAATGAAATTTATAATGGGGATATAATTAATAATTTGATAGTTAAATTTTTAAATAATCAAACTGTCGCTGCTGATAATAATCCTATTTTAAATGTGACAGTCAGTGACGATAATGGAAACATCATTACCGGTGGGGCTGTTGACTTTAAAGTAAACGGCAATTATGTTGGAAGCAGTAAATTAGTTAATGGCTATGCCTGTTTATTTTATCCATTGGATAAAGGAATTTATAATATTTCAGGTGAATATGGGGATGCTTTAAATAAGATTTATTCAGCTACTTTAATCGTTAATAATGGATCTTATAGAGGTCCCTTTTATGTCAGCATAAATGGCAGTGATGATAATGCAGGTGATAAAAATCATCCATTAAAAAGCATTCAAAAAGCATTAATCTTGGCTCAGGGAACTAATACTTCTTCAGAAGTAATTATAGCTGACGGAACATATTATGAAAACAATCTAACCATTAATTCTAATAAAAACATTGGTATAATCGGAGAAGGCACTGTTATAATTGACGGACAGGGGCTAAATGGAATATTTAATATTGATAATGGTAAAAATCATGTTAATTTGACAGATGTTGTTTTAGCAAATGGTAAAAGTCATTTAGGCGGAGCAATATATTCCGAGTCTGTTTTAAATTTAGAAAATGTCACATTTATTAACAATTCTGCATTTGCTGGAGGAGCTGTTTACACAACTGGAAATATATATGCAAATAACTGTGCTTTTGTTAATAATTTGGCAAGTAATACAGCAGGTGCAATCCATTTTGAATATAGCTATAATAATTATGAATGTTTGATTAATAATTCTTGCTTTGAAAACAACACTGCATTATATTATGGTGCAATTTTTGGAAAATATTCTGAATTTACTATATTAAATTCAAATTTCACAAATAATAATGCAAAGTATGTGGGAGTACTGGGATTATTTGGTAAAAATAACCGTTTAGAAAATCTTGTATTTGAAAACAATTCTGCAGAATATGTTGCTACAGTATTTGTAGACGGAAATATGGATATTTCTGATTGTCAGTTTATAGGAAACAATGCTTCAGATGCTTTATTTGCTTATAAAACCGCAAACACTTTTAATCAGGAAAACATTACATTGATTAACAACAATCCTAACTTTATTTCAAAAACCAATGATTTAAATACAACAACTATTAAAGACGGGTATCTTAGTGTGCCTTTAAGCAATGGTTATTACGGATTTTGTATAAATCGCCATAGACGGGCACCAGAGATTTATGATGCTTTTGATGATTCTGACGGCAACATTATTATAAACAGTATTGACGGGTCTGATGTAACTGAATATGTAAAAATTTTACTGTATAAATATCTAAACAAAACAGATCTTTATGATATACAGGATTACATTTGGATATTTACCGATAAAAATTATTTAAATAATCATGATCCTATTGTTAGGCAGGTTATTGCTGATTATAATAGCGGTTTTCGTGTTCCTGATAATGGCGCAGTTTATCCTATTAATTCAACAACTGGTGTAATCTTTGATTTTAAAGTAGGTAACAACTTTAATATAAATAATCAGAATTTGGTTATGTATAAACAGACTTTAGTTAATTTAACACATGGTTTGAATGTTTCTAAAATCAGCTTAAACAAAACAGTTTATCTCGGTAATCAAACTAGATTCACTATTATTGTAACTAATACTGGTAATTCTCCACTTAATAATGTTGTGGTTGTTGAAAATATTCTGGAAGGATTGATTTTTGATAGTTTTACTGGTAAAAATTGGATTAAAAAAGGAAATGATTTTATATATAATGGTTTATTGCTTGGTAATCAGTCAGCTAACTTTACAATAACTTTCAATACTACCAAATCTGGTAACTTTACAAATGTTGTTGTAGCTGGTGATAATAACACAAACGGAACAGCTAACAATACAACAACTGTTTATGTTCCTAGTTTGGAAGTTGTTAAAATAGCTAATGATTCTGTTATCTATTTAGGTAATCAGACCAGCTTTACTGTTGTTGTTAGAAATACTGGTGACTGCAGTCTTGAAAATGTGTATGTAATTGAGAATATTCCTGAGGGCCTTGTTTATGTGGGCTTTACTGGTGATAAATGGGTTAAAAATGGAAATAAATTCATTTACACTGGTTCTTTAGTTGCCGGAAAATCAGCTAATTTCACAATATTTTTCAATACAACAAAATCAGGCAATTTCACCAATGTTGTGGTGGCTGGTGCAGATTATGTATCTAATAAAACAGCCAACAATACAACAGAAGTTATTGAAAACAACACTGTTTCTGGAAATGACACAGACAACAGTACTGATGTTCCAGATAATTCAACTGCTGTAAATCAAAACACTGACATTAATAAATCAGCGGATGTTAAAAATGCTGCAGGTAATCCTATTTTGGTCCTGTTAATGGTTTTAGCTATTCTTGGTTTAAGACCATTGAAAGGTAAAAAATAGGTTTTTTACCTTTTTTTATTTTTTTTTGTTCAATTTTTTTTTATTAAACATGAATTTTGTTTTATTTAAATACATTAAATTTTTTTTATATTTTCTTTATTTTGTTTAGTTTAGTTATTTATTCATTTTTTTAAATTTTTCAATACTTTTATTGTCGATTGTTTACAATTGATACAGTTAATTTTTAAATTGTTTATTTTTAAACAAAATATTTATATAGATATTAAAAAAGAGTATTATATACCCATTAGGGGAAAATAATAATATTCAATAAACTTTTTTATCAACTGTTTATTGGTATTTCATATATTTGAAAAAATTTTCAAATGGAATGTATTGTTGATAGGATATTAAAAAAAATTCTTAATCTAACACACCAATATGGAATTTCTCTTTTTAATAATCTGTAACAGCTTTTCTAAAAAAATTGGAAAATAAATTAATAATGGGGATTTTGCAGTGTTTTACTACACTGCAATTCTATTATTTGAAAAGAGGTATTTTTACTAAATTATTAGTAAATATTTGTGTAAATAAATGGATTTTTATTTGAAATTGGAATTTAATATTTAGTTTGTGTAATCTCTCTATTAAAATATTTATATAAATCGGGTTTCTTTTAAAAATTTTTATTTGCACATATACTACGCTTCACAATAAAATTATATTATTTTTAATAACTACTTTAAATATTTATAATATCTTTAATTAAACAAGCTAATTTTTTAATAACTTATCATTTAATTAGCTGATTTTCCAATTTAATTAATAAAAATACATCAGCAAAAAATAAAAAAAGTTAGAGTTCCTACATTATGAACTCTAAAACCATATAAATGAATAAAAGTGCAAATAAAATCCACATTGCTTTGGATATTTCTTTTGCTTTACCGAATAAGACTTTAACGATAACAAATGCAAATACACCTGCAATAATACCTGTTGTAATACTTTGGGTAAGTGGAGTTACAATAATGGCAGCAAGTGCAGGAATCAGATCAGAAAGATTGCCTGTATCAAGGTTTTTGTACAGTCCGCACATTAAGATACCTACAACAACAAGTGCAGGAGCTACTGCAAAGGTTGGGATGATTGTAAATATCGGTGCAAACGGAATTGCAAGCAGGAATAAAATACCAACTACAATAGCTGTAAGACCGGTTCTTCCTCCTTCCATAATACCTGTGGAACTTTCAATGTATGTAACTACAGGTGAAGTACCTAAAACGGACCCTATAATAGGTCCGAGTGCATCTACACTTAAAACCTTTTTAAGTCTTGGCAGTTTGCCGTTTTCATCATATCCGTCAACTTTTGTTGTAAGTGCAGTTAAGGTTCCCATTGTATCAAATAAAGAGATTACCAGAAATGTGACGGCAATGATTATAAAATCAATAAATGCTCTTACTCCGGTAAATACTCCGCTAGCTTCTCCGAATTTAAATGCAACATTACCAAGTGATCCGCCCAGATTGCTGTTGAGTATAGCTGTTGGTATTAATGACTGGTCAGGTAAAACAGGACATCCTGCCAGTTCCAAAACAACTCCAATAATGTATGTTGCAATAATTCCGATTAGAATATTTCCTTTTACATTTTTCTTCATTAAAACCATTATGATGACAAAACAGATTAATGCCAAAAGGTTTCCGAGAGTAAAAATAGTTGAAGCGCTTCCAAGTCCTATTAGCTGTGTGGCCCAGTTTGCATCTCCGATATTTATTACCTGTGAAGAGTATGACAGGATTCCGAGGTTGCTTAAACCTAATGCAAGGATAAATAAACCTATACCTATTGATATACCGAATCTTAAAGAGTCAGGAATTGAATAGAATAATTTTTCACGCAGGGAAGTAAGTGAGATAACCAAAAAGATTATACCTGAGACAAAGATAGCTAAAAGTGCATATTCCCAGCTGTATCCCATAGTAAGTACTACGGTATATGTGAAAAATGCGTTAAGACCCATTCCTGCAGCCAGTGCATATGGGTAGTTTGCTATGTATCCCATTAATATTGTAGCTATTGCAGCTGAAAGTGCAGTTGCAATAAATACTCCTTGTATGTCCATTCCAGTTTCACTTAACATTGCAGGGTTTACAATTAATATGTAAGCCATAGCCAGAAAAATTGTAATACCTGCAATGATTTCAGTTTTCACGTCTGTATTATTTTCTTTAAATTTAAAAAAAGCATCTAACTTAGACATATTATTATCTTTTTTAAATAATGCTTTATAAGTTTTTATATTTAAGTTCAGTTTCTTTCGGTTTTTTTAGGCTGTATATTCAAATTGTAATTTATTTTTAGCATTTATATTCATTTTTAATTTGCTTATTTAAAATTTGTTTCATTTTATAATTTCTTCAAAATATTCTTCGGGTTTTGTCAAAGTATTACTGGCTTTTTTTGAACAGCTTCGTGAATTGTACAATTGTGTTAAAATTAATAGAATATATTGTGTTAATATAGCGATATTCTTGTAATATTCTAATTATTATATAGTTGTCTGCAAAAATAGTATTGTTTTGTTTAATTTTACATTTTTTAGATAAAGCTTAAATTTGTTTATCATATCAGCAATTTTCAAATGAATTTTTAGTTGTTTTTATATAAATAATATCTAAAACATGGACAATTTATCATATCTTATAAGACAATATTACCACAAAGTATATATTACATGCTAATATAAAATATAAAGCAAGGTGCAGATTATTAAAAATTAGGTCTTATTTTTAAAAAGCAACTTTGAAAAAATGTGGTAACTGTGAATAGCAATGATGAATTATTGAAAAAATGTAGCTATGTTGCAATTTCTAGCTACAGGCGAAAAGTACTGGAAACCTTAAAAAACGATGTCAAAATACCAACAAAAATCAGTGAAGAATCAGGAGTAGGAATAAAACATGTCAGCAATGTACTGACAGATTTAAAAGAACACAACCTAATAGTCTGCATTAATGAAGATGCCCACAAAGGCCGTCTGTATCGTCTGACTGATGAGGGCAAAAATGTTGTCAGTATGATTGGAGAAATGGGATGGTAAACTCCTTTTTTTAAACAGATGTAAACCCGTCTCCGCTCATTATCCATTTTTTACCTCTGGAATCTTCAACCAGTGCAGATTCCATGTCTCCCATATAATTGTATTCAACAATTCTGTATTTTTTTCTTTGAAGAATTTCATCTAAACTTTGGGTTTCTCCGGTTTTCAGGATAAAAGTATGATGAGCAGCTGAAGTATTTTTATGGTGAATGTTTATTTCATACCTGATTTTAATGCCATACTCTCCTGCAGGAACATTGCTGGTTTTCAGGACAGCTATTCCGTTCTGGTGTTTTTCTGGGTATTTATACCACAAAAATACAATCATTAAGATTGTTGTTGTTTATGTTTTTACCAAGTTTTTTTTATTCATGTTTGTTTTTATACTTTTTAATAACAATATTTAAATACTAATTAAACACAATATTACAACATAGACCTGATTATAATAATCCTGCCTGAAAATCTTTGCTGTTGTGTAGAATGAATATTGAACAGTATTCTTAAAAGATTAATATTACTTTATGGATTTATAAAACAACAAATTATATTTAATGATTGTTATAAAAATATGAATAAGTAATTAAAGGAGAATTTTTATTTGCTTAAGTTTCAGCTATTCTTCTTGTTTTAGAATATAAAATTATGGTGATTTTAAAATATTGTTTAATTGGGGGGAGATAATTATGTATTGTCAGAATTGTGGTATGCTTAAAATTAATTGTATTTGTGGAAAATATAATAAATCGGATATTAATAGAAATGAAAATCATGAAATAAATGAAGAAACAAAAACTGATTTTTCTTCAGATACTGTTGAAAATGAATCTCAAGTCAATTCCAAGCAGGATAAAATTCAAAAAACAATAAAAGAAAATTTTCCATTTTCTACATTTTTAGAAGATCAACTGGAAATATTGACAGAAATGGTTGATGCTATTGAAGAAGGCTATAAATATATTATTTTGGAATCAGGTGTTGGAAAATCAGCTATTGCCGCAACACTAGCTAACATTTATAAAAGTTCATTTATTTTATCTGATAATGAAAAACTTCAAGAAAAATATCATGAAGAGTATGATTTAATAAATAATGATAAATTTTATGTTTCAAATCATAGTGATGCATTTAATGAATTTGAAAAATTAGATAAAAGAAAATTATTAATTGTTGATGATGCTCATAAATTTGATGAAAACATTGCTGATTTCTTTTCATGTGCAATTCATTTATCTGATTTTGATGATGAATTAATTGATAGTTTTTATTGTGATGTTAGAGACATAGAAAACAAAGAAGTTGATGTATGGTTAGATTTTATTAATCATTTATCACTGGACGATGAAAAAGTTAATAGGGTTAAATATAATATTAAAGAAAATCCGGATGATTGGATTTGTTTTTATGATGATTTTCGTGATAAAAAGATAGTATTTAAACCATTAAATCTGGAAAATATTTTAAAGAAATATTTGCTGAATAAGGCTGAAATATGTATTTTTATGAGTTCAACAATATTAAATAAGGAAATATTTGCCGATGAATTGGGTCTGGACATTTCTGAAGTAAAATTTGTTCATAAAGATTTCCATTTCAGTTCAGATACAAATCAAATTTATTTAAGAAACTGTGCAGATATGAAGAATTTTAAAAAAAAGGTTAAGCTAGTAAGTCCATTTATTGAAGATATGTTGGAAAAGCATAAAAAAGAAAAGGGAATAATTCATACCGATAGACCAAGATATACTAATTATATAAAAAATCAAATTGATAATCCTCGTTTGATGTTTCATAGTGATGATGATTATGATGACAAACTGAAAGAATTTAAAAATAGTTCAAATTCTATTTTGGTTTCAGAATCTAGAGTTGAAGGTATGGCCTTTCCAAAGGATAGTTGCAGATTTCAAATCATATTAAAAGAACACTTACTTCCATATGATAAAAGAGCAAAGGTTAAGGGATCCAATTGGTATTCCTATAAGAAAGCTATATATCTTGTACAATTGTTACAAAGAGCAACTAGGTCAGAAGATGATGGATGTATAACTTATATTCTTGATGATAACATTTCAAAGACTATTAGAAAAGATATTATTGATTATAATTTTATTCCAGATTATATTCTTGATTCAATTGCAGATATGGATATTGAAGGTTGTGAGTTAATTTCAGATAATATTAGAAAACAATTTGGTGTTTATTATTTATTTGACTATGATAAAAATACGAAATATCGCACAGGGTCATTATCTAAGAAATTGTTGAATTATAAAGATTATAGTGATGATTCAATAGATTATAAAGATGAATTTGATTATTTCAATAATGAACTGATGAAAGCCCTATCTGTGTTATCCAATCAGGTTATTCCCAATAACATTAGCAAATTAGCTTTGGTTAGTGTGCCGTCATCTACTGTTGAAAGAGATGCATTAGCTACAATGAGAAAAAGTATAAATTGCATTGAAAATTGGTATGATGAAGGCAAAACAGAAACTGATTTTTGCTGTAAAAAAGAAATTATAAACTGCGGAAACCTTTTGACCAGAATTTCTGATGTAAGTACATCACATCTGTCTAAAACACAACCAATGTTTTATGATGTAACTACATCATATAAGTATAAGTCAAGGCCAAGCTACATTGAACACAAAAATTCCATTGAATGCTCAAAGAGTGAAATTTTAGAAAGGGATGATGTTGCATTTATTATACTGGATGATATTTCAACTAGGGGAACAGTAATGGATGCCTGTGAAGATATTTTAATTGACAATGGTGCAAATAAGGAAAATATTTACAAATTTGCATTATTTAAAACAAAATGGTGTAATAATGATTAAACTTAAAGAAATATTATTTTTAAAGAATCTTAAAAGAGTTGGAAAAGCTACGATTTATAAAAAATACTGGAATCTGCTTAAAGATTGTGATGATTTTTATGATTTGGTTTCTGAAGTAGAAATGAATTCTAAATTCTCAACTGAAGAGATTAAAAAAGCTATGGATAATGCTGAAAGGTTATATGATGATTTTTTAAATTCAGAAATTGAAGTTATAACTGTTTTTGATGAAAAGTATCCTGAAAAATTAAATGTAATGGGAAATAAAAGGCCTGTTATTTTATATGTTAGGGGAAATACAGATGCATTGACAAAAGCAAATATTGGAATTATAGGAACAAGAAAGCCATCAAAATCAAGTCAGAAATTTGAGCAGGAATTGGTAAAAAATATTGTCAGCACCTCAGATAAAGCTGTTGTAAGCGGATTGGCTTTTGGATGTGATAAAATTGCACACCAAACAACTGTTGATGAAAATAAAATTACCGTTGCAGTTCTTCCAAGTGGTGTTGATAATGTGAGTCCCGCTTCAAACAAAAATCTGGCAGAAAAAATTATTGAAACTGGAGGATGTCTGATTTCTGAATATGAACCTGAAACAAAAGTTCGGAGAGGAAATTATGTTGAACGGGACAGAATTGTAGCGGCATTTTCAGATGCAGTTTTTGTTGTTGAGTGCGGAGTTGAAAGCGGAACAATGCATACTGTAAATTTTGCAAAAGAATATAAAAGACAGATTTATTCCTACCTTCCTGATGAAAGACCTGAAGGATCTTATGACGGAAATGAATTTATACTGCAAAATAACGAAGATGCTTTGAAAGTTGAAAACATTGAAGAATTTTTAGAAGACCTGGAAACTTTAAAAATTAAAAAAAACACCAAATCAGGTCAACAAACATTATTTTAGAAAAATGCAGTTTAAAAATCATGCTTCTGGGAATCTGAATTTTATAAATGTTAGCACCAGGATAAACTCCAAATATTGCAGGCCATTGTTTATGTTTGAGGGAAGCTATTATAACAGTGAGGAATTTGCCGTTCAGTACTATAAGTCAAAAGGTTATTATGCATTCTTCAGTGAGAATGAACCCTGGAAAATATTGCTGAACATTCTTTTTAAGGATGTATTTAAGAGATTTAAAAGAATTACTCGGCAAAAAGGATATAAATATGGATTTATCAAATAAATCATTTCCTTATTCGTTCAAAATTAATGAAATAAATGGGAAAAAATAGTATGTTTAAACAGCCATAAAATGCGTTTTTTAACTTTTATTATTCAGTCATAACCTTCTGATTCCAGATAATCATCAACATCAGGATTGTCCCCATATTCATAATAGTCATAATATGAGTCAGGATCATTTTTGGCAAGTGTGTCGGGTGATGTATCCACTCCTCTGTAATGTGATGAAGGGCTCTCATAGCTGTAGCTTACATAGTTGGATGTATCTGAATCATCTGAAGGATAGCTGTTTGTTGATGAAAAGCTGATGAGACTGCTGAGGGTTAGGATTAAAATTACACATATTATTAAAATAGCTATTATCTTATTTTGCTGATTCCAGTTTTTAAAATCATTAATCAGATTCGGACTGGAATTTCTGTTGGCAATTTGAACATCGTTATATACTTCATAAAATCCGTAAACCCAAACCAAAACGGATAAAATGCCGAATATATTTGAAAAAAATGCCAAAGCAGCAAAAAGTACTCTGAGTATCAGTAATGTTAATCCTTTTTTGGTATTTCCTGCATAGATTGAACCAAGTCCTGTCAGTATAAATGTCAGTACCAGTGCAATGTATATGTTTTTGTTTTTTATTTTCTTTCCGCATTTGGAACAGAAAGTTGCATTATCTGCAAGTTCACATCCGCAGTTATTACAAATCATCTTTTTAACTCCTTATGGTGATTATTCAATTTTTGGTATATAACTTTTTTTAAATAATTTTAGTAATATTTATATACAATAAAGATACATAATTGTTATTAACGTGTTAGAATTAATGGATTATATAATGTTTTAATTAATTGTAAAATTGCTGAAAATTTATTATTTGTCCTTAAAATCAATTAAAAAAATTTATATGTTTATTAATTTAAACTAGAATTATATTAAATAAGATAGGAGGAATCTAAAATTACAGATGTAGAAAATTTAAAAATTGCTGCATTACTCCATGATATTGGAAAGTTCTATCAAAGAACAGACAAGAGCCATTCTGAAGAATATAAAAAATATTCTCAGGATGATTATGGTAAAAATGGAGCACATGCCAAATGGTCTTGTGACTTTTTAGATAAATACTACAATGATGATATTGTGGATTTGGTTTTATATCATCATAACCATACAAAATCTAATTATCCTGATTTGTGCAGTATTTTAAAAAAAGCAGACCATCATTCCGCTTCTGAAAGGGAAGATATTGATGATACGCAAGAAGTTAATAAATCTCCTTTAATTTCATTATTTTCTAAAATTGTTTTGGAAGGTAATGACAAAGTTGACGAACAGTATATCCCATTAAATAAATTGTCTTTAGATGATGGAAGTTTTAATAATTTAAAACCTGCAGCTAAAAAGGACACTATGGGAGGGTGGAATTTAGTACCTGAATATAATCGTTTATGGAATGAATTTAACTCTGAATTTGAATTAATTCAAAATAAAACCGATTTTAATACATTGCTTGCTTTATTAAAAAAATATGCTTCAACTATGCCTTCAGCAGCATATAAATCTAAAAGTGATATTTCATTATATGACCACTCAAAAACAACTGCTGCATTAGCAGTTTCCAGATATTTATTTAATCGTGATGGTGATGTTAAATTAACTCAAAATAATGACTTAAACTGTTATTTAGCTATTGAAGGAGATATTTCAGGAATTCAAAAATTTATTTTTAAAATCTCTTCACCTCAGGAAGCTCAAAGCGGAATGAGTAAACGTTTAAGAGGAAGATCTCTTTATCTGACACTGCTTTGTGATGCAATAGCTACACATATTGCAGAAGAACTTGAATTATGCGAAGCTAACATTTTATTTTGTGGTGGTGGAAGATTTACAATAATTGGACCAAATACCAAAATGGCAAAAGAAAAATTAGCTGAAATCAAATCAAAACTTAATAAATTCTTTATTGATGAGTTTAATGCTGAATTATATTTAGCTTTAGTTTCAATAGAATGTTGTGGTGATGATTTAGCTAAATTTGGTCAGATAACTCGAAAATTATCCAATAAATTAAATGAAGATAAAAAACATAAATTCTCAGATAATCTTGATGAGGTCTTTAATTTCGATGAGGAAATTAAATATGATGATTTATGTTCAGTTTGTGGAATGCCTTATGATTGTAAATCTGATGAAAAAACTTGTGATATATGTGAATCTCATGAAAAATTAGGTCAAAATTCAGTTAATGCAAAGTATATGATTAAATGTATTGATATTTCTGAAGATGTTTTTAATAATGATAATTATAAAGGGATTTATATTATACGCCCTATTAAAATAGGTTATTATTTTATAAAAAATGATTCTAAATTAGTTGATACAATTAATGGATTATCCAAAAAGTGTAAACAAGTGGAAGTTATAAAGTTAAATGATACAAACTTTTTAAATTTAGCCAATTATGAATTTAATGATAATGTTTCGTTTAGTTTTAGTTTTATGGGCAATACAGTTCCTAATTTTAAAAAATATTATCATATGCCCTTATATTTTGAACATTTAGCAGAAATTAGTAAAGGGTCTAATAAATTAGGTGTTTTAAAAATGGATGTGGATAATTTAGGTTTAATATTATCTGAAGGTTTAAGAGAGGTTTATGGAAATAATTGTTCAATTTCAAGAATTTCCTCATTAAGTTCTCAATTGGACATGTTTTTTTCAGGATTTGTAAATAACATTGCATCTGATTTTAAAGTTTATTCAAAGGTTTTTGATAATGAAAAGTTTGATGAAATCAAATTAAATATTCAAAATGATAATAAATTAGAAAATGTAATTCATGTTTTTAAGCCAAAAGAAGAATTAAATGATAATGAAAAAAAGAAATTGGAAGAATATGCAATTCCAACAATTCATATAACTTATTCTGGAGGGGATGATTTATTAGTTTTAGGCCCTTATGATGATATCATTGATTTTGCAAGTAAATTGAGAAATGAATTTAAGCAATGGACTGCATGCAATCCTTCAATTGATTTATCTGCAGGGATAAGTATTGTAGCTCCTAAATTCCCTATTGGTAAAGCTGTTAATTTTTCTGAAAGTTATTTGGAAAGATCAAAATCTTGTGGAAAAAGTAAAATTACTTTATTCAATGAAGTTTTACCATGGGATAATAATCAATTTAAAAGTTTTGATGAAATCATGAATTTTAGTTCAGATTTAGAGAAACTTGTTATTGATGAAAAAGTATCAAAAGGATTTGTTTATTCATTGTTATTTGCATGGCAAAATTCATTTCAATATAATTCAAAGGTTATTAATGATGAAAGTAAATGGGTTGATGAAAACTGCCATAAAAAAGAGTTCAATGGTTTTATTCCAAAATTTGTGTATAAATTAAGATTAATAAAAGATGATAATTTAAGGGATTGCTTCATGAAAGAGGGTAAATGCTTCATGCCATGGATTAAAATTCCTGTTTCATGGGTTAGCTTAAGATTAAGGTGATTAAATGACTAAAAAGATAGTTGAAGTTACAAAAAAAATTAATAAGTTAAATAGTTTAAAAGAGTATAATGTTGATGATTTTGTTAGATTTGATGGTGATGTTGATATTTTAACTAGGCAGTTAAAAAATGATGACATAAAAACAACACAATTAAGAAAATTCTTCGCAGCAGTTAAAGAAATAAATTTAGAGACTAAAACTAAAAATTGGAATGAATTAAAAGTTAAATTTTTTTTATTAATGCCTAAATTGGCATATGCTAAAGGTAGAAAATTAATCAGTGAAGATTTTTATAATTTATTAGAATCAGCAATGAATAAAGTACAATCTAAAGAGGATTTTAATAGGTTTGTAGAATTTTTAGAAGCTATTGTTGCATTTTATAAAGCAAATAAACCACGTTCTTTATAATGGGGGAATAAATATGGAAATTGAATTTAAAGGAAATATTATATTAAAAGGAAAAATTGTTTGTGATACTGGATTATATATCGGAGAATCTAATGACTCTTTAGAAATTGGTGGGATTGATAGAATGGTTATGCGTGATAAAAAGACAGATTTGCCATATATTCCAGGTTCTTCATTAAAAGGAAAATTACGATCATTATTTGAATTATTTAATAAAGATTCTTTAAATAATATAAGAAGTGAAATGATTGATAAAAAAGATGTTGGTCCATGTAATTGTGGTAAATGCTTACCATGTAAAATTTTTGGATTCTCAAATGATAATGGTATTTATGAAGGTCCCACAAGAATTATAGTTAGAGATGCATTTCCAGATAATGAAACTAAAGAAGAATTTTGGAATGTCAATAACGATATTAATAGAGGTACAGAATTAAAAGTTGAAAATACGATTAATAGAGTTAAAGGATCAGCTTTTAACCCAAGACCTTCAGAAAGAATTCCAAAATCTTCGAAATTTGATTTTGAAATAGTATTTGGCATTTATTGTGATGAAGATAAAGAAAACTTTAAAGAAATATTCACAGCAATGAAGCTACTTGAAGAAAATTATTTGGGAGGTAGTGGCTCTAGAGGATATGGTCAGGTTCATTTTGATAATTTAACATGTTGTTTTAAATCTCGAGAGTGTTATATCTCAAATAATGCAGAAATTAGTCATTATGACATAGGTTTACTTTCTGAATTTGATATACAAGAGTTTAATTTATAAATGTAGTTGGGATAAAAATGAAAATTGTTTATTTAGAACCTAAATCTAGATTCCCATTTTTATCATCAGATAGTTTGTATGGTGCAATAATTTATGCACTTTCAGAATTATTTCCAGATAAGTTAAATGATATTTTGCAAATGTTTAAAAATAAAGATGAAATTCCATTTAAAGTATCTTCGACTTTCCCATTTTTAAAAATTGATGATAATAAGTACATTAGATTTTATCCTAAAATAATTATTAATGATCCTATTTGTAATGATATTAGTTTATTAAAAAAATTGAGTCTGTAAAATTTTATAGGCTTATTTGTTTTTTAATTTTTTACAGTTGAACT
>OKRW01001256.1_pt1 | contig 22414 bp, 18 predicted proteins | sample 1601151 | NCBI WGS metagenome assembly OKRW01 (sample SAMEA3541471, study PRJEB24748) | human gut metagenome | biome: human gut; feature: human-associated habitat; material: faeces | place: China | collected 2012 | reverse complement strand
TCGCCGTATCTTGTTGCGGGCTCATGAGCCTGTGGCCGCGCTGCGCGCGCCCACAAAAAAACCACCCGCTATGCGGATGCGCGTCGAAGGCTCCGCCCTTGCCCTGGGGCGACCGCCGAACGGAGTAAGATGCGTTTGTTCAGGACACACCGGCCCGGAAAGGCGACCACCATGGCAAACCAGGCGAACAGCCTGTCCCACACGAAGTGGATATGCAAGTACCACATCGTGTTAACTCCGAAGGAATGAACAGATTACATCGTGCAGACCGACGGCAAATACAAGCTAACTGATTTGAGCCAGGCAACGCTTCCTACAAATCTCCTTCTTCCGCAATGCGTTCCTGGAAATATTCTTTGAATCCAGGCAAGCAAAACTCCAGCAAGCCTCTTGAGCGCTCCTGAATAATCCCTTGCTGCATCAGTCGCTTCTTGTATCTCGAAACATGCCCACTCGGCTTATTGAGCCTTCCTGCCAAATCTGCTTGCCGCGTTATTGTGGGGTCTTCCGCCATAGCTAAAAGAAAAGATTTGTCGGCTTCGCTCAGCTCAAACCAAACCGCTTCGTATACCCTTTGATCCAATTCCTTACGAGCGACGCTTGCTGCGGCGTTGACAATTGAAACATCGACGGTCTCCGAATCGCCAGCCATGCGCCATACACGATAGCCCACAAGCTGAAGCATGAAGGGAAAGCCCTTGACGGCGTTGACGGCAGCCTCGAGCGCATCGGGCTCAAAGCTTTTGCCGCCGTCTCGCATCGTTCTCATCAAGGCCTCTTCAACTTCATAATCGTTCAACGCCTGAAGCTCATATCGTGCAGCCCTTCGCAAAAACGAAGTCGATTTGCCCGAAAGCAACGACGTAACCGCGTATGGAAGACCCGCCATAATAAGAGCGACTTTCTTCCCCTCATCGAGAAAATGCTGAAAAGCCGCTACAAGTGTCGCCATCTCATCAATGCTCGGATTAACCTCATCGATAGTCACCAGCAAACCGGTATTGCATTCGGCCAAAGCATCCAGGATATCGTCCATTCTTGAGCGCCAATTCGATAGCTCACGAGGCGAATCCTCCAATTCAAGCGAAATGAAATCGGCAATCCCCGCACCTTTGATTTTGCGGGCAGGCTCAATATCAACCAAATGTCGCGTTGCTCGCTGCGTTCTAACAAGGATGTCTTCAAGCATTCCCGCGACGCACGTCACACGAGCAGTAACCCAGCCAGACGACTCAGCCGTATCAGCAAAATGAGACAGAAGGGCTGTTTTACCCATTCCACGCGGACCGACCAGAAGGCTGATGATTGCTGGGTCATTGCCCGCACCAGCGAGCGCGCCTTCAATGTCGGCGATGATTTCTTCGCGTCCGGCTATATGCAAGGGGACCTTGCCAACTACCGGAGTAAACGGATTGACGAAATCTTTTGTCATGCTTGCCCCCATCGATGGCTTTCTTTCGTCACAGCATAGCATTTTTCATTTTGGTTAGCATCAGTTAGCTTTTTTTAGCTTACGTTAGTTTTTTCAGCTTCAGTTAGCATTTTCAGCATCGTTAGGTTTATTGGAAATCAAAATATCGGCATTCCTGGCGCTCTGCCGCTAGACCATCGTTCCAAAACCCCAATTGTCAAATCGATAACAAGCCCTCCATAGTTTGTTGCCGAGCATGTTTTCGAGCCGTATAATGCACTATTGAACAATATGTTGAATAATAATCAACCTGTTTAATAGACCAGATGATTGAACCCAAGGGGGACATTTGACGGCATCGAATACCGCCACCAAAGCGCATGAGGCGCACGCAGCGCTAGAGGCCGCAGCACCAATGCCCGCCTCGGACTCGGCAACTGGCGCAGCAGCCGCGACACCCGCGCCCGCTGCCACGCCCGCTACAACCGCCGCAGCCGAGCGCGACCCGCGCATCGCCCGCTCTCGCGCCGCGCTGCGCGAAGCCTTCATCACGCTCGTCGAAGAACGCGGCATCGACGGCTTCTCGGTGGGCGACCTGTGCACGAGCGCCGGCCTGAACCGCGGCACGTTCTACAACCACTTCCGCGACAAAGAAAGCCTGCTCGCCTCCTTCGAAGACGAAGTCATCGAAGGCCTCGGCGGGGTGCTCGCGAAATTCCAGAACATCAAGCTGCGCGAACTCGCCGCATGCAGCCTTACGCACCGCCCGCTTCCCATGCTCGTAGAACTCTACGACTATCTGCGCGAAGAGGGCCCCTTCCTGCACGCGATGCTCGGCCCGGGCGGCGACGCCCGTTTCGGCATGCGCCTTCGCGAAGCCGTATGCGGGCGCTTCGTGCGATCGCTTCTGCACGAGCGCTACCAGAATGACCCTTCAGCGTTCACGCGCTACTACATCTCGTTTTATTCCGGCGCCTACCTGGGCGTGATCAGCGAATGGATCGATTCAGGAATGACCGAGACCTCCGAAGAAATGGCACTTATCTCGATGCGCCTGCTGTTCATCAAGCCGGGCGAATCCATCAAAATGTAAAAGGGGACTAACATGGCTGAAACCAACGACAAGCAGGCAATCGCCGCCGAAGCGCAGGCCGCCGCAGGCGCCGCGAGCCAGGCGCCGCTCCACATTGGCATCGACGTAGGCTCCACCACCGTGAAAGTGGCCGTGCTCGACGACAACAACGAAATTCTGTACTCGTGCTATCGACGCCACCACGCCGACATTCGCGCGACCATCGTGGAAGTGGTGGGCGAGGCGGCCGAGCAATACCCGACAACGCCCATGACCATCGCAATCACCGGCTCAGGCGGCCTTCTGCTCGCGCAGTGGCTCGGCATCGACTTCGTTCAAGAGGTCATCGCGAGCAAAACCGCCGTTGAGACCTTCATTCCGCAAACCGACGTCGTCATCGAGCTCGGCGGCGAAGACGCGAAGATCATCTACTTCGACAACGGCATCGAGCAGCGCATGAACGGCACCTGCGCCGGCGGTACGGGCGCGTTCATCGACCAAATGGCGGCCCTGCTCGACACCGACGCTGGCGGCCTGAACGAGCTCGCAAAAAGCCACACCACCATTTACCCCATCGCGAGCCGCTGCGGCGTGTTCGCCAAAACCGACGTGCAGCCGCTTTTGAACGAAGGCGCCCGCAAAGAAGACATCGCGGCCTCCATTTTCCAGGCCGTCGTAACGCAGACCATTTCGGGCCTCGCATGCGGCCGTCCCATTCGCGGCAACGTCGCCTTGCTCGGCGGCCCCTTGCAGTATCTCTCTGAGCTGGACAAGCGCTTCTGCGAAACGCTGAATCTCGACGATGAGCACGCCATTCGCCCGAAGAACGCCCACCTGTTCGTCGCGAGCGGCGCCGCTTTGTGCGGAAAGAAAACCGCCACGCCCGAGCTGCTTGCCGACGTGCTCGAACGCCTGCACGGCCTGGGCGACATTCAGGGCAGCGAAGTCGTGCGCCTGCCTCCGCTGTTCGCCAACGAAGCCGAATTCGACGAATTCGAAGCGCGCCACGCGACCGAAAAGGTGAAGCGCGCCGACCTTTCCTCCTACGAAGGCGTGGCCTACCTGGGCATCGACGCCGGCTCCACCACGTTCAAATCGGCCCTCATCGGCGAAGACGGCAGCCTTTTGTGGACCTTCTACGCCAACAACAAGGGCGACGTTTTGGGCACCGCCAAGCGCGCGATCGCCGAAATGTACGCCGCGCTGCCCACCGCAGCCGACGGCCAGCCGAAAGTCACCATTGGGCATGCAACCGTGACCGGCTACGGCGAGGGCCTGCTGCTCGAGGCGCTGCGCGTCGACTCCGGCGAAATCGAAACCGTCGCGCACCTTCGCGGCGCGCAGGAAATGTTGCCGGGCGTCGAGTTCATTCTCGACATCGGCGGCCAAGATATGAAGTGCCTGCGCGTGAAAGACGGCGTTATCGACCATATCATGCTCAACGAGGCATGCTCTTCGGGCTGCGGCAGCTTCATCGAGAGCTTCGCCGCGGGCCTGAACCTCGACGTGACCGAATTCGCGAAAACCGCGAACGCCGCCGAAAATCCTGTCGATTTGGGCAGCCGCTGCACCGTATTCATGAACTCCCGTGTGAAGCAGGCTCAAAAAGAAGGCGCCACCGTGGGCGATATCGCCGCGGGCTTGGCTATTTCCGTTATCAAGAACGCCCTGTTCAAGGTCATTAAAATTCGCGACCCCAAAGAAGTCGGCACGAAAGTTATCGTACAGGGTGGCACGTTCCTCAACGACGCCGTGCTGCGCGCCTTCGAGCAGCTCGCCGGCGTGCATGCCGTGCGCCCCGACATCGCGGGCAACATGGGCGCCTATGGCGCGGCCCTGCTGGCGCGCGACCGCTACCAGGCCGCCGTGCGCGCAGCCGAGCGCGCGGGCAAAACCGCCGACGTGCACACTGCCATGCTCGGCGCCGCCGCGCTTGAGGCCTTGGCCCCCACGCACAAAACCGTGCGCTGCAAGGCCTGCGCGAACCACTGCCTGCTTACCGTGAACGACTTCGGCAAAGATGAAGCCACCGGCAAGCACCGCCGCTTCATCACGGGCAACCGCTGCGAGAAGGGCGCAGGCGTGCTCAACGAGAAGAGCGACGTGCCCAACCTGTTCGAATACAAGAGCCATCGCCTGTTCGACTACGAGCCGCTCGCGCCCGACGCCGCCCCGCGCGGCACCGTGGGCATTCCGCGCGCTCTTTCGATGTATGAAAACTACCCGTTCTGGTTCACCTTCTTCACGAAGCTGGGCTGGCGCGTGGTACTTTCCGACCCCTCCACGAAGAAAACCTACGAGGCGGGCATCGAAAGCATGCCGTCGGAAAGCGTGTGCTACCCGGCGAAGCTCTCGCACGGCCACATCATGAACCTGCTCGAAAAGCACCCTGACTTCATTTGGTTCCCCTGCAGCAAGTGGGAGCGCCAGGAAGACGCAACTGCGGGCAACCACTTCAACTGCCCCATCGTGGCAAGCTACGCCGAGGCGCTGCGCCTGAATATCGACGAGCTTCGCGAAAGCGACGTGCAGTTCTTGAATCCGTGGCTGCCGTACGACAAGAAAGACCACCTGAAGAAACGCCTGATGGTAGAGCTTGTGCAGGCGCACCCCGAGCTCATGGGCGAAGGCGTTGCCGCGCCCACGCAGGCCGAAATCGACGCCGCGGTTGACGCCGCATGGGCCGAAGACGAAGCCTTCAAGCGCGACATTCGCGAGAAGGGCGCCGAAACCCTGCTGTGGATGGAAAAAACCGGCACGCACGGCATTGTGCTGGCCGGCCGCCCGTACCACAACGACCCCGAAATCAATCACGCGATTCCCGAGCTGCTCACGAGCTTCGGCCTGGCCGTGCTTACGGAAGACTCCATCGCGCACTTGGGCACGCTCGAGCGTCCCATTCGCCTGGTGGACCAATGGATGTATCACACGCGCCTCTACGCCGCCGCGAAGGTTGCCGCCGAGCGCCGCGACCTCGATCTTATTCAGCTGAACAGCTTTGGCTGCGGCCTGGATGCGCTCACTACCGACCAGGTACAAGAGATTCTGGAAAGCGCCGGCAAAATCTACACCGTGCTCAAGATCGACGAGGTCTCCAACCTGGGCGCGGCACGCATTCGCGTGCGCAGCCTGCTCGCTGCGTTGAAAGACCAGGCCGATGAAGAGGCCGACGCCAAAGCCGCCGCGCAGGAATGCCCCGCGTGCAGCCTCGACGTGAAAGAGCTTTTGGCCGAAGCCGAAACGCGCGTCGCAGCCGCCGAAGCCGCAGGCTCCAGCAAGCAGGCGGCCGGTTCCGCCGACGCTGCAGCGATTGAAGCCGTGGCCCAGGCCATCGAGCCGCCGGCGACCTTCACGGAAAAAGCCGCGCCCGAAGCTCGCGAGCGCTTCAAGCAGCGCGAGGCCACCTCGACCGAGTTCGAACGCGCGCAGTTCACCGAGGAAATGAAGGAAGCGGGCTACACGATTTTGGCCCCGCAAATGGCTCCGTACCACTTCGAGCTGCTCGTGCCCATTTTCAAGCGCTTCGGCTACAACGTCGATTTGCTGCCGAGCGTCGACCACGGCGCTGTGGACGCGGGCCTGAAGTACGTGAACAACGACATTTGCTACCCTTCTATCCTGGTCACGGGCCAAATTATGGAAGCCGTTACCTCGGGGCGCTACGACACCGACAAGCTGGCCGTGCTCATTACGCAGACCGGCGGTGGCTGCCGCGCCACCAACTACATCTCGCTCATCCGCAAAGCACTCAAAGCCGCCGGCCTTGGCCATATTCCGGTTATCGCGCTTTCGTTCAAAGACCTGGGCGAGGTGAACCCCGGCTTCAAGATCACGCCGAAGATGCTGCTGCAGGCTGTGTACGCGTTGTGCTACGGCGACCTGCTCATGATGACGCTCTACCGCACGCGCCCCTACGAGATTGAGCCAGGCGCGGCCAACCACCTGTTCGACCACTGGATGGCCGAATGCAAGGCGCAGTTGGCGCGCGGCGTGAAGCGCTCAGAATTCAAGCGCACGGTGAAGCAGATTGTAGAAGACTTCGACACGCTGCCGCTGCAGGGCGAGGGCACCAAGCCGCGCGTCGGCGTGGTGGGCGAGATTCTGGTGAAGTTCCACCCCACGGCGAACAACCAAATCGTCGACGTGATCGAGCGCGAGGGATGCGAAGCCGTTGTGCCTGGCCTCATCGAGTTTTTCCTGTTCGGCATCGCGGGCGGCATTTTCCAGAAAGACCCGCTGGGCCGTTCCGCCAAGGGCGCGCTTGGTGGCAAAATCGGGCTGTCGGCCATCGCGAAGTTCCGCAAACCGGTCAACGACGCGCTCGCCGCATCGACGCGCTTCAACCCGCCGGCGAACATCTATGAGCTGGCCGAATACGCAAGCGAGATTTTGAGCCTGTGCAACTCGATGGGCGAGGGCTGGCTGCTCACCGCCGAAATGGTGGAGCTTATTGTGTCGGGCGCGCCAAACGTAGTGTGCACGCAGCCGTTCGCATGCCTGCCGAACCACGTGGTGGGCAAGGCTGTGATCAAAGAGCTGCGCCGCCGCTACCCCGAGAGCAACATCGTGGCCGTCGACTACGACCCGGGCGCGTCTGAGGTCAACCAGCTCAACCGCATCAAGCTCATGATTTCGGTGGCGAAGGCGAACCTCGAGGAAAAGGAAGAGGCCGCCCGCGCCGAGCGCAACGCGAACCTCACCAAGTCCGCCGACGAAGAAGTAGTCGGCGGACTCGAGGTCGAGGAAGAAAAGCTGGGCTAGGGGAGAGCAGGCAATTTCATACCCGACCTGCTAAATGCTTGTAGCGTTTAGCAGGTCGGGTGGCACCGTTTCCCTCAGTAGTCGCAACCAGCACGAATGGGCGATCGGAGTTCTGTTTCGGCCACCCATTCTTTTTGCAGGCTCCAACTCCGCCCCAAGACCCACGCAATCGTAAGCCTGTTAAATGCTACGAGCATTTAACAGGCTGCTAGGCTGCTAATTTGCTAGCTAAGTAGGTTGCTAACAAGCACCTTCGACCAGGCGATACCCGATTCCCCACACCGTTTCAATTATGCGAGGGTCACTCGGGTCGTCTTCAATTTTGTTGCGAAGTTTCTTTATGAACACCGTAATGCTTTGCGTTTCACCGACGAATTCGGCACCCCAAGCGTCTTCGATGAGCTGTTCTTTCGAAAGCACAGTATCGGGCATGCGGGCAAGCGCAAGCAAGATTTTAAATTCCTTCGGCGTGAGCTTAATTGAGATTCCCTCTTTTGTGACCTGGTGTTTTGCGGTATCTATAACAAATCTGCCAAGTATAAGCGTTTTTGGCTCCGGCTTAGCAGGCGCAACATCCATATGAGCGCGGCGCAGGTGCGCCTCGATATGCATGAGCAGCTCACGAGGGCCGAAGGGCTTGGTCATATAGTCGTCCCCACCAGCGGCGAACCCAATGCCCTTGTCAACGATATCGCCTTTTGCGGAAAGAAAAATCACCGGAACCGTTACGCCCCGGGTGCGCAATTCGCGACACGTAGCGAACCCATCCATCCGCGGCATCATGACGTCGAGAATCACGAGGTCGAACGATGCGTTCTCGAATGCCTCAAGAGCATCGGTGCCGTCTTCGACACAGACGCATTCATGACCCTCATCTTCAAGCAATCCACTTATAAGCTTTTGGATGCTCACCTCATCATCAGCAAGCAGAATCTTCATCGAAATCTTCCTCCTCATCCGGCAAGGGAACATAGGGGATGCGCACGCAGAACGTGCTGCCGACCTTTCGTTGCGATTCGACGGTCGCCACGCCGCCATGCAACTCCGTAAGCTCCTTCACAACGGCAAGGCCCAAACCAGTGCCACGATAACGGCGGTTAGGTGATTGACCAGCTTGTTTATACAACTCGAAAATATCTGAAATATCGCTTTCGTCAATACCCATTCCATCGTCTGCAACCGTGACGCAAATAGTGCCATGCGGGGCGGAAGAACAGGGGAGGGGGACTTCCCAATCGTGGCGCGCAGAACCTGCTTCTGCCGTAGAATCAGAGCGCGCAATGGCGTTGCCGTCGTTGCCGTCCGCGAGTTCGGCTTCGCCTTCTGCACCCAGCGCATCACCGTGCGCCTGCAGATCGAGCGGCGCCATAAACGTCGCTCGAACATCCACGCGACCACCGCGATGGGTGTACTTAATGGCGTTGTCGGCGAGGTTTTCGATCACGCGGCGCAGCTTTTCCCAGTCGGCCATGCAGATTGGCACGTTCGCATCGGCCTTCGCGGAAAGCGCAATATCCTTGTTGGCGGCTATTGGATCGAGCGTCTTCTTAATGAATCCAAGCAGGTCGACGAAGTCGACCGGTTCGACAAGCAACTCGTTGCGGTTGGCTTCGGCCTTCGAGATGGTGAGAATGTTGTTCACCAAATTAAGAAGCAGCGTTCCATTTGCCTCGATATCGGCAATGGATTCGTGCGTTTTTTCATCGAGGTTCGGATTCTCGAGCAGCAAACGCGCGAAGGCGAGAATCGATGTGAGCGGCGTACGAAGCTCGTGGCTCACGATGGCAAAAAACTCGCTCTTATAGGCCGACTCCTTGTGCAGTTCATCAACCGCCTTCTTCAGCTCGCGCTGCTGGTACATGAGCATATCGTTGAGCACACGCGTTTCTTCGGTCTGCTTCTTCACTTCGCTATTCAAATCGGTGCACAAGCGCTCAAGATGGCGCGCCATGGAGTCGAAATCGCGTGTGAACTCGGAAAGCTCGTCTTCGCCGCCGACGCGCGGCGAAATGTCAAGCCTATAGTCGAAATTGCCCGATTCGATATCATGCGCCGCCCGTGAGAGGCTCTCGATGGGGCGCAGCAGCAAGCGATTCGCCGCAAGAAAAATGCCGAGGCCTGCAACCGCAACCATAATGAGCACCATGAGCGCCTGCTGCGTGACGGACGTTGCAATGCCTTCTTCATAGATGCTCATAGGCTCGGTAATGGACATCGCGCCGCCGATGTCGCCAACCGACATGCCTTCTTTCGGATAGCCATACTGGTCAATTTCCCCAACCGGCTCACCGTGGCATTCAAGACACGATTCGGTCACATACAGCGGTTCGGTGTACCGGAACACACGCTGGCCCGTTTCTTCGTCGGTTCGAACGCCGCTATACGAAGCAAGGCCAGGATTGGCACGAAACGCATCAAAGGCCTCCTGCTCAAAAGCGTCGGGCGCATTTGCTTTCTGCCTGGGAGTTTCTCCCGTGAAGCGAATAATGTAGTCGGTATTGCTCGTGAATAACGTGCTCACCGATTTCGCGGCGACCACGCATACGAGCGTTTTCGTGCGGAAATTGCCACTCTCGTCTCGATTGATGACATCCTGGTTCATATCGATGAAATCCCACATGGCGCGCATTTCGGAAGCAAGCACCTCAGCTTTTTCCCGAGCTTCGTTTTCAGCCTGCGTGCGTTGGAGACTGTAATTCCACAACGCATCGGCGCCCATGAGCACAGCAATCAGGGCCACTACAAACATGGCCATCTTGCTGCGTAGGCCGCGATGACGTGGCTGACGAGGCTCGCGAAACGAGCGCAAACTTCGATGGCTAAACGTTTCTACGGACCCCTTTGCAGGAACGCCTGTTATTGATGATTCAGCATTGCGTTCGGTCGACATACATCCCCCTTGCATCGGGCACATAACACCGCAAGCCCGATTTGAATGCGACTGATAGATACAGTATCGCCGAAAACTTTGCATCACCGGCGCAAAAAGCACGCAGACCTCCATGTTAATAATTTCTTAAGAATTAGAACTATTTATTAACGAAGTCTTACAGTGCCGACAATTGAGTAAGCCATAGTTAATGTTGACAATATGCATCAAGGGGAAGGAAACGGGAAATATAGGGAAAGTGTTTGCTCGTTTTCAAAAGGGTTTTGATAGTTCCAAAGATGTCAAAACACCGCAAGGGGCTCGTCTTTTCTAAGGATTCTCGTCTTCGCCTTCCTGAATCTTTCTATAGCTTAAAAGGGAAAAGGGGGACGCTATGAAAGAACAAGCAAACGCTGCCATGCCCGCCTTGTCGCGCAGGGCGTTTGTGGGGACCGCCGCAGCCGCCGCCGGCGTTGTCGCCGCAACAAGTTTGGCCGGATGTTCACCGAGCGACGAGAAAAAGGAAAGCAAAGAAGAGGGCGCCGCTGATCCGTTCGCAGATTGCGACACGTGTTACGCCTGCTGCTCGCCCGAGTGCCAGCATCACCTGTTGAAGGCGTACGTGCGCGACGGCAAGGTCGTAAAAGTTGAGGGCGGAGAGGTCAATGAAAGCCCTGCTTGCGCACGCGGTTTCGCACGCGTCGAAATGTGCAACAGCGATCAGCGCCTAACCAAGCCCCTTAAGCTTGTCGGCGAAAAGGGCAAAGGCATCGACCAATACAAAGAAATCGAATGGGACGAGGCCATCGACCTTATTCAAGAAAAAATTCAGTACGCCCTCGACAACGGCGGCAGCAACACAATGCTATACCAGGGCGGTTCGGGCAACTTCTCATCTTTGACCGGTGCATTCAACACTTTCATCGGCTGGCTAGGCGGAGGCACGTCGACGGCAGGCAACATGTGCTGCGCCGGCATCGATGGTGGCTTGACGCCTGTATTCGGCAGCCGCAGCCAGCTCGTTCGGCACCAAATTGCAAAATCCGATTACATCATCGCCTGGGGCAACAACCCGGTAAACTCCATGACAGGCTACTTCGCCCGTTTCCAGGAAATGATGAACAACGGTGGCACGCTGTGCACTATTGACCCGTATTACTCCGAAACTGCCGATAAATCGCAAGAATGGATTCAGCCATGGCCTGGCTCCGACAGCGCACTATCGCTGGGCATGATTAAAGTCATTCTCGACGAAGGTCTGCAGAAAGACGATTTCCTGAAGGCCCACACCACGGCACCTTGCCTCATCGATAAAGCAACGGGCGTGTCGTTCTTGGCAAAGGACGACGACGAGACCTCTTACCAGGTGATTGACTCCAAAACGAACCAAATCGTCGCGCACGACGCAAGTGGCGTCGATCCGCTGCTCACAACCGAAGGCACCGACTTCGCCGATAAGTACGTCACCGAATTTGACCTTGTGAAAGCGGAAGCTGCCAAATGGGACGCCGATGCCGTTAAGGCCGAAACCGACGTTGACTTCGATGACTATGCGCGCATTGCCCGCGACTATGCCAAAGCGAAGCATGGAATGATCATTCAGAACATGGGCGGCTACCAGCGCACCGAAAACGGATCGTTTGCGACAGCGATTCAGTGCTATATGGCGCTCATCTGCGGTCATGTAGGCCACGAAGGCGACGGCGTATACGACGCGACCGGCTCTGCCTCGCTCGTGAAGTCTGGCTCGGCATTCGAGGCAAACCCCGACGCCAAGCCCAATTCGGTGAAAATCCCTATCTACAAGTTCGGTGATTACGTTGTCGACGAAACCGCCGGCAAGATCAACTTCGCATGGATTACATGCGGCAATCCCGTTGCTCAGCTGCCGAACTCCAACGATAACTGGAAAAAGGGCTTGGCCAATATCCCATTTGTGGTAAAGGTTGATATGTTCTTCAACTCCACCTGCATGTGGTCCGACCTGGTGCTTCCTGTTACCGCTTTGTTTGAGACCCCCAACATTACCCATTCTGTCCGTTCGACGGTCATTCAGATTTCCGAAGCGAAAGTTACTCCTCCGGGCGAAGCCAAGAGCGACTTGGAAATTACTCGCATGGTTGCGGAGCGTTTCGGGCTGGATAAATACTTCAACGAGGACCCCGACGTCTACATCAAACGCGTCATCGAACCTGCTGGAATTACGCTCGAGGACCTGAAGGAACGCAAGGGTATCGACGCTCTTACCGAACTCAATCCAGATTTCATCGCTTACAAGGACGGCGAGTTCCTCACCAAGACCAAGAAGGCCCAGTTCTTCAACAAAACGTGGGTTGATGCAGGCTACGAAGGCATCGCATGCCATCACAGGCCGCAGGAAAGCATCTTGAACGGCGGCAAATACCCGCTCGCTTCGGTGCAGCGCAAAACTCGCAACGAGGTCCATACCACGTTCAAGAATCTCGAAACTATGCTGTGCATGGATGGGCATAAACCCACGATTACCATTAATGCCGAAGATGCCGCCGAACGCGGAATCGCAACTGGCGACGCTGTCACGGCGTTCAATGACCGCGGCGAACACTACGGCGTGGCATATGTGACAACCCATTTGAAGAAAGGCGTAGTTGTACTCGAGAACGGTTGGGATGACGCCTGGGCCACCAGTTCGTCGAACCTGACAAATAACGCCTATCCCACGCTCGGCAGCGTGCATTGCTGCAACTCTACGATGATCGACGTTAAGAAGGGGGCATAAGCCATGGCTGGATTTTCCGTAAACAGCAGCAATTGCTACGGCTGCAAAACGTGCCAAATCGGATGCGCAAACGAAAGAATGCTTCCCGCTGGAGTGTATCTGCGTCGCGTGCGCATCATCGATACCGCAACCGGTATGGCGTACGTTTCGATGAGCTGCAACCATTGCGATGAGCCCGCATGCGTGACGAATTGCCCGGTTGGCGCTTACACGAAAGACGAAGAGACCGGCCTGGTTATTCAGGATCACGAGAAGTGCATTGGCTGCCAGACCTGCGTCCAAAAATGTCCGTTCCATGCGCCTGCATATAACGAAGAAGAGTCTAAAACATACAAATGTGATGGCTGTATTGATCGCCAGAAGCGCGGCGAAAACCCCGTATGCACAATCGTATGCCCAAGCATGAACATCGCATATGCAGATGATTTCGAGTCACTGTTGTCCCAGGAAACCGACGCAAAGTCCATTAAAGACGCCGTCGAGACCAAGCCAAATTACGGCGTGGTTATGGACAAGGACGCCGAGCTCGACATGTTTGCCAACATCGATGGATGGACCGAAACGGTCGATCGCGGCGGCGAAAACTACTAATTGCTTTATTCCGCCATGCTGAGCGTACTGCTCAGCATGGCCCAGCGCGAAGGTCCTTCCCTCCCCGGACCTTCGCGCTTTTTTGAATTCGGAGGTAGAAAATGCTGTCACTTGCATGGAAAAACATATCTCGACGTCTAGGGTCTTCCACCATAACGATCGCTGTTATCTTCGTCGCGGTTTTTTCTGTAGTGTCATCTTCTGTCGTTCTTAATGCCCTGAATCAGGGCGCCGACTTGTCACGGCAGAGGCTTGGGGCGGATGTAATGGTACTTCCCTCAGGCGTCTCAAGTGATGTCGAGAGCGTCCTGTTCGCTGCACAACCGATAAATGTATATTTTTCGCCAGGCGTTATCGATCAAATCAAATCGATAGATGGCGTGGCAAAGGCAACGCCTCAGTTTTTCACACAAACGGTCGACCAAAGCTGCTGCTCGGTTATCGGTGTTACGCGCGTCGTCGGAATCGACCCCGAGAGCGATTTCGTTATCTCGCCGTGGATGAAAAGCGGATCAATTGACGCTATAGGAACAAACGGAATCGTGCTCGGCGCTTCAGCGCCCCAGATCGAAGGCTGACAAGCTTCGATCCTTGGCACAACATTCCAAATCACGGGCACACTCGACGCAACGGGAACAAGTATCGATGACACGATTTTCATGAGCATCGACTCCGCGCGTAACATTGCAACACAGAGCCCATACTTGAAGTCCATTTGGGAACACGCCGACGCCTACGACTCAATATCTTGCATCATGGTAAAAGTCTCCGACGAAACTGACGCGTCGAGCGTGGCAAACAGCATTGTGGAGCAATGCCCCGGAGTCACCGCAGTCACAACCTCGAGGCTAATTTCTGGTGCCTCGAACCAACTCGCAGTTCTTTCTACTATCGCGCTTTTCATGATGATTCTTATAGCGGCGGTATCTGCCGTGGCGCTTATCGGCCGATTTAGCGCGCTTGTAGAAAATCGCGCAACCGAAATAGGCCTCATGCGGCTACTGGGCCTTAGCAGCGCGAGTTCGATGGGTTCGGTTGCTTTAGAAGCCTTCATCATGCTCTTAATCGGAACCGTCCTCGCATGTGTAGCTGCATGTGCGTTTTCGGGATTTGCCACTAACTATATACATGACGCCCTTCAACTTCCCCATGCAATTACCAGTGCGAGCGTATATGCAACCGCCATTCTGACAGGCGCCGCTTTCGGTATTGCATTGGGAGCACTGTCATTCGTTGGGCCGCTCATTAAACAGGCGCGAAACAACACGCATAGCATTTTGGCGAAAGGGGGTCTACGATGACCGCGATTCTCTCATGTCGAAACCTCGTAAAGTCGTTTGCATCGGAACCGCCCTTGATTGTGCTTGACCATTTGAGCGCAGATTTCCACGAAAATGAAATTTGCGCCATAACTGGCATGTCGGGCAAGGGGAAGTCAACGTTGCTCGCAACCCTGGGAGGAACAGCCAAGCCCGATAGCGGCACGGTCGACTTCATAGGAAAACAGATCACATCGCTTCCCGCAAACGAACTCGACAGTATCCATCGCTGCGGCATTGGCTTCATCACTCAGGACCCATTCTTGTTCCAAGCGCTTACGGCGCGAGAGAATTTACTATTCGCAGCTAAAATGCAACCTAACTTCAGCCCGTCATCCGTCGACATTGCCCTTGAGGAGTTCGGTCTCCTTGACCGCGCCGACCACCTCCCGTGCGAACTCTCCGTTGGCCAGAAACGCCGACTCGTTATTGCCCGCGCTCTTTTTGGGGGGCATAGCGTCATCCTCGCCGACGAGCCGACGAACGACCTTGATTCGCACTGGTCGTCCATCGTTTTCGAGAAGCTCGAATCTTTCGCGCACAACAAGGGCCATGCTGTCATCGCCGTAACCCATGACGAACCGTTCGCAACAAAATGCGACGTCGAATACGAACTCGATTCAGGAGTTCTTCTAAGGAGGCGATAGCATGGCAACGCGCAAAAAATACGTTCAATTAATAACCCGACGTAGATTCGTCAAAATCTCCGCTGCGTCTATCGCATCCACCTCGCTCTTCATGCTTGGTTGTTCGAAATCTTCTCAGCAGACCGATGAGCCCGATTCGAGGAGCGCGCGTGATGCTTCCGAACAAAAAGAACAGCAATCCCCATCGTCTTCCACGCCAACGCCGATGAACCGCGAGTATGTGTACGTTACCGAATATGCAGGAAACACCCTTGCTGCCGTGGATTTCGAAAACCAAACAATAGCCACCCGATATCCCGCTGGGCAAAATCCAATGATGGCCGTCGAGGGCGACTCAGTGCTCTATGTAGGCAATTCGAGTGGAGGAAAATTGCAGGCTTTCAACATAGATACGGGACTCAATACCCCTATTGCCGCCGGTCAGCAACCTTTGGGACTCGTCATAGACGAGGACTCGCAAATTCTGTACGCCTGCGATTACTTCAGTTCGGCAATTCAGATAATCGACACGAAATTGGGATCGATGACTTCCTCCATTCCACTTTCCGATGTTGGCTTCATCGGCCGAACAGATCCTCCTGCATGCTGCCGAACCACGCCAGGCGCCGGACGCCGTCCCGTATGCATGGCAAAATCGAGCGACGGAATGCTCTACTGCGCGAATTACGGAACATATGACATCGCACGCATCGATTTATCCTCGGGCGAAGAGATTGAGCCATTCGATGGCGTAGTAGGCCCGCGTACGATGCTGCTGTCAAAAGACGAGAGCTGCATTCTTCTTGCTGGTGTAGGTGGTGAAAACGAGGAGCGGGTTTTCGACCTGTATGTCATTGACCGCAAAACTGGTACACGATTTGCGACCATCCCCATAGGGGAGGGGGTTGTCGACGTTTGCATGAGCAGTAATGGGAATAAGGCATTTGCCATCGCTCGAGACGAAGGCACCCTCGTAGAAATCGATACCGCCACATGGCAAGAGCTCCGTCGAACCCAACTAGAAATTGGCATCGGCGCAATCTGTCTGTCAAACGACGATTCGACCCTTTACGTAGCAAATGCTGAAACGGGGGAGCTGCTTGCCGTTGATGTCGAAAGCCTCGAAACAATATCCCGTGTGAGCGGGCTTTCAAACCCAAAAGATATTGCGGTTCTTAGGGGTTGAGGATTAAAGAATCTTGCAGATGAAATGAGGCAACCATGAAAACGAAACTTGTTCCTATTTGCTCTACGATCTGTCTGGTGTGCGCCATTCTTGCGATTGGCGCGGCCTCGATATGGGCACCGCCTTGCAGTGGGGCGCTTGAACTCACCAATGGCAATATGGTCCCCATGAAATGTGCCTACGCAGCGAAAGCGGGGATTGTACTGGCGACGCTCATCGCCATATGCTCGGCGCTCTCGTTTGCAAAAAAGGACATACTTTTCGCGGTAGCGGCAATCTCCCTTGCATTGGCCTTCATTGTTATGCAATTACCCGGCGCAATCGGAGTGTGCAAGAGCGATGGGATGGACTGCCACACGACCGCAGCGTGGTTTATCTCCTGCGGTGGAATTTCGTTCGTCTCCTCAATTGTTGGAATCGTTTTGAACCCAAAGAGGAAAAAGGTCATAACGAAATAGCGACAACGAAGCGTCGACATGACCGACATGCATGAAAAACGCTTTCCCGTGCATACCCCGAGTTGAAAAGAAACGACGTCGAAGTTGACGTGAACACGGCAGCGGCCGACGCGGCAAAGAAATAATCTTCTCCCAGGCGCAATCCCTCCCACGCGCCATGCAGGGGCCCAGTCAACCTGGGCCCCTATTGTATTGATGCACTCCTCTACTAATTCTCGGCGAAATGGGTCAATCATCTGGAAACAATCAAGTTTACGCTAGCGCCAGGCCCTCGTGCCTTAACGGCATTTATGCGCCCCTACGCACCTCATCTGTGGCACCCCTTCGTATTCCCCAATTAAAGCGAAGCGGAATATTCCATTATTCTGCGTGCGGTATCGCAACTCACTTTCGATACGTCTCCTTTGCCAAGGTAGGCGTACACGTTTCCAAGGTTTAAATCGAGGTCTTTGCATATGCGATATGTAGTTAGGCCCTTTTGCCGCATTGTTTCGCATATCTTGTCTCGCATTAATGCGTTAATCCTTCGAGTGCGAGCTGACTCATTCTTTTTTGCTTGGTAAGCATTCCAAACCTTCTTATAGCGCTCGGGGGCGTCGTCGGATTGCAGCCAGGCCTCAACGTTGCCGTACAAGGCCAGCGACAGAGAGACCCTCGCGTAATCTGGATGCAGCCAAGTACCCATCGTGAACGATGCGAGATATTCTGCCTTTCCTTGAAGCGCTGCAAAAATCATTAACGCCTCCGCCGCTGCAGGCTGATCGCAAACAACGGTCTTGCACAGTTTCCGAAGATTATCCGTTTGCTGCCCAGTCAATTCTCGACAATATCCGCGGAGGAAACCTTTGAATGTAAGATTCATTGCCGCCCCCACTTTCTCTTGAACTGCCCATAGAAATAAACCAACTCTTTATATCTATTCGGAGAAAGAGCCGATGCAGAAGCTTCGTTATGGTCGTAGACAAGTTTCTCAAGAAGCTCCCAATCGATAAGCCCTCTTTGAGCCGCGCTGTCAATATCTTGAACATCGTTTGGCCTGCTTGCATATAGCTTCATAACGGCAAGGTCTTCAGTACAAGGAGTCATGTAGTCAATCGTTCGAGAAGGAATGTTGATAGGAACAAGTCTGTCTTCGAAATTGTACGGAATTTGATCAGCGTATGACGAAACGGCCCCGTTAATGTTGGGGTAACTCGCCATAACCTGACGAACCACGGAATCGGCAACGAAAACATCGATGTCGTGCGTGACATTGCGCGTCGTAAGATCGCGCAGAAGAAATGCCGCGCCGCCAACAATCACGACGGTCGGATGAGGATTGATTTCGCCATGAAGGAGAAACACTTCCTCGTCAACATCAAGCAAAGCTTTCACGAGCTCGGCTGTTTTCATGACACTCCTATTATTACTCGTATTAATTAATATTATTATTCTAGAACAATTTAAAATAATGATGCAAGGATTCCTTCGCCTAAATCGTTTCTTTATTGAATACCCGAAACGACAGGAGGACGCCATGACATACGCCACTTCCCAAAACGCCAAAGCCCGCACGACCCATACGGCGGCAGCGCTTTTCGCAACCCTGGTTCTTGTTGTGGGAATCGCAGCGCTCGCCATGCACCCAGCGGAGGCGTTCGCGAAACCCCTCTGCGCCGAAAATGGCCCCTGCTACGCAAGCGTCAACGCCAACACCGCCGACAGCGCCAACTCGTTGTGCGACAGCATGACATGCATGCGCTCCGCAATCGAAGGAAAGCTCTGCGCGAAACGTTGCCTGAGCGGCAATGGCCCAGCCTTCATCGACGAAAACGACGACGGTATCTGCGATAATTACGAAAATGGCCTTTGCCCAGGTAAGGGCTTAGGCTACGGAAACGGCAACGGTTGGGGCAGCGGTTCCAGTGCCCAAAACGGCAACGCTTACGGATACGGTAGCGGCAATGGCTACGGCGCCTGCGTCAACGACGGCGGCTGCGGCTACACTCTCGGCCACCGCCACGGTATTTGCAACGGCCCCGACAGCGGCTGCCAACGCGCCCAAAATTGCCCCAACCGCTAAACGGCATTAATGCAAGGAACGCACGTACCACACATGAAACCTTCTGAAGACATATCGCGTGCCATGAACGAGCACGGCGATGCCGTATGGCGCGCGTGCGTCGCATACGTGCCCGCGCACGACGCCGAAGATGCGCTGCAGAACACGTTCCTGAAATACGCCATGCATGACCAGGCCTTTTCAAGCGCAAGCCACGAAAGAGCCTGGCTTTTGCGCGTCGCGATCAACGAATGCAAAGACGCCCTGAAGGCGGCCCGCGCGAAAAACGTCTCGCTCGAAAGCCGGCTCGAAACATACAACGACCATCTGCTCGGCATCCAAGACGATTCGACCCAAACCGAAATCGGCGTTAAGCGCATACTTGAAGCCATGGACGCGCTCGGCGATCCGCCGAAAACGCAGGTCTACCTGGCGCTCGTTGAAGGCTACACGGCTCCTGAAATTTCTGAAATGACCAACATGCCCGAAAACACCGTCTATTCGTGGATATCGCGCGGGCGCAAGCGACTGCGGGAGGTGCTCAGCTAATGGCAAATAACGAAGAATACCAGGTCAAAGAAGCGATTGAAGCTATTCACCTTCCGGACGATATCGCTGCGCGCACCCTCGCGAGCATCGAGGCGAAACGCAAGCAGCAGGAAAACGAGCGCACCGCAGGGCTCTTGACCGTGCAAGAAGGCATCCACCCAAACAAACACGCGGGGCAAAAAGACAAGGCCGCCGAAGAATCCTCGGACTCGTCAGCAAGCCGCCATGAAATCGAAACGCCAAAAAGGCCCGGGAGCGCCACTCCCCAGAAATGCCGCAAGGCCATGCATTTCACCAAAGGCGGTCGCATCGCCGCGATTGCGGCGTGCCTGGCGCTTGTCGCGTGCCTCATCGGCGGCGCTGCCGACTTCCTGCGACCCGTGGCGTATGTGGGAATCGACGTAAATCCGTCGGTTGAGCTCACGTTGAATCGTTTCGACATCGTGGTGGGAACACACGCGCTCAACGACGACGGTCAGCGGGCGCTTGACGAGGCATCCTGCATATGGCGCCCCTTCGACGACGCCGCACGCGATCTCGATGGCGCCATGCGCGCCATAGCCGACGAGGGCGCCGTCGTGGAAGTGTCCATCGACTGCGACAACGAGAATCGCTACGTCGCGCTCGCCGCACAAAGCAACGATTGCTTTGGCCGCAACGGCGAGGCGCACTGCAATCGCACGAGCGTCGAGGAGCGCCAGGCTGCCCACGATTCGGGCATGGGCGTCGCGAAATACCGCGCCTACCAGGCCCTTCAAGAAGCCGGAGTGAATATTTCAGCGGAAAAATGCGCCTCGATGAGCATGCGGGAGCTGCGCGATTTGCTTGCCGAAAACGGAATTGACGAGAATGAAGAGAAAGAAGGACACGCTGGCATGGGCAACAAGCAGGGCGCAGGCTCCCATGGCGGTAACAGCGCTGGAAACCACGGCCACGGGGGCGGGAGCAACAACGGAAACGGAAAGCGCGCCCAGAATCATCTTCGACACCGCTCCGACCAGGCATTCCACGCCGCTTTCGTCGAGCTTTCTCTTTAGGTCGAAGCCCGTGGGCCCCGATTCGTAGACGCACCGCGCCGGCTGCGGCAGGGCCTTCGCCCAGGAGGCGGCCGCGTCGGCGTCGTAGCCGAACGATTTCTGCAAAACCTCGCCCGTTTCCGGGATGAAAGCCGCTGCGGCGATGCTGCGGGCATGCACGTCGAGCCCGATGCTGGTACGATGGAGCATGGTCGGAACCTCCTATGAATGGTGGCGTGGCTCGAAAGCCTTGGCAATCGAAGCCTAACCCACGTTGCCGCAAAGTCGGCCGAGCTTTATAGAGCGAGGTTCCGATCGCCCTATACATATTGTCTAGGCGACGGCCGTTTTCCTTTCTCGGGTCAAGCCCGACAATCGAACGGCCCTTACACCAACATTCGACATGTCATTTACAAAACATATCGGGGGGGGGTATACTCACAGTATTATTTGCGCAACTAAAGCAACCTGCATCTAGTTTCGGGCTTCTTTTATGTCGTGAGACGTCGAAGCTTCCCGCCATTATTTACCGGCTGTTTGCGAGTGAAAGTTCGGTTTTATGGCACGGTTGATAAACACAATTACCTGGTTGTTTATAGGAATCTCGTTAATTCTAACGGCTCTTTTCACCATCCCATCGCTTTTTGGCTACATGCCCTATGTGGTGCTTTCGGGCTCTATGGAACCGGTGTACCCGGTGGGCTCTTTGATCTACGTGGCGCCCGTCGATGCCAGCTCGCTCGAGCCGGGCGACGCCATCACCTTCGATCGAAACGATGCCGTGGTTACCCATCAGGTGTACGAGGTAAACGCCGATTCCAAAACCGTCATGACCCAGGGCGTTGCGAACGTCGGCTCCGATGGGTCCATCATGCACGACGTCGAACCCGTCTCGTTTTCCCAAGTTCTGGGAACTCCCGTTTTCTGTATTCCATATCTAGGCTATGTGAATGTGTTCTGCACTACCATGCCCGGAATTTTGATTGTCGCACTTGTCGCCCTCGCGCTTATCGCCGCCTCGTATGCAACGAGCGGCATGCGCCGAAAGGCGGCTGCCGCGCAATAGGCGCTGCGGCATCGAAAGTGGAATTGAAAGGCCATAAGGCCGAAGGGGAACTCCACGGGAAAGGACCGAATCATGGAGCAGACGCGAACGAACAAGAAGACGATCGCCATTGTGGCGGCCGTCGCATGCCTCGCCTTGGCGGCGGCATTGGGAACCTACGCTTGGTTGACGAGTACGGGCAAGTTGACCAACAACTTTACGACGGCGGGCATTAACCAGCCTACGACCGATCCGGATAATCCCAATAACCCTATTCCTACCGATAAAAATAAGGTGAATGGCAACCTTACCGAGACGAAATGGGAGAATAATTCCAAGCTCGCTCCCGGTACGAGTGTTCCTAAAAACCCCAACGTTGGTTTGGGCAAGGGCAGCGAAAACGCCTATGTATTCGTTGCAGTGACGAATAAGACCGCTTCGGCCACTGCGCCAACCGATAATACTCACACTACGTATTTTACGCTCGAAAACGGATGGCTGCCCGTTCCTATGAGCCAGGATTCCGACGGAGTCCAATCTCCGATTAGCGTAACCGCGGATACGAATACCCATTATATCGGTGGCTTGTTCATGTATGTCGGTGGGGATAATGCTCAGGCCGTAAATCCGGTCGCTCTGGCTGCTGACGCGAATAAAGGTTGATTTGCAACCTCATCCGAACACTTCCTTTTCTTTCTCGAACCCAGCCGGA
>OKRW01001251.1_pt1 | contig 22484 bp, 23 predicted proteins | sample 1601151 | NCBI WGS metagenome assembly OKRW01 (sample SAMEA3541471, study PRJEB24748) | human gut metagenome | biome: human gut; feature: human-associated habitat; material: faeces | place: China | collected 2012 | reverse complement strand
AAACCACTGTGTCGCAGAGGTGATTGCCGGATTCAGTGCATCAACCATCACATATCTGGAAAGAGATGCAATACGTTCGCTTCTCATTGGGTTTCTCTTATAAGCCATTGCAGAGGAACCAATCTGTGATTTTTCAAATGGTTCTTCTACTTCTTTCAGATGCTGCAGAAGGCGGATATCATTGGACATCTTATGTGCGCTTGCCGCAATACCTGCAAGAATATTCAGGACTCTTGTATCTACTTTACGGGAATAGGTCTGTCCGGATACCGGATAGCAGTTCTTGAATCCCATCTTTTCTGCGATCATCGGATCAATCTTGTCGATTGTCTCCTGATCCCCTTCAAACAGTTCCAGGAAACTTGCCTGTGTTCCGGTAGTTCCCTTGGAACCCAGAAGTTTCAATGTGCCCATTACATATTCCAGATCTTCCAGATCCATCAGGAATTCCTGTGTCCAGAGAGTTGCACGTTTACCAACTGTTGTCGGCTGTGCCGGCTGGAAATGTGTAAATGCAAGAGTTGGCTGTTCTTTGTATTTATCTGCAAATTTTGACAGTTCTGCAATTACGTTCACCAGTTTTTTCTGAACCAGCTTCAAAGCCTCAGCCATCACAATGATATCTGTGTTGTCACCTACATAACAAGATGTTGCACCCAGATGGATGATTCCTTTTGCTTTCGGGCACTGTACGCCATATGCATACACGTGAGACATAACGTCATGGCGTACCTGACGTTCTCTTTCTTTTGCCACATCATAGTTGATATCATCCTTGTGAGCTTTCAGTTCATCAATCTGCTCCTGAGTGATATTCAGGCCAAGTTCTTTTTCTGTTTCAGCCAGAGCGATCCACAATCTTCTCCAGGTGCGAAATTTCATATCCGGAGAAAAAATGTACTGCATTTCCTTGCTGGCATAACGCTCTGAAAGGGGACTTACGTATCTGTCTGTACTCATGTATTTACTCCTATCATCTCACTCGATTAACCGCAGGGGTAACTGCGGTTGCTCGGATTTCCTATCATTACGCAGAAATTATATAACATCGCATCATTAAAAGCAATCCCTTTATTCCTCTCCCTGATGAAATTTACCAAGGAATTCTTTGATTCGTGCATTACTTGAAGAAAATACTTCCTGTGGAGTACCTTCTACAGCAATTACACCTTTATCCATAAAAATAACTCTGTCTGAAATATCCCGAGCAAAGTTCATTTCATGTGTCACGATCACCATCGTGATATGGATATCCGCCAGTGAACGGATTACTCTCAAAACTTCTCCGGTAAGTTCCGGATCAAGTGCGGAAGTCGGCTCATCAAAGAACAGGATTTTCGGATTCAGTGCAAGGGCTCTTGCTATCGCAACTCGCTGGCACTGTCCGCCTGACAACTGATACGGATAAGCATCTTCTTTATCAGACAATCCCATCTTTGCCAGAAGATCTCTCGCTTCTCTGTAAACCTCATCTTTATTTCTCTTCTGCACATGGATTGGTGCATCGGTAATATTTTTCATGACCGTATAATGCGGAAACAGATTAAAGTTCTGAAAAACCAGGCCAAAGCAGGACTGAATCTCTTTCAGTTTTGTTTTATTCGGCAGACAGACTTTACCATTTTCGGTCCAGACCGTTTTATTTCCCATATAACTTACTTCACCGTCATCAATCAATGTCAGCAGTGTCGCACAGCGAAGAAGCGTGGATTTACCGGAGCCTGAGGAACCGATAATTGAAACGACCTCTCCTTCATTTACATGAATCGACACATCTTTCAGTACCTGAAGACCGTCGAACTCTTTTTTGATATGATTCATTTCCAGAAGACTTGTACTCAAAGCATTTCCTCCTAACGATAGTAATTCAGTTTCTTTTCAAACCATTCCATAACCCAGGCAACTACAAAGTTAAAGATATAGTAGAATACCCCGGCGATCACAAACGGAACAACTGTTGTCTGCGCAGCTGCGATCTGTTTTGCCAGCGCAAACATCTCAATATAAGATACCGAATAAACAAGGGAGGTATCTTTGACAAGTGTAATGACTTCATTTGTCACAGAAGGAAGCACGATCTTTACAACCTGCGGTAATACGATTTTGAAAAATGTCTGGCTTTTATTGTATCCCAGAAGCTGTGCTGCCTCATACTGTCCCACCGGAATCGACTCAATTCCGGAACGATAGATTTCTGCAAAATATGCGGCATAATTCAGAGAACATCCCAGAATGATCGCGGTAAATTTATAATTGCCGATATTCATTCCCCACAGATAGAACGGTCCAAAATACCATAGCAGCAGCTGCAGCATCAGTGGTGTTCCTCGCATAATAGAAATATACGCCTTAACGATCCAGCTTAATGGCTTGAACCTGCTCACACGTCCAAAATATACAACCATGCCAAGTGGCAGGGAAAATAACAGTGTCAGACAAAAGATCAGCAGTGTCTGCCCGAACCCTACGGTAAGCTGTTGTAACATTACCTGAAAACTCATGTACTCTCCTCCATAAACCTACAAGAGGGATGCCACCCGGAAAACCGAGAAGCATCCCATTCTGTATTCGTATTTTATGTATTGCTTATTTTTCTTCTGTTTTATCTGTTTCTGCATCATCTGTTGCATCTTTGGAATCCTCTGTCGATGCATCATCAGAAGCTTTCAGTGTTACCATATCTGCGATTTCATACTTCTCAGCAAGTTCTGCAACCGTTCCATCATCTGCAAGTTTCTGAAGGTCTGCATTCACAATATCACAGAGTTCTGTATTACCCTTTTTAAATCCGATTGCATACTGTTCTGTATTCAGTGTCTCATCAAGGATCTTGAATCCCTCTCCTCTGGAATTCAGCTGATATTTGGCAACTCCGACATCGATTGCCAGTGCATCCAGTGCCCCTGCCTGCAGTTCTGTGAATGCAGTATTGTAATCTGCAAATTCATTCAGTGCTCCAAAGGTATCCGCCAGTTCTTTCTGTCCGCCTTCTTCCTCACTCTGAAGAAGATCCAGTGCTGCGGAAGCTGCCTGCACACCAACGGTCTTACCGGCAAGATCTGTAAGCTTCTCAATTCCGGAATCATCTGCAACAACGATTACCTGACTGTTATCTACATACGGCTCTGAGAAAGTATAATCATCTTCTCTTCCGTTCATAGTAAATCCATTCCAGATACAGTCGATAGATCCGGAATTCAGTTCCATATCCTTGGAATCCCAGTTGATTGGTTTTTTCTCCAGCTCCCAACCTTCCAGATCACACACAGCCTGTGCCAGTTCCAGGTCAAATCCTGTGTATTCACCATTCTCATCCATATATCCATATGGCGGATATTCCGCATCAAATCCAACGATCAGAGTCTTATCTTCTATTCCTGCCTGCACACTTACTGCAGATACCATTCCCAGTGCCATTACTGCTGTCATAACTACTGCAACTGCTTTTTTCTTCATCTCTCTATCTCCCTTGACATATTATTTTCCTTTTAATACGTAGCCACTCTACCACGTGAAAGTATTGATATCGTAACATACCCATTCTGACCTGTCAAGTGAATTTTGCGCTGCAGCTTTCATATAGCATACCAACTCTCTAATCTTACATCTGGTCTTTATGATGCAGTACTGTCACACTGCACGGTGGCAGATACAGATTCAGCGATCCAGCCTGGCATAGAATCTGTTTCTGGTGGTCTGTATACCCTTCCTGAGAAGATTGCACCAGCCTTGTAAATACTGTTTCTTCCAGTCTGCTGATTCCTGCCGGCCAGACTTCAATCATAACATCTCTGCCTTCATCCCGGTTGTTCAGTACGATGATCATCTGCTCCGTATGAGAGAATCTCGCATAACAGAGGCCCTGATAATCATTCCATAGGAATTTCAGAGAACCGCTTCTGAGCATTTTGTATTTCTTATGAACCGCAATCATGACCTTGTAGAAATTCAGAAGTTCCATATCTTCATGCCCCCACGGGTAAGTTCTCCGGTTATCCGGATCTGTAAATCCGCAGACACCTGCCTCATCCCCATAATACAATGTAGGAGCTCCCGGCCATGTCATCTGTATGGCAATCGCTTCACGCATGATCGCCGTATTGATATTTTCAGACGCCGCCTGTGCCCCGGCATAGGAAACACGTCCAACCCTGTGATTTGTTCTGGTAAGGAATCTGGAATGATCATGATTTGACAATTCATTCATCGCAGTGTGAAGAGATGACATATGCAAAGAGCGCATATGCGTCTTCATTGCTCCGATAAACGCATCACTGTTTCCATAAAGATCCTCTCTATATTCATCACTGTGTTTTTCCATTCCGGTCAGGAACCATGTCACAGGCTCCATGAACGCATCATAGTTCATGACAGAATCCCACTCATCTCCCTGCAGCCATCCTTCCGGACTTCCATAATGTTCTGCAAGAATCAGTGCTTCCGGATTCGCTTCCTTGACCGCTTTACGGAAATCTTTCCAGAACTGGTGATTAAACTCATTGCTGTGTCCCAGATCTGCTGCCACATCCAGTCTCCAGCCATCCACATTATATGGCGCAGACACCCACTTCTGTGCCACTTTCAGGACATAATCATACAATTCTCCTGAACCTTCATAATTCAGTTTAGGAAGTGTATCATGCGTCCACCATCCATCATAAGTCGGATTATAAGGCCAGCGATTCTGATCATGAAAATCAAAGAAATAGCGATACGGACTGTCTGCAGATATATAAGCTCCCGGTGCATAACCTTCCTGTCCTTCATATATTCTTTCTCTGTCCATCCACTTATTAAAAGATCCACAATGGTTGAATACTCCATCCAGAATAATCTTCATGCCACGTTTATGCAGTTCTTCCACAAGCTGTGCAAACATCTGATTACTTGCCTCCAGATTGCGCTTATCTGTCACACGCCGGATGTATTTTGTGGCATGTGTATTATCTCGATCCTCCGGTGCAAGCAGTCCGTCACAGTCTTCAACGATCTTTCCGTAATGTGGATCCACATAATCGTAATCCTGACAGTCGTATTTGTGGTTACTTGGTGATACGAAGATTGGATTCAGATACAGCACTTCAACGCCCAGCTCTTCAAAATAATCCAGTTTGTCAATAATGCCCTGCAGGTCTCCTCCATAGAATTCCCTGACTCCCATAACTGCCGGAGTCTTGGACCAATCTGTCACTTTTTCACTGTGTTCACCAATATATGCATATTCGTCGCTTTCCACATCGTTGGACGGATCTCCATTGCGGAATCGATCCACAAAAATCTGATACATCACCGCACCCTTTGCCCAATCAGGTGTATGATAATTCGGATAGATTTCAAACTGTGCCCATTCCTGCAGCTCAGAACAGACTCCCTGTTCCGTGTAATAGCATGTAGCCCATCCATACTGAATTTCAAAATGATACCGAAAAATCTCTTCCGGCATCACAATCTTTGTTCCATAATAATCAAAACCTTTTGTGGTTTTGTATACTTTCATTTTATATTTCTGATCTCCGGATACGAGATATACCGCATCCACATTATTCTTCTGGGTTCTGAAGCTGATTATTACCTTTTCGCCACTCTTTGGCTCAGTAGGATTTCTGTAATACCTTGTTCCGTCACTGAAAAGAGCCTCCTTGTTAAACACTGGTCTCATATTCAGAATATACTGCATTTTTCTTGCAATATCTTCGTTTTCCTGCTTCATTGTCAATCTTCCTTGTCTGTATTATTTATATTGCACTGGAAATGTAATCTGCATTTCCAGGTTTCTTGGTTTGTAGTCTATTTTTGTGGTGGAAATGTCATCTACATTTCTCATTTTCTTTGTTGTAGTCTACTTTTATATTAAGGATACCTCAGTTTCATATGCGGATGCGGCCTGGTCGTTAAATAGCACCCACTCAACAAGATCAAACCTATCAGGATTCTCCTGCAGAAATCTACAAACTGTTTTTACCGCAATCTTAGCAGCTCTCTCTACCGGAAAATGATAAACTCCCGTAGATATAGATGGAAATGCGATTGTTCTAATATCATTCTCCATCGCAAGCTTTAACGAATTATAATAACAATCTGTAAGAAGCTTATCTTCATTATTTTTTCCGCCATTCCATATCGGTCCAACCGTGTGAATCACGTAATCGCATGGCAGATTATATGCCCTGGTTATCTTTGCCTCTCCTGTTTCACAGCCATGAAGCGTCCTGCATTCTGCAAGAAGTTCCGGACCTGCAGCATGATGGATTGCACCATCAACACCGCCACCACCAAGAAGAGAATTATTAGCAGCATTTACAATTGCCTGTACATCTGTAATTTTGGTTATATCACCTTTGACTGTCTTAATCGTAAACATAAACTTCGCGATACCTCTCTGTTACAATTTATTATTCGTAACTTTTCATCCCCTTGCGGGATACTACCTTCTGAATAGTTACTATTATTCTTCATTTTTCATTTGGCGTAATGTCCTGCCAGGTCTTACCTTCGTCAGTTGTCTGATAGACCTTATTTTCGTTTACATAGGTAAACATATTGATGGAGCCATCTTTGCCGTAGGTGTAGTATGCAAAACCTTGGTTTTGGTTGTTATTGTGCCATGCCTCTAAAGGAAAAAATGGACTATCCTTATAGGATACAGGTTTTGGCTCATAACCTTTTAATGCATCTTTGAAAGCAGCTGAATCAGCATAATAAACTCGGGTAGTATACGACTTTCCATTAATTGTAAATGTCTGCTTGGAGTAGAAAGCTTCATTGTTTTGCATAGTTCCTTCATTTCGCTTCGAGAATACTCCCTTAAGAAATGTAACGGTTTCCAACAAATCTCCTTTATACGTTGGTCTTGCCGCCGCATCCTCCGTTCCACCACTCCAGGTAAAAATCACACCTTTATTTTTATCATAGGAAACTACACAGGTTCCGTTTCGGCCCGGTGTTCCAACCCAGTTATCTGTATTTGTGCCATCAAAGGAAGCACTCCCGACTGTAATTGGAAGCGGACTCTGCCAGCCGGGATGTTTTTGTTTTAACTTGAAACTAATAGGCTCTGGATCTTCTTCCTTTTCAGCCACATTCATCATCAATTCATTATATGCGGATTTGGCATTTGCCAGATCTGTTGATTCCCGGCTTCTCTCAATGTACTTTGTATAGGCTGGTGCTAAAATCACCAACAACACGCCCAGAATCGCTACAATAATAATCAATTCTACGAGCGTGAATCCCTGTACAGATTCTTTGCTTTTTTTCGATTTTTTGAACATCACATTTCTCCCATAGGTAAACTCACATAATGGATTAATGATAACATGAATCCATTTTGACGTAAAGAAGTTCTGGAGTCTAGGATTGTATCTAATTTTCTCCTTTTCGCGATTCGCGGTCACTTACCGGCGCCAGAAAGCGATGTCCAAAGCTTGGTGAGTAACAAAAAAACGCAACAAAAGACGATTTTCTCGCCTGATGCTGCGGGGTTTTTAGACAGTAAAAAAGACAGCGGGATAAGCTGTCTTTTTTGGAGAAGGTATTTCTTCTTATGGGGTGTAGCAAAAACTATATAATGTATTGGGGGGTTTTTACGGTTATTATAGTACCATGACTCCCTCCAAAAGTGTGCACAAACTTCACAAAATTTAGTATTTGTTTTTGTGCACTTTGTATGCCCTATTCTTGAGGCATTTCATTTTTCGCTGTAAAAAGTGCCTCAAACTCATCGCGCTGAATCTTTTCCTTCTCTAAAAGAAGTGCTGCACACTTATGAAGAACATCCATATGCTGAGAAATAATCTTTCTTGCATCTGCATGGCAACGGTCAATAATATCATGAACCTCTTTGTCAATCTCTTTTGCAACTTCTTCACTGTAGCTTCTGGTATGTGCCAGATCACGTCCGATAAAGACTTCATCTCCGTCATCCCCGTAAGTGATCAGCCCAAGCTTGTCAGACATACCATACTGCATGACCATTGCACGTGCTGTACTGGTTGCACGCTTAATATCATTTGATGCACCTGTTGTAATATCCCCAAAGATGATTTCTTCAGCAACACGTCCACCCAGAAGTGTCGTAATATCCTGCAACATCTTGCCTTTGGTATTAAACATGTCATCATTTTCAGGAAGAGGCATGGTATATCCTGCGGCTCCCATTCCGGTAGGAATAATGGAAATCGTATATACTGGATCCATATCCGGAAGTACATGGAATAAGATCGCATGTCCGGCCTCATGATATGCTGTGATCTTCTTCTCTTTCTCAGAAATAACTTTGCTTCGTTTCTCTGCCCCGATACCAACTTTGATAAATGCATGCTTGATATCCAGCTGTGTAATATAACTGCGTCCTGATCTGGCAGCCATGATCGCAGCCTCATTCAGAAGGTTTTCAAGATCTGCCCCTGTAAAACCGGCAGTTGTCTGCGCGATCTGTGCAAGATCCACATCTTCTCCAAGCGGTTTGTCTTTTGCATGAACTCTGAGGATTTCTTCCCTTCCTTTGATATCCGGGCGGCCTACTGCAACCTTACGGTCAAAACGGCCAGGACGAAGAATCGCCGGATCAAGGATATCCACACGGTTGGTAGCCGCCATAACGATAATTCCTTCATTTACACCGAAACCATCCATCTCTACTAGAAGCTGGTTCAGCGTCTGCTCTCTTTCATCATGTCCACCACCCATTCCAGTACCACGTTGTCTGGCAACTGCATCAATCTCATCAATAAAGATGATACATGGTGCATGCTTCTTGCCCTCTTCAAACAGGTCACGTACACGGGATGCGCCGACACCGACAAACATCTCTACAAAATCAGATCCTGAAATAGAGAAAAACGGAACTCCCGCTTCTCCGGCAACTGCTTTTGCAAGAAGTGTCTTACCTGTTCCAGGAGGTCCTACAAGGATCACTCCTTTCGGAATCCTTGCTCCAACATTTGTATATTTCTGTGGAGCTTTCAAAAAATCAACAACCTCGACCAGATCTTCTTTTTCTTCCTGAAGACCTGCCACATTCTGAAATGTAACTTTTTTGTCATCCGGCAGCATCATTCGGGCACGGCTCTTTCCAAAATTCATCATCTTGGCATTACCTCCGCCTCCTGACATCTGACGGTTCATCATAAGAAACAGGAAAATCACCAGCCCACCTGTGAGAAGTACCGGAAAAAATGTTGTCATAAATACACTTTCCTGCGGAACATCTGCCACTTCCGGATGAATGCCGTAGCCTTCCAGAAGCTTCTGTGCGTCTTTAACATCTGTTACATATACTTTTTTCTTCCCTTCACCTTCGATATCCGCAACAACGGAACCGGTAGGCACTTCCCTGTTCTGGTAGATTTTTGCAGAAGAAAGCTTACCATCCTCTGCTGCCTGTTTCATACTTTCCATTGAGTAACTGCTCTGTGATGCTACCTGATTGTTCAGATAAAAGTATCCGGCAACCAACATCACGATCAATACAAGATACAGGCCAATTCTGCCTGACTGTTTATTCACCTGCTGCTGTCTCCTTTCAATCCTGGTTTTCTAATTCAACCACCCCGATAAACGGAAGATTTCTGTATTTCTGTGCGTAATCCAGACCATATCCTACTACAAATTCATCCGGAATATTAAAACAGCAGTAGTCTACTTTTACGTCTTTTACCCTGCGTTCCGGTTTGTCCAGCAGTGTGCACAGACGGATGCTGTTTGGATTTCTTCCCTTCAGGATTTCGATCAGGTAGCTGAGAGTTCTTCCTGAGTCAATGATATCCTCCACGATCAGAACATCTTTGCCGATCAGCGGCTGATCCAGATCTTTTACGATTTTTACAACACCACTGGATTTTGTATCATCACCATAGCTGGATACTGACATAAAATCAAGGGATACCGGAACAGTAATTCTCTTTGCCAGTTCACAGGTAAAGAATACGCCACCCTTCAGAACACAGATAAGATGTATTTCCCTTCCTGCATAATCCCTGCTGATCTGGGCTGCAATCTGCTTAATTCTTGCATCCACTTCTTCTTCACTCAGTAAAACTTTGATTTTTTCACTCATTGTACGTTTCCTCCTTGGTATGTGATCTCCAATACCCTTCCTGTTTCGGAAGTGATTTTGTAACGCTCATTGATTCTTCCGCCTACGATCCACAAAACTTCATTTCCATCGACAACCAGTGGGAGTTTCCCTCTCAGTTCACCCGGAATTTTATCATCGATCATACAACGTGTCAGCTTCTTATGCCCGCCGCTCTGACTGACTGCCATATAATCACCGCTTCTGCGTGTGCGGACAGTCAGTTCGCAATTTATTTTATCACAATCAAACCATTTCGTATACTTTTTTTCCAAAATCTTCTCACCATTATATGAATAAATTTTTGCAGTAAAGCATCCCTGCTTCCATTTCGTTTCTCCCGGAACAACAAGATTTTGGATTTTCAGTTCTTCTGTCTCACTATCTGATTCTGCAATCATATTTTTCTTTCGGATCTGTACTCCTTCATAAACTCTGGATGCCTCCAGTTCATATGGAAGATCTGCTTTTCGTCCAGTCTGCATACCATACAGATCTCTGATCTGTTTTATATGACCAGAGGTAAGGTCACTCTGATGTCCGCCTGTTACTTCTAATATCTCCCTGATCACATATGTCTGGATAATTGTTTCTTTTTTGAAAAACTCATGATCCAGGACATATCTGTCTTTTGCTTTCCTGTATCCTGCTGCCATTTCTCCTGCCAGCTTCGTAAAATAGGCTTCTGCCTGTCCGAATATTTCTGACGCTTCTGCCATATGTGTAACTGCCCTTGGATTTACTTCCTGCTCAATGAGTGGCAGAATGTGACGTCGTATACGGTTTCTCGTATAATCATCTTCCATATTGCTGCTGTCCAGAACTGTCTGAATGCTGTTCTCCTCTACATAATTGACGATTTCTCTCCGTTCTAAACACAAAAGAGGCCGGATAATTTCTCCGTTCAGTGGCTTCAGCGAGCAGAGGCCCCTGATCCCGGTTCCCCTGGCCAGGTGATGCAGCATAGTTTCCGCCATATCATTTTGGTTATGTGCAAGCGCCACACGTACCTGTTCCGGTATCGCCACTGCATTTTCTTTCTCTTTTTCAAAAGCGATTCGACGCACTTTGCGGCCGGCTTCTTCGGTTCCCATCTTCCAACTAAGAGCCAGAGCAGGAACATCATAATTATATACTGCACACGGAATTTTCCATTCACTGCATATTTTCTCCACCATCTGCTGGTCCCGCAGAGCTTCTTTTCCACGGATTCCGTGATTTACATGTACTACACGGAGACGATAGCCAAATTCATCTCTGAGTCCATTCAATATATGAAGCATTGTCATCGAATCCGGACCGCCAGAAACACCAAGGATGATCTCTGAACAATTTTGCAGCATTCCTGTTTCAGTCATAAATCTTTTTACTTTCTGCAATGTATCTTTATACATCTTCTTTTCTCCTGTGTTTTTATTTTCTTACCACATTCGCTACAAGGACCGTCATATCATCCCTCGCATGATAATCGCTGTACCCGAGTGCCCGTTCCAAAATCCCCCGGCTGATCTCTCTGGGTGTTTCATCCTGAATATCCATAATGATCTCTTTCATCGTCTCTTCCTCACATTCAACAGGCAGCGCGTCCATCACACCATCGGTCATCATGATCAGATAATCTCCATGATACAATTTTCTGGATGCCGTGTCAAAATCAATCCTCTGTACCAGTCCCGCCGCAAGGCTTTCTGATGAAATAGCTTCCACCCAGTGGTCACGTTTGATAAATGTCGAAGCTGCACCTGCTTTTAGGAACTCACAGATTCCCGTATAGAGATCTACTGCACAGATATCTACCGTAGAGAACATTCCTTCCCTGCCTTTCAGAACAAGCGCAGAATTTACCATACGTGCCGCAGTCTCCTGAGAAAAGCCGGAATCCAGAAACTGTTCCAGAAGTTCCACTACAATCTCACTTTCTCTGCATGCGTCCATACCCGATCCCATTCCATCAGACAGACACATCACAAATCTTCCACCGTCTTCCTGTCTGCAGATATAATTATCCCCTGATACTTTTTCATTTTCTCTTGTAAGTCGGGATACTCCGTATAACATCTGATAACTGACATCTTCTACAAAATGAATCGTATGAAATTCCCCATTTACAATACACCGGCTTCCCTGCACAGACGTCATATTACTTTCGCATAACTCTGAGAGCATCTGTGCGACCTCTGTTACAGAAACACACTGTCCGCTCCTGGCACGCAGAGTAAGAAAAATCTGTCTGCGCCCTTCAACTTTGTCCATCACCCACGCAGCTTTCAAAATCACATGTTTTCTTCGCAGATTCTTTTTCAGTTCTTCCTGAAATTCCGGTTCTGCTGCCGAAATATCATACAGATCATTTGCTACTGTCTCCATAATGGCCGCTGTCTCTGTCAGCTGCTGAGCCACTGCCAGCCGACTTTCGATCATACGATTCATCCATATAAGATTCTGTTTTTCCTGTCGAAACTGTTCGCGTACTTCTTCCAGATATTGCAATGATTTTCCGCATACGCTCCCCCATTGCATACGAAGTTTCTCAAGTTCTCCTTCATCATCTTTTTCGAGAGCACGTACCAGTGCTTCTCCCCCCTGACACATTGTTTCTGCCTGACTTCCCCAGCAGATTTCCCGATGATAGCAGTTACTGCACAGACGATCATTCGCATCCGTCAGAATACGCTCAATCTGCCCACTACTCAGGTATTCCTTTTTGTACGGCATTCCATAAAATGTATCCGCAAGTTTCTGAAAAGCTGCCGCATAGCGTTCCACTTTTTCTTTCTGAGGATGATCTTCTCCAATCGGAAATATTTCTTCTTTTTTCGACATTCTCCCCGTCAAAATAGTTTTTGCCATGTCCCGCAATATCAGCAGTACGCTGATCACGAGCATGGCAATTATCCATTCCTGCATATATCCCCCTCCCCTGATACTTCCCGGTAAGTATTACAATACTTTCACTAGAAAAATATTATAAGAGGGTTCTTTTAAAATATCTGTCAAATAAAGGAGATTGTTCCAGAAAACTTTTCTGCAAAATCTCCTTTATTTCTCTTCTTCAAATACGATCTCATTTCCTTTGACCAGACCAAGCTTATCTCTGGCAACTTCGGCTATATATTCATCCGTCTGCATGTACTCTTTCTGTTCATCTATTTCCTGTGTACGTTCCTGCTCACCTGCAATAGAATCTTCCAGCGCTGATGCCTTTGCATCGTATACAGCAATCCTCGCCTTAAGTGTCTGACTCTGATAAGTCAGTCCACCCAACAGAAGCAGAACAACAATAGCAATTGCTGCCATTCCAAGGTAGTTATTCGCTATTCTTTTTTTATTTTTTTTCTTTTTTGACTTTTTCAAAGCGTCTGCCCCTTCTATTACACCATAAACGTCTTTTCGTATGTCTATATGAAGAAATTTTACATCTTTTTACCAGAAATAGCAACCTATTTAACACAAAATTTGCAAAAATTCCACCAAAAGCAACACCTGCCAGCATAAAAAAGCGGATTCTGCCATAATTGCACTGATATAAAGCGGTAAAAAGCAGCAAACCAGCCAATAACCAGTACAAAATATCCACTGTACTGTTCCACATTCTGTCGCAGAACAAACGTCTTTTCAGCATATCGGTCAGCCTGTAAACAACAAGCATCCCTACTCCTGTTTCGAAAGCGCGAAAAAAAAGCAGTATTTCCAATCTGATATAACTGCTCATCTTACCGGAACATCCTTTTCAGCAAAGGTTCTTCTTTTTTCTGCGCATTCTTTGTCAGATAAGAAACACTGTTTACTTTTCCTTCAATCTCAGCCTCTCCCTTTTCGAGGTCAAGGCTTTTTACATGAAGCTGCTCTCCTTTGATCTGCACTTTCCCGGCCTCAGTCTGAAGCAATATCTCATTTTCATTAAACGAATGAATATCCTGAACACCTGTCAGTTTTCCATATTTACGCTCTTTTATCGTCAGACCGTGCACCTTGCCTGTCTTTTTTTCTTCCAACCCCACAGCTCCCATCCTGCATTTACTGTTAATCTATGTGAGAGCCCTGTCCAATAGACACAAAAACGATCAAAGATAGCGAAAAAGATTCTCTGCGTCTTCTTTACGAACCGTTTCTTTGATATCCAGCACCTCAACCTTTACGTTTTTGCTTCCAAACTGGATTTCAATCGTATCACCGGCTTTTACCTGTGCTGACGCCTTGGCCGGGCGGTCATTGACCAGCACTCGTCCGGCATCACATGCCTCGTTCGCAACCGTTCTTCTCTTGATCAGACGTGAGATTTTTAAATATTTATCAAGTCTCATATATACCTCCGGAAAAACAAAAGGGGGAACATATCTGTCCCCCCTAAAAGCACGATTTACTTATTCGTTTACCATATCTTTCAGAGCTTTACCAGCTTTGAATTTCGGAGCTTTAGAAGCTGCGATCTTCATTGTTTCACCAGTCTGAGGATTTCTTCCTTCTCTTGCTGCTCTTTCACTTACTTCAAATGTACCAAAACCAACTAACTGGATTTTTCCACCTTTTTTTAATTCGGATGCTACAACATCAGTGAAAGATTTTAATACAGCCTCTACATCTTTTTTGGAAAGGTTTGTTTCTTTCGCCATTGCTGCTACTAATTCTGTTTTATTCATGGTGTTCCTCCTCTAAATAACCTCATTCTTATTTATTGCGTAATGCTTCCTTGGCATATGCACGCTATTTACTATATATAAACCTTTTATGTCAAATTGTCAAGGCTTTTCGGCTTTTTCAGGCTCTTCTTCTGTCGCTTTTTCCAATTGTTTCAACTCTTCCCACGAAAGCCCGGCCAGCTGTTTATCCTCCGGTGAAAAGATCTTCGGATGCCGGAATTTCATTTTGGATGAAACGTCTCGGATCACATCCTCAACGGTAAAAAGTCCCTCTTCTTCCGCGATCACACTGTGAAGAGCCACCTGAAACAGCACATCTCCCAGTTCCTCACAAAGATTTGTGCTGTCATTTTCTTTTGAAAGACGGTCGATTCCTTCCAGTACCTCATTGCTTTCTTCCAGCAGATATTTTTTCAGGCTTTCATGCGTCTGCACACTGTCCCACGGACAATTTCGGCGTATTTTCCTGACAATTTCCATAAAATCATCAAATTCCCGCATATGCAAGTTTACATCATGGAGTCAACCATATCCAGAACAGCTTTGCCCATGACTGCTGATTTTTCATCCGCATCTGCCAGAGATGTACCTTTTACTCCGTAGTAGAACTTAACTTTTGGTTCTGTACCAGACGGACGAACACATACCCAGGCATCATTTGTCAGTTCATAATAAAGGACATTGGAATTCGGAAGTCCTGTCGGTGTAACTTCGCCTGTTTCCAGATTTTTGATCGTGTCTGCTTTGTAATCTCTTACAGCAACCACTTTGTGTCCTGCAAATTCTGCCGGCGGATTCTGGCGAAGTGAATTCATGATATCCTGAATCTTCTGCAGGCCTTCAATACCTTTCATAGTTACAGCTTTGATATCGTCTTTGTAATATCCAAACTGTTCATACATCTCGATCATTGCATCCCACAGAGTCTTACCCTGCGTCTTATAATATGCTGCCGCTTCGCAAAGTGCCATTGTTGCAACGATTGCATCCTTATCTCGTGCATATGTACCGATCAGGCAGCCATAGCTCTCTTCAAATCCAAAGAGATAAGATCCTTTTCCGCTCTTTTCAAATCCAAGGATCTGCTGTCCGATAAACTTAAATCCTGTAAGGACCTCGATCAGTTTTACACCATAACCCTTGGCAATTGCATCTGCAAGATTGGTTGTAACAATTGTCTTGATCAGTGCACCGTCCTCCGGAAGGCTTCCGTTTACGGCTTTGCGCTGGCTGATCTCATAGTTTGCAAGAAGGCATCCGGACATGTTTCCTGTCAGGTCATGATATTCTCCGTTTTTGTCTTTGACACGAACGCCAAGACGGTCTGCATCCGGATCTGTTGCAAGAACAAGATCTGCATCTACTTCTTTTGCAAGTTTCAGACCAAGTTCAAAAGCTTCTGCTGCTTCCGGATTCGGATAACTTACTGTTGGGAAATCTCCATCCGGAAGTTCCTGTTCTTTGACAACATAAACGTTCTCAAATCCAAGTTCTTTGAGGATTCTTCTTGCAGGAATGTTACCAGTTCCATGAAGTGGTGTGTACACGATCTTCAGATTCTTTCCTTCTGCCTGGATAGCATCCATATGAATAACCTGTTTCTTCAGTTCTGCCATGTATGCATCGTCCACTTCTTTGCCGATCACCTCGAAAAGGCCTGCTTTTTCGGCTTCAGCCTTGTCCATAGTCTTAACAGTATTCCAATCGGAAATTGCCTTAACTTCTCCCATGATTCCGCTGTCATGTGGCGGTGTGATCTGTGCACCATCCTCCCAGTATACTTTGTATCCATTGTATTCCGGTGGGTTATGGCTTGCAGTTACATTGATACCGGCAACACATCCCAGATGACGTACCGCGAAAGAAAGCTCCGGTGTAGGTCTTAATGTCTCAAAGATATACGCTTTAATTCCATTTGCTGCAAGACAAAGAGCTGCTTCCTGTGCAAATTCCGGTGACATATGGCGAGAATCATATGCGATTGCAACACCCTGGGATTTCTTGTCTACTTTTGCGATATAATTTGCAAGCCCCTGTGTTGCTCTTCTGACAACATAGATGTTCATACGATTGGTTCCGGCTCCAATGATTCCACGAAGACCAGCTGTACCAAACTCCAGATCCATATAAAAACGTTCTTTTATCTCATTTTCATCCTCTGCAATACTTTTCAATTCCTCTTTTGTTGCTTCGTCGAAGTATGGGTTTGCAATCCACTGCTCATAAACCTCTTTGTAATCCATACTAAAATACCTCCCTGTACAATGTATTTCCGACAGTTTCACTACTGTCTTTGATAGTTCTATATTATACACCTCTTCAGAAGAAAAAGGAAGCACAATATCGTTTCCACGCCTCCCGCTGTCGTATCAGATTTTGCAGTTTTTCTGTATTTTTCACAGAAATCCAGGTTTTGCGATGCGTATAATAATAATTTGCAAGTTTCCAGTATTTTTCAGGATAACTGAATCGAATCTTAAGATTTTTCCATTCTTCTTTGCTCACGGGTTTTATCTCATGATATGCTTTCAGCATTTCTTTTCCAAAGCGGACATCCCAGTTATATTTCTCGAGAATTTTTCTCATAAAGCGATACAGATCAGCCATCTGCGTATCAAATCCCCAATGTTCAAAGTTTGTAACTGCAGTTCCACTTTTTAAGATCAAAACATTATGCTGGTTATATTCTCCGTGGCAGACTTCACCCTCCGTTTCTGCTTTCTGGCGCAGCTCCTGATAACCGGACTCTCTTAATGCCGCATACGCCTCTTCTCCGTCTCTCAGGAAATCTTCTACTGTTGCCAGATATATTTTTTCAAAAGGACTGGATGCTCCCCGTTTTCTGATAAAACTGCGGATTTTTTTTAATTCCTGATTATGCCGCAGATATCCATTTTCCAATGACGGTTCTATATAATATTCTACAGTCGGTATATGCATGCGCTGATGCAGTTCTGCCATGGTGCGAATACTTTTGAAAATGTCTTCTTTGGAACGTGTATCGCATTCTCTGCCCTCATACCAGTACTGCATTGTATATGGAATGCCGTCACGGTCGCGGCTGACCAGGTTTTCTTCCTGATTTGGAATATAGCAGTCCACCTTGCCGCCCTGACTCTGGATCTGCAGAAGCAATTCCTGTTGTTTCTGTAGTTTTTTTTCTGTTCCTTTGAATTCTTTTACGATGACAAGTCCTTTTTCTGTATGGCACAGAAGTCCGCCACGTGTCCGGGCTGTAGATTCGGCGGTGAGGCCATACTGCTCCAGTGTGCTGAGTCCATAATCATACAAATAAAAATCCCCCTCTTGATTTTGTACCTTCTATCTTATGTAGGGGGAATCCAGAAAATGTATGATCCATTAATTAATATTCTCTTTCCTTGCAGGAATTTCGACATACAAATGTACTGTCTAAATTTTTAATATTTTTCTTTATTTATAAATTCCATTAACTTCTCTTTTGTATTATCGGAAGGTTCTTCGAGCACATGTTCCAGCATCTCCTTCAACACCTCTCCGAGTTCCGGTCCTGGCTTATATCCGGCCTGGATCAAATCTCTTCCTGTCACGGCAAGTGTCTTTAACGAAACGCATTGATTCTCCTCTACCACCTTATGATAACACTCTGCCACCCCTTTCAGTCGGGCAGATTTTTCCTCTCGGCGATACTCACTCTGGGCAAGCATATCCGCCTCCTGTACTTCGAGATACATCGGAAACAGATCCTCTCCGATCCGGTTCACCGCACGTCTTACCGAACGCATTTCCGGCATCGGGCGGTCGTCATGATATTTGATCAGTCTGGAGACTTTACTGATCGTATCGTTGTCAAATTTCAGCCGGCGAAGAATGCTTTTGGCCATTTTTTCGCCTTCCGGTGCATGCATCTTGAAATGATCACGCCCATTTTCATCGGTCTTTCGCATCACTGGCTTCGCAATATCATGAAACAGCATCGTCAGCCGAAGGACTTTGTCCGGCCGCACCAGAAGCAGACTGTGAAGAATATGTTCTCCTACTGTATAACAATGATGCGGCGTATTCTGTTCAGTCTCCATACATGCATCAAACTCCGGTAGAAATTCTCTGGTAATTCCGGTTTCATAAGCCACTCGGAGATAATCCGGATGTGGTGACACCAGAAGCTTCACCAGCTCTGTCTGGATTCGCTCTGCACTGACACATTTCAGATTCGGTGCCAGTGCCTGAATACCAGCCTTTGTTTTTTCCTCAATTGTAAATCCCAACTGTGCGGAAAAGCGCACTGCACGCAGGATCCGAAGTGCATCTTCATGAAAACGCTCCATCGGATCACCGACACAGCGTACGATTTTATGCTCCATATCTTCCATACCATGAAAAAGATCTACAAGACCTCTTTCCGGATGATATGCCATTGCATTGATCGTAAAATCTCTTCGTTTCAGATCTTCTTCCAGACTCGAAGTAAACATGACCTGCTTTGGATGGCGTCCATCTTCGTAATCTCCATCCACACGATACGTCGTTACTTCATAGCCTTCTTTATCCATTAATACGGTCACTGTTCCATGCTGCAATCCGGTATCCACCGTGCGCTGGAACAGTTCCTTCACCTGCTGCGGAGAAGCAGATGTGGTGATATCCCAGTCATTGGGGTTGCGTCCCAGAATAGAATCTCTGACGCATCCACCGACAACATAAGCCTCATAACCGTTTTCCTCTAAAATGTGCAGTATTTTTTCCGCATTGGAAGGAATCGTTAATTTCATATTAGTATGCTCTTCCCCAGTAAACCATCTTCTTAGCCGGTTTTCCGCAGCATACGCAGACATCGCTCAAGTGTTCCTGTTCAAACGGCATACATCTGGATGTTGCCTGAACATCTTCTTTGATCTTGTCTTCGCATTCACGGTTTCCGCACCACATAGCTTTTACAAAGCCAGGTTTGTTGTTGATGGTATCTTTGAATTCTTCATAATTCGTTGCAACATATGTGTGTGCATCACGATGTGCACGTGCGCGCTCCAGCATATCTTTCTGCATGGTATCCAGAACTTCCTGTACTTTGGCAGCAAGCTCTTCGAAAGAAACCACATATTTTTCTCTTGTATCACGACGACAGATAACAGCCTGTCCGTTCTCGATATCTTTCGGGCCACATTCGATACGAACCGGAATTCCGCGCATCTCCTGCTCGGAGAACTTCCAGCCCGGGCTCTTGTCCGAGTCATCCAGCTTCGCGCGGCATACTTTTCCAAGGCGCTCGCAGACGCTCTTTGCAGCATCCATGACGCCGTCTTTGTACTGCTGGATCGGAATCACCATCGCCTGTACCGGTGCAATTCTCGGCGGCAGAACCAGACCCGAATCATCGCCGTGTACCATGATGATCGCACCGATGAGACGTGTGGTCATACCCCAGGAAGTCTGATGTACATACTGAAGCTTATTATCTTTATCGGTATACTGGACACCGAACGCCTTTGCGAATCCGTCGCCGAAGTTATGGCTGGTACCGGACTGCAGTGCCTTTCCGTCATGCATCAGCGCCTCAATCGTATAGGTAGCCTCCGCGCCTGCAAACTTCTCCTTCTCGGTCTTGCGTCCGCGGATGACCGGCATTGCCAGTACCTCCTCGCAGAAATCCGCGTACAGATTCAGCATCTGAATCGTGCGCTGCTCGGCTTCCTCTGCGGTCGCATGCGCGGTGTGTCCCTCCTGCCACAGGAATTCCCTGGAACGGAGGAACGGTCTCGTCTCCTTCTCCCAGCGTACCACCGAGCACCACTGATTGTATACCTTCGGAAGGTCACGGTAAGAGTGAATAATATTTTTATAAAAATCGCAGAACAGCGTCTCAGATGTAGGTCTGACACAGAGACGCTCCGGCAACGGGTTCAATCCGCCGTAGGTTACCCATGCAACCTCCGGTGCAAATCCCTCCACGTGATCCTTCTCTTTTTCGAGCAGGCTCTCCGGAATAAAAAGCGGCATGTATACATTCTCCACGCCGGTCTCTTTGAATCTGCGGTCAAGCTCTTTCTGGATATTCTCCCAGATCGCATAGCCTGCCGGACGGATGATCATACATCCCTTTACCGCGGAATAATCGATCAGCTCCGCCTTTTTTACCACGTCCGTGTACCATTGTGCGAAATCAACATCCATCGATGTGATCGCTTCTACTAATTTCTTGTTGTCCTTTGCCATCATCTATCTCCTTTTCATAGCTCTTACTGCCGTTGCAAGCAGCTTCAAGGTTGTCTGTGTGCAGCTCCTGCACAACTAATGATTTTATGATAAATGGAAAGGGTTGTCAATTTCAAACGCAAGATTTCTGCGTGTTTTCGGGTGTCTGAACCCGATTTTGTACGAACAGAGGCAGAGCGGTTCCCCCGACGGCTTCATATTCTCTTTAAAATTGTACTTCCGGTCTCCCACAATCGGTATCCCTGCATGTGCCAGCTGCACGCGGATCTGATGATGTCTGCCGGTTCCCAGATGAATCCGAAGAACGGCGCGCCCGTTTTTCTGCTCTAAAACCTCGTAGGAAAGCTCTGCCCTCTTTGCTCCCGGCGTACTGCTTTCTACAACCGCAGACGTATTGGTTCTGCCGTCACGCAGAAGATAATCTGTAAACTGCCCCTTTCCGGCTTCCGGCACCCCGTCTGTCACGGCATAGTAAAACTTGTCCGCCAGCCCCGACGCAATCTGCCATGGGCGGCCTGACGGCTCAACTCTGCAGCCGCCTCCGGCGTTTTTGCAAAAACAAGGATTCCGCAAACAGGCTGATCCAGCCGGTGCACCACTCCGATATACGGCAGTTCGCCCTTCCCCGCCCGCCTGTTTTTAAGCAGGCTCTCCATATCCGCCTGTCCAAGTCTTTTCGTCTGTCCCGCCACACCTGCCGGCTTTTCGCAGACAATAATCTGCTCATCTTCAAATAAAATTCTGATCTCCATATTCTAAACCGCATCCACCATAGTCTGTGCCCACTGGCGTGCATCCGCAAAATCTTTCTCATCCGGATGTGAAAGCGCCTCGTCAAAATTTTTTACGCTCGCATTCAGCTTCTGATCTTCCGGGTGCTCCCGCAGCATCGCCACATAGCGGTTTCTCACTCCGATCGGCATTTTCCCCTGGCAGTAAAAGCTTCCGAGCACCTCACTGGTATCCGGAACGCACTCCGTTACCCGGCACGCCAGCTTCTGATAGTATTCTCTGGAGCCACCATAACCGGCAGTGCCGAAAACCGCCAGTTTTTTTCCTTCCAGCTGCTTCAAATACTCACCAACCGTTCCATCACAGCTTCCCTTGTCCGTCCAGGATCCTACAAAATAAAGATCCGCCACAATGTCCGGCTTCGGCTCACCGAAGTATACAATCTCTTCACCGCCAAGCGCATCCCGTATTGCTTCTGCCACCTGTCTGGTATTCCCTGTCAGACTTTTGTATATGATTGCAATTTTTTTCCCACTCATCTGTGCTCTCCTTCGCCCGCTCTGTCATCCTGCTGCCTATGAATTCTTCACCGGTCTGCCGTCGATACATCCGGTAAAATCTGCTTCGCGCGCAGACTCCTCGCCCGGAAGCGGCGTATTTCTCTGCCCGCCGCTCTTAGAACACTCCTGGCAGGTGTCCGAACCCGCGTTTGCTTCCTTTCTGCCAAATCGACAGACAGATTCTTCCGGTCCCGACGAATTATCTGTCGAACCGCCGCTCGCCAGATACACGCCCTCCGCATATTCTTTTGTCTCCACAACTTCCGGTTTTACATACTTTTTCAT
>OKRW01001247.1_pt1 | contig 22504 bp, 20 predicted proteins | sample 1601151 | NCBI WGS metagenome assembly OKRW01 (sample SAMEA3541471, study PRJEB24748) | human gut metagenome | biome: human gut; feature: human-associated habitat; material: faeces | place: China | collected 2012 | reverse complement strand
AGGACTTCTCGCCGGGCGGCCCTCGTTGGTATGGCCCTCGCGCCTACTGCAGGCCGTAGAGCGAGCTGAACTTCTGCGTCAGGTAGTCCGTGTAGTACGCAGGCGAGAAGGGCTCTCCGCACGCGGCGAGCATGAGCTCGTCGGAGTCCTTGGCACGGCCCCAGTGCCAGATGTTGGTGCGCAGCCACTCGCGGATGGGCGCAAGGTCGCCGGAGGCGCAGACGGCGTCAAAGTCCATGCCGCCGGCCACCATGGCGGCCTTGAGCTGGGCGCCAAAGGCGCTGCCCAGCGCGTAGGTGGGGAAGTAGCCCAGGCTGCCGTCAGACCAGTGGGTGTCCTGCAGGGCGCCGCGGGCGTCGTCAGGCACGTCGAGGCCCAGGTACTCCTTGTGCTTGGCCGCCCAGAGCGCGGGGATGTCGGCCGCCTTGGCCTCGCCCGAGAAGAGCATCTGCTCAAGCTCGTAGCGGATGAGGATGTGGAGCGGGTAGGTGAGCTCGTCGGCGTCGCAGCGGATGAGGCAGGGCTCGGCGCAGTTCTCGGCAAGGTAGAGCTGGTGGGGCGTCACGCGGCCGAGCTGGCCGGGGAAGCGCCTCTGCAGCACCTCGAGCAGCGGTCCCGCAAAGGCCTCGGAGCGGCCCACGATGTTCTCGAAGAAGCGCGACTGGGCCTCGTGCATGCCCATGGAGGTGCCGCCCTTGAGCGAGGTCATGGCGTAGGCCGGGTCGACGTTCTGCTCGTAGAGGGTGTGGCCGCCCTCGTGGAGCATGGAGAACACGTTGGAGAGCACGTTGTCCTCGTAGACGTGGCTGGCGATGAGCACAAAGCCCACGCCCGGGCCGCCCGTGAAGGGGTGCTCGGTGCGGCCGAGCCACAGGGCGTCCTTGTCCACGCCCTCCAGGCGCATGAGGTCGCCGGCGAGCGCCCACTGGCGCTCCACGTCAAACTTGCCGTCCATGACCTTGTGGTCGGGCTTGTGGCGGCTTGCCATGCAGTCGGCAAGAAGCGGAACCACGCAGTCCTTGACCTGGGCAAAGAACGGGTCGTAGAAGGCGCGGCTCGTGCCGTGCTCAAACTCGTCGAGCCAGACGTCGTAGGGGTCCTTCTCGGCGTTCTTGGCCTGGGCCATGTGGCGCATGGCCTCCACGATGCGGTCTAGGTAGGGCTCGAAGCTCGCCCAGTCGTTGGCCGCCTTGGCGCGGCGCCAGACGTCGTTTGCCTCGGTGGTGAGGCGGGTGAAGGCGGCCTGCTCCTCGGCGGGGACGTCGATGAGGGAGGCGCGGTCTCGGCGGATGACGCGGGCCTGGGCCAGGCGCGTCTGCCCCATAAGCTCCGGGCTCTGCTCTATGCGGTCCAGAAGCGCTCCGACCTCGGGCGCGCAGAGCGCCTCGACGCGCTCCTGCTCGAGCAGGGCCACGGCCTCGCCACGCTCGGCGGTCGCCTTTGCCGGGTCTATGACGGGGCCAAGGGAGGCTATCTCGTCGATGGCGTAGCGGTGGCAGTAGAGCGTGCGCTCCAGGGCGTCCAGCTGGGCGATGTCGGCGCGCGGGTTGGGGATTGCCGACTCGCTTGCGGGCGCGGCGTTGGCGTTGGTCATGGATCCTCCTTGGGTTGGGTGTCCTCCCATGAGTCTACCCTCGCGCCCCCTGCCGTGACCCGCCAAAGGCAGGCCCGCCTCACCCCCTTGGCGCTTTGCCGGCCAATCATGTCCGCAGGCGCCCCATTTGGGACTTGAAGCGCTTGCGTGCCTTCCGCTCACCGTATGATGGCGAGAAGCACACGGACGCGTTACGGCGAAAGGACCCGCAAGATGGAAGCTGTTCTTGGCATCGACGTTGGCGGCACCAGCATCAAGGCCGGCCTCTTCACTCCCGAGGGCGAGCTGCTCGAGGAGCGCAAGATCCCGACGCCTGCCCTTGTGGACGACGCGGCCTACGCCGCCGTGACCGATGGCCTGAAGCGCATCCTCGACGCCCACGACGCCACGCCCGAGGACGTCATCGCCTGCGGCCTGGACATTCCCGGCCCCGTTGCCGATGACGGCACGGTGGGCTTTCTCCCCAACATCAAGCTCGACCCAGAGGGCCTGGTGGGTGCCATCAGCTCCGTCTTCCCGCGGGCGCAGATAGCCTTCGTGAACGACGCCAACGCGGCCGCCCTGGGAGAGATGTGGGCCGGCGTGGCGCACGGCACCTCTAGCTACGTGCTCATTGCACTGGGCACGGGCGTGGGCGCTGGCGTCGTGGCCAACGGGCGCCTGGTCGCGGGCGCCTTTGGCGCGGGCGGAGAGATCGGCCACATCACGGTCAACCCCAACGAGACCCTGACCTGCGGCTGCGGCCGCAAGGGCTGCCTCGAGCAGTATGCCAGCGCCAAGGGCATCGTCCGCCTCTACCTCGCCGAGTGCGAGGCGCGCGGCGTCACGCCCGTCAAGGTGGAGCATGCCACCGACACCCTCTCCGTCTTCCGCGCGCTTGCCGCCGGCGACGACTGCGCCAAGCTGGCCGTGGACCAGATGTGCGAGTACCTGGCCCAGGCCATGGCCCAGGTCTCCTGCGTCGTCGACCCCGCCATGTACCTCATTGGCGGCGGCGTGGCCGGCGCCTTTGCCACGTTTGCCCCGGAGCTGCGCCGCCGCTTTGCCGCCCACGCGCTTCCCACCTGCAGGGACGTCCGCATCGAGGCCGCGAGCCTGGGCAACCAGGCGGCCATGTACGGCTGCGCCTACGAGGCCCTGCGCCTGCGCGACGCGGCCGGCAAGTAGGCGACGGACACTTCTTTCCTCCGTTTGCGTGCGTCGGTGCGCCTCTCGCCGCATAGATGTTGACAAATTGGCAACTGGTGGTTTCTAGCACCTCCAAACCGAGTTCGGAGGTGCTATTCTTTGTGGTGTTGTTTGTGAAAGCCGCGGCCCAGAACCACTGCGGCATGGCTGAGAAGGAGCCGGCATGAGCGAGACCGTCACCGCGTCCCACGTTTTCCTTGGCAACACCGCGTCCTCCGTCGACGAGGTCCTACAGTTCCTGTCCGAGAAGGCCGTCGAGCTGGGCGTCACCGACGACGCCGAGGCCACGCTGGAGGCCTTCAAGAACCGCGAGGCAGAGGGCACCACGGGCATGATGGGCGGCTTTGCCATCCCGCACTGCAAGAGCGACATCGTCAAGCAGGCTACCGTCATGGTCGTCAAGTTCTCCGGCGAGGTTGCCTGGAGCTCCATGGACAACGCCCCCATCAAGTGCGCCATCGCACTGCTCATTCCCGCCGTGCAGGCTGGCGACGTCCACCTGCAGCTGCTCTCCCACGTGGCCGTCCTGGTCATGGACGAGCACTTCAGGGCCGACGTCCTGGCCTCCGATGACCCGAAGCAGATTGCCGCCCTCCTGAACGAGGGTCTGGCCGAGTAGGCCGCTCCAGCAAGAGCCTCTTTGAGCCCGGTACCTGCCTGGTGCCGGGCTCTTCTTGTGGTAGAAGTGATTGGTGCGGCCCGCTGGCGTCGCCGTCCGCATGCGTCCCAGGGGAGAAGACCATGGCCATCAAGCTCATCTTGACCGACATTGACGGCACCATCATGCCCTACGGCAAGAGGCAGGTGACGCAGAGGTGCCGCGCCGCCTTCCACGCCGCCATGGACGCGGGCATCCTGGTGGGCCCGGCGAGCGGCCGCTTCTTCTCCTGGATTCCCAGCTTCTTTGGCGGGGACAAGGCCTGCTGCCAGACGGCGCTTGCCACCAATGGCATGCAGGTCTACCTAGAGGGCCGCAAGGTCCTGCAGATGGAGCTGCCGCCCGCCGCGCTGCGGACCATCATGGGGGCGCTTCAGGACGTGCCCCGGTCCGGCCTGCTGGTCTTTGAGGGCGCCCGACCGCTCCTGGTCCAGGGCTCCCGGGATGACCTGGCCATCGCCTTCCCGTCCTACGCAAAGACCTGCGAGGACGCCGACGCGCTGCCGGAGGCCGGCATCACCAAGGCAAACGTCTTCCTGGTGGGGGACCTCGAGCGTACCCGCGAGGTGGTGGGCGCCCTTGACGCGCTGACCGACGAGGTCGACCTTGACGTCCCGCAGCCCATGTTCTCAAACGTGGTGCCCGCCGGCTGGAACAAGGGTGCCGCCCTGCGCTGGCTCTGCGAGCGCGTGGGGGTGGCCCCCGAGGAGACCGTCGTCTTCGGGGACGCCGGCAACGACCTGCAGATGTTTGCCGCGACGCCCAACTCGGTCGCCGTGGCCAACGCCCTGCCCGAGGCCCGCGACGCCGCTCGCTACCACATTGGCCCCGTCGAGGACGACGCGGTTCCCGCCGCCATCGAGGCGCTCGCGCGCGGCGAGTGGCCGTTTGCCGACTAGCCTTCCGGGCCTGCCCTTGGAGGTGCCTGGCGGTACCGTTTGCGCCGCTGGCGGATTACTCAAGACCGCGGTCTTCTTTGCGCCGGGCGTGGGGTACCGTAAAAAAGATGGCCGTTGAGAGGAGATCCCCATGGGTGCAACGTCAAAGAAGCAGCCGCTCTATGGCCAGCTGGTGGACAGTCTGCGCGAGAAGATCGAGACCGAGTACGAGCCGGGTGACCTGCTGCCCTCCGAGCGCGAGCTGTCCGAGGACTACTGCATCTCCCGCACGACGGTGCGTCTGGCGCTGAAGGAGCTCGAGACCCTGGGCTTCATCAAGCGGCGCCACGGCAAGGGCACCTTCGTCGCCGACCGCTCCCAGGAGACCACCAACCTCACGCGCGCCTACAGCTTCTCGGAGCAGATGCGCAGCCTCGGCCGTATCCCGCGCTCCGAGCTCCTTGAGTTCTGCTCCGGCGAGGCCTCCAAGACGGTGGCCGACCGCATGGGCCTTGCCGCCGGCGAGCGCGTGATCTCAATGCGCCGCCTGCGCCTTGCCGACGACGTCCCCATGCTCATCGAGCACACCTACCTGCCTGGCAAGATCTTCTCGGGCCTGACGTCTGACGAGGTGGACTCCCGCTCGCTGTACAAGATCATGGCCCAGGACTACCACGTCGAGGTCCGCGTGGCCGAGGAGGAGTTCTACGCGAGCGTGGCCCGCAGGGAGGACGCGCGCCTCCTGGGCATCTCCGAGGGGGCTCCCGTCCTGCAGCTCTTCCGCCTGACCTACAACACCAGAAACCAGGTGGTCGAGTTCACCAAGGGCGTCGCCCGCGCCGACCAGTTCCACTACAAGGTCTCCTACTACGGCGGCTCCAGCGCCTGACGCTGGGGACGTTGTTAGTTACCTGGTAAAAGGGACACCCATGCCGTTGGCCCCCCTGCGGGCTGGCGCGAGTGCCGCCGCGTTGCGGCGCTGCGCCGCCGGTGGGTGACAAAAAATACTCAATAGGCACGCTGACTCCTCGTTTTCCCTGCTCGGTTACGCCGTCTTGTGCACCGGTCATGTGACAAAGCGCCTCTTAAGCCAAGGCCTTCTCCCCCATAGACTCTGAGTTGTCAGAGAGATGAGTCGAGAGAGGAGGCAAGCATGGCCTTGTTCGATTCCAGCCACGTCATTGATGGGCTTGAGGCCGCCGACCAGGACGCCGTCTTTGAGGCCCTGGCGCAGAAGGCCGTCGAGCTCGGAGTGACGTCGGATGCGTCCGCAGTCGTCGCAGAAGCGCCTGCGGCGTTTCTGGTGAGTTTTGCCTTGAACCAAGTAGTTCAATTTTGTCGTGCTATAGTTGCCACAAGTTCAATTCCAAAGTTGAACCTCAGTCCTCAAATTGAACTACGGGAGAAGCACACGATGGCACGCGAGACTTTCCAGACAAGACTCAAGAGGGCCATGGAGAGTGCCGGCCTCAAGCAGGTCGACCTCGTGCGCATTGCCGCCGAGCGTGGGGCCAAGCTCGGAAAGAGCCAGGTCAGCCAGTATGTCTCGGGCAAGGTCACACCCCGAAGGGACGTCATGGAGCTCCTTGCCGGCGTCCTTGGGGTCACGCCCCAGTGGCTTATGGGCGCCGCGGACGCCATGCCTGACGACGTCGCGCCCGCGGACGTCGCGCCTGAGGTCGCAGCGCCCCAAGCCCCGAGCACTTCTCGCCAAAAGAAAACGGACCAAGGGAGCGTCACCATGCGAGAGTTCAAGAAGTCCAACAAGCTCGACAACGTCCTGTACGACGTCCGCGGCCCCGTGGTGGACGAGGCCGCCCGCATGGAGGAGGACGGTGCACGCATCCTGAAGCTCAACATCGGCAACCCGGCGCCGTTTGGCTTCAGGGCTCCCGACGAGGTGGTCTACGACATGCGCCAGCAGCTCACGGACTGCGAGGGCTACTCGGACTCCCGCGGTCTCTTTGCCGCGCGCAAGGCCATCATGCAGTACGCCCAGCTGCGCAACATCCCCAACGTGGACATGAAGCACATCTACACCGGCAACGGCGTCTCCGAGCTCATCCAGCTCTCCATGCACGCGCTCGTCGACGACGGCGACGAGGTGCTCATCCCCAGCCCGGACTACCCGCTGTGGACCGCCTGCGTCACCCTGGCCGGCGGCCACGCCGTCCACTACGTCTGCGACGAGCAGAACGAGTGGAACCCTGACCTGGCCGACATGGAGTCCAAGGTCACCAGCCGCACCAAGGCCATCGTGGTCATCAACCCCAACAACCCCACGGGTGCCGTCTACTCCAAGGAGGTTCTGGAGGGCATCGTCGAGATCGCCCGCAAGCACCAGCTCATGATCTTTGCCGACGAGATCTACGACCGCCTGATCATGGACGGCTACCAGCACACCTCCATCGCCTCGCTCGCGCCCGACCTGCCGTGCGTGACGTTCTCCGGCCTCTCCAAGTCCCACATGATCTGCGGCTACCGCGTGGGCTGGATGGTGCTCTCGGGCAACCAGCGCTGCATGAGGGACTTCATCTACGGCGTCAACATGCTGTCCAACATGCGCCTGTGCTCCAACGTGCCCGCGCAGTCCATCGTCCAGACGGCTCTGGGCGGCTACCAGAGCGTCAACGAGTACATCCGTCCCGGCGGCCGCGTCTACGAGCAGCGCAACTACGTCTACGAGGCGCTCAACGCCATCGACGGCATTACGGCTGTCAAGCCCAAGGCGGCCTTCTACATCTTCCCCAAGATGGACGTCAAGAAGTTCAACATCACGGACGACGAGCAGTTTGCCCTTGACCTGCTGCACCAGAAGAAGATCCTCATTACCCGCGGCGGCGGCTTCAACTGGGGTGAGCCCGACCACTTCCGAATTGTCTACCTGCCGCGCATGGAGGTGCTCAGGGAGTCCATGGAGGACCTCGCGGACTTCTTCGCGCACTATCGCCAGTAGCGGGTCGCCCGGGGTCCTGCAGCCATCGGTCCACCCAGGCCGCCCTGCCGTCTGCCGGTGCGTCACGCACCTGTAACGGCGGGGCGGCTACATTTTTCCTACATGTCGGATTGCGCCCCCCGCTCCGTGGCGGGCGTTTGGATTGCGGCGTTACTGTGTGCACGCACTTTGTCTACCTGCGGACTTGTTTCTGCATCGTAAACTTGTGAGCTTGTGAAGCGGCGCATGGTGCGCCGCGCTGTGAACGCCCGTGGGGCGCAGAAGGAGACGCATGTCTGAGTACACCGAGAACGAGAACGTGATGGACGAGGCCCTGGAGGCCGCTGAGGAGACGGTCGAGGAGACCGAGGAGATCGTCGAGGCCGAGGAGGCTGCCGACGAGGAGACCGAGCAGGCCGAGGAGGTCGTCGCCGAGGAGCAGGACCGCGACGCCATCCTCTTTGACAAGGCACAGCGTGCCGCCCGCCTTCTGCGCAACCGTCGCGATGCCATCTCCAAGGAGGCCGATACCAAGGCCGAGCGCATGAGCGACATGGTTCGTGCCCTCAAGCTCCTGGAGCTCAAGCCCAAGATGGAGCAGAAGGAGATGGCCGACCTGCTGGGCATGAGCCTGCGCGCCCTTGACGAGCTCATGGCCAAGGCCGAGGCCGAGGACCTGGTGGGCCGCATCGAGTCCGAGGAGGACGACAAGCGCAAGGTCGTCGTCTTCGCCGCCGAGGGCGCCGTCGAGGCTGCCGCCAACGCCAAGCCGGAGAAGGACCACTACGTCCCCAGCCTCTCTGACGAGAAGATCGACGAGATCTGCGCCATGCTCGACGAGATCATCAACCCGCTGACCGAGATGGGCCTGGACAACGACCGTCGCGACGGCCGCGGTGGCTTCGGCGGTCGCGATGACCGTCGCGGCGGCGACCGTGGCGGCTACCGTGGTGGCAACCGCTACTAGGCCTCGCGTTCCAGCCGTGCTGGAGACATCGTGAGCTGGGGCGCCCGGGATTGGCCGGGCGCCCTTTTTTCTTGCGTCGCAATGCACTATAACGGCTAAATTGCGTCGCATCGTTATTTGGGGGAGACAAGATCATGACCGACTGGCTGTCGAGAATGTTCGTGCGCGACTATGGCCGCGTGAACGACCCCGAGGTCCGCACGTCCTATGGCCTCATGGCGGGCATCGTTGGCATCGTGTGCAACATCGTGCTGTTCGCCGCCAAGGGGGCGATCGGCCTCGTCTCGGGCTCGGTCTCCATCGTGGCAGACGCCATCAACAACCTGAGCGACGCGTCGAGCAACATCGTGACGCTCGCTGGGTTCAAGCTCGCGAGCAAGCCCGCCGACAAGGGCCATCCCTACGGTCACGGGCGCTTCGAGTACCTCGCCGGCCTCGTCGTCGCGGTGCTCGTGACCTCGGTGGGCGTCGAGCTCGTGCGCTCGGGCATCGAGCGCATCCTCGAGCCGCGCGACGTCTCGTTTGGCCTTCCGCTGGTTGCCGTCATGCTCGTCTCGATTGCGATAAAGGCCTGGCTGATGGCCTTCAACCGCACGCTGGGCCGGCGCATCGAGTCTGAGACCCTCGAGGCCACGGCTGTTGACTCGCGCAACGACGTCATCACGACGAGCGCGGTCCTCGCCTGCTCGATCGTCTCGTGGGCAACCGGCGTGCGGCTCGACGGCTGGGTTGGCCTGGCCGTTGGCGCGTTCGTGCTGGTGAGCGGCCTTCTGCTCGTGCGCGACACGGTGAACCCGCTGCTGGGCCAGGCGCCCAGCGACGAGGTGGTCGAGCGCGTGCACCAGATCATCCTTACCAAGCCGGGCGTCCTGGGCATGCACGACCTCATGATTCACGACTACGGTCCCGGCAGGAAGCTCGCGAGCGCCCATGTCGAGATGCCGGCCGAGGCAGACCCGCTCAAAACGCACGCGACGCTCGACGGCATCGAGAAGCAGGTCGAGGCCGAGATGGGCATCGTGCTCACGCTGCACTACGACCCCATCGTCACCGCCAAGGTCAAGCGGCGTCCCGAGGGCAAGGACGTCCCTGCCGCAAGGTAGAGAAGAGGCCCGCACCTGCGCCGTGGTGGCGAGGGTGCGGGCCTCATGCGTTGGATTGGGCCGTTGAGCTAGAAGTTCAGACGGTCCTCGATGACCTGCTTGAGCTCGTCGATGCCGGTTCCCGCGGTGGACGAGACGAGCACGCTTTTGACGCTCTCGTCGACGCAGAGCTGCTCGCGCAGGTTCTTGGCCTGGACGAGGCCCTTGGAGCGGCTCAGCTTGTCGGCCTTGGTGAAGGCGATGGCGTAGGGGTGGCCCAGCGACTCGAGGTAGCCGATCATCTGGGCGTCGAGCGGGCTTGCGTCGTGGCGGATGTCGACGAGGGCAACGACGAGCTTGAGGTTGCGCTTGCCCTCGAAGTAGCCGTCCATGAGGTTGTCCCAGCGCTGCTTCTCGGTGGCGTTGACGCGCGCGTAGCCATAGCCCGGCAGGTCAACGAAGTCGACGTCATCGAGGGCAAAGAAGTTGATCGTGGTGGTCTTGCCCGGCTTGGACGAGACCTTCACGAGGCCCTTGCGGTTGAAGAGCTTGTTCATGAGCGAGGACTTGCCCACGTTCGAGCGGCCCACGAAGGCGATCTCGGGGCGAGTGCCGTGCGGCAGCTGGGCGGCCGTGCCCGCGCTCATCGTGAACTTGGCGTGGTTGTAATTGACCATGGTGGTGCTCCGTTTCTCGGCGGCGGTGCCGCGGGGTTTCGTGCGTGCCTAGCCCTCGAGGTCCTCGGGGGTTCCGGCCTGGTAGCTCGCGAAGACCACCTCGCCTGCGTCCTGCGTCGCGTCCAGGTCGACCGTGGCGTCGATGCGGAAGTCGTTGTCGCCGTCCGCGTCGTGGAAGATCTGGGTGACGTGCCAGGTGTGGTCCGTGAGCTCGTTCGCCTCGTCAACGATAAAGTATGCGGTCGACCTCGCGTCACCGTCGAGCAGAATCTCCTCGTGTTCCTCGTGGAATCGGTCGAGGACGTCGCGCCAGCGGCGCTCCCCCATGCCAAACGCGCCGTCGAGCTCGCCCAGGATGGGGACCTCCTCGGCGGCAAAGAGGCGCACGCGGCGCCATAGGGCGTTGCGCACGAGCACGGTGAGGCCGTGGCGGTCGCGCACGACGGCCTCGTCGGAGCCTGGAGGCATCTCGTCGGGGACCTCGCCCGCGTTGGCCCACTCGTCGACCAGGCTGGAGTCGGTCGTGCGCACGACGAAGCCCAGCCAGGCCACGATGTCATTGAGGCGCTCGGAGCGCTTGTCGAGTGGCACCGTGCGGTCGAGCACGCGCCAGGCGTCGGAGAGGTAGCGCAGCAGCGTGCCCTCGGACCTCGAGAGCTTGTAGCGCTGGATGTAGCTCTTGAAGTCAGCCATCGACTCGAGCATGTCGCGCAGGACGGACTTGGGGCGCAGGCAGTAGTCGCGCGCCCAGGGGACCTTCTCGCAGTAGGCGGAGAAGGCAGCCTCGAGCTCGTCCGCGAGCGGCTTGGGGTAGGTGATCTCCTCGAGTCGCTCCATGCGCTCGTCGTACTCGATGCCCTGCATCTTCATCTCGGCGATGGCGCGGCCCTTCGCCTCGCGCTCCTGGGCGCGCAGCACCTGCCAGGGGTCCTCGAGCGTGGCCTCGACCATCGAGACGAGGTCCATGTCGTACGTCTCGCTCTCGGGGTCGAGCAACTCGAGGGCGGCGAGCAGGAAGGGTGAGAGCGGCTGATCGAGGGCAAAGTCCTCCGGCAGGTCGACCGTCAGCGAGTAGCTGGCGGGCGAGGCAAGCGGGCTCGCGGCAGCGGCGGGCAACAGCTTGGCGAGCTCCTCCGCGGCGGCGCGCGCCTCGTCGGTCTCGGGGGCGTCTTCGCGCGTGATGACACCGGCATCGATGAGGGTGGCAAAGATCTCGTCGGCGCGGCCCACGAGCTGAGCCTTCTCGAGCGGGGTCTGCAGCGAGTCAGCGATGAGGCGCATGATGCGCGCGTGGGAGTCGCCGCCCTGCTCGGTCTCGGAGAGCACCATAGAGTGGGTCACGCGCAGGCGTGCCACGAGGGTCTCGGGCTCGGCCGCGCAGAGATGCTCGAAGGTGTCCTGGTTCCAGTTGACGAAGCCCTCGGGTGCGCGCTTCTTCTTGATCTTGCGCTGCTTCTTGGGGTCGCCGCCGGCCTTGAGCATGAGCTTCGCGTTCTCGATCTCGTGCTCGGGCGCTTCGGCGATGACGCGCCCCTCGGTGTCAAAGCCGGCGCGGCCGGCGCGCCCCGCAATCTGGTGGAACTCGCGGGCGCGCAGGCGGCGCATGCGGTGGCCGTCGAACTTGGTGAGGGCCGTGAGCAGCACGGTGTGGATGGGCACGTTGATGCCCACGCCCAGCGTGTCGGTGCCGCAGATGACGGGCAGCAGGCCCTGCTGGGCGAGCTTCTCCACGAGCAGGCGGTAGCGCGGCAGCATGCCGGCGTGGTGCACACCCACGCCGCACCCCAGCAGGCGTTGGAGCGTCTTGCCAAACGCCGTGGTGAAGCGCGTGCCCTTGCAGGCCTGCTTGATGGCCTCGCGTTGCTCCTTGGTGGCAACGCCAAAGCTCGCGAGCGACTGGGCGGTGTTGAGGGCGGCGTCCTGGGCAAAGTGGACGATGTAGATGGGTGCGTCGCCGTTGCGCAGCGCCAGCTCGACGGTGGCCTCGAGCGGCGTGTCGACGTACTCGTACGTGAGGGGCACGGGGCGCTCGGCGTCCGTCACGAGGTCGACGGTGCGACCAGTCTGGCGCTCGAGCGTGCCCGCGATGGCCGTGACGTCTCCCAGCGTGGCGCTCATGAGCAGGAACTGCGCGTTGGGGAGCGTCAGCAGCGGCACCTGCCAGGCCCAGCCGCGGTCCGCCTCGCCAAAGAAGTGGAACTCGTCCATGGCGACGGCGGCTACGTCGCTGCCGGCACCCTCGCGCAGGGCCTGGTTGGCGAGAATCTCCTCGGTGCAGCAGATGACCGGCGCGTCGGTGTTGATCTGGGTGTCGCCCGTGATCATACCCACGTTGTCCTTGCCAAAAGCATCGACCAGGTCAAAGAACTTCTCCGAGACGAGCGCCTTGATGGGTGCCGTGTAGCAGGCCCGCTTGTGCTGGCAAATGGCGAGGTAGCACAGGCCAAGCGCAACCATCGACTTGCCCGAGCCCGTGGGGGTGCCCAGCACCACGTGGTCGCCGGCGGCAAGGTCGAGCAGGGCCTCCTGCTGGTGGTCCCACAGCTCGAGCCCGCGGCCCTCGCACCATTCGAGGTAGCGCTCGAGGGCCTCGTCGGCGTCGAGCGGGGCCTCTGGCTCGTAGTCCGGCCACTGCTCGGGGTCAAACCATAGGTCGGGGACGAGCTCGCCCAAGGACCCGGGCGCAAACGGGTCGTGCTCGGGGGCGTCCTGCGTGTTGTTTTCTGGCGTGTCTGTTGCCACGGGCGTGCTCCTTGGCTGCGGTGTTTTTCTCGCACTCCATCTTAGCCGAGGAAGCAGACACCAATTGAGCCATAAGAAAACTCGTCGGGGCATGCGTCCCGGCGAGCTGGCGTTGCCGATGTTGCGCGGCGGCCTCGGCCGCACCCCCTAACGCCTCCTGGGGCCCTGGGGCTCGCGCAGGTGCCGCTCGAGCTGGTTGGCGACGAGCGTGAGCAGCATCACGATGACGTAGTAGACGATGGCCACGACGACGAACGGCTCGAACGCGCGGTAGGTGAGGGCCTGCACGCTCTGGGCGGCGCGCATCATGTCCATGAGGCCAATCGTGGCAACGAGCGACGAGCTCTTGAGCACCGTGATGACCTCGTTGACGAGCGCGGGCGCCACCGAGCGCAGTGCCTGGGGAATGATGACGTCGGCCATCATCGTGACGTAGGGCAGGCCCAGCGCGTGGCTCGCGTCGTACTGGCCCCGGTCGACCCCCTCGATGCCGCCGCGCAGGGTCTCTGACACCGTGGCCGAGCCGTTGAGTCCCAGCGTGAGCACGCTTGCGGCGAACATCGTGATCTTGTAGCCCGTGAGCTGGGGCGTCGCGAAGTAGACGATGAACAGCAAGACGATGAGCGGGATGCCGCGGAACAGCGACGTGTAGAAGTCGAGCAGCAGGCGCAGCGGCCGGCAGGGGAGCACCTTGAGCACCGCGATGACGGCGCCCAGGGCAAACGCGAGCACGAGGGCGGCCCCCGTCACCTCGAGGGTGACGGCCAGGCCGCCCCAGAACATGGGCGCATAGGGCTCAATGACCGAGAAGTTCATCCGTGCCGCTCTCAGGCGAATCGGTGCGGGGCGCTACTTTGCGCTGGTCACGACGCCGGTGGTGGGCTGGCCCGAGGCGCTCGTGTCGCCGTTCCAGGCAAAGTCCTCGCCCACGTATTGGCTGATGTAGCCGTCGATGGTGCCGTCCTCGAGCATCTCGGCGATGCAGGCGTCGAAGGCACCCACGAACGAGGCGCCCTTGGTGGCCATCACGCGGTAGACGCCCACGTAGTCCTTGGTCTCGGAGCGGTCGAGCAGGCCCAGGACGAGGCCCTCGTTGGCGTCGCGCATCGACTGTCCCTCGGCGCCATCGCACAGGTAGGCGTCGACGCGGCCGGCGAGGACCTCCTGCAGGCACTGGTCGCCGCCGTCGTAGGTGTGGATGTCGGCGTCGGGCATGACCGCGGCGATGAACTTGTTCTGGACGGTGCCCGTGGTGCAGGCGATGGACTTGCCCTTGAGGTCCTCGACCTTCTTGACCTCGTCGCTCATCGTGAGGACGCCCACGAGCGGCTGGTAGTAGCCACGCGTGAAGTCATAGGTCTGCTCGCGCTCCTCGTTGGCCGACATGGCCATCGTGAAGGAGGTGCCGGAGCTCTGGACCGAGGCGAGGGTCGCGGCGAACTCCTGCGGCTCGAAGTCGTAGGTAAAGCCCAGGCGGCTTGCCATCTCGTCGGCGATGGCGATGTCGAGGCCCACGACCTTCTGGCTGCCGTCGTCCTGAACCTCAAGGTAGCGGTATGGGGCAAAGGCGTCGTCGCCCACAAAGGTGAGCTTGGCGCCCGCGACGTCGGTGGCGGCCTCGGTGGTCGCGGGGGCGTCCGCCGCCTGCTGGGAGGAGCCGCAGCCGGCAAGCGCCAGCGGCGTCGCGGCGGCTCCTGCGGCCATGAGCTTGAGGAACCCGCGGCGGTCGATGCTTGCGGGGCGGTTCTGGTTGGACATGCGTATCTCTCCCTTGTGTCACGGCGCCGCTGGGACGCCGATGCAACTCGTGTCGTTACAGTGTAAACCACTATTCACCTAGGCGTTTAGTAGGCTTATCCCCTTGGCGTAGAAGGTCTCGCATCGTGGCCGCCACCCATCGTCAACCCTGACGAGAAAGGTTTCTCGCTGCCATTCGCTGCATGCATGGCAACGCCGAGACATTGGGCATTGGTATGGGGATGCCAATGATGCTTGAATATAAGCGACGCAACGTCATCAACTGAAAGGAACGACCATGCCCAAGACCCTCGTTGCCTACTTCAGCGCCGCCGGAACCACCAGGCGCGTCGCCCGGGCTGTTGCCGATGCCGCCGGTGCGGACCTCGTCGAGATCGCCCCCGCCACTCCCTACACCGTGGCCGACCTCAACTGGCGCGACGGCTCGAGCCGCTCCACGCTCGAGGGAAAGGACCCCGCGGCGCGTCCCGAGCTCGCGAGCGCCCCCGGCGACCTCTCTGGCTATGACACGATCCTCCTTGGCTTCCCCATCTGGTGGTATGTGGCCCCGCGCATCGTCGACACCTGGGTCGAGGCGGCGAACCTTGCGGGCAAGAGAGTCGTGACCTGGGCCACCTCGGGCGGCAGTGCCATGGGCGGCACCACCGCCGAGCTTAAGAAGCTCGCGCCCGAGGCCACCTGGGTTGATGGCAGGGTGCTCCGCGGCACCGCCGACGCCGCCTCGTGGGTCTCGAGCCTCTAGCCTCTGCCCTCTAGCCTCTACCCTCTAGCCCCTATCCCCATCGGCTCGCCTGTGCTCCGCCCGTCGAGCGGGCGTGAGGCATCGCCCCATCCCTGCGACCCCTCGCCTCTGGCGCGGGCCGCAGTTTGTATAAACGCTTCTTAAAACGTATCGCCCCAGGCGCCTCGGCACCGTAAGCTAGGGGCATACGTTTGATGCAAGAAGGAGCAAGAACAATGGACGAAAAGAACCGGGGAGCGAGGGGCGTCGCGAGCAGCCTCGCGGGGCTTGCGAGAAAGAACCTGCGCGTCATCGTGGTGTGCGCCTGCGTGCTGGTCTTCCTCATGATCCTCGAGGACGTGTACGATGTCGAGTCGATGCGGCTTGACCGCGCGGCCTACTGGCTCATCGTCGAGCACCTGCGCACCCCCTGGCTCACGCCCGTCATGGAGAGCTTCTCGGCGCTTGCCACGCCCGTCTCGCTCGTGGTGCTGCTGCTTGCGGTGGCGGCGTTTGCCCCGGGCAAGCGCCCGGGCATGTGCTGCGCGGTGAACCTCGTGCTGGTCGTCGTCATCAATCAGGTGCTCAAGTTCATCATCCAGCGCCCGCGCCCTGATGGCTTCAGGCTGGCGACGGCAAGCGGGTTCAGCTTCCCCTCGGGCCACTCGATGGTGGCCATGGCCTTCTTTGGCCTGCTCGCCTGGCTCGTGTGGAAGTACGAGGCCGACCGCCGCCTGCGCCGCCTCTATGCCACGGGTTTTGCCCTCGTCATCGTGATGATTGGCGTGAGCCGCATCTACCTGGGTGTTCACTATGCGAGCGACGTGCTGGGAGGCTTCTGTCTGTCGATGGCGTGGCTGGCGGTCTACACGCGCGTGGCCGTGCCGCTGTTCATTGGCGAGGACGACCTTGGGAGTTCTGGCGAGGAGGCCCTGCGCCGCTAGCGTCCGTGCGCGTGGCCCATGCCGCCTCATGTTTACGAGAGAGGGGCGCGGCGACCGTCTGGCTGTCGCGCCCCTCGTCTGTGGCTGGGTGCCCCTGCGCGGGTGCTAGTTGGCCGCGCGCTTGGAGACGGCCTCGGCGGAGATGTGCCAGGAACGGCCCTTCTTGTAGGCTGGCAGCTCGCCCGACTCGATGAGCTTGTAGATGGTGGGGCGGCTCACGCCCAGGATGGCGACCGCCTGGTCAACGGAGAGCGACTCGGCCTTGGCGGCTGCGGGCGTCTCGGTCTTTGCGCTCGTCTCGGGGGCGACTGCCTCCGCGGGCTTGTCGGCAACGACGGGGGCGTCGGCGGACTGCTCGTCTGCGGGGGCTGCCTCATCCTTCTTCGCGCGCCTCTTCTTGCCGGGGGCGTCCTTCTCGGTCTGGGCGTCCATGTCCTTGCGCTCGGCCTTGGCCTTGGCGCGCGAGCGGCGGCCCGGCTTGGTGTCGACGGGGGCCTCCTGCGGGGTACCCTGCTCCTGTTCCCTAGCGCCCTGGCCGTCGGCGGCTTCGGCGGCATCCTCGCCCTCGGCCTTCTTGGCCTTGGAGCGGCGACGGCGCTTGGGCTTGTCCTCGGCCTCATCGGGGACCTCGGCATCCTTGGGCTCGTCGGCCGCCTGGGGCTCGGGCTCCGGCTCGGGTTCGGGAACGGGGCGCTCGACGTGGGTGGTCTCCCAGGCCGACGCAGCCATGGTAAGGCAGGCCTCGTCAGCGGCCGAGCGGGCGTCGGCGGCGTCCATCGACTCGTAGATGGCGGTGATCACGGCGTCGGCCTTGGCGTCGAGGGCGCCCACCTTCACGGCGAGCTCGTTGAGCGACTCGCACGCGGCAAACGGGTCGGTCATGATCCTGTTGATGTTGGCGTCGTTGATGTCGATGCCGGTGCGCTCGATCAGGGCAACGTAGATGGAGACGAGGCGAGCGAGCGCCTCGGAAGTCTCGGGTCTCATGGAGATGAGCCCTCCTGTTCTCTTAAGGGGACGACGGGCACGCGCGGGCGCCTCGCCAAAAAGCACAGGTAGAGAATAGCATGCAAAAGGGGCCCCGCACCAAGTACGAGGCCCCTCGAGCGGGTGGCTATGCCAGGTGAGGCTAGCTCAGCAGCATGCGGTCGTTGGCGAGCTCGCCACCCGAGACCTCCTCGAACTTCTGGAGCAGGCCGGATACGGTGAGGCGCTTCTTCTCCTCGCTGCGCACGTCATAGATGACGTTGCCGTTGTGCATCATGATGAGGCGGTTGCCCAGGCGGATGGCGTCGTTCATGTTATGCGTCACCATGAGGGTGGTGAGGCCGCGCTCGGAGACGATCTTGTCGGTGAGCTCGAGGACCTTGGCGGCCGTCTTGGGGTCGAGGGCCGCGGTGTGCTCGTCGAGCAGCAGCAGCTTGGGGTTCGTGAGCGTGGCCATGAGCAGGGTGAGTGCCTGGCGCTGGCCGCCGGAGAGCAGGCCTACCTTGGCAGTCATGCGCGTCTCGAGGCCAAGGCCAAGCGTGGCGAGCAGCTCGGGATACTCCTTCTTCTCGGCCGCGGAGATGCCCCAGGCGAGGCCGCGGTGCTTGCCGCGACGCCTGGCGAGGGCCAGGTTCTCGTCGATTTGCATGTCGGCAGCGGTGCCCATCATCGGGTCCTGGAACACGCGGCCCAGGTACTTGGCGCGTGCGGGCTCGGAGAGGCGCGAGACGTCGACGCCGCCGAGCTCGATGACGCCGGAGTCGAGCGGGTAGACGCCCGAGACCATGTTGAGCAGCGTCGACTTGCCGGCGCCGTTTCCGCCGATGACGGTGACGAAGTCGCCCTCCTCGAGCTCGAGGTTGACGCCGGTCAGGGCGCGCTTCTCGTTCACGCTTCCCGGATTGAAGGTCTTCTTGACGTTGGTGAGCTTGAGCATCGTCGTCATTACTGCTCGCCTCCCTTCGAGTAGGAGCGGCGCCTCTGGATGCGTTCCCACACCACGGGCACGCACAGGGCCAGGGCAACGATGATGGCCGAGAGGAGCTTCATGTCGTTGGCGTCCATGCCCATCTGCAGAACGATGGCGCGGATGAGGAAGTAGACTACGGAGCCGGCGACGGCCGAGACGAGCCTGGCGCCAAACTTGGAGAGGCCGCCAGGCAGCAGACGGCCGAGCACCTCGCCGATGACGATGGCGGCAAGGCCGATGACGATGGCGCCGGTGCCCATGCCGATGTCGGCGTACTTCTGCTGCTCGCAGATGAGGCCACCCGATAGGCCAACGAGGGCGTTGGACAGGATGAGCGCGAGCATCTTGGTGCGGTTGGTGTTGACGCCCAGGGCACGGATCATGGCCTCGTTGTTGCCGGTGGCGCGCAGGGCGCTGCCAATTTCGGTGCCAAAGAACCAGTACAGGCCGGCAACGATCACCACGGCCACGATGAGGCCCACGATGATGGCGCAGACGTTGGAGGTGAGGCCGGTGGCGTTGCCCAGCTGGCTGAACACGGTGTCGCTTGTGAGCAGCGGCGTGTTCGACTTGCCCATGATGCGCAGGTTGATTGACCACAGGCTGATCTGGGTGAGGATGCCCGAGAGGATCGCGGGAATCTCGAACACCGTGGTGAGGAAGCCCGTGACCGCGCCGGCGACGGCGCCCGCGGCCATGGCGGCGACGATGGCCAGCGCGGGGTTCACGCCAGCGACCACGAGCACCGCGCAGACCGCGCCGCCCGTGGCGAAGCTGCCATCGACCGTCAGGTCGGGGATGTCGAGCAGCTTGTAGGTGATGAAGACGCCGAGCACCATGATGCCCCACAGGATTCCCTGGGACACGGCGCCGAGCATTGCTGTCAGCATGTGGTTCCTTCCATTCAAATGCGCCCCGACGGATTTCCCACCGGGGCGCGAAAGCGTGCAACGCGCACTAGTTTAGCGTGGGCGAGGCGAGGCGCCCCGCGTCATCGGCGCTCGACCCCTAGGCGTCGAGCGCGGACAGGTCGATGCCGAGGGCCTCGGCCATCTCCTCGTTCTTGACGACCTTGAGCTGGTCGCCCGTCTCGGTCTCGATGGCCATGTTGGCGGGGGTGTCCTCGCCCTTCAGGATCTTGACGGCCATCTGGCCGGCCATCTTGCCCAGCTCCTTGTAGTCGATGGAGAGGGTGCAGATGCCCATGCCCATGCACATGTTCTCCTCGCCGGTGATGAAGGGCAGCTTGCCCTCCTTGGCAATCTGGCCCACCTGGGCGGCAGCGGCGGCGATGGTGTTGTCGGTGGGGGTGTAGCCGGCGTCGACCTTGCCTACCATCGACTCGACGACGCTCTGGACCTCGTTGGAGCTCGAGACGGTGTAACGGTCGTGCGTGAGGCCGGCCTTGTCGCAGGCAGCCTCGGCCATCTCGACCTGCAGCTGCGAGTTCGACTCGGCGGTGCAGTAGAGCATGCCCACGTGCTTGGCGTTGGGCAGGACCTTCTGGAGCATGGCAATCTGGTCGTCAACCGGGTTCATGTCGGAGGTGCCGGTGAGGTTTCCGCCAGGCTTGTCGTTGTCGGCGACGAGGCCGGAGGCGGCGTAATCGGTGATGGCGGAGCCCACGATGGGGATGTCGCTCGTCGCGGCGGCTACGGCCTGGGCGGCCGGCGTGGCGATGACGTAGATCAGGTCGTCGCCGTCGCCCACGAGCTTGGAGGCGATGGTGGCACAGGCGCTCTGGTCGTTGTTGGCGTTCTGTTGGTCGATCGTGTACTTGATGCCAGACTCGTCGAGGGCCTCGACGAAGCCCTCGTTGGCGGCATCGAGGGCGGCGTGCTGCGTGAGCTGCAGGACGCCGACCTTGTAGGTCTTCTCGCCGGAGTCGTCGGACGAGCCGGAGTTGGAAGCGCCGCACGCGGAGAGCGCGAGCAGGGCCGAGCCGGCGGCGCCGGCGAAGAACGAGCGCCTAGAGATGGAGTTCATGGGTCCCCTTCCTTTCTGCGCGCCCTTCCGCGGGCGGGCTTGCGCCGCGCGGCCCCTGGGTGCGCATCCCTAGTGGTAGCAGCCATTCTATCTGTGGAATTTGCCTGCTAAGCTCGGTTTGAGCCCCCGCGTGCGCGGCGGATACCAACTTGTAACCTTTGATGCTCCCGTCCTGTGCCGCCCGCGCTAGGCCTCCGCCAGACGGTCGTGGTTCACGGGGGCGTAGAAGAGCTCCTGCAGGCGGGTTGCGTCGCGCGTCTGTCCCAGCGCCCACATGGTCTTGGCCACGAGCGCCTCGCAGGTCATGTCGGCGCCGCGCAGGATGCCGGGGTGCTCGGCATAGGCGCGCCCCACCTCGTAGACGCCCAGGTCAAGGCCTTCCTCGGGCACCTGGGTCGTTACGACGAGCGTACGGCCCGAGTCGACCCACCCAAAGATGGCATCGTGCAGAGCGTCGGGGATGCCGCCAATGCCAAACGTCTCGAGGATGATGGCGTCGTAGTCCTCGCGCAGCAGCGTGAACACGGAGGGGTTCACCTCGGGCGTGAGCTTGAGCACAAAGACGCGCTCGTCGAGGTCGTGGTAGATGCGCGGCTCGTGGGCGCGCCGGCGCGCGTCGGCGGGGGCCGTGCGGATGATGCGCTCGTTGCGGATGAGCGCGAGCTCGGGGTAGTTCACGCTGGTAAAGGCGTTGAAGCTCATCGTGCGCTGCTTGCGCGCGCGGGTGCCCGCGACCACCTTGCCGCCAAAGACGACCGACACGTCGCGCGACTCCTCGTCGCAGGCGTACAGCACGCTCTGGTAGAGATTGATGCGCGCGTCGGTGAAGGGGCTGCTCATGGGCTGCTGTGAGCCGGTGAGCACGATGGGGCGCGGGCTGTCCTGGATGAGGTAGGAGAGTGCGGCGGCGGTGTAGGCCATCGTGTCGGTGCCGTGCAGCACCACGAAGCCGTCGTAGTCCTCGTAGCGGGCAAGGATCGCGTCGCCAATCGCCTGCCAGTCGCCGGGGCGCATGTTGGTGCTGTCGATGTTCATGGGCTGCACGATGTCGATGTCAGCGAGCTCGGAGGCCTGCGGCACGTAGCTGGCAAGCTGCTCGCCGGTGAGCTGCGGCGTCAGGCCGTTGCCCTCCTCGGCAGAAGCGATGGTGCCGCCGGTGGCGACCATGAGGATGCGCGGCTTGGTCACGAGGCATCTTCCTCCAGGTAGGCGCCCATCTCGCGTGCCATGCGGGCGAGCTCGGCGCGGGTGTGGTCGTTGTGGAAGGGGCCGCTGGCCCCAAACGGGTGCTCGAGCAGCCCGATGGCGCAGCCCTGCTCGCGCATGATCTTCTTGCTGGGCGAAAACGCCAGCTCAAAGGCAAAGCAGGCAAAGCTCACGAGAAAGTCGGCCGGCTGTGAGCGCTCATCCCTCAGCATGCAGCGGCGCTCGTCAAACGCCCGGGTCGCCTCGGGCGAGAGGGTGCTGCCCAGCAGCTCGTCCATGGAGCAGCCCAGCATCGCCTCGGGCGTGTCGAGGCTCGCGACGCGCAGGATGTCGATCTTGTCGGCATCGCGGGTGATGTCGCAGAACATGCGCGTGCGCTCGTCGAGGCCGGCGGGCAGGCGGTAGTCGCTGTGGAGGCAAACCGCTATCCGTATGACCTCGTCCTCGCTGGCATCGGCAACAAAGTCGCGGATGCGTGGCTCGCCGCTACCTGCAATGGGCTTGCCCAGGTGCTCGCGGGAGCCAAACAGGACCTTCTCGCCCAAGCGCGCGTGGCTCGTGGAGTCCGCATCCCTAAACGTGTCCCAGCGGCGAACCTGCTCAAAGCGCCCCATGTCGTGGAGCAGGCCGCACAGCCAGGCGAGGTCAACGTCCCGCTCGTCCAGGCCAAGGCCCATGGCGATACGATGCGCGACTTCGGCCACGCGATAGGTGTGCTCCACCTTGAGCGCGATACGCGGGTTGGATGGGTCATAGGCGGCCACGTAGGCGTCAAACGCCGTGCGGGCCCTGTCTCGGTCAATGATCATACGTCCTCCTCGCATCCATCCTAGCGCCGGTGGGCATGCGTCCCCGCGAGGCCCTCGCGAGTGCTTAGCCGCACGCCCTGATATGGCTCGCGGAAGGACGCCATGATGGTGGTGAGCTGCAGGCACCCACCTCGCGCTCGTCGGCCTTGCCAAGATCCCGAACGGCCGCAAGGCCTGCTCCGAGGATAAGTAGCGCCTAAGCATATATATGATGTGCGCGAGCAGTGAACCTATATGGTGGGCAGATGCTGGCCGTAGCTAGATTGGTGCTCGCAACATATAGGTAAGTAGAAGGGGTGACCATGATGCGAAGCCTTGGCCTCCCCTCGTATCTCGTGGGTGCGCCCCCTCCCGCCCAATTGTGTAGGAACCGTGGACGCCTTGCCACGCCCCCGCATGCGG
>OKRW01001245.1_pt1 | contig 22518 bp, 6 predicted proteins | sample 1601151 | NCBI WGS metagenome assembly OKRW01 (sample SAMEA3541471, study PRJEB24748) | human gut metagenome | biome: human gut; feature: human-associated habitat; material: faeces | place: China | collected 2012 | reverse complement strand
GTGGGCCTTGGCGCGGCGCTGGCTGTGCCGGGGGCGTGGCTGCGGGTGGTGTTTCCGCCGCCCGCCCCGCCGGTGCAGACCAGGCGGTTCTGCCGTTTGTCCAGCAGGGGCTGACAGACCTTCGCCGCCGCCTCGAAGAGGGACGGCAGCTCGATCAGCTCCGTCTGCGTCTCCCGCCCGCCGCCCTGCGACATCTCGATCAGCTCCGAGACCAGGGCCGACAGGCGCTGGGCCTCGGACGAGACCACCGTCATGTGGTCCTGCATCCCCTGGTCTGCCTGACCCTGGGCCAGCTGCCAGTTGGTCAGCTGGGCGTAGCCGCTGATGACGGTCAGGGGCGTTTTCAGCTCGTGGGCGATCTGGTGCAGGAAATCTGTTTTCAGCCGGTTGAGCTGGGTCAGGACCTGCTGCTGCCGTCGGCTTTCGGCCAAATCCTCCCGCTGGCGGTTGCTCTGGATGCCAATGGCCACCGCCATCAGAAACACGAACAACAGCATATAGGGCGGCGCCGTCCCCCGCCGGGTCACGGCCAGCACGATGCGCCCGAACCAGGCCTCATACACGTCCGCCCCCAGCAGCAGGGCGTAGCCCAACAAGACCAGCCCGTCCTCCCAATGCACCGTCCTGGTCCGGATCAGACGCCGGATCAGGCAGAAGATGAGATAGACGAAAAACGGCACGGAGACATCGTAGCAAAGCCGGGTCAGCTCCTTGACCTGCTGGGTGGGCAGGATAAAATGCAGCGCCGACAGCACACCATAGGCCCCCACATAGCACCAGACCACCCACCGCTTCGCCGCCCCTCGGTAGAGGTTGGCCAGCAGGAGCAGCAGGGCAAAGGTCTGCAAGGCGATCATCCACACCAAAAAACGATAGGCAAGCGCCCAGTTATACTCCGGATCCAAGAGATGCACCACATAAAAATTCTGGTTTCGCATCCCCATGAGCCAACAGGTCAGGGCCAGAAAGCCATACTTTGGCCCCCGCTGGATGGCCGCCAGCAGCAGGAAGTAACAGCCAAACAGACACAGCCCGCCGCTGAGGGCCAGGGAATACAGGTCGTTCCCCCGCTGCATCTCCTGGGTCTTTTCCGGGGAGGAGAGATACAGCCGGGGCAGACTGCCGCCCTCCTTGTGGACGAAGTTGGCGTATTGGCAGACGATCTCCACCCGCCCGTCTTCGCCGGTGTAGATGGGGATGTCCATGTAATTGATCCGCGCCTCAGACGCTGCCGCCGTGTCCGCCACCTTGCCGATCTCCAGGACCTGCTTGCCGTTGAGATAGACGCGGGTGCTGTAATCAAAGGAATACCCGCTGAGCACCAGATACTGCCCCGGCTGGGCCAGCAGCTCCAGGCGATAGGTCCCATAGGGGACGCTCTCGTCATGCGCCCCGGTCTCCCGGCCGCGCAGGTCTGCTTGGGTGCTGGCCAGCGTTTCGGGGTAGAACGTCCAGTCGCTGCCCAGGGTGTAGACGGTGTGGGCAAAGTCCGCCCCGCGGGCGTCCAACACGCCGTCCGCCGGGGTCAGCTCTCCCGTCGCGTCCTCCTGGCTGGAAAACAGCCAGACCATGGCGCACAGCACCACCAGCACCGCCGGGAGCAGCAGCAACCAGGTCTGTTTTTTCGGTTTTGGCATGGGACGCACCCCCTCCGGCGCAGGAAGGCCCCATCCTGTAGGATACTCTCCTACAGGAAAAGGGGGATCCCCCTTTTCGCGCTATTTTTGACGATCCTCGGTTCAAAACCAGGGAAATCAAAATGTATAGGCACAGTATAACGAACCCCATCGAACTTTGCAAGCAGGGCATGTTCCCGATCGTGTTTTCACATACGCGGTGGGACAAGTTTCTCCATAAAAAATAACATCCTCTCTCCGGATAGGGTCTATATCCAGAGAGAGGATGTTGTTTTTCTTTCCCCGTGAGACAAACCCCACCGGACAGAGAGAGTCTCAAGCTCCCCTTCCCGAACTGTCCGGCACCTTCTGCCTCTTAGGTGTGTTTAGTATGCCATAAGAAGCAGGGCTTGTACATCCATCCAAAGTATGAGAACGTGAGGAACCTTAGTCAAAAACACGAATATTTATACACATGGACACTGAGTGACACTCTGTTTTTTATTTGCAAACTTTGTGGTCCCATGCTATACTGAGTCCAAGATAGTAAATTTTATTGGGAAAGGGGGGATCCCCCATGGACGCATTTTCGTTTCTGTCCAGCCTCCGGCGGAGCCAAGCTCTGATGCGCCTGCTGGGACACCGGCAGACGTATCTGTTTGAATACTTTACCGTGCAGGATACCATGGTCATCTACAATAAGGACATGACCGTCTGGCGGAAGATCGAGCATTACCTCGGCGGGGACCAGAGCATCAGGCAGGGCCAGCTCCGCCCCGAAGACAGCTGGCAGATCCGGGAGCTGCTGACGGGCAGTCTCCACGGCCCCATGGAGCTGCGGGGCATCCGAACGCAGGGCGAGGAGACGGTGTACGAGGTGGACGCCGTCCCCTCTGAAGACGAGGCGGCCGGGACGATCTACCTGGGCTACATCCGGGACATCACCCTGGAAAAGGCCAAAGAAAAAAGTCTGCGCCAGCAGGCCCAGCGGGATTCCCTGACCCTGCTGTACAACAACATGACCGGCAAGGCCCTCATCGACCAGTACCTGCGGGAGAAGGACCCCTACGCCTCCTGCGGCCTGCTGGTCATCGACGTGGACTTTTTCAAGAATGTCAATGATCGCTACGGCCATCTCTTCGGGGATAAAGTCTTGCAGGAGCTGGCGCATTTGTTGCAGACGCTGTTCAGCAAGAAAGATATCCTCGTCCGGGCCGGCGGCGATGAGTTTCTGGTCTTTCTGAAAGACGTGGACCACGCCACCCTGCTCAACAAGACCCGGCAGCTCTCCGAGTCCGTCCGCAAGATCCCCTTCTCGGAAAACGACTACTGCCTCACGTGCAGCATCGGGGCCTGCTTTCTGCCGGAAAACGTGTCTGGTTATTTATACAGCCAGCTCTTTGAAAACGCCGACTGGGCCCTTTACCAGGCCAAGGAGAACGGCCGCAATCAATACGTCTTCTGCGACGACCTCCGCCGCTACACCGAGCCTACGCCCCACGTGGCCCATCTGGACGCCGGGCCGGAGCTGGACACCCGCTACCTGCACAATGACCTGATCTCCACCGCCTTCGAGATCTTTGAAAAGACCCGTCGTTTTGAGGACGCCATCGACCTCTTCCTCAAGGTCGTCGGCATCCGCCTGCAGCTGGACCGCATCACCATCCTCTCCACCAACATCAAGGAGCGGCGGCACACCAAGCTCTTCCAGTGGCTGGCCCCCAAGGCTTCCTCTGCGCTGGCAGATACGGTCAGCTTTACCAAAGAGGATTTTCTCACTCTCTTTCAAAGCTATGACGAAAACGGCATCGCCGTATTGCAGCACGACAACCTCAGTATGTACTCCCCCGCCGCCCAGGCCCAGCTCATGCAGGGTGGCGTCAAGACCGCGGTCTACACCGCCATCTACAACGAGGGCGAGTATCAAGGGGCCGTGGCCTACATCGTCTGCGGCAGCAAGCGCTTCTGGACCACCCAGAGCCGCCGGGAGCTGGGGGAGCTGACCAAGATCATCACCGCCTACCTCACCCGCCACCTGGCCGCCAACGCCATCGACGGCGGCCGCATCACCGCGCCGGACTTCGACCGGCTCACGGGCCTGCTCTCCTTCACCCGCTTCCGGGAGGAGGTGGAGCACAAAATCGTGAGCGGCTACGCCGAGGGCTACCAGATCATCTACTGCGACTTTGAAAACTTCAAGTATTTCAACGAGGTCTACGGCTACGCCACCGGCGACAAGGTCCTGAAAGAGTTCAGCGACCTGCTCGTCGAGGCTGTAAAAACCAAGGGCGAGAGCTACCTCTGCCGCATCGTGGGCGACCAGTTCTGCCTCTATCTCCGCCACACCCCCCAGGGGCCGGACGACTCCGTGGCCCGCTTTGCCGCGGCCTTTGGTCAGGCCTTTTCCCAGCGCCAGGCCCTGCTCTACCCGGAGGCCCACCTGCGGGTGCGTTTTGGCATCTACGCCGTGGAGCCCACCTGTCTCAGCGCCTCCTCCGCCATCGACAAGGCCAACTTTGCCCGGAAACAAATTCTATCGGACGCCCGCGAGCTGGTCCGCCTCTACGACAAGGAAACGGCCCAGCGCCAGACCCTGACCAACGAGCTGATGAACGGCCTCATCCGGGCCATGGAGCACCACGAGTTCAAGCTCTACCTCCAGCCCAAGTTCTCTCTGGCCGACCTGACCGTCATCGGCGCCGAGGCCCTGGTCCGCTGGGAGAAGCCCGACGGGACCATCCTCTATCCCGACCAGTTCATCCCCGTCCTGGAAAACAGCGGCCGCATTGTCGAGCTGGACCTCTACATGCTGGAGCAGGTAGCGGCCTTCTTAGAGCGCAACGCCAAGGCCGGGCGCAAGCTCATCCCCATCGCCGTGAACGCCTCCGTCCTCCTGGCAAAAGACCTGCGCAACGCCGAGACCTACAGCAAGATCCTCGCCGACCACCACATCAACGCCGCCCTCTTAGAGATCGAGCTGACCGAGACCGCCGCCGTCTCCGAGTTTGACTGTGTGAAGCGTCTGTTCGCCTGTTTCCAGGAGAAGAACATGCAGACCTCCCTGGACGATTTCGGCGCGGGCTACTCCCTCCTGAACTCTGTCGTGGATATCCCCATCAACACCGTAAAGCTCGACCGCAGCTTCCTCACCCGCTGCACCACGAACCAGCGGGGGCTTTACTTCCTCCAGGAGATCGTGAACATGGTCAAGGGCCTGGGCTATCAAGTCATCTGCGAGGGCATCGAGACCAAAGACCAAGTGGACCTCATGCGCTCCCTGGGCTGCGACGCCGCCCAAGGCTTCTGGTTCTCCAAGGCCATTTCGACCGAGGCGTTCGAGCAAAAATATATGACCGACTGACCAAACAACAGAGAACCCACCCCGGCGCTCCCCCTCCAACCAGGATACAGGGAGCGCCGGTTTTTGTACTACTTTTTCTCTCTCATACTTTGGTCGGATTGACAGGTCATGTCGAATCCGCTAAGATATTCTCGAACGATTTCAACCACATTCAGAAGGATCATTAGGACAAGGGGCGTGCCCCTTGTCCCGTAGTGCGCACTACGGGGCGGGCGCTTTCCTTGGCCTTGTGCAAATTCAACCGAGAGAACAGGAGGTTTCCTATGAAAAAACGACTACTCAGCTTGGCCCTGTGCCTAGCGCTTTGTTTGGGGCTGTTGCCCGTGGGCGTGCTGGCAGCGGACGGCAGCGGAGTCTATGAAGGTACAGGCGATCCAGAGGCTGCTTCAGTAATAAGCGTGAACGGCACGACCACCAATTATGCGACGCTCCCGGAGGCACTGAATGCGGCACGGGACGGCGACACCGTGAAGCTGCTGGCGAACCATACGACAGACTGGGATGCTGTCTATGCGAGTGAAGAGCAGATGGCTGTCGTTAAAACAAGGATTACGCTGGACTTGAACGGTAATACAGTGGATTATCTTGTTGTGGGCGAGGTGGTTCCTGACGAGGCGGGCGGAATCCTTGAATCCTTCAACGGCAATCTGACCGTTCAGAGCAGCCAAAGTGGGGGAACAGCGATGGAAGGCCAAATCACCACGCTCAAGTTCGTCAAAGGAACGCTGGCTGTTCAGGACGGAGTAATAATTGGATCATCATCTTCTTCCACGGGACTTATCTGCGAAGCGGACAGCGGCACTGTGACCATCAGCGGCGGCATAGTGTATAACGCCAAAGTAGGCAAGGGCGCAGCCGTTACCGTTTCCGGCGGCTCAATGCACCAGGGTCAGTGGATTAACAACGGCACACTGAACATTACGGGTGGTACGTTCGGCTGGGTAAAGTTCTATAACAACAGCGGGACCATCGCCATCAGCGGCGGCACGTTTGGTTCGCTTCAGAACCTCGACAACGACTCCTCCCAGATTGCGCCTATGTCCCTGCTGGCGCCGGGCCATGCCTTCTATGAGAGATATAATGAGAACACCGTAAAGGACGGCAGCAGCAGAGATTTTCTGCAAGATGTAACGGTCAAGGAACACACCCACACCATGGTGATCAACAAGTGTGCCTGCGGCTACACCTGCCCGCACACCTCGGTAGACGCGAACGGCGCTTGCACGGTCTGCCACAAGCAGATAGCTGCCAGCGTGACGGCAGGCGAGGATGTCACCTATTATGATGGGCTCGGTAAAGCGCTCAATTACGCGAACCAAAACAAGGGCTGCACGCTCAAGCTGCTGGCGAACGTGGAAAGCGCTGTGAGCGTCGAGGCACCGCTCATCTTTGATCTGAATGGTCACAACGTTCAAAGACTGTCTGTGTGCGCCAAGGCGACGATTCGGGACTCCGGCACGGAAAAGGGCAAGATTGGAAAAGTATTGATTTTTGATAAAGAGGGGGAAAAACCCAGTCTGACTCTCGGCGACCTGCTGGAGGAGGGCTATGCCTTCAAGTACGAAAACGACACTTGGGTGAATGACAGTCACGTCCAAACATCAGATGGGCCGTCGGTCACCGTGGAGAAAGCTCCTATCCAGAGCGTCGCTGTATTCGCGAAGGACAAGAACAACAATGAAGTCTCGACGAACATGGCATATGGTACGACGGGAGAGGTAACGCTGGTCTCAAGCTGCCGAATGGGCGAAACGAGCGGAGTGGACCTTACTTATTTGTGGTATAAGCTCGAGGGGGCTGCGGCGACAGCACCGCTGGAAGGGGCAACTGGCGCGAATTACACACTGCCCGACAATCTCGCCGCGGGAACGCACACCTATCTCCTCATCTGCACCAGCGACGGCTATTCCAAGAGCAAGGAGATCACCATTACCGTCACGCCGATCAGCCTTGAGGGCGCGGAGGTAACGGTTCAGAACCCGACCTACAATGGGGATAAACAGTCCCCAACATTAAAAGTAAGTTTAGGTGGTAAAACACTAAGAGAAAATACAGACTACACTGTGGTTATCACACCGCATACCGACGCAGGCAGCTATACGCTGACTATTAACGGCATGGGCAACTACACCGGCACAGCCACAAGTAATTGGAAAATCACACCCAAGACGGTGACGAATCCGACAATCAAACTGAGCTCTGGTCCATTTACTTACACCGGCCAAAAAATCGAGCCAACAGTTACTGTCATGGACGAAGGTAAAACCATCCCTGACAGCGAATACACCGTTTCCTACGAAAGCAATATCAATGCTGGTACTGCCAAGATCATCATCACAGACAAAGAAAACGGCAACTATACCGTCAGCGGCAACACAACCTTCACCATCGACAAAGCCGCACCAACATACACGCCCCCCACGGCAAATGACTTGACCTACAACGGCACTGCACAGCAGCTCTTCGGCCCTGGTTCCACGCAGGACGGAACACTAGTCTATAGTATGCATCACTATGGAGGCTACGTCAAGTACGGCGATTTTTGTGCCACCAGCGCAAAAAATTACACCATCTGGTATAAAGTGATGGGTGACAGCAACCATACAATGTCTGAAGTAAACAGCATCACAGTGACGATCAAACCAGCTCCCCTGACCGTTACAGCAAAGGACCGGAGCGCCTACGTCGGCAGCGCCGTTCCCACCCTGCCTACGGAGCTGGTGGAAAACACCGACTATACTGTGACTGGTCTGTTCAAAGAAGATAAGTTGACGAAGACCCCCAAGCTGTCCTATGTGGCCACACCTGACATGAGCAAGGTCGGCGAGTTTGTCGTCAATATCAGCGAGGCAGACGCAGGGAGCAACTACACAATCACCTACGTCCCCGGCAAGTTGACCATCACCACCCGCCCCTCTTCCGGCGGCTCCGGTAATACCGGTACCAAGACGGACACCGTCAAGAACCCTGACGGTTCCACCACCAAAACGGAAACCAAAGCCGACGGCTCCAAAACCGAGACGACCACCGCCACCACCCCCGGCGGCTCCACCGGCAGCACCGTCACGAAGACCGATACCAAGGGCAACAGCCAGACCGAAGCCAACGCCAAGCTCAGCGACAAGGACGTGAAGGACGCCCAGGAAACGGGCGAGGCTGTGACCGTCCCGGTGAAGGACATCGAAGCCGGAAAGGACTCAAACTCCGCCACGGAGATCAAAATCGACGTACCCAAGAATTCCGGCAAGACCACGGTCGAAATTCCCGTGGACAATGTGACTTCCGGCACTGTCGCCGTCATCGTTCACCCCGACGGCACGGAAGAGATCGCCAAGAGCAGCAAACCCACCGAGGACGGCGTGCAGCTTGAGATCGACGGCAGCGCAACGGTGAAGATCATCGACAACTCGAAAGATTTCATCGACACCCGGGACCATTGGAGCCAGGACGACGTGAACTTCGTGGCCGCCCGTGAGCTGTTCAACGGTGTGGGCGGCAACCAGTTCGGCGTGTCCCAGCCCATGACCCGCGGCATGGTCAATACGGTCCTGGCCCGCCTGGCCGGCGTGGACACCACCCCCAGCCAAGGGCAAGCCTGGTACGAGGTCGGCACCGACTGGGCCAAGAAAAACGGCATCTCCGATGGGACGAACCCCACCGCCCCCGTGACGCGGGAGCAGCTGGCCACGCTGCTGTACCGCTACGCCGGGTCTCCCAGTGTGAGCGGCACCCTGCACGCCGCCGACGCCGCCAGCGTCAGTGACTACGCCGAGGACGCCCTGCTCTGGGCCAATCAGAATGGCATCGTAAACGGCGTAGGCAGCAACACCATCGCCCCCAAGGACAACGCCCAGCGGGCGCAGGTGGCCGCCATGCTGGCGCGGTACCTGCAAAACCAATGATCTGATCCCCCTCTCTGAAAGAAATCAAGTAGGCGGCTCCCGAATTTGGGGAGCCGCCTACTTGATTTTGTTATCACGATCCGATCACGCAAAGCGCTGGATCAGGATCATTTGGCCCGGTACAGGAAGGTCACGATCTGCCCGCGGGTGCAGTCACTCATGGGGCTAAACGTGGTCTCGCTGGTGCCGGTGGTGATCTTCTGCTGCACCGCCCACTGGACGGCCTTGGCGTAATAGGCGTCGGCCTCCACGTCGGTAAAGGGCATCGTGCCGCTCACCTCCGGGGACCCGGCGTTCCGATACAGGAACGTCACGGTCTGCCCACGGGTCACGGTGGCGTCGGGGCTGAACGTGGTGGCGGAGGTGCCGCTCGTCACGCCCTTCTCCACCGCCCACAGGACGGCGTCGTAGTAGTAAGCGTCTGCCTGCACGTCAGTGAAGGGGTTCTTCCCGTTCTCGACCTTGGGGGACCCAGCCGCCCGCCACAGGAACGTCACCATCTGGGCGCGGGTGCAGGAGGCATCGGGGCTGAAGGTCGTGGCGGAGGTGCCGCTGGTGATCTTCTGCTCCACGGCCCACAGGACGGCGTCGTAGTAGTAAGCGCCTTCCTTCACATCCACGAAGGGATTCTCTGCCGTGCCGCCGTTCTGGGTCCACTTGGCGTAGACCGTGGTGTTGGCCGTCAGCTTCACGCTGGTCACAGCCTTGGTCAGCGCCTTGTCGCTGAACCAACCGGCGAAGGTGTACCCCGCGCGGGTGGGCTTGTAGGCAGCCAGGTCGATGGTCGTCCCGCTGTCCTTCGTGATCTTGTCGATCGCGCTGCCGCCGTTGGTGTCAAAGGTCAGGGTGTAGGTGCTCACTGCACCGCCTCCCCCGCCGCCGCCACCGCCGCCACCAGGCGTAGGCGTATTCTTATACCAGCCAATGGCAAAGGGAGACAGGCTGTTGACGTGGAAGGTGATGCCATCCTCCCCGTTCGTCGCCGACAAGTTCTCAATAATTCCATCTGCCCGCATGTGGGCAACAGAGTAATTGTAAGAATTGTCTAAGCCGTTTCCAAGGTTGGTGTACAGAATCGTAATGTTGATGCCGCCCTTCGGGAAGTTGTCAGCGGTCACGTCTTGCCATACACTACCAGTATTGATTTTCAGCTTGATGTCAAGATACTTGATGTTCGAGCCAGAGACCGAGGGGCTGATTTGTGTACGCAGTGCGGACTTCATTGCTTCAGGCGTCGCATACTTCTCTGTCAGTCCCTCCGGTACTTGGGTCAATTCATTCTTAATCACTTGGAACTCAATTGCCGTTGCGGTAAGATTGATTTCTCCTGCCACATTAGGAATTGTGATCCTATATCCATTTCCTTCTCGAACCGCAGTCACATCACCTGTACTCGGTGTAGACAAGCAGTCTATGTTCCCAACCTTGAGCTGGTTAAAGACCTTATTGCTATCTGGAACCACCGTAAATGTAACCGTACCACCTTTGCGGATTTTACCATCCTTCGGGGTATCATCCGGAATCCGAACGACGTCTTTCACTGTGTACCCAGCTTCTGTGGTCGGTGTGGTCGGAATAGTATAGCCCACATAGTCCTCAAACTCAACCGTCACCGTTGTGCTTTCCGTAATCGAGTCGATCACCAGTGTGTTGGAGAGGTTGCCACTCTGTACGGTAGTACCAATCTTCCACTCTTTGACCATCTGGCCAGTCGCAGGATGCGCTGTCAGAGTAATTTTTTCGCCTCCGGCTACCTGCACGCCGTTGCCATCTGTGTTAGTAGCAATCGATTCAGTCACGCTTCCCGTTGCCGTCAGCGTACCCTTGCTCGTATTCGTAGAAGATGCTTTCAGATACACGCTCTGGGTGGGTGCAAAGGTTGCGGTTACCGAAGCAGGTCCTGTCACATCCGCAATGGTGTAGGTCCCCTTTGTATGATCCTTCCAGCCAACGAAATAGTGGTTGTCGTCTGCCTGAGTCCGGAAAACAACCTTGTCGTGATACTTCACTGCAAGCGTATTCCCGGTCACTTCAGTCTCTGCTCCGTCATTGACCGATACAAAGACCTTGCCGTTACCGTTCTTGGCCAGGCTGATCGTATAGGTCGGCTTGACCGCAAACTTCACATAGACAGTGGTGTCATTGTAAACATCCACAGAGTAGGATGTTTCTTCTCCAGTCTCAGAAATTCTCTGTGTGCAGGCCGCATCAGAATACCAGCCTACCACATAGTTTTCTTCCTTCGGCGTTGCGGTAAAGGTCACCTTTCCCCCGTTCGCTATCGTGGTGGGGCTTGCGCTCAGGTTTGTAGTCAGGGTGCCAAGTGCCTCTCCATTGACACCGTAGGTCACGGTATGTCTGGTGGCATCCTGGGTGTAAGTAGCAACCACCGTAACCGGCTCTTTGATTACAAGGCTCAAGGCCTGGTTGTTCACAGTTGCTTCATTATACTGGTCGGCCGTCTCTCCATTGATCTTCCAACCATCGAAGGTATACCCCGTAGGCTGGGCAGGCGTCGCTGTAAATGTGACAGACGTATCACCCTGGACCAAGTCGCCAGATTCAATTGCCACATTTGTCGGCTTCGTTGCTGCGATGTTTCCGTTTACCGCGCTGAAATTCACCTCATAGGACGAACGAATGATTTTTACTTCAATCGCTGCCCCGACATCATGCTTGACAGGATACTCAAAGGTGTTCTGCTTTGCCGAGTTGTCCTTTTTATGGCCGTTCACATACCAACCTTCGACTTCATAGCCAGCGTTCGGTGTCACCTTCAATGTCAGTATTCCGTTGGTGTTCGGGATATTACCGCTCGCAAAGTCTGCTTCATTGCCATCATCAGGTTTGAAGGTTGCTGTTACAGGAGAACTATGTTCGCCCTCTTTCCCAAATGTAATTTTCTTACCAATCGGGTCAAACCGCACCTGAACATTGTGGTTATCCATCTTGTCTTCCGAGGAGAAATCAAGCGTCGGCGGCGTCAGGCTTTCCTGGCCATTATAGATCCACTTTGCCACATAACCCGTGTCCGCCTGGGCCGACAGAGCGACCGTCGAGTCGCGGTAGACTGTTAAGGCCTGCCCTGTTGTGATATTTTCCACATTTTGCTCATAATCACTCATATTCTTACGAGCAACAGAGGCCGTCACGCTACCATCAAAACCACCTGCTTGGTCCGCACCATCCTTATCCACCACCGAGAAGTTGACCGTTGCCGTGGGCAGCTTCTTAAAGCTCACCTCCACCGTCACATCGCTGGTGATGCCAGTGGTAGGATCAGGCGTGTAGGTGTAGGTCTGGTCGTCGGAGTTGGCAACCTTTGTGATTTGATCGCTGGTCAGGGTTGTAGGATCGGCGTCCCCCACTTTCACTTTCCAGGTATCCACCTCATAGCCAACAACTGGCGTTGCTGTAAAGACAATGTTGTCCTTGCTGCCATAAGGTACAGTCCCGCCACTAATCGGAATATTGTTAGCCGTCACACTACCATAAGCATCCGCTGTCGTAGTAGTCGGGGAGAAGCTAATCACCGGCTTCTTCACAAACTGAACATTGATCGTAGTGGGTCCATCGACGCTATTGATGACAAACGACTTATCATCCTTTCCCACAACATCTTTTAAGTTAGTTGGTTCTTCGCCGTTTACCTCGACACTCTTCACTTGGTACCCTGTCGTTGGCTTGGCCAACACACGAAGCAACGAAGCCTGACGCACGACCGCTTTATGATCGCTATCAAAGTGTAACTGGCTTTTCTCCAAGTTTTTATAAACCTCGATACTACCACCATCATTGACCTCTTGCGTCACCATATACATATTCGGTGTCACGCACTTAACTGTCAGGTCAAGTGGGCCTTGCAGGTTAGAGATCGTCAACTTCTTTTTGTCAGACGAGAGGGTTCCTTGCATGGCCTGCCCGCCCGCCGGCGTCCAGCTCTCAACGATCAAACTATCTGGGATGTTTAACGTAATGGTCAGGCTTTGATTCTTCTGGCCAGGGTATTTGCCTGCGGCTTCCTCGGTTCCTTCCTTTGTGGGGTTGAACAAAACCGTTCCGTTCCCCAGCTTCTTCCCATCTTTGTCGAGAAGTGTAACGCTCACAGGGCACGAGGATGCCTCTTCTGTTATAACGCTAATAGTTGTAGCCCCAGAAATAGACGAAAGCTCATAGGTATCTCCGGTGTACTTGGTACCATCTTTATTCAGTACAGCCTCCCCATTGACCTCCCATGCCGAAATAACTTTACCAGACCCAGGTGCTGCTGTCAGCTGGACTTTTTGCAACGGGCTGAAATCGTCACCAGAGTTAAATTGGGAACCAGTACCTCCGTTGTCGTTCAGATACTTTGCAGTAATCGTTCCATCGTCTATCGTATAGTTTAACTTATAGAATATCTGCGTAAATACTGCTTCGACTCTCCACGTATCCTTTGTCGTATCTTCCGGAATAGCAACTTGAAGCGTTGGGTCCGTCACAACCGTAACTCCGCTGGTCGCTAGGTCACCATCGACCAGCCACTTCTCCACTTTATAACCAACGTTCGGCATCGCCGTAGCAATCAACTTTGCACCCTTGGGCACCTTCACAATGTCGCCATGATTGCTTCCGCCAGCTTCGTAGGTATAATCCTTATAGTTATACGACAGTGTGACTCTACCGTTGCTGTTATCGGTATTGTTTGTCACCTCAACGACACTATCGTCGATCTTATAAGTCTTGCTGTTGTCGCAAACAATAAGGTACTTAGAATTAATCGTATCATCAGAATCATAGGTCACTGTAATCGGATACACACCGGCTGCTGCACCTGTCTTTGTTCCATCACAATTAGTAACAATCTTTCTCCTAATGAGTTCTCTTTCCGCATCATTTACAGCATCCGTTAAATCATACTTGATCTCCTTCGTGTTTTCATCCACCTCAGGACTAATCGTCACCGTCTTCCGATTCACGGTAATGATCTTGGTCGATGTAATAGCCGTAGTAGTCCCTTCAGGTTTATAACTCGCCGTAATGGTATAAGTGCCAGCCTGCTTCGGGGTGAACGTACCAGAAGAGGAGAGTTCGTTTTGGTTTGTAACATCCGTGCCGTCCCGCATCACAGTATAGGTAACATTGTTGCTGACATCCGTTGTCGAAACATTCGTAGTCCCGGACGCACTTCCGCCCTCAAACAACGTCGCCTTCAGCTCCTGCCTGTCCCCATACGTCATGTTCTCGCCGCTCAGCACCAGCTTCTGCTCGCCGGGGGTGACCACGTTGATGGTGTAGCTCTGCGACTGCGACTCCTTAAACATCTCGCTGCCGCTGTAGATCGCCGTCACCACATAGACACCGGCGGTGGTGGGTTTCCAGTTCATGGTTGCCGTTCCATCCGTGCCAACCTGCACCGTCTCCGTCACGCCGCCGTCGCCGGTGGTGTTGACGATTTTAAAGGTGACGGAGCCATCGATTTTTTGACCGCCTTCGTTCTCTTTTCCTACGTTCGCCGTCAGCGTAACTTCTTGGCCATCCTGCGGTTCTTGCACCTCTGTCATGATCTGCTCACTCGTATCTACCATGACAGGTTCCAGCGCAGTAATGTCGATCTCCGTTTCACCTATCTTTAGAGTTTCGTATTCTTCCAGGTCAGCTGTGTAAGTATTCTCTCCGATCTTAACAAACCAAAGGTCTGGTAAGGAGTCCTCGTCATTGCTTCCCTGATGGAAATACAGCATCGCATCTGTGGCGTCAATTTTAATCTTGAACGCTTTGCTTGCAACATATTCCTCATCAGCTCCTGCTTCATTTTTTTTGCTGTATTTCACTGGTTCTGTAGGTAAAGTGTCTTCTGTCGGTGCAGAAATTTCTGTCCGGATTTCCTGCGCTTCGGTTTCCCCTGTTTGAGGTTTTTGATAGGACAGAGTATACTTCTTTGTCGGCGTCACTGGCGTTCCACTATCATTGTAATACGTTGTTGTGGTGGTCTTTGTGCCGTCCGTTGCTGTGGTGGTCTCTGTTTTTACATAGACAGTAATAGGAGTACCTTCAGTTTTATATTGATACTTGTAGCGGTCCGTATAGGTTGCATCCGTTGCTTGCACTTGAACGAACTGTTGCTTACCTTCCGCATCCTTTGCCGGAACCGTCGATGTTTTGGTATAGGCTGAATATACCGTCTCCGCAGGTTTGTTCAAGGTAGTCATGGTCGTGCTTCGGCCGACTTTTAGGGTCACTTCCTTGCTGTATAAGTACAGGCTGGCAGAGCTGTAAACCTGGCAACGGTAGCGCTTGCCGTCGTTCTGGTCGGTGACTTTGACGGTGTATGTCTGGCTCGTTGCGCCGTCGATGTTCTCCCATTTTCTTGTGGTCGTGTTATAGGTCTGCCACCGATAGTGCAGGTCATTCAACGTGCCATTTGCGTTTTTGTATTCTGCGGTCACAGTCAGTGAAATATTGTCACCCGCAGCAGCCTCCGTTTCGCCTACCTCCGGCTGTGTCAGGATCTTAAAGTTCTCCTTATTTCCTTCCAGAGTACAGGTGTTGACCGAAGCGGAGGTAAGGCTCTTCTGACCGGCCTGGGTGATGGTTTCCGCAACATAGGTGTAGCTTCTGTTGTTGCTCAGGCCGGTGTTGGTCCAGCTGGTCGCCGTACCTGCCAGTGTTTTCATGGGGAAAGTTTCTCCATCGCTGCCCACCTGATAAATATTGTACGCGCCCGCGCCGGTCACAGGGTCCCAGCTGAGGGTCACGCTGTCGGAGGTGACAGACTCCACCCGCAGGTTTTTCGGGGGGCTGGGAAGTTGGGCCACGTCCTTGATTTGATACTCCAAAACCAGCACATCATTATTGTTCAGCTTGGCATTTCGCCAGCCGAACTGCCAGGCGAAGCCATATTTGCTCGCGTCCTTGGGCAGGTTGTCCACGGTGGCAGAGTAGGAGTTACTCTGCGAGCTGCTGACACCGCCGCCCGCAGTGGTGCCGAGTCCAGCCAACACACCTACAGTCACACCACCGGCACCCGCACCAGCTTTGGCTTCAAACTCATAGTTGTACGCAAAAGTGTGCTCAGTAGTATCTTTCGAGGTCGCCTCTAGAGAAACATTGCCACCCTCTGCCGTGGTCACCCTTTGCTGATCTCCAATCTTATTAAAGCTGCCGCTCCTCGAATTTATCTTGTCATAGGTCGCAGGTTCTCCCGGCGTACTGTTCAGGATGTTGCCCCGAATCGGCTCCAAACCCTCGGTCTGTTCCGCGATTGCATCGTAGTCATCCACCGTGATGAGGACCGTGGCCGGTTTCATCGGCACCATGACAGAACTCGGCTGCCAGCTGCCTTCGACTTTCGTTCCTTCTGTTATACCAAATTCTTGCTTTACCTTAGCTCGCTCTTCAGGTGTAACAGCGCCTTCTTCTTTCCCAAGTTTTTGCGCTATATATGTATTCAAGTTATCATCTGTCACTGTATACCCCGGCACCCATGTCTCATACTGGTACTCCATGTAGGGCACGGCATAGACGACGGCGTAGTCGTCCCCGGCGCTGCCGCTGTATCTGACTTCTATGCTTTTTTCTTTTGTCGATTGAAATTCATACTCAAACTCGTGGGTAGACTGCGCCTCCGCTTGGATCGAGGCTACTTTTACACCAAAAACAGAAAAGTCTTGCTCAAAGGAAACATAGGTGCCAACCTTCAGGCTGGTACCTGCGATCGCGCTGCTGCTGGACGAGCTTCCTTTTCCGTAGCCCGTCTGCCCCTGGTTCAAATAATCCCGCGTATCCTGCAAATCCTGAAAATACGGCGCCGACTGCAGCACCGTCAGCACCTCCGGCTTCGTCCAGGTGACGGTCTTGCCCTTGTAGCGCATGAGCGTACTGTCGTTGTCGCAGTCCACCGCCGCCAGCGAGAGGTACAGGCTGGCTCTGCTCTTGTTTTGGTCCCGGTTGTAGGAGCTTTCATAGTTCATCACCTGCTCCTGGCCGTACCAGTAGCCGGAAGAGCTATTTGCATTGGTATCGCCGGGCTCTTTCTTATTGATATACCCAATGTCATACCAATACCGGTCCGAGTCATCGTGCTTCATGCCAAAGGCATACACGATCTGCTCCTGCCCGTTCCGGTTGCCGTTAAAGTTCCCGGCCACCACGTTGACCACAAAGATCTCTTCCTTGTTGGCCTTGTTGCCGTTGTCCTTCTTATATTCCCGGTTGGTGGAGATACGGGTGAGCGCATTGAGTTCATAGTCTTCCACGTTCGTTTTCTGTTCGTTTGCACCCGTTACGCTGTACAGATAGCCACCCAAAAATACCTGTTCCGCATATCCCACGCCCTGCGTTGCCGCACAGGTCAGGGCCACCGGTGGGATCAGTTGGTCCTTGTTATCCACAACACGATCCAGCAAATCAATTGTGTTCTTTGTTACCTTCCAACCACTGTTCTTATAGTTATTATCGCTGTCGCCCTTTACAATCATGTAAGCAATGCCGCCTGTAGCGCACTGGACATTTTTATGAGTAGACATATATGCTCCAATAATCAACTCATCTCGATAATCTCCATCAATATCTCCGGTCGCAACGTTTGCATAGCGAGCCATTACGTTAGCCCCAAATATGCCATCTGCGTCGCTTGGTATTTTTAGCGAAATAGTTTTTTTCGGAGCCAAGTTGGAACTTTCAAGCGTATAGATTCCAACTTTGTAATCGCTTTCCTGATTTGTGGAACCATAAGTCATATTCTCCGCAATGACCAACTCATCCTTGTCATCTGCGTTTAGGTCGCCAAAGGCCAGCGTGACAACAGCTGTCTTGAGCTTTTTATATTTTCCACCGCCTTCATTTACACCTTCAGGTTTTACCGTTTCTTTTTTGATTAGTTCTGACAGTGTTCCATCCTCGAAAGAATACACATACACACAGTTCTGCGCATACACCGCGATCTCATCGTAGCCGTCGCCGTCCATGTCGCCGGCGGCGATGTCGTACATGGCGTCGTATTCCCAGTTGTAGATGATGTTGGCTTTGTCATTTGCGCCGCCTCCGCTTTCGCTGGCGTTGCACACAAACTTACTGCGAACGTATCTCTTGTTCCCGTCCTCTACCTGGTAGATGTAGAGATACACCTGGCTGGCACTGTTGATCGTCATTTCGGCAACGTAGTTATCTTTGCCCGTATTGGGGGAGAAGGCCTCGGATTTGCTGTATTGGTAGGTCAGGTGCTTGTTGGCGGAGTTGATGGATTTACCAAGGTGATCATCATGCACGCCACCATTTTGTGGGCTAGATCCCTGTTTTGCAAACAGGGCACCGTTTGAGCTACTGCCGCTTCCATAGTTCACGGTCTGCTGGTTGGGGCGCCAATAGCCCATAGCACCGTAGAAGTTCCTGGAGTTCGTCCAATTACCCCCGCAGTCATCTCTATACTCCATCGGAATATTATCCAGAATGCTCCAGCCATAGTGGATACTGCCGTTGAAGTTCACGTACAGCTCGTTGATGACGTTCGTGGCAACGGTGTTGCCTGGCTCCGCCTTGCCGTAAGGCTGTTGTCCCTTTGGCAGGGCTGATGTGTTCACATCCCGGCTCAGGCCAAGCGCGCTGTAGGTGTTGGCCGAGAGCTTGGTTTCGGTGATGCTCCCGCTCTCGTCTGTTCCCGCCGCCGACGCCCAGACGGGTAGGGTCTGGGGGGCTAGGGTGAGGAGCATGGTGAGGGCCAGCAGCCAGCTCAACGCTCGTTTCTTCATCCCGTTTCCTCCTCTTTTTTCGTTCCGCTTTGTGTTGGGAATACAGTGATCCCATACTATCTGCCCTCCATTTTACAAAGAAATGGGAAGAGCCCCAGAAAGGTACCAAAATTGTTACCTTTCTGGGGCTCTGTCTTGTGATTTCTTCCGTTTTATGTGTCGTTCTCAGTTTGGCTCTCGTTTGACGAGGCACCGCTTTTTGTAAAACGCAATACCATAGCACAGGATCTCGTCATATTCATCCCGGAAATCTTCCGCGTACTGCCGCGCTTCGATCTGGCGCAGCGCCGCATCACACGCCGCAGGCAACTCCTCCGGAGACTTAGCTACCTTCGCCTCAAAGGTCACGACACGGGAATTTTCCTCATCGTAAACCACGATGTCGCTTCTCCCCTCCCCGTGCTCCCGGTTTGATTCTACGGAATAGTGGAAGCTGGCCAGCATATTCATGCCCAGTGTTTTGCCGAAGCGCCGGGGGCGGGTGATGAGCATCACTTGGACTCCAGAAGTGTTCAATATTTCCCCGATCAGGCCGGTTTTATCGATGTAATAGCATCCGCTCTTTCGGATCTTTTCGCAAGGATAAAGCAGCAGCGCATCCCCCGGTGAAAGCCGGTCGGGATGCGCTGTTGCTTTATGATGAGGTTGGGATCGAGGGTCAGTTTTCCTTGCTTTGCTCGATCTGCGGCGGCTCTGCCTTGCCTTGGTCGGCTTTCAGCCACTTGAACAGGCCCACCAGCATCCCCAGGATCACAAACAGGAACGGGATCGACAGGACGATGCACAGGGTCTTGATGGCGGAGAAGGGAGCGCCGGTGAAGAGGAACGCCATGGGGATCAGCACCAGCACCACGCACATGATGAGGCGGAAAGCCGTGTTGGGGTTGCCGTTGCTGTCCAGGGACTTGGACCCCGCCACGGCGATGGCGAAGGACGCCGAGTCCAGGGACGTCGCCAAAAAGCCGATGGTCACGACGGCAAAGACAATGGGCAGGACCACCTTGCCCAGGGGGAGCGTTTCAAAGAGGGTCATCAGGCCCGCCTGCATGTCCTCTGCTTTAGACAGCTCGAACTGGCCCGTCAGCTCGGCGTGGAGGCCGAAGCTGCCGTTGATGCCGAACATGATCCAGGTGCCTACGCTGATGCCGCCCAGGCAGCTCAGGACGACGGCCTTGATGGTCCGGCCCTTGGAGATCTTGGCAATGAAGATGCCCATGAGGGCGGCGTAGTTAAAGGCCAGGGTGAAGAGGAAGATGGTGTTGGCCTCCGGGAAGCCGCTGTTGCCGATGGGGTCGGTAAAGAGGCTCATGTCGATGTAGTTCGAGAGCATCTTGCCGCAGCTGTAGGTGAAGTTCTTCAGGATGAACCCGGTGGGGCCAAAGATGAAGATGAAGGCCATGAGGCCGATGGCCAGATACATAGTCAGATCACTCAGCCGCTTCATGCCCTTTTTCACGCCCACAAAAGAGGTCAGGGTAAACACCGCGCCCACGATGAGCAAAACGATGAGGTTCACGGCAAAGCTGGCGTCCACACCGAAGACCTTGGAGATGGCCGCCGTGATGATCGGCACACCCACGCCCATGGACACAACGCCCACGCCGCCGATGATGCTCAGGATGGTCAGGGCGTCGATGATCTTACCCAGGGGCTTCTTATACTTGTAGTTCCCCATCATCTCGCCGCAGATGGCGCTGACCCGCAGGTGCGGGACTTTTTTCACATAGAAGCCGTAGGCCATGCACACGCCCAGCAGGACGAACACGACCTGCACGGCAAAGCCCCAGTGGAAAAACGCATAGGGCAGGGCATATTCTGCGGCCTCGCGGGAGTAAGGCTCCAGGCCGAAGGACGGCTCGGCCAGGTAGAAGGACCACTCCACGAAGGAGTAGTAGACGGCCGTAGCCGCCAGGGCTGCGCACATCATCATGGCGATGTAGCTGAACAGGGAGTATTCCGGTTTGCCGTCGCCCAGCTTGATCTTGCCGTACTTGCCAAAGGCCAGATACAGGCAGACGAACAGGCCGACGAAGACGAACCAGAGGATGGGAACGCCGAAGATCGCCGTGGCGTAATCGAAGATCACGTTGACCGCGTTGATGGTCGCGTCCGGCTTCACGATCACCAAGGCTACGAAGGCCACGATGAGGGCCACGCAGGTGATGGAGATCGGTTTATCGATCACTGATTTTTTCATAAATTCTCTTTCTCTCATCGCGTGGATGAAGTGTTTTTTATTGAAGCGCACGCTCGATGCGGTCAAACGCCTCTTTCAGGGTTTCTACGTTGCAGGTGCAGGCGATGCGGATGTAGCCCTCGCCGCAGGCACCGAAGGCGTTGCCGGGCAGGGTCAGGACGTGGGCCTTCCGCAGGATCATGTCGGCGGCGTCCACGCTGTTCAGGCCCGTGCCCTTGATATTCACGAACAGGTAGAAGGAGCCCTTGGGGGGATAGAGCACGCTGAGCTTGGGAATGGCGTTGATGCGCTCGGCGGCGTAGAACATTCTTTTCCGGTACTCCTCGATCATCGGGGGCTGGATCTCTTTCCGGTAGCGCAGGGCATAGATGCCGGCCCGCTGGGAGATGGAGGGGGCGGTGAAGACCACGTTCTCGTTGACCTGCTGAACGATCCGGATGATATAGTCGGGGGCGATGATATTGCCCACGCGCCAGCCGGTCATGGTGAAGTTCTTGGAGAAGGAGTTCAGGATGATGGTCCGCTCCTTCATGCCAGGCAGGGAGGCGAAGGGCACGAAGGGGCTCTGATAGCTAAACGCCGTGTAGATGTCATCGGCCACCACGATGAGGTCATACTTCTCGGCGATGGCAGCGATCTTCTGCATGGTCTCCACAGACAGGCAGTTGCCGGTGGGGTTGCTGGGCGAGTTGATGAGCAAGGCCTTGGTCCGCTCGGTGATGAGGCTCTCCAGGCGGTCCACGTCGATCTGGAAGTCCTCCTCCTCATAGGTGGGCAGCTCCACGGGGATGCCGCGGGCCAGCTCGATCTGCTGGGGGTAGGGGGTGAAGTACGGGGCCTGGACGATCACCTCGTCACCGTCGTCCAGAATGGACTCCATGACCAGGTACATGCCCTCGCAGGCGGAGGTGCAGACGAAGATCTCCTCGTCAGCCACGTCCATGTTGTACTCTTCCTTGTAGAACTTGCTGATCTCCTGGCGCAGCTCCGGGTCGCCGCGGAATTCCGTATACTTGGTGTGCCCGGCCTTTGCGTCGGCAAAAGCCTTGTCGATGATCCGCTCGTGGGTGATGAGGTCCGGGTCGCCCAGGCTGAGGTTGATGACATCGTCAAAGGACTTGGCCAGCACGTCGGACTGACCCATGGCCGTGCTCTGGTCCTTCCAGTAGCGCTTGGCAATAAACTTATGCTTCATGGTCTCTCCTTCCCGGGCAGCTCAGCGAACGGCGCCGCTGTCCTTCATGGCTTGGATCTCTTCGGGAGAATACCCCATCGAGGTCAAAATTTCTTCCGTGTCCGCCCCGATGGTACCGGTGGGCTGGTACTCCTTCCGGTCGTAGTCGCTGAACCAGATGGGCGGGTTGGGCATCATGACGGTGGTGTGGTCGGCGTCGGGATATTCGACGGGGACCATGTAGCCGTTCTCGATGGCCTGGGGGTCGCTGCTGACCTCATGGGACTTCATCATCACCTCGCAGGCGACATTATTGGCGCTGAAGTAGTCCCGCCACTCCATGGCGGTCCTGGTCCGAAAGATCTCGTTGCAGCGCTTGATGACATCCACGATGACACCGGTCTCCTGCATGGTCTCGATGGTGGCGCAGCGGGGGTCGTCGATGATCTCCTCAATGCCGTAGAGCTTGGCCAGCTTCTCCTTGTCCTCGACATATTCGTTGCAGTACACGCCGATCCAGCGGCCGTCCTTGCAGCAGTA
>OKRW01001242.1_pt1 | contig 22565 bp, 18 predicted proteins | sample 1601151 | NCBI WGS metagenome assembly OKRW01 (sample SAMEA3541471, study PRJEB24748) | human gut metagenome | biome: human gut; feature: human-associated habitat; material: faeces | place: China | collected 2012 | reverse complement strand
ACCCGTGAATGTCAGCGTGAAAGGCTGATGAGTTAAGCCGCTTCTCCAACTCGCCGTAGTTTCGGTGGGCCAGGGCTTTCAGCCCCTCGCCTCACAGCTCGTTTATAATACCATCCTTTTTGCGGGAAGTCAACAGCTTTTTTAAGATTTTTTTCGAAAATCGTGTGTTTTGTGCAAAAAAACTGGCGCGCCCTGCCGGTTTCGGGCAGAGCGCGCGGGATGGTGGCATCAGCGCCGGCTGAGGGGCACGTAGCTGGAGAGACAATTTGGGGTATCGGCGGCGCGCCAGAGATGGCCGGCGCGCATGATGTCGTCGCTGACGAGGCAATACTGATAGCTCGGAAGCAGGGCTTCGATCATCGGCAGTTCGTCGGCGGCGAGGGCTTCCAGCGGCAGGCCGGGCTCGCCGGTGCGGCGGACGGCCTGGGGGTTGGTCATGAGCTCGCAGGCGGTGTCGACGTGGTAGCTTTTGTGGGCGACGGTGACGATGTTCCAGAGGTGCATCGAGGGCACGGCGTCGGCGGCGAGCAGGCAGCCTTCGACGAGCTGGCTTTCGATGCCGATGCGTGGGTCGCAGAGGATGGCGTCGACGGCGCGGGCGATGCCGTAGCTGTTGGCGCGGCGGTTGACGAGGGCGCCGTAGGCCGAGATGTAGTGGCGGCCTTCGTCGCTTTCCGGCAGCACAGAGAGGCTGACTGCGCCCTCCATGCGCAGCCGCTGCCGCGGATAGATGACATTTTGCTGGATCAGCCGGTGCACGGCGCGCACACATTCCAGCGGCGTGGTGCTGGTAAAGAGCGCATCGTGCACATAGCGGTCGAGTATGCGCTGAAATTTTTCCTGCTCCTCATCGCTGAGCGCAGGTGGGTTGGTGAAATACAGCATGGTTTGTCCCCTTTCGCTCAAACAAACGCAGCATGCCGCCATCAAAGGTCGTCAACGAGGGCGCTCGATTTTGCATAGGCTGTCGAGCGGGCTTCGAAGAAATCGGTCTTGATCATGTTGGCATTGCTGTACTGGCTGACCCAGGTCATGGACGGCGGCTCGACATCGTGGCCTTCGTAGATCGGGCCAAAATCCAGGCTCGTCGCGCGCAGATTGCCGAGATACTGGATGTAGTCGGTGACCATTTCCTGTGTCAGGCCTTCGATCTCATCGCCGATCACATAATGGCCCCAGGCGATCTCCTGCTCGCAGCCTTCGCGGATCATCTCGCGATAGAGAGCGATGAGTTCGTCGGTGAAAAGCTCCGGACATTCCTCGCGCAGCTCCTTGATGATGTTGCGGAAAAGCCAGAGATGGGTGTTCTCGTCGCGGTTGATGTAGCGGATCTCCTGCACGGAGCCTGGCATGCGGTTGTTGCGGCCGAGGTTATAGAAAAACATGAAGCCGCTGTAGAAATAGACGCCTTCGAGGATGAAATTGCCCATGACGGCGCGCATGAAATTGAGGGCCGACGGATCTTCCTGGAAATCGTTGTAGATCTTGCCGATGAATTCATTGCGGCGCAGGAGATGTTCGTCGTTTTTCCACTGATAGAGCACATCGTTGCGCTCCTGCGGCTGGCAGATGGTGTCGAGCATGTAGGAATAGCTCTGGCTGTGCAGCGCTTCCTGGAAGATCTGGATGGAGAGGCAGAGATTCACCTCGTTGGCGGTGACGTAGCTGGAAATATTTGGCAAATTCGCTGTCTGGATGCTGTCGAGGAAGATCAGAAAGCTCAGGATCTTGTCGTAGGCGCGGCGTTCTGCCGGCGCCAAGAGCGGATAATCCTTGATGTCGGTGTGCATGTTGATCTCTTCCGGCACCCAGAAATTGTTCATCGCCTGACGATACCAGCCGCTGACCCACTGATACTTCATGTTGTTGAAATCGTTGAGGTTGGTGGTGTTGCCGCCGATGATGCGACGGGCATTCACGCTCACGTCGCCATCGGGATTAAAGAGCGGACGTTTTTTCACTTGCTCCACGTGTCATTCTCCTTTCTTAGGCTGAGCAGCTTTCGCATTCCTCTACCTCCAGGCTCTTGGAGCGGATGTAGTAGAGGGTTTTGACGCCACATTCCCAGGCCTGGATGTAGAGGTTCAGGACCTTGCGGAAGGTGTAGTCGTTGGTGATGTAGAGATTGACGCTCTGCGCCTGGTCGATGTGGCGCTGGCGCACGCCGGCTGCGCGCACCGACCAGCTCTGGTCGATATAATGGGCGCTCTTGTAATACCAGTAGGTTTCCATCGAGAGCTCTGGCGCCACGCGCGGCATCAGACCGTTTTTCTTCTCTTCCAGGAAGAAGCGGTTCATGATCGGATCGACACCGGCGGAGGTGCCGGCGATGATGGAGGTGCTGGAGGTTGGCGCGATCGCCATCAGGTAGCCGTTGCGCAGGCCGTTTTCGCGGACGTCGGCGGCAAGCTTCTGCCAGCGTTCGCTTTCGTAGCCGCGCTTGGCGAAATAAGCGCCGGTCTGCCAGTCACTGCCGGCAAAGAGCGCATACGCACCTTTTTCGCGGGCGTTTTCCATGCTCGCTTTGATGGCGGCGTAGTTGATGTCCTCAAACACGCGGTCGACCAGCGCGAGATGCTCCTCGCTCTCCCACTGGATGTGGTGGCTGGCGAGCATATGGTGGTAGCCGCTGACGCCGAGGCCGATCGGCCGGTAGCGGCGGTTGTTGATCCTGGCGTAAGGCAGCGGGAAGAAATTGAGGTCGATGACGTTGTCCAGCGCGCGCACGACGCTTTTAGTGACGTCCTCGATCTCAGCAGGATCGTCTACGTTGAGATGTCCCAGCGAGAGGCTGGCGAGGTTGCAGACGACGAAATCGCCCGGCTTGGTCACTGTGACGACGACTTCTTCGCCGTCGACGATCTCCACGCGCTGCTCGACGCTTTCGATGGCGCTCATATTCTGCGCGATCTCGGTGCAGAGATTGGAGCAGTAAATGACGCCCTTGTCGCCGTTCGGATTGGCGCGATTGACGGTGTCGCGGTTGAAGGCAAACGGTGTGCCGGTTTCAACGGCGCTCTTGATGATCAGACGGATGATGTCCTTGATCGGCAGCACGCGCTTGGCGATGCGCTTGTCGCGGACGCAGTCGAGGTATTTTTCTGTCCACTCTTCGCCGAAACAGTCCTCGAGATGGTAGCCCTTGACGGTGTAGATGTCGTGCGGGCACATGAGATACCAGTCGCCTTCAATATTATCACGGGCCTGCTGCCAGAAATAATCGGGATAGCAGACTGCTGGAAAAACGTCGTGGGCTTTCATGCGGTCGTCGCCGTTGTTGGTGCGCAGCGCAAGAAATTCCGGCAGATCGCGGTGCCAGACATCGAGATACACCGCCACAGCGCCCTGGCGCACACCCAGCTGATCGACGGCGACAGCGGTGTCGTTGGCCAGTCGGATCCAGCGAATGACGCCGCCGGCTGCGCCTTCAAAGCCGCGGATCGCCGAGCCCATGGCGCGGACCTTGCCGAAATAGAGCCCCATGCCGCCGCCGAATTTGCTCACCTGGGCAAAATTGTCGATGCTGCGGTAGATGCCCTCGAGGCTGTCGGGCACGGTGTCGATGAAGCAGCTCGAGAGCTGGTGAAACGGCTTGCGCGCATTGGCCAGCGTCGGCGTCGCCATCGTCACCTTGAGGGTCGAGAGCATGTCGTAGAAGCGGCGCACCCAGTCCAGACGCTGCTTCCGCGCTTCCAACATCGCCAAATGCAGCGCGATACCGAGGAACATTTCCTGCACGCTTTCCAGCGGCACGCCGGCGTGGCTGCGCACGACGTAGCGTTTGAGCAGAAGCTCGATGCCGGAATAATTGATCAGCTTGTTGCGGCGTTCGTCGATGAAGGTCGCTGCTTCGAGGATCTCCTCGCGGCTGTAGTGCTGCAGGATGTAGCTGCCGTAGAGGCCTTCCTCGGTGAGGTATTCGATCTTTTCGTAGAGATCGTCGATGCCGTGGTCGGCCATGCGCGCTGCCAGGGCGCGCTCAAACTCGAGGAAATAGATGCGCGCGGCGATAAATTCCCAGCGCGGCGCTTCCTGGGTCGTCAGCTCCACACAGGCCTTGATGAGAAAGGTGAAGCGCTCTGCCAGGGAAAGCCCCGGCTTGTAGAACGACTGGAACTTGATCAGGAGATATTCCAGCCCATACACCTCGCCGGGAAAATCGCGCTCGATCTCTTTGAGGAGCTCGTCCATTTCCGGCACTTCCGGGAAGCAGGCGGTGATCATGCCGCGGGTGCGGCGCTTGCGCTTGCGGTCCTCGCGGTAGAGGATGAAGCTTTTGACTTCTTTATAATAATTTTCTTCGATGAGTGTTTTTTCGACCAGGTCCTGAATGTCTTCCACGTGCAGCGCCAGTCCGAGACGCACTTCCTCTTCGAGGGCCTGCTCGATGGTGTCCACCATCGCGTTCAGTTTTTCGGCAGCGATCGTGCTTTCGACGCTCGCAAAGGCGCGCTCAATGACGCGGGCGATCTTGGCGCGCTCGTACGGCTCGGTGCTGCCGTTGCGTTTGATAATGTCCATTGGCATTGGAACCCTTTCTATTGAGATGATGCTTTACAACTCCATCATAGTACTCCATTTTACGGTGAGCGTCTAGGTAATGATTGACCACCACCGACGGCTGTGCGAAAAAAGCGCTATCTGGCGCGATTTTCGGTCAATGGAATTTTTTTATTGCAAGAAAAACGGCTGAGCCCTCAGACCCAGCCGCGAACGAACGGTTGATTTATTTGCGCGCGATGGCTTTTTTGGCTTTTTCGGCGATGCGCTCTTTCGTGAGGCCATATTTTTCGACGAGGGCTGCGGCGGTGCCGCTTTCACCGAAGACGTCTTCCACGCCGACCATTTCCAGCGGCGTTGGGCATTCGAGCGCCAGCACTTCGCTGACGGCGCTGCCCAGTCCGCCGATGATGTTGTGCTCTTCAGCGGTGACGACGGCGCCGGTTTTCTCAGCCCATTCACAGATGAGGGCGCGGTCGATCGGTTTGATGGTGCTCATATCGATGACGGCGGCGTTCACACCTTCTGCAGCGAGAAGCTCGGCAGCATCCAGCGCCACAGCGACCATCATGCCGCAGGCGATGAGGGTGACGTCTGTCCCTTCGCGCAGAAGCTTGCCCTTGCCGATGACGAAATCGGCGTCTGGATCGGTGACGGTTGGCACAGCGCTGCGGCCGAGACGGATGTAGACGGGGCCGTCGTATGCGGCAGCGGCCATGACGGCCTTGTAGGCTTCCGGACCATCGGCAGGAACGAGCACGGTCATATTTGGCAGGCCGCGCATGAGGTTGATATCCTCCAGCGCCTGATGGCTACCGCCGTCTTCACCGACGGTGATGCCGGCGTGGGTGGCAGCGATCTTGACATTCAGCTGCGGGTAGCAGATGGTGTTGCGGATCTGGTCGTAAGCGCGGCCAGTTGCAAAAACGGCGAAGGTGCTCGCAAATGGCACCTTACCGGTGGCTGCAAAACCAGCGGCGACGCCCATCATGTTCTGCTCGGCGATGCCCATATCAAAAAAGCGTTCCGGAAATTTCTTCTGGAAGAGGTTGGTCTTGGTCGATTTCGACAGGTCGGCATCGAGGACGACGACGTTTTCATTGGCGGCGCCGAGGGCTTCCAGCGCCTGACCGTATGCTTCGCGTGTTGCTTGTTTTTCCATTTACGCATCCTCCCCTAATTCTCTGAGCGCCTGAGCGACCTGTTCGGCATTTGGCGCAGAGCCGTGCCAGCCGACTTCGTTTTCCATGAAGGAAACGCCCTTGCCCTTCGTGGTGTTCATGACGATCATCTGTGGCTTGCCAGTGGTGGCTCTTTTGGCCTTGGCGATGGCGTCGGCGATCTCGGCAAAGGAATGGCCGTCAATCACCTGCACATCCCAGCCGAAGGCGGCGAATTTTTCATCTACTGGATCGACGTTCATGACGTCTGCGGTGCGGCCGTCGATCTGCAAGCCGTTGTGATCGACGAAGGCGATCATATGATCAAGGCCATAGTGGGCAGCGGCCATCGCTGCTTCCCAAACCTGGCCTTCTTCGATCTCACCGTCGCCCAAAAGCGCGTACACATAGCGGTCGCTCTTGTCGAGCTTTTTCGAGAGCGCCATGCCGACGGCAGCAGAAATGCCGGTGCCGAGAGAGCCGGTGGACATATCCACGCCTGGCACCTTGCGCATATCCGGATGGCCCTGGAGCTTACTGCCGAGCTGGCGCAGGGTTTCCAGTTTTTCGGTGGCAAAAAAGCCGCGTTCAGCGAGTGTTGCATAGAGCACTGGCGCTGCGTGTCCCTTTGAGAGCACAAAATGATCGCGGTCTGTCCTATCGGGATCGGCTGGATCAACGTGCATTTCCACAAAATAAAGATAAGTCAATAATTCCACTGCGGAAAGCGATCCACCTGGATGTCCGCTCTTGGCAGCGCCGATCATCTTAATGATGTCGCGACGAATGCTCGTGGCTTTCAGCGCTAATTCTTTCTCGTCCATTAAGGTACCTCCCACCCTTGTTTCGTGTGATGACTATTCAACAGGAAAATGATTCCGCATACAATTATACATCATCGTGCGCAGATTTTCATTCTTGATTCTGTGATTCGGCCAATATTTTTTGATAAAAAGCAAAAAAGAAACGACCGCGCGCGGCGATCGTTTCTTTGTGAGCAGTAAAAACGATTACAAGATCATGAAGATCAGGGTGTCGAGCAGGAAGACCGGCACGAGGATCCCGAAGGACCACTTCATGTAGCCAAAGAAGCTTGGCATCTTGATATCGTGTTCTTCAGCGATGGAACGAACCATGAAGTTTGGAGCGTTACCAATGTAGCTGAGGGCACCCATGAATACCGCACCGGCGGAAACTGCGATGAGCAGTGGCACAGCGACGGTACCAACGGTGGTGACGATCCCTTCGGCAGCGCCGAGGGAAGCAGCGGTGGTCAGGAATACGAGGTAGGTTGGGGTGTTATCCAGGAACCCGGACAAGAGACCGGTGCTCCAGAAGAACTGCCATTCTTCCTGCAGACCAAGGCTTGCGCCCTTTGCTTCGAGAAGCGCGAGGGCTGGGATCATGGTGATGAAGATACCGATAAAGAGCTTGGCAACTTCTTCCATTGCGCCCCAGTTGAAGTTGTTTTCTTCGCGGAGCGTTTTCTTCGTGAACTTCATGGAGAGGGCGATGGCAACCAGATAGATTGCGTCCTTGATGAGGTTTGGATAGGTAGCAACGGCGGTTTCTTCACCGTGGGTGAAGAGGGTGATGCCCTTGGTGCTGCCGTCGGCATTGGTGAATGCATCGAGACCAGCGAGGAAGCCGCTGCTGTAGGTGCCGATGAGGATCAGCACGATGAAGGCAACGTTGATGAGACCGTCAAACTGCAGCTTTTCGCCGCTGTGTTCTGGCTGTACGCAGCCATCTGCGAGGTCTTTTTTGTATCTGCTGTTTTCGAAGAAATAGTAGATCACCAGCAGGATCACAGAAGTGAAGAGGTACATTGGCCAGAGATGGGTCAGGCACCAGAAGAATGGAACGCCACGCAGATAGCCCATGAAGAGTGGTGGGTCACCGAGTGGGGTCAGGCTGCCGCCGATGTTGCAGATGAGGAAGATAAAGAAAATGATGGTGTGCATCTTGTGCTTACGCCATTCATTGGCACGGATGATCGGACGGATCAGCACCATGGCCGCACCGGTAGTCCCGATGACGGAAGCCAGAACGGTACCGATCGCCAGAATAGCGGTGTTGAGCTTAGGCGTGCCGACGAGAGAGCCACGGATCACGATGCCGCCTGCAGCTGCATACAGAGCGATGAGCAGGAGCAGGAATGGGAAATAGTCGAGGGCGATGGTGTGGATCAGTTCAAAGATGGTGATGTGCGCACCGAACGCGATAAAGAACGGTACGATGAACACAGCGGACCAGAACAGGGCCACCCACAGCTGATTCTTTTCCCACCATTCGCCTTTGACGAGTGGGAAAATTGCAATGGACAGGAGCATGCCGACGAATGGGGCGATACTCCAGATCGGAAGCTGATCGCCGAGCATCTCACCTTCCGCAAAAGCTGCGGTTGGCAGAAGCATGGCGAACACAACCAATGTCAGGATTGACATTAATCTCTTATGCTTCATTTTTTACATCCTTCCTTTGTAGAGTTCCTACAGTGATAATTGCGACCGAGAGTATCCATATTTTCTAAATGAATACCCACAATAACACCTGTAATTGTAACAAAGGATTAAAGATTTGACAACAAGAATATTAAAAATACAGTCTATTCTGTATCGACTCTTTTTATCGATGCCCATTTGCCACGAAAAAAAGCCCTCGCAGGACGGACCTGCGAGGGCTTGAGGATTGCATTAGTCGCGGTTGTATTTTTTGTTGAAAGCTTCTACGCGACCCTTTGCACCGCGGATACGCTGTTTCCCGGTGAAGAATGGGTGGCAGGCGGAGCAGACTTCGACCTTGATGTCGCCCTTGCTGGTGGAGCGGGTCGTGAATTCATTGCCGCAAGCGCAGACTACTTTCACTTCGTGATAATCTGGGTGAATCCCTGGTTTCATCGTTGTACACCTCTTTCACATAAGATCATTCGATATTCAGACTAGACTATTATAGGGCAACGGCGGGCAGGCGTCAAGCATTTTCTGTGGAAAAGTTCTCACTGCCAGTCTTTGAGAAGGGAAAGCTGTCCGGTGAGCACGCAGAGGTCGCCGACGCTTGCTGCGGCAAGCTGTTTTTCCATGATGTCGCGGCTGACGGGGACGAAGATGCTGCCTGCATCCAGCGCGAGCTCGACGGCAGAAAACAGCCAGAGCTGGCTTTTCATGACGGGAGTGATCTTTTTTACGCGTGCAAGGAGCTGCACGCCGCCCTTGGGATCAGGTGTGAGGATGCCTTCCTGGAGAAAGATGCTGGCCTGGAGGTCTTCGCGCGTTTTGCCGAAGCGCACGCTGTCGGCGTAGAGCATGGGGCTGTAGCCCTGGCCGGCTGCGCCGGGATTGACGAGCTCGGCGGTGAGGGCGTTTCCTGCGCGGTCGACGCGGGCCTGACTGCCTGAGCTTTCTGCTACGCCGCTCTGCCAGCGGACGTCATTTTCGAGAAAGGTGTGGGCGATGACGTTTTTCGGGGTTTCGCCGTCTTTTTCGAAGGCAAAGCGCAGCACGACGACGAGGGGGGTGCCGCTCATGCGGTAGCGGATGTATTCTTCGTCGCCGCAGGGAATGCTCTCGCCGTGTTCGACGGCGTTTTTATACAGTACGTTTACGTTGGTATCATAATTTGGGATACCGAAATCACTCATTCGAAAAGCCATGATTCCTCCTGTGGATTGATCGGGTGATGGGTCATAAAACGGCGCGCAGGGCACGGATTTCTTCCTGCCAGCCGGAAAGGTCGTTGGGGGTTTCCATGATGAGGGGAAGATCGGACGCTGCTTCGGCGCGCACGATGTCGTAAAAGGTCTGCCAGCCGAGGGAACCTTCACCGAGGCGCTCGTGGCGGTCTTTGTTGCTTGCGAAAGGGGTTTTGCTGTCGTTCAAATGAATGCAGCCGACGGCTTGCCAGGGGATCTGGGCGGTAAACTGGGCTTTGAAGGCGTGCCAGTTGCGCACGTCATAGCCGGCGGAGAACAGATGACAGGTGTCGAGACAGAGCCCGAGGGCGGAGCTGTGGTCGAAATGCGCGAGGATGTGCGCGAGCGCTTCGAGGCTTGCGCCGAGCTCGGAGCCGGAGCCTGACATGGTCTCAAGCAAAATGCGCGATCCGGCGGGAACGCGGGGCAGGAGCAGCTCGAGGCTCTGGATGAGGCGGGCAAGGCCTGTTTCTTCACCGGCGCCGGTGTGGGCGCCGCTGTGGACGACGAGGGCGCGAGCGCCAAGCTTTTGCATGCGCTGGAGGTCTTCGGCGATGATCTGTTGACCGAAGGCGCGCACGTCGTCGTGCGCGGAGGCGAGGTTGACGGTGTAGGGGGCGTGGCAGACGATGACGAGGCCCTGCTCCCGCTCCTGGGCGAGCTGCGCCAGCTCGTTTTCCCGGAGAACGCGGGCTTTGCCGCCGCGCGGATTGCGCGTGAACACCTGCATGGCGTCGGCGCCGATGGCGCGCGCATCACGCGCTGCGCGGTCGAAGCCTTTTCCTGTGGACATATGGGCGCCGAGATGGAGCATGGATCCTTCCCTCCTTATGGATGCGCGCTGGCGGTTTATCCTTGTGGAACGCCAGCGGCTGTGCTATAATGGATTCAGAAAAAGTGTGGCGCGCCGACAGACGGTTCGCCCCCAGGTTTTTTGTTAAAATAACCGTCCCGGGGTTAGAAGTGTGGGGCGGTTATTTTTTATATGATCCAAAGGAAAATCCAACAGCGACGGCGAACAACACAAGGCCCGCCAACCCGATGACTGTATCCATCTCCATGGCCTCACCCCATTTCCGGGGCGAGATTAAACCGCCTGCTTCTGTACACTTTTCTCGGCTGCCGCCTCGGTCGGTTCGCAAACGTGAGCGCCACCGGCGCTCGCTCACCGCACAACAATGGCAACGCCACGGAAGCATTATAGCACACCGAACGCCCCTGGTGGGCGTTTTTTTCGTGCTCTGCACAAAAATGTTACCAAAAAATGATTCGCTTTTTCCAGCTTCATGGTATAATATTCATTAAGTCTATGCAGTTTTACGACAAAAAAGGAGACGCCTATGTCAGACAGATCATCCAACAAGGAGATGGAGTATTTTTTCAGGCAGGATGACCGCCTCCTTCTTCTTTCCGACTTCCTTGACAAAGCGGAGAAAATGCAGGTCAAAAAGGGCGGCAACATCATTGCGAGCTGCCAGCCTGTAGACCATCTCTACTATCTCACGAAGGGCATTGCCCACCACAGCATTCTCACCCCTCAGGGCAAGGAACGCATCATCCACGTACTGATCGCGCCAAGTCTCTGCGCAGAGTCGCTCTTTTTCCTTGGCGAAAGCAGCGATTCCAGTGAGCAGATTGTCGCCAAGACGGACTGCACGCTCTACCGCTTCGATCGCGCGCTGGTTGACGAGCTGCTCACGACGACGCTGCCGGAGCTCAACCGCGTGATCATCAACTGGCTCAGTACGCTTTCGCTGAACGCCAACCACCAGGTGGCAGACGATCTTGTCAAGGATCCGCGCTACCGTGTGTGCAAATTCATCTATAAATATGTGCTGGAATACGGCCACCGGCTCGAAAACAACCGCTATGTCTTCTACGGCAAGCTTTCCCACTACGACATCTCCAAATACATCGGCATCAACCGTGTGTCGGTATCGACGGTGATGCGCAATCTCGAGGTGGAAGGGCTGATCAACAAGACCAACGACAAGCTGGAGATCCTGGATATGGATTATTTCGAGGATATGTGCGATCTGCCGTTCCAGTGCTTATAATTCCACATTTGATTTTGAGGTGACAAAGCATGACGAAAAAATTGACCCGCTCGCTGAACCAGCGCAAGATTGCCGGTGTTTGCGGCGGTTTGGGAGAATATTTCAAGCTCGATCCTGTGATCTTCCGCTTCCTCTTTCTCCTGCTCTGCCTGCCAGGCGGGATTCCCGGGCCGGCACTCTACATTCTCTGCTGGATCTTCATTCCGGCGCCAAAAATTCCACAACAGACGATCTATTTCGGCAACTTCGGCGGCCCACAACAGCACCGTCCAAACGGCGGTCAGAATCTCGGCGACGACTACACTGAAACGATCGACGTCTGACAACGCCACCGACGCCTGCGGGCGTCGGTTTTCTTTTGCAGAAAAACGCGCTCGCCGAAGCTCGCTGCCCCGGCAAAGCGCGTTTTTTACATTCTCAGGCTGTGGCTTTTGAAGCCATGCATGTCGCGCATGACGCCGACGACCTTGCCAATGATCATCGGATTTTCCACATAGATGGGCTCCATCTCGTCGTTTTCCGGCTGCAGGCGCACCATGTTTTTTTCGCGGTAGAAGGTTTTGCACGTCGCTTCGTCGCCGATGAGCGCCACGACAACGTCGCCGTTTTCCGCCACCTGCTCCGGCTCCACGACGATGTAGTCGCCGTCATTGATGCCCACGCCGATCATGCTCTCGCCGCGGATGCGCAGCATAAAGGCGCCATCCCTGCGCACAAAACGCGCCGGATAGGCGATCTTGTCCTCGATGTTTTCATCGGCGAAGATCGGCTCGCCAGCGGCGACATTGCCGACGACAGGCAGGTTCAGCATTTCTTCGAACGCGTCCTCTTCCTCTTCGTTGCGCAGATAGGAATAGTCTGCGCCGTTTTCATCGCGCAGAATGGAGATCCCGCGCGACGCCGTTGTGTCGCGGAAAATGTAGCCCGCTTCCGCCAGCCGGTTCAGATACTTGTGCACCGTCGAGCTTGAGCGCAGCCCCGTCGCCGCGCAGATGTCCCGCACCGACGGCGGAATGCCGCGGTTTTCCACGGCGTCGATGATCGCGCGCATGATTGTTTTCTCGCGCTCCGAAAGCGCCGCCGGTCGCTCTCTTTTGGAAAGATAATCCATCGTCCGTTCCCCCTTTGTCGCATGCACTGTTCTTTTCTTCAGTATACACGAACGCCCTGCGCCGCACAAACATTTATTCGCCCAAAGCGAACATTTATTCTTCTTGACAAGCAGCGCCCACCCTCTCTATAATAAATTAGATTGGGCAGACGCCCAATTTCTTTCTTATGCGAAAAACAACATTCCCATGACAATATGAAAACAATGGAGGCAATTACCATGGATGAAGCAGTCATTCTCACACGCGAAGGTTACGAAAACCTCAAAGAAGAACTCGCCAACTTAAAAACCGTACGCCGCAAAGAAGTTGCTGAACGACTCAAACAGGCCATCGATTTTGGTGACTTGAGCGAAAACTCCGAGTACGATGATGCGAAAAACGAGCAGGCCTTCATCGAAGGCCGCATCCAGACCATCGAAGCGACCTTGCACAACGCCCAGGTCATCGAAGACGGTACCCACTCCTCCGGCGTCGTCAACATCGGCAGCTACGTCACCGTGCGCGACGTTGAACTCGACGATGTTGAAGAATACCGCATCGTCGGCACCAGCGAAGCCGACCCAATGCAGAACAAAATCTCCAACGAATCCCCACTCGGCGCTGGTCTCCTCGGCAAGCGCCAGGGCCAGACCATCCACGTCGACGCCCCAGCCGGCAAGATCGCTTACGAAATCCTTGCCGTATCCCACGACAGCCAGAAGGAGGAAGCATAAGCATGTCCCAGCAAGGCAAGAAAGCAGACGGCGGCCTCAAGCAGATCATGAACGTACGCCTCGAAAAGATGGACGCCCTGCGCGAACGCGGCGTCGATCCATTCGGCCATCGTTTTGACATCACCCACCACATCAACGAGATCATCGCCCAGAAAGACGCCCTCATCGAAAGCGGCGAAGAAGTCAAGATCGCCGGCCGCATCATGGCAAAACGCGGCCAGGGCAAAGCAGGCTTCGCCAACGTCGCCGATATTAGCGGCAACATCCAGATCTACTGCCGTCAGGACATCATCGGCGAAGAAGCGCACTGGTTCTTCAAAAAAGCCGACATCGGCGACATCGTCGGCATCACCGGCGTCGTCTTCGTCACCGATCGCGGCGAGCTCTCCATCAAAGTCCACAAATACGACCACCTCTGCAAAGCCATGCGCCCACTGCCAGAGAAATTCCACGGACTCACCGACACCGAGCTCCGCTATCGCCAGCGCTACGTCGACCTCATCATGAATCCCGACGTGAAGAACACCTTCATCATGCGCTCCAAAATCGTCACCGCCATCCGCAGCTACCTCGACAGCCACGCCTTCCTCGAAGTCGAAACCCCAGTGCTGCACACCATCGCCGGCGGTGCCAACGCGCGTCCGTTCATCACCCACCACAACGCCCTCGATATCGACCTCTACATGCGCATCGCCCTTGAGCTCCATCTCAAGCGCCTCATCGTCGGCGGCATGGAACGCGTGTACGAAATCGGCCGCGTTTTCCGCAACGAAGGCATCGACACCCGCCACAACCCTGAATTCACCCTGCTCGAAGTGTATCAGGCCTACGGCGACTACGAAACCATGATGGACCTCACCGAAGACCTCTTCCGCACCGTTGCGCGCCAGGTTCTCGGCACCGCCGTCTTCCAGAACGGCGAACACACCATCGACCTCGAAAAGCCATGGCGCCGCGTCACCATGACCGACGCCGTCAAAGAAGCCACCGGCATCGACTATCTTTCCGATATGACAGACGACGAATTCCGCCAGGCCGCCCGCAACTACGGCTGCGAAATTCCAGAGGACATGCCGCGCGGCAAAGTTCTCGAAGAACTCTTCGACGAAGCCGTTGAAGCAACCCTCATCCAGCCAACCTTCGTCATCGATTATCCCGTCGAGATCTCCCCACTCGCCCGTCGCAAAGCCGACAACCCAGCCCTCACCGACCGTTTCGAGCTCTTCATCATCGGTCGTGAGCACGCCAACGCATTCAGCGAGCTCAACAACCCAATCGACCAGCGCCAGCGCTTCGAAGAACAAGTCGAAGCCAAGCGCAAAGGCGACGACGAAGCCCATCCAATGGATACCGACTACATCAACGCCCTCGAATACGGCCTGCCACCAACCGGCGGCCTCGGCATCGGCATCGACCGCATGGTCATGCTCCTCACCAATGCAGAATCGATCCGCGATGTGCTCCTCTTCCCAACAATGAAGCCACTCGACGATGCAGGCGCAAAGAAGAAAAAGAAGACCGAAGCGCCAGCGCCTGAACAGACAGAAACCATCGATTTCACAGGCGTAGAGATCGAGCCACTCTTCCAGGACAGCGTTGACTTCGAAACCTTCTCGAAATCCGACTTCCGCGCCGTCAAAGTCCTCGACTGCAAAGCCGTGCCAAAGAGCAAAAAACTCCTCCAGTTCACCCTCGACGACGGATCCGGCGAAGATCGCACCATCCTCTCCGGCATCCACGACTACTACGAACCGGAGGAACTCATCGGCAAAACCCTCATCGCCATCACCAACCTGCCACCACGCAAAATGATGGGCATCGATAGCTGCGGCATGGTCATCAGCGCCGTCAACCAGAAAGACGGCAAAGAAGACCTGCACCTGCTCATGGTCGACGACCACATCCCAGCAGGCTCCAAGCTGTATTGATGCAGCATCGGTGAATAGAAAAACAAACCCGCCCGCATGCGACGAAAATTCGTCACATGCGGGCGGTTTTTTGTGTGAGATTGGGGTGGCGGTGTTTTCCCTTATTTTGCAGGGCAAAATAAGGGAAAACGGCTGCGAGTAAGGGAAAGGGACGCAGACTGTCAACATTTATTCGGTCGACTATCTGTAAAAAAACGGGCTAACATCGGGAACAAGCCGATGAAATAAGAGATAAGCTTTACCGCTCGCCGACGAAAGCACCCATAACTGACAGGAAAAACCAACAAAAACGCACCCTGGAATTTGAAAGCCTCGCAAATATCTGATAAAATTATAACATAAAGATTCGCCAAAGACTCAGCATTATTTTTATCACGGAAGGAGTCAACATGCGAAAACAAACTCAACTTGAAAAAAACTGGCAAGATAGAATAACCGAAGCAATCGGCATCGATTGCGAAGTCTCTCTTGCCTACCAAGATAGTCTCAACATGGCGCGCAATCATTTAAATGCTCTCTATGGAGAGCGTGCCAATTGGAACAACTGCTTGAAAAAGTATTATCGTAGATCCCCGCAGCCCCCCATCTCAATTGCTGCGACATCCGAAAATATTCCCATTATTACTTCTGACACAATCCAGCAACTATTCGACGACGAAATCCAAAGTCAAAAGAAAATAAACGAACTTCACGATCTTATTAAAACAATAGATAATGCTTCTGACCCTCTGTATTTTGAATCACTAAAAAGAGCGGCCATGTTATTTGGAATTTGGCCAGATCAGCCTGAGCCCGGTTTATTTCAGTGGCTCATTGACCGTGACGGAATGACTTCACTAGAAAAAGACACCATACTAAACAAAATTAGTAATGCTCCTGCTCCGTTAGCAATCATCATAAGATTTTTATATGATATGTTTATTCCTGGAATGCAGAAAACCTTTCCTCACACCGGCACAGTCTGGACACAAGACTCAGGGCTGTATCATTATCGCGGTGAAAATGCATTCTTCGCCTCCTCAAAGCCTAGTATTTTTCGTCCTTACACTCCAATGAGCTTTCTCAAAGATCTATTCATTTTATCTGAAGCGTGCTTATTTCTGGATCAATTTGATGTTATAAAACAATGGGAACCTTCTAATGTCAATTATTTTGCACTCGCTCAACATTATGGAATTAAGACACCAGTCTTAGATATAACCAGCGATCTAAAAACGGCGTTATTCTTTGCCTGTTGTAAATACCTCGGAGGCCGCTGGCTTCCTCTTGACAAACAAGATTTTTCAGAGAAAACCTCTCGCTCAGGCACAAAAGACGCGCGCTATGGATTACTATACCGCTCTCCTGCGGAAATCACCGCAATAAAATGGGCGCTAACAGATGAATCCGCCGGGCTACAATTAATTACCCCTATTGGATATCAGCCTTTTAACAGATGCAGCGCGCAGCATGGCTATATGTTTATGACGTCAGATCCAACCTACGACATGCAAAAAGATTCTTTGTTTGAAAAATACCTTATAGAATTAAACGAAGATTTATGTCATTGGATTTATGAAGAAATGCACCAAGGAGAGAGCATTTATCCAACAAATGATATTCCAAACATCGAAACATATATGAAGGCTATTAGAAATACCCACAGAATTTCTAATAGCACCTTTGAATACACTTGTAAATTATTGAGAAAACGATTAGACGATCTTACAGAAGCCGATTTCGAAAACTTCAAAGACACTCTACGGTTAAATGGGTTATCCGTTGTAGAAGGCAGCGTGGAATTTATTACTCATAACAGGCTGCAAAAGATTAACAAAAGATATACGATCAATGACGCCTTGAAAAATATCCATGACACTCCTCTAGTCAGAATCCAGTTTAATATCTAGGCAAACATTCGTGGAAGAATTCTCTTCCCCATGCTAAAATATAACCAACGATACTTTTCACATTATATTGCACGTAACATTATAACGCACTATCGATAAACGAGGATTGCAATATGGAAATAGATGTAAAAGAACAACATATCGCCGATATCAGCCTTGATTTGTTAAAGATACTTCTCAGCGACAAAACAACCAAGCGTTTTATTCGCTGGGGAACGGATAATTACATCGGCTACGGTCCAGAATATCAGGCAGAGCAGGAAATCTGTCCTGATCTCATCACTGGCGACAGAAGCACGATTATCCAACCTCGCGTGTCAAAAAGTAAAGAAGAACAAATCAGACGAACGCGCGATAAAGCCGAGGTTTTCACTCCTTCATGGGTGTGCAACGAGCAAAACAATTTGATCGATGAAGCATGGTTCGAGCGCGCGAACGTTTTCAATATCAGCGGAAACCAGTGCTGGCAAGCAACGACCGAAAAAATTGTATTCCCGCGGGATAAAATCTGGAAAGATTACGTTGACGCACGGCGAATGGAAATCAGCTGCGGAGAAGCGCCTTATCTTGTGAGCCGTTATGATACTGTAAACGGAACATTGATTCCGCAGAGCGAACGCATTGGTTTATTAGATCGGAAAATGCGCATCGTGAACGAAAATGCAGTGTCGGACAACGAATGGAAAACATGGACATACCGATCTTTCCAAAGTTGCTACGGCTATGACTATCAAGGCGATAATGTGCTTTTGGCACGAGAAAACATGTTCCTTTCCTATATAGATTATTATAAAGCACGATTTGACCACGCCCCTTCTCTGTTAGAAATGAAAAAAATTGCAAATATCGTAGCGTGGAATATCTGGCAAATGAACGGCATCACCATGACAGTGCCTTATAGTATCGCGCAACCAATTTACAAGCAACAGTCGCTATTCAGCCTATCAGAAACCAACGACGAGCAGAGTAACGCCGACGAAAGCTGTAATGAAATGCCTTGTTTGATCTATGATTGGCGTGCGAAAAAAAGTTTAGAGTTCAAAAACATTGTGAACGGAGGGAATCGCCATGCAAACAGAATTTAAAGCGACCTTTAACTATAAGGTGATCTATGTATTTACCATTCCAGACGAAGCACATAAAGGACTGTTGAAGATCGGCGACGCGACCCTGCACACGAATACGCCGATCGATCAGCTTTTGCCTAATTCACACGAACTAAACCAGTGTGCTCTCGAAAGAATACGATCTTATACAAATACCGCCGGAATTACACCAAAGCTTTTGCATACAGAATTGGCTATACGAACCATAAAAGATGAGGAAGGCAACCTCATGCTAAAAGCTTTCCGCGATCATCAAGTGCATAACGTTCTAAAGAATTCCGGTATAAATAATGTTCCAATCGGCGATGCCACCGGGAAAGAATGGTTTTATATAGATCTTGACACTGCGCGAAAAGCAATCGATGCCGTGAAAAACAATTATGCAAATCTGAGTAATACCAGCCTCAACAATCATCATACACCAATCATTTTTCGACCAGAACAGGAAGATTGTATCAACAAGGTTGTGAACCACTTTGAGAAAGCAGACAGATTTCTTATCAACGCAAAAATGCGCTATGGGAAAACATTTGTCGCTCTTGAAATCGTGAAACGATGTGCGTTTGAGAAAACAATCATCTTAACACACAGGCCAGTTGTTGATGCAGGTTGGTATGATGATTTCACCAAAATATTCCATGATTCCGATGATACACTTTATGGCTCAAAGGCTACAGGCTACGCCCTTGCTCAGCTATTAAAAACCAAGAAAAAGTTCATTTATTTCGCTTCCATTCAAGATCTTCGTGGATCGGTAGAAGTTGGCGGCAAATTCGATAAAAACGATGAAATTTTTGATACCGTCTGGGATTGCGCGATCGTAGATGAGGCTCACGAAGGAACGACCACAGCCCTCGGCGAAGAAACCGTAAAAGCAGTTGTAAAAGAAGGCCAGGGCACAAAATTTCTTGCATTATCTGGCACACCGTTCAATATTGTAAGTGATTACGAAGAAAAATCCATCTATACCTGGGACTATGTCATGGAGCAAGAATGTAAATATGAATGGAATAAAAACCATTTTGGCGATCCCAACCCCTATGATGAACTTCCGGAGCTCAGAATCTACACCTACTCCCTCGGCGATATCCTGCATAACGAAAACTACATCACCTACGAAGACAAAGCGTTCAATTTCAAGGAATTTTTCCGCACCTTCACTGGTGACTTCAGCATCGACCATGACAACATGCCGCCAACCGCCAAAGAAGGGGATTTTGTCCATGAGGCAGACGTGTGGTCCTTCCTGAACCTCATGACAAAAGAAGACCCAGACAACCAATATCCATTCACCAACGAAAAATATCGCGATTTATTTAAACATACCCTATGGATGGTGCCAGGCGTCAAAGAGGCGCGGGCACTCAAAGCACTGATGATGAAACATCCTATTTTTGGCTGCGGTCAGTTCGATATTGTGAATGTTGCAGGCGCTGGCGATGAAGAAGAAAAATACGAAGAGGCGCTGAGAAAAGTAAAAGCCGCCATCAAAGCAGCGAAAAAGTCGGACACCTATACCATCACCCTCTCCTGTGGCAAACTCACCACTGGCGTCACTGTCAAAGAATGGACAGCCGTCTTTATGCTAGCGGGGGCTTATTCTACATCGGCAGCCAACTATTTGCAAACCATCTTCCGTGTGCAGTCGCCATGCAACGACGATGGCAAGATCAAGGAAACCGCCTATGTGTTTGACTTTGCGCCAGACCGCACATTAAAAATGATCACCAGCGCGGTACAAATCTCTGCACGAGCCGGAAAAACAACCGACGGCGACAAGCAAGTCCTCGGAAAATTCCTGAACTATTGCCCTGTCATCGCAATTTCAGGTTCCGAAATGAAGCCTTACAACACCAACAAATTGCTCCAGCAGTTAAAACGCGCGTATGCCGACCGTGCCGTTCGCCACGGCTTTGATGACACCTGTTTGTATAATGACGAACTACTAAAATTAGATCAGTTAGATCTGAAAAAATTTGAAGAATTGAAGAAAATCATCGGCAAAACGCCAGCAATGCCAAAAACCGATGAAATAGACGTCAACAAGCAAGGCTTGACCAATGAAGAATATGAAGAACAAAAAAAATTAAAAAAGAAACCGAAAAAAGATCTGACCCCTGAGGAACAGGAACGGCTGGAAGAGCTCAAAGAAAAGAAAAAAGTTCGCAAGACCGCAATCAGTGTTCTAAGAGGAATCTCTATCCGCATGCCTCTGCTTATCTATGGCGCAGACATTCCTTACGATGAAGAAATTACCTTAGACCGCTTCGTTGATGCGATAGACATCTCCTCCTGGGAAGAATTTATGCCAAACGGTGTCACAAAAGAAATGTTCAAGGAATTCCAGAAATATTACGATGAAGAAGTCTTCATTGCGGCAGGTCGCAGGATTCGAAACATTGCGCGTGAAGCTGACACTTTGGAACCAACAGAACGTGTGAAAAAAATCGCCAGCTTGTTCAGCACCTTCAAAAACCCTGATAAAGAAACCGTGCTGACACCATGGCGCGTGGTCAATATGCATATGGCTGACACTTTGGGAGGTTGGTGTTTCTACGATGAAACATTTGAAGAAGACCACTCACTATCCACGCCGCGCTTTGTCGATCAAGGACAGGTCACAAAAGATGTTTTCGAAAATCCAAATACACAGATTTTGGAAATAAACTCTAAAACAGGGCTCTATCCACTCTATGTGGCGTATAGTGTATACCGTTGTAAATTAGAAAAGGAAGTCGGCCATAAATGGAAAATTGCAGAAAAAAATAAACTGTGGCAGGAAACGATTGATAACAATGTTTTTGTGATTTGCAAAACAAAAATGGCTAAGGCAATTACACAACGAACTCTGCTAGGTTACCACGAAAGAAGAATAAAAGCACACTGGGTTAAAGAGTTAGTCAATGTTCTGAAAAACAAACCTCATGTGTTTGAAAAACGAGTGCTAAAAAAACGATACTGGAAAATGGGAGATGGTCTAATGGAATTTGATGCAATAGTTGGCAACCCACCCTATCAATTGTTGTCAAATGGCGGAGCAAATTCTGGCAAGGCAGCCAAACAAGCGCCACCAATTTTTCAATTTTTTGTACAAGAAGCAAAAGCACTATCTCCAAAATATGTTTCAATGATTATCATGGCTCGCTGGTATAATGGCGGAATGGGTCTTAATACATTTCGAACTGAAATGGTAAATGATAAACATCTTACCAAGTTGGTAGACTTTGCTAACTCAAAAGATTGTTTTACGTCTGTTGATATCGGAGGTGGCATTTGCTACTTCCTTTGGGAAAGGGACCGCGAAGATGATTGTATCGTTGTCAATTACACCGCTGGAAAACGAAATGAAGCTAAACGTCCACTAAATGAATTTGAATCACTGTTTGTCCGCTCAAATCAAGCTGTTTCAATTATTAAAAAGATCCAGAATCAGGCAACTGACTTCGTTGCTTCAATGGTATCACCGATAGATACTTTTGGTATCCCCTCTAAAACACGTGGCCACGAAAAATACCAAGATGGAGATATTTTACTCATCCATAGCGATGGTACCAATAATTCTAAAGCGAGCTATATTTCCCGAGATATTGTTAAGAAAAACGCTAACCTTATTGATAAATATAAAGTCCGTATTTCTATATTAGTTCCACAAAATGGAGAAGCTGGCGTAAGGCCAGAAAAGGGTTATCGTTCAATCTCAACACCTCATATTGTTTATCCTGGACAAGTTGATTCATTTTCATATCTAAACATTGGTTTCTTTGATACCGAAAATGAAGCAGAAAACTTTAGACAATTTATGATGTGTAAATTGCCACGTTTTTTAATGCGGACAACCTATTCATCTTCTCATGTATCAAGAAGCAATTTTATTTTCGTTCCAAAGATGGATTTTACCAGAAAATGGTCTGATAAAGATCTTTACACCTTCTTCAATCTTTCAAACGAAGAAATTGATATTGTAGAAAAGATCATGCGACCAATGAAAGCTTGATAAACTTTATCCCCCCGCTCTCCCACTATCTGCCCAAGGAGCTGATCCCTTATGCAAAAATTCCGTGCCGGTGACACGGCTTATCTTGTTGAATCGAACAATTTTATCCGCGAGGTGCAGATCAAGCGGCGGAGCGGGGAATTCTGGCTGATTGTCTACGATGGGGTGAGTGGGCGCGCGGGGATGAAGGTGCGCGAGAAGCGGCTTTTTGCGACGGAGGCGGAGGCGCTGGCGCATATTGCTAGGCTTGACCGCTCGCCACGCTAAAGCGCTGAGGCGCTGCGCCGCTCTGGCTGGGAGGATGCTGGCGCTGACAAAAAACGACGAATGGATCTACGAAAAAACCATGGCTACTCAAGTTGAACTGTCCCCCAAAAGTTGGACACTATAAAAATTAAATAGCTTGTTTTGCTAA
>OKRW01001239.1_pt1 | contig 22603 bp, 18 predicted proteins | sample 1601151 | NCBI WGS metagenome assembly OKRW01 (sample SAMEA3541471, study PRJEB24748) | human gut metagenome | biome: human gut; feature: human-associated habitat; material: faeces | place: China | collected 2012 | reverse complement strand
TCAAGCGCCCTTGGCCCTTCATTGCCTATTGACAATGTCCTGCTCATATTAAAAAAGAAGACGGGGCGTCAATGATGAATAGCTAGAAATAATGCATGCGACCTTGGAATGACGGGATTGCGGGACCGGCAAATCGATCACCGCCCCTCCCCTTGTCCCGCGCCCCGCTGCGATCGCGCCCGTGTACGCTTCCTCCGTTTCCGCCGATTGGGTGACGATTGCGTAAAGTGCTCGACCCCGCTTCCGCAAATATGGCAAGATGAAGTATTACGGAATGCCACCGCCGCTTTGCGGCTTCCCGAGCAACACACGTTAGGAGACGAGATGGGCCTCTTGTCCAAATTCGAAGGCAAAATGGAAGACACGTTCGAGGGCGCAGCCGACAAAATGGCGAACTCGCCGTTGTCGCCCGTGCAGATTGCCAAGAAGGCGGAAAAGCAGATGCGCCGCAACAAGATGGTCGGCGCAGGAAAGCAATACGCTCCGACGCTCTACACCGTGCTCGTGAACGCCGACGACGACGAGCGCCTGTTCGGCTACTACCCCACCCTCGCGGGCGAGACCGAGACCTATCTTTCCGCAAAGGCGGCCGAAGAGGGACTCCTCATGGACGGACAGCCGCTCGTGCGCTTCATCGTTGACGAGGGCCTTCGCCACGGCAAGTTCGACGTGGTAGCAGAGCCCGTCGCCGCGCCCCTTATCGCGCAGCTCCGCGCCGAAGAGATGGCGCGCTACGGCATCGGCGCCGCGCCGGCGGCCAACCGCTACGGCGCCCCCGCTGGCGGATATGCCCCTCAGCCGCAGGCCGCCCCGTACGCCGGCGGCTACGATCAGCCCGCATACGACGACTACGCCGAAGACGACGGCTATTCCGACTACGACGACTACGATGGCTACGATGGCTACGATGGCTACGACGATTATGACAACTACGACGACGACCAGCCCTTCGAGTCGCAGGAAGAACCCAGCTGGGCAGAACCCCCGATGAACCGAGGAGAGTCCTTCGCCGGCGCAGGCGCCGCAATTGCGAGTGCCGCAGCGCAGGGAGCACCCCAGACCATGGTCTTCCCGCAGGAAGCAGCACGCCGCGAGCAGCCTCGCGCCCAGAAAGGCGGAGCCGCGCTCATCGACACGACGCACGGCAAGACGTTCCCGCTTTCCTCCGCGCGCCAGCTCATCGGCCGAGAGTCCAACTGCGACATCGTTATCCCCGATATCAACGCAAGCCGCACGCACGCCGAGCTGCGCTTCGAGCAGCCAGGCGTATGGGTTCTCACCGACCTCGGCTCCACGAACGGCACGCTCGTGAACGGCCGCCAGATCACCTCGCAGGTACTGCAGGGCGGCGAGCGCATCGTCATGGGAACCACCAACCTCCAATTCGTGATCGGATAACGCGAAAGGCACATCGTGATCGACACCGTATTGCTCATCGCGCGCCTGCTGTTCGTGGCGCTTCTGTACCTGTTCCTGTTCGCCATCATGAAAACCGGCGTGGGACTCGTCCGCGGACAGCGCAAGAAGGAGCGCTCGTGGAACCTGTCGATCGAGCGCGGCCCGAAGGAGCTTCGCGGTGTCTCCATCGCAGTGCGCGGGCCGGTTGTGGTCGGCCGCACGCCCGGCGCCGACATCGTGATCGGAGCCGGGTACGTTTCCGCACGTCACGCATGCTTTAATCCCATGGGGCAGAACCTGTTCATCGAAGACCTCGGCTCCACCAACGGAACCGCCGTCAACGGCAAGCTCATCGCCGGGCCCGTAGCCCTGAAGAACAACGACGTCGTGAACATCGGCGATGTCGCCATCCGCGTTAGGTTCGCATAATGCCAGTTCAGAACGAAAAATCACTCAATCACGACCCGCATCGCGCAGCGCGCGGGGAACGCCCCTCGAGAGGGCACCGTCCGAGCGGGCGCGGGCGTCGAGCTTCTTCGGCGACGTTCGGCAGCAGAACCGACGTCGGCTGCGTGCGCGACCACAACGAGGACTCGCTCGTCGTGGCGCCGCCGCTGTTCGTGGTGGCAGACGGCATGGGCGGCCACGCCGCAGGCGAGGTTGCATCCGAAATCGCCGTCAACGTCATCGCCGAGCGGGCGCCAGAGCATCCCGATGCGAACGAGCTCGGGCGCGCTGTCCAGGCCGCGAACCACGCGATCCTGAAGGCGGCGCATGAAGGGCGCGGTCGCGAGGGCATGGGCACCACCTGCACCGCCGCGATGCTCGAAGGCGAGCGCCTCGTCATCGCACAGGTAGGCGACTCGCGAGCATATCTGCTCCACAAGGGAAAGATCCAGCAGCTCACGCGCGACCACTCGCTCATGGCCGACCTTATCGAAGCCGGCCAGATTACCCCCGAAGAGGCGCGCGTCCATCCGCAGCGCTCGGTCATCACGCGCGCACTTGGCAGCGACCCGCGCACCGTGGCCGACCTCTACGAGATCAACGTCGACGCGGGCGATCGTCTGCTTTTGTGCTCGGACGGGCTTTCAGGCATGGTGCTCGACCAGGACATCGAGGCAATCTTAAATCGCGTCTCCGATCCGCAGCGCTGCGCATCACAGCTGGTAAACGAAGCAATCGCCGCTGGCGGCCACGACAACGTGACCGTCATCGTGGTCGACGTGAAGGGCTTCGCTGAGAAACGCCGCCGCAAAGTGGCGCGCAAAACGAAAATCACCGTTGCGTTCGTCCTCGTCCTGCTCGCGGCGATTGCGGGCGGTGCGGCATACGGGCTGAACTACTGGGTCAGCACTGCGGCATACCTCGGCGTTGACCAGGGGAAGGTCGCCATTTATCGCGGGGTTCCCGGCGAGTTCGCGGGGATGAGCTTCTCAACGCTCGAGAAGACGACTGACATCGACGTGGACGACCTGCAGCCAGGTCTTGCCAATCGTCTGAAGGAGAACTCCATCACCTGCGACAACGTCGAGGCTGCCGAAAGCCTCGTCGCCGAATACGAGCAGGAAGTCTTGAACAAGAAGCAAACCGAGGACGAGCGGGACCGCACGCGCGACGAGGCGCAATCCGACGGCTCGAAAGCCTCGGGGCAAAGCGCTTCTGCCACCGCAAGCGCCGCCTCCAGCGAGAAGACTCAAAACGACGGCGCATCCCCCAGCACATCGGGAAGCGGTGATGCCGCATGACGAGGCGCAACATAGAGCTCATCTTGCTGCTCGTCGCGTCGCCGCTCGTCATCTTGATGTTCGCGATGCTCGCAATCAACGAGGGACAAGCGCTCAACATGCAAACCCTCGGCGTCCCGGTCGGCATCTTCGGCGCCTTCATCGTGGCGCATATCGCCACGCGCATACTTGCCCCCGAAGCCGACCCCGCCATCCTGCCTATCTCGTTCGCGCTCTCAGGCATCGGTATTGCCTTCATCACGCGCGTAGCGCCCTTCTCCGACAGCCCGAATATGGCCATCAACCAGGTCGTTTGGCTGTTCTTGGGCGTCGTGCTCATGATCGCGGTCATGGCGTTTTTGCGCAACCCCGACCGGCTCGCCAACTACAAGTACACGCTCGCCATCGTCGGCGTCATCCTTTTGCTCTCGCCGATGATCCCCGGCATCGGCCAGGAAATCTACGGCAGCCGCATCTGGCTTCATGTGGGCGGATTCTCCTTCCAACCAGGCGAAATCGCGAAGATCATCATCGTGCTCTTCCTGGCCGGCTACCTTGCGCAGAACCGCGAGATGCTCTCGGTGTTTACCTGGCATGTGGGCCCGTTCCGCCTGCCCGACATCCGCACGCTCCTGCCGCTGCTCCTCATGTGGGGCGTGGCAATGCTCATCGTCGTGTTCGAGAAGGACCTCGGCAGCGCGCTCGTCTTCTTCCTCGTGTTCCTGGTCATGCTCTACGTTGCCACGGGAAAGAAGTTCTACCTGGTCATCGGCTTGGGCCTCGTTGCCATCGGCGGCGTGGGCGCCTACTTCGCCTTCGACCACGTACAGACGCGTGTCGCCACCTGGCTTAATCCCTTCGCCGACGCACAGAACACCGGCTATCAGCTCGTGCAGACCATCTACTCGCTTGCCGACGGCGACCTGTTCGGCACGGGAATCGGGCGCGGCATGGCAGGCGGCGGCAACGGCATCACCCGCATCCCGGTCGTGGAAAGCGACTTCATCTTCGCGGCCATCGGCGAGGAGACAGGGCTTTTGGGCGCGGCAGGCTTGCTGCTTTTGTACCTGTGCTTCGCGATTCGCGGCTTCGTGACCGCAGCACGCGCGAAATCGGACGTGAGCTCGCTTATCGGCGCAGGCCTCACCTCGATTATCGTGCTCCAGGCGTTCATCATCGTCGGCGGCGTCACCAGGCTCATCCCCCTTACCGGCATCACGCTCCCCTTCGTCAGCCAGGGCGGCTCATCGCTGCTCGCCGCGTTCATTATTGTCGGATTCCTCCTGCGCTGCGGCGACGAGGGCACTGGCTCGTCCTCCGAGATCATGAACACCACGACCATCATCAGCGCGAACAGCGTGCTCGGGCGCGTCTCGCTCGGCAAGCGCCTCACGCACACCATGATCGTGTTCTCGCTCATGTTCGCGGCGCTCGTGGCAAACCTCACGCTGATCATGGTCGTGCAAGCAAGCGACTACCAGAACATGGCAGCGAACAACCACACCATGGCACGCGAGTCGAAGACCGAGCGCGGCACCATCTCCACCTACGATGGGACCATCCTCGCGCAGAGCGTCAAGAACGACGACGGCACATACTCGCGCGTCTACCCAGCGGGCGATCTCGCGAGTCACGTGGTGGGCTACACCTCGTCGAAGTACGGAACGAGCGGCATCGAGGCCAGCTACAACGACACGCTCAAGGGCGAAAAGAACTTCGCGTCGATCACCGATGTCGTGAACTCGCTTTCGGGCGTGGGCACCCCTGGCAACGACGTCACGCTCTCCATCAACTCGCAGATTCAGCAGGCGGCGCAAGACGCGCTGGCCAACGACTCGGGCGCCTGCGTGGTCATGGACCCGAAGACGGGCGCCGTGCTCGCGATGGCCTCGGCCCCGACTTACGACGCCGCCGGCATCGACCAGGTGATCGCCGATGCCGCAAGCTCGGGAGCGAATTCCACAAGCTCGAGCGAGCTGTATAACCGTGCGACGCAGGCACTTTACGCGCCAGGCTCCACGTTTAAGATCATCTCGCTCGCCTGCGCGCTACAGGAAGGCATCGCTACCGAGACCACCATGTTCGAGGCGCCCCCGTCGATGGACATCGGCAACGCCGCCGTCACCAACTTCGAGAAGCACAACTACGGCACGATTTCGCTCGCACGCGCGACCGAACTTTCCTCTAACGTCGTCTTCGGCCAGCTCGGCGTGCAGATCGGCGCAGAGAACCTCGTGAACTACGCGAAGCTCTTCGGCTTCAACATGGACATCGACTTCGATCTGCCCCTCGCGACCTCGGTCGTGCCCGACGCGAAGGACATGACCACGTGGGAGACCGCCTGGGCGGCGGCGGGCGAGCCCGTCGGCGAGGGCAAGACGACCAATCACCCAAGCCCCGCAGGCCCCCAGGCCACCGTGCTCGAGATGGCGCTCGCCGGCTGCGGTATCGCCAACGACGGCGCGATCATGCAGCCCTACTTGGTCGACGGCATCTACAACGCCGACGGCAAACGCAGCTACACGGCAACTCCGAAGAAACTCTCGCAAGCGGTGAGCGCCGACACGGCAAGCCGCGTGCGCACTGTGCTCGAGGGCGTCGTGAACAACGGCACCGGCACTTCCGCCCAAATCAACGGCGTGACCGTAGCGGGCAAGACGGGCACCGCCGAGCACGACGGCTACAACGACGTGTGGTTTGTCGGCATGGCGCCGTCGGAGAATTGCAACGTCGTCGTGGCGATCGTGATCGAGAAGGGGCAATCCAGCGAGTACGCCGCCAGCAAGGCTCGAGATGTGATGAAAACGGCGTTGGAAGTACAAGGCGATTTATAATTTGGTATGCTAATGCGAACCGGCATAAAACGAAACAAAAACGCAGCACAGCAGGGAAGTTTAAGGAGCAAACGTGTCTAGCGCAGCGATGACAGGCAGAATCTTCAACAATAGGTACCAGATCACCGAGCGCATCGGGATCGGCGGCATGGCCGAGGTGTACCAGGCTCAGGACAACGTCCTCGGACGCCGCGTTGCCGTAAAGGTGATGCTGCCCCAATACGCATCGGACGCCGCATTCGCGCAGCGCTTCCGCCAGGAGGCCGCGTCTGCCGCCAACTTGCAAAGCCCCTACATCGTGAACGTTTACGACTGGGGCCAAGACGACGGCACGTACTTCATCGTCATGGAGTACATCCGCGGCACCGACCTCAAGACCGGCATCGTGCAGCGCGGTGCGCTCAACCAGCGCAAGGTCGCCGAAATCGGCTCGCAGGTATGCCAGGCGCTTTCTGTCGCCCATAACCAGGACATTATCCACCGCGACATCAAGCCGCAGAACATCATGGTCCAGCCCGACGGCAACGTGAAGGTGATGGACTTCGGCATCGCGCGCGCGAAGAACTCGGTGAACGCCAAGACGTCCACCGTTCTCGGAACGGCACACTATATCTCGCCCGAACAGGCGCAGGGCAAGGAGCTCACCGCCGCAAGCGACATCTACTCGCTTGGCGTAGTGCTCTTCGAGGCTGCGACGGGCAAGCTCCCCTTCGACGGCCCCGACGCCATCAGCGTCGCCATGAAGCAGGTCAACGAAGAGCCGCCGCTGCCCTCCGACTTCAACCCCGACATCGACCCGGGCCTTGAGAGCATCATCGTGAAGGCCATGCAGAAAAACCCCGCGGACCGCTTCGCCACCGCGAACGACATGCGCCTCGCGCTGAACGACTTTTTGGCAGGCCGCCCCGTGAAACTTGCGGGCGCCGCGGTGCCGGGCGGTTTCACGAGCGCGCAGACCCGCGTGATGAGCCCCATCGAGGGCGGTGCGGCGGGCGCCGACAGCACGATGGTCATGCCCCAGCCCGTGAAGCCCGTAACCCACAGCGGCCAGACCAACTATCACGGAGCCAACACTCCGAACATGCCCGAGGACAAGGGCGGCAAGAAGACCGGGCTCATCGTGGCCATCGTGGCAGCCATCGCTGTCATCGCTATCGCCGCGCTTGTCTTCTCCGGCGTCTTCGCATCGGGCGACCCTGTGCCCAACGTGAAGGGCAAGACGCTTGAGGAGGCCACGACGATCATCGAGAAGGCCGGCTTCGAGGTGGGCACCACCAACGCCGTACACGATGACAGCGTTGCGGCGGGCAGCGTTGTGAGCCAGGACCCCGCAGCGGGAACGAAGAAACCCGCAGGAACGAAGATCAACCTGAACATCTCGCAAGGCACCGAGCAGGTCACTGTGCCCGATTTGACGAACAAGACGCCTGATGAGGCGCAACAGCTCTGCGACAAGGTGGGCCTCACCATGAAGGCGGGCACGCCTGCCTACGACGACAAAGTCGAGAAGGGCAAGATCTCCTCGCAGGATTTGAAGGCGGGCGACAAGGCGGCGAAGGGCTCCGTTATCACCTATGTGCTCTCGCTCGGTTCCGAAAAGGTCGCGGTGCCCAACGTTGTCGGCAAGTCGCAAAGCGATGCGATGGCCGCACTGAAGAACGCCGGCTTCGAGGTGTCCGTCTCCGAGGAGGCAAGCTCCGACGTCAAGCAGGGCAATGTCATTCGCCAGTCGCCCAGTTCCGACGAGAGCCTCGAGAAGGGCAGCACCGTCTCCATCACGGTGAGCTCCGGCAAGAAGTCCTCCGAAGTGCCCAATGTGGTCGGTAAATCCGAGGGCAGCGCACAGACCACGCTCGACAACGCTGGGTTCAGAGTGTCCACTGAATATCAGAGCAGCGATTCGGTCAAGCAGGGCAACGTCATCAGCCAGACTCCCGACGGCGGAAGCTCGCTTGAGCCGGGCAAGACGGTGCACCTGGTCATATCGACCGGCCCCTCTTCCTCGGGCGGCACGTCGGGCGGCGGATCCGGCAGCAATGGCGGATCGGGAAACAACTCGAATAGCAGCAACTAGAATCACCAAAGGGCCTCGCATTGCGAGGCCCTTTCACTTGTGCGGCATGCTCGGACGGCAACCATCATCTACCCGAACCGACAGCAAGATCGGGCCAGGACGGTCGCAAAAGCTGAGACAAGATTGCCGAGAAGCAAGAACAGCAATAAACCCTGCGTCGAACACGGCAACGCCCCTAGAGCGCAAAAAAGCTCCGCCCCCGACAAGTCCAGGGTGAACCCACCTCGAAAGGTGGGTGCTCGCAGCCAGCTTTCCGGCTTTCGCATCAACGGACGCGAATCTCCGTTCCACGGGCTATCTTGAGCTCCCTGCATATAAAACGTCGGTCCACCGCATGTATGACTGCGGGAGCGGAACCTACCTTCAGTATAAGGACGATGGCGTTCAATTAAAGTCTTGACATGCCGCGGGTTCCATAGTTTGATGAAGGAAGAGCGTGCCGTTTCAAGGCACCTCAATCTAGGCCGTAGGTATCCTCAGGATGAACACGGTACCTTTGCCCTCTTCGCTTTCCACCCGAACGCTGCCCTTGTGGTACATCGCGGCATGCTTGACAATCGCAAGCCCAAGCCCCGTGCCGCCGGTCTCCTTCGAACGACTTTTCTCCAAGCGATAGAAGCGCTCGAAGATCTTCTCCTGCTTGTCTTCTGGGATGCCCGGGCCAGTGTCGCTCACGCGCACGACCGCTCGCATGCGGCCGCGCTCCCCTGCAGGCAGTGCACGGATGTCGTCAGCCTGCTCCGCCGAAGTGGGAAGCTCCAGCCGAACCGAAACGCTCACGCTTTCACCTTCATGGTTGTAGCGAATCCCATTCTCTACCAGGTTATACAGCATCTCCTCGACCAGCGTCTCGGAGCCGGCGATGCATGCGGAGTCTCCGCTCACCACAACCGACACGCCGCGGTCGTGGGCAAAGCTCGAAAGCCGCCCCACCACGCGCTTGGAGGCTTCCAGCATATCGATAAGCGTCGCCGACTCACCATCGAAGGACGTCTCATCAAGCCGCGAGAGTGTCAGCACCTCGTCAATCAGCGCGCGCATCGATTGCGCCTCGTCGTAGATGAGCCCCGCGAACTTCTGGCGATCGGCGGGATCGACCATGTCGTTCCTCATAAGCTCGGCATACCCTGAGATTACCTGAAGCGGCGTCTTCATCTCGTGGCTCACGTTGCTCGAGAAGTCGCGGCGCATCGTCTCGGCGCGCGCGAGGTCTTTGTTCTGCTCGCGAAGCTGCCGCTGCTGGTCGTCGATTCGCTCGAGCAGCGGGTCCATCTCCTCGTAAATCTCGTTCTCGAGCGGATTGGCAAAATCAAGCGCGTCGATCGGCTGCATAATGCGAGACGTCAGCCGCTGCGACAACAGGAATACGAGCATAATCGCCACGAGAAGCGTAAGCGCAATCGGTCCCATCATGCCGCCGAAGAACGCGACCAGCGACTCGCGCGTCTCGGACAGGCGCACGACGTCCCCGTTTTGGAGCTTCACCGCAGAATACAGCGTCACGGTGCCAAGCGTGCTCGAGTAGCGGGACACCTCTCCGCGCCCACGCTCGTCGGCTTCGCGCACCTCGGGGCGGTCGGCGTGGTTTTCCATCGTTGAAGCATCGGCCACGCTGTCGTAGAGCACCGCGCCATCCGTATCGATAAGCGTATAGCGGAAGGCATCGGAAAACTGCTGCGAAAGAGCCTGCTCGCACGCCTGCGAGTCGAGGTCGCCCAGCGATGTTGCGACATTTTGCGCCGCGGAGGAAAGGTCCTCTTCCGCATCGCGCTCGTAGGTGGTGTAGAAGATCGCCGACATGACGGTGCCGAAGACGAACAGGACAATCAGCGTGAAGGTGAGCACGCTGCGGAAGATGCGGTTCGACAGGCTTTTCACGTTGTTGTGGGTCGGACTCATGATGCGCCCTTCATCGTGTATCCGACGCCGCGAACGGTGCGGATGAGCTCGTCGGCACCCGAAGATGCCGCGTTGAGCTTCTGCCTCAGCGTTTGAATATGCACATCGACCGTGCGCGTTTCGCCCACGTAAGTCACTCCCCACACGTCCTCGAGCAATCTGCCGCGCGAAAGCACCCTGCCCTCGCTGCGCATCAGCGCGCGCAGCAGGTCGAACTCCTTGAGCGTCAGCGCCACAGGGGTTCCCCCAACGCTCACCGTATGGGCAGACGAGACCAGCTCGATTGGCCCGTTAACGAGCGTGTCGTCGGCGCTCACAGCCGGTGCCTGCGCGCGACGCAGCAGCGCGTTCACGCGAGATACCAGCTCCATCATGCCGAACGGCTTCGCCAGGTAATCGTCGGCGCCCGCATCGAGCCCGCACACCTTGTCGAATTCGGTGCCTTTCGCTGTGAGCATCATAACAGGGATGTTCTTCGTCGACGGCAGACTGCGCAACTCGCGGAGAATCTCAAGACCGTCCATTTCGGGAAGCATGATGTCGAGCAGCACCAAGTCGGGCGCCTTCTCGTCGCAGGCCTTGAAGAAGTCGCGACCGCACGTAAACCCAGCAGCCTCGAACCCTGCCTGCTTGAGGGCATAAACGGTAAGGTCTCTAATATTTGTGTCATCTTCGACGTAGTAAATCATTCGCGCATCCTGTCCAACGGCCCGCGCGCTGGCGCACACCATATTGCCTTTTCAACGTGTAGCTATCATCGCGCCAATGCGTCAAGCGCGCGTTGAAGCTTTGTCATGGATGCGTAAAGATGGGAAGCGGGGCAGAGTTTACGCATGCACGTCAAAGCCTTGTTGGATGCTCGTTATATCTGAGTAAAATGAAGGGAAATAAAAAAAGCCGGCCGAGAAAGGCTGGCGAGTGCTCAAAATGGTGCGGGCGAAAGGACTTGAACCTTCATGGGGTTGCCCCCATACGGACCTGAACCGTACGCGTCTGCCAATTCCGCCACGCCCGCACATCTGCCTCAGTTATTGAAGCGATTGATTATGTTACTCCACTTCCCCGTTGCGCGCAAGAGGGTTTTGCTCTTTTTCTGCCTTGGCGCGTGCGGCTTGGCGTTCGGCGCGGCGGCGGATCTCGTCTTCGCGTTGCGCCCGCGCCGCTCGCTGTTGCTCGACGAGGCGCTGGGCCTCGAGGGCCGCGCGCTGAGCCTCGCGGTCGGCGCGCTGACGCTGAGCAACCCTCGACGCCTCGGCACCATGGCGCCCTCTCACGGGCGCCCCCCCGCCCGCACGCGCACCATCAGGCGAAACACGGGATACTGACGCCTTTTGAGAGATGCTTGCCCGCGACGGCGAGCCCTGAGCGCTGCGTGCCTGGGCAGTTGCGTTACGAGCGGAGCGTGACGCTTGGGGAGAGGCTTCTCTCGCTGCGGCCGCTTGAGTGCGCACACGCGATTGCGGCCCAGTTTCGCCAGGCCAAGAACCCTTTTCCTCGCCGCGAGGGACATCGATGTTCGCTCGGCGCTCGGCACGAGCCGGGGTGTAGTCCGCCATGGCGGCGCGACGCTCCGCACGAGCTCTCCGCTCGGCCCGACGCTCAGCAAGAGTTGACTGGCGTGGCATCGTTTGCGCCACCCGAGGGCTTTGCGCCGCCTCCGCCCGAGCCGTTTCACGAGCAGACGCCGTCGCAGCCGACAGACCCTCGACACCACGAACTGGAACGCGGTAGCTTCCGGGAACGTATCCTTGAGCGGCCTCGGCCGGCACGCCCGCTGCAGAGCCGGATGAAACGACCTCTGCGTTCGCGGGCACGGAAGTCGTGGCCGGGCTGCCCGCAGTGCGCGCCGCCTGCTGAGCAGCAGCCTGAGGCCGCCCCTGCGAGGGCACGCCGGCGCCCGACGGCCGCTGCTGCCCGCGAGGATGCGGCGCTCCCAAACGTTTTCCCACCTCATGGTTAAGCTTGGCGAGATTCTGCCGATCGATTTCCACATCTTCGGCCAGATTGCGAACTTCCTGATTAAGCTTGAGCGTCATCGCAATCACCACGACGACGGCAATTGCCATCACGATCAAAATCGCCATCATCAGCAAGGGCGAATTCGGCAATGCGCCCACCTCCGTCTTTCGCATGCCCATTTCCACAGATGATACCACGCCTCATCACGCGAAATGAAAAAACGCCCCGAGCCGTCAAAACGAACAAGCTCGGGGCGTAGTCAAGAAGCAAGCGGGACTCGAAGACACGCCCGTCAAGACTCCCCCATTGGCGAGTACCCTTAGAGAACCTCGCCACGCACGGAGAAGGTGACCACCTCAAAGGGAAGCTTCTTGCCGCTGGCGTCGAGCGCACCCTCCGCGGCACGCTGCAGCCCGCCGCAACAGGGTACTTCCATGCGGCAAACGGTGACCGAGCGAATATCGTTCATCGCGATGATGGCCGACAGCTTCTCGGCGTAGTCAACCGCATCGAGTTTGGGGCAGCCGATGATCGTGACCCGACCGCGCATGTAGCGATCGTGGAACGATGCGTAGGAAAACGCCGTGCAATCAGCGGCGATGAGCAGGTCAGCTCCCTGGTAGTAAGGAGATTGCAGGGGCATGAGCTTTATCTGGCACGGCCATTGAGCGAGCTGGCTTTGCGCCTCGGCTTCGGGGGATGCCTGCGTCTTTTCGGGAGTGTGAAGCATTTGGGCGCGCGAGCCGGGGCAACCCCCGCCAAGGTCGCCGGAACCGCCCTGCCCCGTATGCACGGCGTGAGCTTTCGCCGCCTGAGCTGCGACCACAGCCGCCTCGTCATAGGGCAGCGCTTCACGCTCGACAAACGTGATGGCACCCGTCGGACACGAGGGCAGGCAATCGCCCACACCATCGCAAAAATCGTCGCGCAAAAGCTTCGCCTTGCCGCCGACGATGCCAATTGCCCCCTCGTGGCACGCGTTCGCGCACAGGCCACAACCTGTGCATTTGTCTTCGTCAATATGAATAACTGTTCGAATCATAAGCTCCCCCTAAAACAATTTACCTTGCCGCCTTCTACCCCGCACCCAGGAAGGGCAGAAGGCGGCTTCGACTACGCTCTCGACGCCCCCGCCTACTCGACGGTGCCGTACTTCTGTCCCCAGGCATGCCCTCCGACAGCGGAGTTCAACTGATCGCACAAACGGCGGCGCGTGAAGGTGCTCGGAGGCAACAGGTTCACAATTTCTTGGAGCTCATCGGGCAAATCGACCGCCTCGGCCGCCAGAATCACATCGAGCCTGCGCACCTTGCGCGCGCCAGGGACGCCGGCCATATCGGCAATGCGCTCTTCTTCCGTCAAATCCGCGAACAGGGAGTCGACCACCTGCTGCAAGGCACCGTAATAAGGACTCTTCTCTCGAGACGACATGGCGCCTACGCCTCCCCGCTCTCGCTGAATGCCGCGGCGACTTTTTCGCGCAGCGTATCTGCCAGCGCGCTCATCTGCTCATCAGTCGCAGATGCCACCTGGGGCTCCCCTTCGCCTCGCCCGTCCCCACTTGAAGGCAACTCAGCGGCAACGGATGCATCGGCCGCAGACACGCCTGCCGTGCGGCACGCCGCGACATCGAGCCCCGCCGTCGTGGCAGCAAGTGCTCCTGTGTAGGCGGGAGTGGCGGCGCCGGTCGCGCGCAAGAACTGAACGCCCGAAGCTCGCAGACGCATCGCGGCGTCGACGACGGCGTCGGGACAGTAGTACGGGTTCGCATCCGTGGGACCGCCCTGCTTCGGCTTGTGCTCGAACACGGAGAGCTGCACGAGAATAGGCAGATCGCAGGCAGCTTCGACGCGCTTCGCGAGCGCGCAGGCATCCTCGATTCCGGATGCCGTGGAAAAGCCCGCCACCGAAGCGCCATACTCGCCCATGATCGAGCAGGCCTCTTCGAGGGTCCCGCGCCCACTCGCAAGCGTGCCGTCCGCAAGCACATCGACCGACGCGAATGCGGGCATGTCGCTCACCTGGCGCACCCCCATAAGGGCGCACAGAAGATCGCTCGCCGTGGTGAACCCATTCAAGAAGAAGGCATCGAATTGCTCGCCCTCGAACAGGCGCGCGGCGCGGGCGTACTGGTCGCGGTTCTCGTTGAGCGACGCTTTGCTCGATGCGTCGAGGGGCAAGCCGCACGGCCCTATTTCCACAAGGACGTGCTGTGGTTTCAGTGGCCGCAGAACCTCGAGCGAGGCGCGAGCCACGTCGCAGGCGCGATCCTCCATTCCGACCTGCGCCATTCGAGCGGGCGTGATTCCCGCGGTGCTCGTCACAAGACATTGGGCTCCGGCCATGGACTCCAGGCGCATCGCTTCCTGAATCGAATCGGGTTCGAGGACGGTCATCAGCTCGAGGTCGCGGTCGACGTCGACGCCTTGGCGCGCAAGCGCAGCGGAAACGGGGGCGGAGATGACGAGCATATCTTTGTCGAAGCGAAGGGCTATGTCGGGCATGGGGCATCCTTTCTCGTTTTCCCCATCATAGCGTATGCACGCGGAAGGGCGAGTCTCGAGACCCCACACCTCACATCTCGCATAGCGTGAGAGCACCGGCGGATGGAGCGACCCCAAAAACAAGCACGCCAGAACAGCGACCCCGGAAGCTCGGCATGGTCGGCTTCAACGCTATCCTCAACACATGATAATAGATACGTGCAACTATTCTCATCCAGGGGCGAACGGCGCGCTTTTCGGGGTGAGCGGAAACGTTACCGCACTTCACCGCCCATATCGCGCCGTTCCGCCCCAGAGCGCGTTTTTTCTGGCATCCCTTCATATAATGATGTCAGCAGCTGAGAAGGCTCCCCTCCTTCCTCACTGCACTGCTTTCATACCCCTAGAAAAGCAGAAGCGACGCATCTATAAGCGTCGCAGATCCCCTCCTTGGGCCCAGTGGGAGCTCCCCTCTCCCCTGGGCCAATTCTTTCTCCAAGATGGAGCCTGGCGAGCCATTATCTTCAAGCTGGCTCACCAGGCACCATCGAACCTCCCACTCTGCGAACACGCGTAAGGCCTGCCACCGAATGCGAAGGCCTTACGCGGGATGCACAGCTTAGTGCGAGCTTTGGCCGACTTTCTGGTAGAATCGGCTCTGCCGCATTATGCGCCCCTGTAGCTCAGCGGATAGAGCGTCGGTTTCCTAAACCGTGCGTCGGAGGTTCGAGTCCTCTCAGGGGCGCCAGGTTTTACCAGGTCATCGGCTAGTTCCAGTGGCTTTTTTCTCTTGTCGAATCCCCCGTTTCCGGGTTTTGGTCACAATATGGTCACAATGCCTCGCCCTAGGCCGTCCTGGCGGCCTTCTCGGGATGCTCCATGATGGCGGCCAGCAGGTCCGCCGCCTGCCTGTCGTTTCCCGGCATGGCGTGGGCGTACCAGTTGAGCGTTATGCTGGCGTCGGCGTGCCCGAGGCGTGCCTGGACGGTCTTCACGTCCACTCCGCTACCGAGCAAAAGGGTCGCCTGCGTGTGGCGCAGCTCGTGGAACCTCAGCCCCTCGAAGCCGTTGCCGTCGCGGAACGACCGCCACCAACGCTCGAAGTTGCTTATGTTGATGAAGCCTCCCGTGGTCGAGCAGCAAACGGGCGTCTCGGGCGTCTGGCGGATGCCGAACTTCGCAAGCTCCGCCGCCTGCCGGGCCTTCCACCGCGCCAGATGCCCCACGGTCTTGCGGTCCACGCTGGCCGTGCGGGTGCCCGCCGCGGTCTTCGGCTCCTTCAGGGCACCGTCCTTCTTGAGGGCGCGGCATATGCTCACCTGCCCCGACTCCAGGTCCACGCAGCGCCATTGCAGCGCCAGGACCTCGCTCAGGCGCGCCCCTGTGGCAAGCCCAATCCGCACCGCCATTGTCTGGCTTACCGAGGACACGCCCTTAACGTACGAACGCCCGAACGCCTTGCCCCTGTCGAGCATGCGCCGCTCCTTGTCGGCAAGCTCGCGGTACGCTTTCTCCTCCGATTCGTCCAGCCGATCGAGCAAGCGCGAGGCTTCCTGCGGCGTCAGCGACCGCCTGTCGGGCTCGTTCGCCTTCGGTGAGTCCACCTTGTTGCAAGGGTTGCGCGTGGCGTACCCGTAATCGCACGCCTTGCTGAACACGCTCTTGAGCAGCATGTGCACGTTATGGGAGGTGGTGCCGCTCAGCCCCTTCGCCCTGACGTCGGCGCACACTGCCTCGACCATGGGGGCGTCGATTTTGCGCAGCGGCACGCCTCCCAGCAGCTCCTCCGCGTGCTTGAGCACGGACAGGTAACCCTTGAGGGTCTCCTCCATGATCTTGCCCGAGGTGCGCTTCGCGTCCGCCCATATCGGTATGAACTCCGAAAGGGTGACGTTCTGGGCGTCCACCTTCAGGCCGCCCTCCACCTCGGCACGCAGCCTGTCGCGCTCCCTGCGGGCGTCCGCCTTGGTGCCGCGGACAGTGGCCGTGACGTAGCGTCGTTTGCCCGTGGTGGGCTCGAAGCCCGCCGAGATGCACACGCGCCAAGAGCCGCGGCCCCGCTGGGTTATGCTCCCGTCTCCTTTTGCCATGTTCTTTCCTCCTTTCCCTCGCTCGTCCCGCCTGCTGTATCCACACCGCCCCGAGGGGCGGGAATGGGCCTAATTGGTTCCGCGTGGCTTACTTTTCGTTGACTTGCTTGCAGCATCAGAGCATGCTTTAGAGCAGTATTGCGACGTGCACTTTCTTCGGTCTGTTCCGTAGTCTTCCGGTCCGCGGCGATAATGCTTGTACGGGCAACCGCACCATTTGCATTTGTGCCAATCGGCATCCTCGCTGAATACCTCAATTATTTGATTGCATATCGCATTAGTAAGATTGCACTGGTGTTTTCCAATAATTACCATGCCGGGACCAGCAAGTACTCCTTGCGCGATTGCGCCTGCGTTTACTATGTGAGCTGACACCGCTATTCTAGATGGTTCGCTCTTCTCGTTAACAAGAGGGTCTATTGTTCCAAGAATGTGCCGATTTAACCAGTCGATAGCATCAGCCAAATCCCTTATAGCAGCTATGCATTCGCTCATGGAGATAATTGAATCGTCGTTTAGCGATTTGCGCATTCTGTCCGTTTCGGCGATTGCCATTAATGCCTCAGTTTGGTGCTTTGCGCTATCTAAGTCTAGAAAAGGATCTAGACAATGCAAGTAACGGCTGTATCGCAATGGGTGCTCCATTGCTCCCCATTGCGAACAGAAGTTAATCAAATTGCGAGTGTCTCCGCTTGTCAGCGGTTCTCTCCTCTTCGGTGATTCGGACTCGAATCAAAGCTACCGCGCTGCCAAGACGGGCGTTTGACCAGTCGTTTTATGCCCGATTGCAAGTAGGATGCGAACCCAATATAGGTTCGAATCGCATCCGCAGCGTGCTCAAGCCTACAAAAACGCCTACTGGCAAAGGCTTCCAATCTATCGAATGTCATTTCTTTCACTAGTTTGAACTGGGCTTATGAAAGCGTCGGGTCGGCATGACCTGAACCTTTGTCGGGTTCAGGTCCATCCGGTGGGGATGGCAGCTCGCGACCTTGCGCGGCTGAGGCGCGGCGTGTATCATACGGGGTGCGGTGCCCCGGCCTATCGGGCAGCATCGTACTTGAGATTACCCGGCTAGCTTCGCACGGCGCGCCGGGTTTTTCTTTTGCCTAAATGCAGTTCACTTGCTGTTGCGGGATAGCCCGATGATTTCCACCACCACCGCGATTATGGCGCATACGGCCAGAACAGTTTGAGAGTCCATCATGGCAACCACCTCCGTTCAAGGGGATAGGCTGCCCGACAAGTGAAGCACCGCGAGGGGCATTATACGCGAAAGCCGCTCCGCAGAAGGGCGCGAGGGCACGGAAAGGCCCCGCCGAAGCGGGGCCTCTTACGTTGTCCGTCGGTTGTTCGGAGCTGGGCTATGCGGCCCCTCCGCCGCATGTGCCGCTGTTGGCTGCGGCGGCCTCGGGGGCAATGCCTCGGCTCAGCGCGTACAGCTCGCCGCTCAGCCCCTCGCCGTCCTTTCCGAGCTTGTCCAGCAGCGTTATGAGCGCCGCGAGGGATTGCCCCTCGATCGTGCCTCCGATCTCCTCGTCCAGCACCTCGCTCAGCATCAGGGCGAGGCTGCTCGCGTTCGCGAGGTTGTACGCCAGGGTCTCGGCCTTCGTCACCGCGTCGTGGACGGCGCTTCTCGTTTGGTTGGTCATAGCGGTTTCTCCTTTCGGGTAGCCGCCGAAGCATGCCGATTTGTTGGTCACAATATGGTCACAACGCACAATACCGCTATATATCGCACTAGTACGTAATCGCAGGTGGGACGAGCGTAACGATGCATAGAAAAATATCGTTTGACCTATTGTCATGGTTTCCTAAACCGGGCGTCGGAGGTTCGAGTCCTCTCAGGGGCGCCACTTTCTTGCCTGCGGTTTTCGGCTTTTAGCTTCCTAATGCCTACCTTTCGCATCAGTATTTTTTCAATTCCCCAAAAAAGCACTTGCGCGTGGTGGGGCGATGTGCTTACAATGGCTCCACAATTTCAAAGCGTCACCCCTTATGACTCGCTCTGGATCCTTTGGGAAACAGGGCGCCGAAGGGGCCTCTGGAGAATCCCAGGCAAGCTGGGTGCCGAAGGGGCAAGGCGAAACACCTGTTCACAGGCTTTTCGTTGAAACTCTCAGGCAAAAGGACAGAGAAAAGCTTACTGCTTGTCGCATCTGCGTGTCGCATTTCGCTTTTCCCTTTCCTTTTGTTGCACCCACACCGCTTGCCACGCGCGTGAAAACTCGGAACGCGCGAGTCCTCCACGGCCTTTTCGAGGGCCGCTTGAAGTTGCGAAACGTAACGGATATCGAGGAGGAACAGTGGAAGACTTCTTCAGCGCGTTCAACAACGTGCTCAATGCCATCGACGGCTTCATCTGGGGCGTGCCCTTGATGGTGCTCATTTTGTTCGGCGGCATTCTTCTGACCGTGCGCCTGCGCGGCCTGCAGTTCAGCAAGCTGCCGCGCGCCCTGCGCTACATGCTGAAAAACGAGAAAGGCGAGGACGCGACCGGCGAGGTATCGTCGTTCGGCGCTCTGTGCACCGCTCTTTCCGCGACCATCGGCACCGGCAACATCGTCGGCGTGGCGACCGCAGTCGTCGCTGGCGGCCCGGGCGCCATGTTCTGGATGTGGGTCGCCGCCCTGTTCGGCATGGCAACCAAGTACTCCGAGGGCCTGCTTGCCGTGAAATTCCGCAGCATCGACAAGGACGGCCACGTGCTCGGCGGCCCGTTCTACTACATCGAGCGCGGCATGGGAAAGCGACTTCCCCAAATTTCCTGGAAGTGGCTTGCCAAGATCTTCGCGTTCTTCGGCATGTGCGTCGGCCTGTTCGGCATTGGTACGTTTACGCAGGTCAACTCCATCAACTCTGCAATCACCGGATTCTTTGACCCCAACAAGTCGGCAACCGTGAGCATCCTTGGCATGGACTACTCCATCGCCACCGTGATCGGGTCGCTTCTCGTCGCGATCGTCGTGGGCCTCGTCGTCATCGGCGGCCTGAAGCGCATCGCGAGCGTTTCCGAAAAGGTCATCCCCGCGATGGTCGTGATTTACGTGGCGTTCTCCATCGTCCTCATCGTGTTGAACATCACGGCGCTGCCCGATGCGCTCGTCACCATCGTCGAAAGCGCCTTCGGCCTGCGCGCTGCTGCAGGCGGCGCCCTCGGCGCGATCATCATCGCCATGCAGAAGGGCATCGCACGCGGCATCTTCTCCAACGAGGCAGGCCTGGGCTCCGCGCCTATCGCCGCCGCGGCCGCACAGACGAAAGAGCCGGTGCGCCAGGGTCTCGTGTCGATGACCGGCACCTTCCTCGACACCATCGTCGTGTGCTCCATGACCGGCCTCGCGCTCGTCATGACCGGCGCCTACCAGATTCCCGGACTCGAAGGTGCCGCCGTCACCACCGCGGCGTTCCAGATGGGCCTGCCCTTCATTCCCGCTGAGGCTGTGTCGTTTGTTCTGATGGTGTGCCTGGCGCTCTTCGGCTTCACCACCATCCTCGGCTGGGACTACTACGGCGAGCGCTGCCTGGAGTACCTCTCCGGCGGTTCTAAGAAGGCCGTGAAGACGTACCGCTGGCTCTACATCCTCGCCGTTTTCATCGGCCCCTACATGACCGTTTCCGCCGTGTGGACTATCGCCGACATTTTCAACGCCTGCATGGCCATCCCGAACATGATCGCCTTGATCGTGCTGTCCGGCGTGGTTGTGAAGGAGACGAAGGACTACTTCAAGCGCCTCGACGAGGCCGCAGGCGACGAGGACAACCTTGCGCCGCGCGACACCTCCGACGATTGGAAAGCCGAAGAGGCAACGGCGTAGGACGCGCCTGGCAGGGCGCAATCGCCTGACACTTATCGTCTCCCTTGCCGCGAAGGCGGGTTGATTGGCCGATTAGGCTTGTCAACCCGCCTTTGCGCTTTCTATACTTGCGCGTACAGCGATAATCGAACAGCCTGCGGCATCACCCGCTTGGCTTGCGCATAGTAAGGCCCCGCCCCATGTCAGACAGCCCGGCACCGCCCGATAACCGCACCGACCGCTTGGGAACCGAGCGCGTCGGAAAGCTGCTCCTCGAGTTCTCCATCCCCGCCATCGTGAGCATGGTGTTTAACACGCTCTACAACGTGGTCGATACGATCTTTTTGGGACAGGCGCTCCCCGACGGTTCGGGCGTGGCGGTAACCACCCTCGCCTTCCCCGTGATGACCCTCCTTATGGGCTTCTCGATGATCGCCGGCCAAGGCGGCAACGCGCTCGCGGCAATTCAGCTGGGGAAGGGAGAGAAAGACCAGGTTGAGCGCACGCTCGGGAACTCGGCCACGCTGCTTGTAGGCATCGCCGTCGTCATCGCGGTGATGTCGGGACTCCTCATCGACCCCATCCTCGCGGGCATCGGCACGACCGATGAGCTTTGGGACCTTACTAAGACTTTCGTTCAGATTATCTGCTTTGGCTTCATCTTCCAATCGCTTGGCATGGGGCTCAACAACTTCCTGCGCACTGCGGGAAGACCCAACCTCGCACTCGGCACCATGATCTTCGGCACGGTGATGTGCATCATCTTCAACTACCTGTTCGTCATCGTGCTGGGGTTCGGCGTTGCAGGCAGCGCATCGGCTACGATTCTCGGGCAGGCATGCGGCATGGTGCCAGTCGTCTGGCATTTCGCCATGAGCAAAAGCGCCGCCTTCAAGCTGCGCCTTCGCTGCTGCGTGCCCGATTTGAAGCTCATGGGAAACATCCTCACGATGGGCATCGCGTCGTTTGTGATGCAGGTCGCGTCCATGCTCGTCGGCATCGTGTTGAACCACGTGGTGAGCCTGTACGGGTCGACCGACCCCATCGGCACCACGGCCGCACTTGCGGCAATCGGCGTGGCGCAAAAGGCGGCCATGTTCGCGTTCACCCCGCTCATCGGCCTGATCATGGGAGCGCAGCCCATCATCGGGTTCAACTACGGCGCAAAGCTGTGGCAGCGCGTGCTTGACACGCTGAAGTGGGCGAGCATCACCGGCGTATGCATCGGCGGAGCGTTCTTCCTGATTGCGGAGGCCATTCCCGCGCCGATCGTGGAGCTGTTCGGCGTTTCGGGCGACCTGGAGAATTTCGCCGTGTATGCGCTGCGCGTGTACGTGATTTTCTTCGCGCCCGTTGGATTCCAGATTGTGGGATCAAGCTACTTCCAGTCAAGCGGCCAGCCGATGAAGGCTGCGATTCTCGAGCTCACCCGCCAGGTGCTCTTCCTCATCCCCCTGTACCTGCTACTGCCGCCTGCGCTGACAGCGCTCTTCGGCACGACGGGGCTTGAGGGCGTCATCATAAGCGCTCCGGTGTCCGACGCGCTTTCAGTATGCGTGACCAGCATCTTCGTCGCACGAGAAGTCCGCAAGCTACGCCGCCTGCGCGACAGCGGAAGGATTGCGTAAGGGATGCCGCACGCAAAAAAGCGCGGGGTGGACCCGCGCTTTCAATAGGAACCGAAAATCTAATGCCAGTTAGTGCTAGATGCTGCAGCATTCGCCGACCTGAGAGCGACGGCGCTTTCGAAATCCAAGCTCATCGAATTCCCAGCGCTCCAAAATCAAATTCCTTCCAGCGCGATAAATATCGAAAGTTCCTTCGAATTTCTGCTCATACAACGTGAACGGCCCGCTGATTGATCCGTAAAAATCAGCGACATCAGTGTTAAAACCGTCGTCGGCAAACACGAGTATGTCGGCGGTTCTGTCCTTCGCTCGAATGCCGCGAACAGGAACGAGGAACATAGTGTCCCCCGCTTCGAAAACAACGCCACCCCGTTCGATAAGGGCGCCTTCCAAAACCATTTCGGCTTCGAATCTTATACGCCAATCCTTTTCATCCAGCCTTGCCCAAAGGCCCCAAAGCTTCTCGAAGCGACAGGCGTCATCGTCGTATACCGCGTCAAGAAATTCTCGCAGCGTGTCGGCATCCTCGAGATGCTGCTTCATGGTCGGCCAGACGTCACCCCCTACACCCGCACAAGCGACTATCTCATGGAACGCCGGCCTTTGAGAAGCTGGCATTTCATTGATCTCTTTCAAAAGATCGTCGTACTTCATAGCCTTTTCCTATCTTCTAGTTGTTGCATTTTCGAGCCGAATACCGAATGCTTGAAGGTG
>OKRW01001237.1_pt1 | contig 22653 bp, 18 predicted proteins | sample 1601151 | NCBI WGS metagenome assembly OKRW01 (sample SAMEA3541471, study PRJEB24748) | human gut metagenome | biome: human gut; feature: human-associated habitat; material: faeces | place: China | collected 2012 | reverse complement strand
CGCTTCCATGGAGCTCGTCGAGGGCAAGGCCCTTCCCGGAGTGGAGGCGCTTCTCAATGCCTAACCGTAAGCTTCTCATCGCTGGCAACTGGAAGATGAACAACGACGTCCACGCGGCGGCCAAGCTGGCCGACGAGCTGGCCCAGGCCCTGCCCGAGGTCCCCGCTGGCGTCGAGGTCCTCGTCTGCCCGCCTACCATTGACATCACCACGGTCCACGACCGCATCTCCGCCGCCCCCATCGCGCTGGGCGCGCAGAACGTCTACTGGGAGGAGAAGGGCGCCTACACCGGCGAGTCCTCCTGCGACATGCTCAAGAGCGCCGGCTGCACCTACTGCATCATCGGCCATTCCGAGCGTCGCGACTACTTCCACGAGACCGACGAGGACGAGAACAAGAAGGCCCAGGCCCTCGTGGCCGCCGGCATCGTCCCGGTCTTCTGCTGCGGCGAGCCCGAGGAGGTCCGCGAGGCGGGCACCTACGTCAAGCACGTGACCGACCAGGTCAAGGCCGGCCTCGCTGGTCTCGAGATCTCTGACCCCAACCAGCTCGTGGTTGCCTACGAGCCCATCTGGGCCATCGGCACCGGCAAGACCGCCACGGCCGACGATGCCCAGGAGGTCTGCGGCGCCATTCGCGAGACCCTCGCTGAGATCTTCGGCTCCGAGCTCGCTGACGGCATCCGCGTGCTCTACGGCGGCTCCGCCAAGCCCGGCAACATCGCCGAGCTCGTTGCCAAGCCCGACGTGGACGGCGCCCTCGTGGGCGGCGCCTCGCTCAAGGCTGCCGACTTCTCCCAGATGGTCGTTAAGGCGGGGGAGTAATCAGTTATGACTCAGCGTCATCTCCCTGCCCTGCTCGTCATCATGGACGGCTGCGGCCTGGCCCCGGCGAACGATGAGAACGCCGTCACCAGCGCGAGCCACCCCTACCTCGACTCGCTATACGCCGAGTTCCCGCACACCACGCTGGGCGCCTCCGGCGAGGACGTGGGCCTGCCCGACGGCCAGATGGGCAACTCCGAGGTGGGCCACCTCAACATCGGTGCCGGCCGCATCGTGTTCCAGGAGCTCTCTCGTATCAACAACGCTTGCAAGGATGGCTCGCTCGAGCACAACGAGGTCCTCGTCGCAGCAATGGACGATGTAAAGGCTTCCGGCAAGACCCTGCACCTCATGGGTCTTGTTTCTCCGGGCGGCGTTCACTCCTCTATGGCCCATGCCGAGGCTCTCGTTAAGATGGCCGCCAAGCGCGGTGTCAAGTGCGTTCGCGTTCATGCCTTCATGGACGGTCGCGATGTCGACCCCAAGAGCGGTCTGGGCTACATCGATGAGTTCTCCGCTTTCCTGGCCGACGTCTCCGAGAACAACGGCTGCGATGCCCGCGTCGCCACCGTTTCGGGCCGTTATTACGCCATGGACCGCGATAACCGCTGGGAGCGCATCCAGCTCGCCTACGACGTCATCACCAAGCCGTTCGACGGTGAGGCCAGCGCCCATGCTGGCATCGAGGCCTCTTACGCCGCCGACGACCGCGGTGATGAGTTCGTCAAGCCGTTTGCCTGCAAGAACGAGGGCGTAGCCGATGGCGACGCCGTCATCTTCTTCAACTTCCGTCCCGATCGCGCTCGTCAGATGACCCGCGCGTTCACGGAGGCCGACTTCGACGGCTTCACGCGTGAGGTTGCCCCGAAGCTTTCCCACTTCGTGACCCTCACCGAGTACGACCCCACCTTTAACGTCGAGGTCGCATTCCCCAAGATCTTCCCGCAGGAGGTTTTGGCCGACGTCATCGCCGAGAACGGCCTGAAGCAGCTTCATACCGCCGAGACCGAGAAGTACGCTCACGTGACGTTCTTCTTGAACGGCGGCATCGAGGAGCCCAAGCCCGGCGAGGAGCGCGTGCTCGTGCCGAGCCCCAAGGTCGCTACCTACGACCTCAAGCCTGAGATGAGCGCCCCCGAGGTCACCGAGAAGCTCGTTGCTGCCATTAACGAGGATCGCGCTGATTTCTACATCGTGAACTTCGCCAATTGCGACATGGTGGGCCACACCGGTGTCTTTGAAGCCGCCGTCAAGGCTGTCGAGGCTGTTGACGACGCTCTTTCCAAGGTGATTCCGGCAATTCTCGCCAAGGGCGGTTTTGCTCTGATTACCGCCGACCACGGCAACGCCGACCATATGTTTGACGTCGCTGCCGATGGCACCAAGCATCCCTTCACGGCACACACCACGAATCGCGTGCCGTTTATCATCGTTGATGAGAAGGCTAAGCTTACCGGCATCGAGGATGGCCGTCTTTCCGACATCGCCCCCACGATGCTCACCATGGCCGGTCTTGAGCCCTCCAAGGAGATGACGGGCCGCGTGCTCGCCTGCGAGGAGTAGCTTATAGAACGCGCCTGGTACATGGTGTAACAAGGACCGTCGTTGGATTTCCAGCGGCGGTCCTTTTACGTTGTGAATCGCGAGCACGTGCCTGCGTGCGCATTTCGCAAAAGAGAAAACCCACGCACAAACGTCTTCTTTTCGCTAAAAATAAGAAAAAGTGAACGTTTGCGCGCGGGTTTTCGTCTGGGTGCGTGCAGGCTTTTGGGTACCCGGCGTGCTTGTGGGCTACTTCTTGTAGCGAAGCAGGGCGTCGCGGATGGACTCAAGGGCTGCAAAGACACGCTCGTCGTCGCGGTAGACGCCAAGGACGATACGCAGGTGACCGGCACCGCCCTGACCGTAGTTCTTGCCGTCATTGACCGACACGCGCGCCTCGGCAGTGAGATAGGCTGCAATCTCGGTCGAATCACCAAGCTCTGAGACGTCAACCCAGCACAGGAAGCCAGATTCGGGAAGCATGACATGTACGCCGGGCACGCTGTTTAAGATCTCGGCGGCGCGATGGCGGCGCTTGTCGTAGGCGGTTTCGAACTGCTTCATGAAGCTGGGGTTTTGAAGCGCGACCATCGCTGCCTGCTGGGCAGCAGTGGAGGTCGCTCCCACCACGGCGACAGCGGTGGCGAACAGCGGGTCCATGATGCTGTCGCAGCACACGATATAGCCCACGCGCAAACCCGAGAAGCCCATGCCCTTCGAGAAGGAAAAGACCGTTACCGTGCGCTCGAACATACCGGGCAGTGCGGCGGGAGTGATCATCTCGTTTTCGTACGTGAAGTCCTCAAACGCCTGATCGCACACGAGCACGAGGTCGTTGTCGATAATGATTTTGGAGAGAGCCTCGAGCGAGGCGCGGTTGAAGACCGTGGTGGTGGGGTTATTGGGGTGCGTGAGGAGCACCATCTTGGTTTTGGGCGTAATCGCTGCTTGGAGTGCTTCCGGGTCGAGCTGATAGCCGTTTTCGGCCTTGAGCTCGACGGCCACGGGCACGCCGCCGGCAATACGGACGTCGAGGAAGTTATTGGGGTAGCTAGGGGAGGGAATGATGACCTCGTCTCCTGGCTGGATGAACGGCAGGATGGCAAAGAACAGGCCCGAGTCGGAGCCGGGAGTGATGAGGATGTTGCGCTCGGGATCGACATCGAGCCCGTTTTGACGGCGGAGCTTCTTGGCAATCTCTGCTTTGAGCTCGGGGGAGCCGATGGGGGCGGTGTAGTGCGCGGCAGACTCGCGGCGAGCCGCCTTCGCGTAAGCATCTTCCACAAAATCGGGCATGGAATGGTCGGGCATGAACGGGTCGGCCCAGCCCATGAGAGCGACGCCCTGGCGTTCGAGCTCTTGATAAGAGGCTCCAACGTCGGCTTTTTCGACGCATGAGAACAAGCCTCCCTTGGCGGCGCGGAACACGGGTGCCATCTTTTTCTTTATCGGATGCTGCATGGGAAATCCTTACGTTGCGATGCTTAATCATCAAGCCAATGTTTCATTGTATCTGAGTGTGTGCTGCTTGGCGCAAAGGAGTTCTCAGACGAATCGGTAAGCGTTGGGAAGCCGTTGTCCAAGACAAGACGTTTTCGGGTTGTGCGAAGGCGCGGTGAAAATGTGGCACAGATGAGCCTGTCTGTAATGTTTTGAGGGGAAAAGGATGATTTGTGGTACCATAGCAGACTGTAGTTTTAGCATCTCTAAAGGAGAACCTCGTGGGTCCGTTCCAGATTATCCTCTTCATCGTTTGGGCTATCTCCACTGTTGCCCTTATCGCGCTCGTCCTTATGCATTCCGGCAAGGGCACTGGCGTTTCCGATATGATTGCCAGCTCGCTGTACAATTCCAGCGCTGCAACCGGCGTCATGGAGCAAAACCTTGACAAGCTCACGGTTATCGTCGCTGTGGTCTTTGCAATCTGCGTCGTGCTTGCCATGTTCTTCTTCCCTCAGGGCATCTACGGCATGTAGGCCATCATTTATTACTAGTGCACAAGCGGCTGCTCGGATTTATCCGGGTGGCCGCTTTTTTTATTTCACGGTTCTGCCGGGACCAGGGGCCGCGGTGCTAAATGCATGCCCGCACCGGGGTCTGAAGGCAAGTCGAGACTCATTTTGTCTCGCTGCGGGGTCGTGCAGAAGACTGCATCGTGCTAAAGTTGCTGCCATGTAGCGTGCTGCCGCAAAGCAGTGTCAAAGATGCGTCTGATAGGAGTCGACGTGGCCGACGAGTTTGAGCTGTACGACCTTAAGGTTGAGGTCGTGGCCGGTGAAAAACCCTTCGTCTGTTCGCATCATGTGGGCGACAGCTTCTTGGTAGAAGGGGAGAACCTCGTTTTTCCGCAAGGTGCGTCGTTTTCTATGTATGCCCTCGCGGCGCTTTTGCCCCTGCTGCCGGCAAAGCAACGTCCGCTGCAGGAAGCTGATTGGATGGGAACCGACGCCCTGATAGCCTGTCCCGACCCCAATTGCGGCGCGCAGTTCAAGATTTCGCGCGTGGGCAAGCGCACACTTCGCCATGGTGACTGTACCGTGGTACCCCTGGATTCAAAACGTTAGGAGTGGGTGGATTATGGACCTCGATTCATTTGAAGGACCCGAACGCGTCGAGTTGGCGCCCGGCTATACCGTAAGCCGCGTGATCAACGGTTGCTGGCAGCTCTCGGAGGGCCACTCCCTGACGAGCCCCATCGATTTCGACGATGTGACGCGGGCTTTTTTCGAGCTTACGGAGCGTGGCTTCACCACCTTCGATTGCGGCGATATCTATACCGGTGTAGAGGAGTTTTTGGGCACCTTCGTCGAGAAGCTCAAGGCAGGGCAAGGAGCTGTTTCTGCCGATGAGATCCAGATCCATACCAAGTACGTGCCCGATCTTGATATTCTGGCCGATGTCGACTTTGCGCACACCGAAGCGATCATCGATCGAAGCTTGCGCCGCCTGCATCGTGACACCCTCGACCTTGTGCAGTTCCATTGGTGGGACTATGACGTGCCCGGCTATGTAGAGACCGCACTTGACCTGGCCGAACTCCAGCGGCGCGGTAAGATTCGCAACATCGGCGTCACCAACTTCGATGCTTCGCACCTCAAAGAGATTGTTGATGCAGGCGTGAATGTCGTTTCGTGCCAAAGCCAGTATTCGATGTTCGACCGTAGGCCCGAAAACGGCTTGTCTGCCTATTGTGAAAGCGCCGGTATTTCGCATGTGTGCTACGGCACGCTTGCAGGTGGCCTTTTGGGATCAAAGTGGCGCGGCATCAAGCGTGCGGTTCCCGAGACGCGTTCGCAGGTTAAATACTTGCAGGTGCTGGAGGATTCCGTGGGCTGGGAGGGGTACCAGAAGCTCCTCGCGCTGCTTACCGAGATCGCCGGTCACTACGGCGTGCAGCCGAGTCATATCGCCACAAAATATATCCTTGGTCAGCCTTCCGTTGCCTGCGCCATTATCGGCGTGCGCAACAGCCGTCATGTAGACGACAACTGTATGATTTTTGAGTTTGAGCTCACTGCCGAGGACGAGGCCGCTATCACGGCGTTTTTGAATGAATATCCGCGTCTTGAAGGCGATTGCTACACCCTTGAGCGCACGAGCCCGCGCTATCGCGGCATCATTCACATGAATGTGAATGAAGAGGAGCAGGGGGAGAAATAAATCGTTTACAAAAGAGCCTTCTGCCGAATATGAGACGCCGTTTGTTGGGCGGAAGGCATATACTCTGACTCATTGCGAGCACAGGATGGCAAACCGCGCCCGCGATGCGTGTGTGCCCCCTTTGGGGCGATTTGGTTTTCGGCTCTTCGGGGCCTAGTTCGAAAGGATTGCAGTCTTATGACTACCAATCACATGATGATGGGCCGTCGCGCATTTGTCGGCGGTACGCTTGCAACCGGCGCTCTCGCTGCTCTTGCCGCTTGTGGCAAGAAGGGCGGTTCTGATGCCGGTTCCGGTGCTGCTGGTGGCGCCACCATCAATTTCTACATCAACAACCCTGTCTGCATCGACCCCTACAACACACAGGAGTCCGAGGGCACGCAGGTCGAGTTCCAGCTGTTCGACTCGCTGACCACCTATGACTTCGAGGCCAAGGAGCTCAAGGGCTTGGTCGCCGATTCCTGGGAGGCTAACGACGACGCAACCCAGTTCACCTTCCACCTCAAGAGCGGCACCAAGTTCCATAACGGCGAGACCGTTACCTCCAAGAGCTTCAAGTACGGCTGGGAGCGCATCTGCAATCCCGAGACCAACCCCGGTTCCCCCTCGGTCATCTCCTACCACCTGTCCTTCGTCAAGGGCTACGATGAGATGCTCGATGGCTCTGCAACCGAGCTCTCCGGCGTGACCTGCCCGGATGATGATACCCTCGTGGTCGAGCTCACCTCTGCTTTTGCAGACTTCCCCTATGTGTGCTCGCATCCCGCGCTGGCTCCTGTTCCCGAGGCCGCCAAGGACGACTTCAAGAGCTTCTTCCTGGCACCGATCGGTAACGGCCCGTTCAAGATGAATGGCAAGTGGGAAGACGGCCAGGAGATTAACCTCACCCGCTTTGACGACTACTATGGCGAGAAGGCCAAGATTTCCGCTGTCCACTTTGCTATCCAGAAGGATATGGAGACGGCATACAAGGAGTTCCAGGGCGGCAACCTCGACGTCTGCGACGTCCCGGTGGCCCAGGTCGACTCCGCCGTGGCCGATCGCGGCAAGTCCGAGGACGGCTACACCATGTCCGATGGCCAGCACATGCTGCTGGGCGAGGAGCTCTCCACGTACTACCTCATCGTTAATAACACAATCGAGCCGTACAACAACCCCGACTTCCGTCGTGCTCTCTCCCTGGCCATCAACCGTGAGGCCATTTGCAAAACCCTCTTCAAGGGCACCCGCACCCCTGCCGACGGCATCGTGCCTCCCGCAATCGCCGGTTACGAGAAGAACTCTTGGGCCGACTGCCGCTACGACAAGGACGCTGCTGTCGAGATTCTCGACAAGCTCTATCCCGCGGGTTCCGACGGCTCGCGCGGTCTGAAGCTCAAGCTTTCCTACAACCAGGACGGCGGCCACAAGGAGATCATGGAATCTGTGATCGGTGACCTGAACGCCGTTGGCATCGATGTCGAGTCCGACACCCCCGAGTGGGCTGCCTTCATCAGCTCCCTGGATTCCAAGAGCTATGAGTTTGGCCGCATGGGCTGGAGCGCCGACTATCCTATCCTGGATAACTTCCTGTACCCGATGTTCAACTCCAAGAGCGCCGACAACAAGACCGGCTATGCCGATCCCGAGGTCGACGAGGCTCTCGTGGCTGCTCGCGCCACCGTCGATGACGCCGAGCGCATCAAGGCCCTGCAGGCTATCAACCGCAAGGTTGGCGATGCTATGCCCATCATCCCGCTGATGTTCTACACGCACCAGATCGCCGGCTCCGATCGCGTGAAGCACCTGTACATCGATCCGTCCAAGCACGCTGAACTTGGCACCGCTGAGCTCGCTTAATTCCGAGCTTGACGTATCTATATAGCTTGAAGAGGGGATGCGCTGCCGTGTACGCACCGGCGCGCATCCCTTTTTATGACAAGAAGGGACAAGCACATGATCAAGGTCAGAAGCGTGCGCGAGCGCTATGAGATTCAGGAGCGCTGCCTCAAGGAGCGCCTGGAGCGAATCGTTCCGCAGGCTATGGAGCAAAGTGGCGCCGATATCTGGCTTCATGTATCTCGCGAGTACAACGAGGACCCTACGTTCCGCGCGTTGTTTCCGCCCATGTATCCCACGGCGCGCCGCTTGACGATTCTCGCTTTTGTAAAGACGGACGAGGGCGTGCGCCGTTTTCATGTGGCGATGCCCGACGAGGATCTTGAGCGTTTCTATGAGCGCTATTGGATTGATTGGCGTGAAGAACCCCAGATGGCTGCCCTCCAGCGCCTCTTTGAGGAATATCAGCCCCGCACGATCGCCGTCGACCGCTCGAAGAACTTTGCCGTGGCTGACGGCCTTTCTGCCGGCTGCGAAGCGCTGCTGCTCGAGGGCCTCGATGAAACATGGACGAGCCGGATGTATGCCGATGACGTTTTTCCCATTAAGGTGATGGAGCTGCGCACCCCTACCGAGATGGAGCTTATGCCCGAGGTGGCAGACGTCTCGTACTCGATTCTCGAGGAGATGTATACGTCCGAGGTCGTGAAGCCCGGTATCACCACTACGCAGGACCTCGAGTTCTTCATGCGTCAGCGTGCCGTTGACTTGGGCCTGGAGTATTGGTTCGAGCCCACGATGGATATCGAACGCGCGGGCGTTGATGAATCACGCATCACCGGCGTGATCGAGCCGGGAGACCTTCTGCACTGCGATTTTGGCATCCGCTACATGAACATGATGACCGACAGCCAGCGCTTGGCCTATGTGGCGCGCCCCGGCGAGACCGAGATTCCCTCCGAGCTTGTGGATGCGCTTGCCGTGAATAATCGCTTCCAGGATATCGTTTGCGAGAACATGGTGCCCGGCCGTACGGGTAACGAGGTTTTCGAAGCGTCGCTTGCCGCCGCGCGCGAGGAGGGCATCGACGCCATGCTGTACTCGCATCCCTGCAATATGTACGGCCATGGCCCCGGGCCCACTATCGGTCTGTGGTCGAATCAAGGTCCAATTCCCGTGGCGGGAGATGTGCGCGTGGACGAGAACACCTGCTGGGCGCTGGAGCTCAACGTCAAAGCGCCGGCTCAGGGTCGCGACAAGTGCTTTATCTATACCGAGGAGACCATCATGCTCGACAGTGAGGGCGTTCACTATCTGCATGAAGGCCGCGACAAGATTACGTTCATCGGCTAGAACCCGCCATTCAATGTTTCGCTTTCGTTAACGAAAAAATGACTTTCGGAAACGAATGTAAAACGCGGCTGTGCCTGCATGTGTGGCGCGGCCGCGTTTTTTTGCAGCTTTAACCTGCGGTTCTTTTGGCGACAAAGGTGCAATAACTCGTGCTGACTAAAGAAATACCTGCTGTTTTAATCAAAAACTACAAACGGCACTTTTCCAAAATAGAGTAAAGTACATCCAATCGTGTATACGCCCACACAGCCAATGGGCGTGTAGCTCGAATGCGATGTATGCAGCTCTCGCGCAATGCATCGCCCATGTTCTGCATTTAAGGAGGATGGCATGGCTGATTTCAAATTCCATGAGCCCGTTATGGGTCGTCGCGCTTTCGTGGGCGGCTCCCTCGCTGCGAGCTCTCTCGCATTCCTGGCTGCCTGCGGCAAGAAAGGCGGCTCCAGCACCGCTGGCTCCGCTTCCGGCGCAACCTCTGGCGCCATCGTCAACTACTACATCAACAACCCCGTCTGCATCGATCCCTATAACGTCCAGGAGGACCAGGGCACGCAGGTTTCCTTCCAGCTGTTCGATGCGCTGACTAACTTTGACTATGACAAGAACGAGATTGTCGGTCTTGCTGCCGAGTCCTGGGATGCCAGCGATGACGCTACCGAGTTCACCTTCCATCTGCGCAAGGGCGCTAAGTTCCACAACGGTGACGCCGTGGATGCCGAGGCCTTCAAGCGCGCATGGACTCGTGTCGTGTATCCCAAGAGCGCGGTTGCGATGGAGTACGGCCCGTCTGAGGTCTCCTACCACCTGTCGCTCGTCGAGGGCTATGACGAGCTCGCAGCCGGCGATACCGACGAGTTTGCCGGTCTTTCCTGCCCGGACGACCTCACGTTTGTGGTCAAGCTGTCTGCCCCTTATGCCGACTTCCCCTTTGTTGCTTCGCACCCGGCCCTGGCTCCCGTGCCCGCTGCTGCCGAGGATGACGCCAAGAACTTCTACCTGGCTCCCATCGGCAACGGCCCGTTCCAGATGGACGGCAAGTGGGAGGATGGTCAGGAGATCAACCTCAAGAAGTTTGACGACTACTATGGCAAGAACAAGGCCAAGGTAGACGGCGTTCACTTTACCGTTCAGAAGGACGTCGAGACCGCTTGGAAAGAGTTCCAGGCCGGCAACCTCGACATCTGCGACGTGCCCGTGCCGCAGATTGACTCTGCCATCAAGGACCGCGGCGAGTCTAAGGACGGCTATACCATGTCCGACGGCCAGCACATGCTGCTCGGCGGCGAGCCTTCCGTCTACTATCTGGTCGTCAACAATACCGCTGCGCCTTTCGACAACGCTGACGTGCGTCGCGGCGTGTCCATGGCCATTAACCGCGAGGCTATCTGCAAGACTCTCTTCAAGGGTGCCCGTACCCCTGCCGACGGCATCATCCCGCCGGGTATCGACGGCTACCAGGAGGGCGCATGGGAGTACTCCAAGTACGACGTTGACGCCGCCAAGGAGTGCCTGGACAAGGCTGGCTATCCCGCAGGCTCCGACGGTTCCCGCGGCCTGAAGCTCACGCTTTCCTACAACCAGGACGGCGGCCACAAGGAGATCATGGAGTCTGTCATCGGCGACCTGGAGAAGGTCGGTCTCGAGGTTGTCTCCGATACCCCCGAGTGGAGTGCTCTGCTTGACCAGTATCAGCAGCTCGACTACCAGTTTGGCCGTCTGGGCTGGATCGCTGACTATCCCATCATGGACAACTTCCTGTATCCACTGTTCCACTCCGATTCTCTCGGTGGCGACAACCGCTCCGGCTACAGCAACGCCGAGGTCGACAAAGGTATCACCGAGGCTCGCGCCACGGTTGACGACCAGGAGCGTCTGGACAAGATGCATGCAGTCGATAAGATCATCGCTGCCGATTGCCCGGTTATCCCGCTGATGTTCTACTCGCACGTGACCGCCGGTTCCGATCGCGTCAAGTCCTTCTATCTGGACCCGCAGAAACATGCGTATCTGAACCGCACGGAGCTCAACGCGTAAAAGAGCACACATAAGCCTCAATCTGCTGCTATTACACCTATGGCGCAGATAGCGGCAAAACGATATACTGAGTGTTTGTTTGACGGGGTGTCAATCTTCATCGGTTGACATCCCGTTTAGGTGTATCCACGGTAGGGGAGTTTTTTGTATGGGAAAGTACATCCTCAAGCGTGTGCTCCAATTCATCCCGGTTTTTCTGGGCGTAACGCTTATTCTGTTTGCGCTTCAGAACATCGTTCCGGGAGACCCGATCAAGCTGATTGGTGGCGAGAAGGCGCTCACCCCCGAGGTTGAGCTGCAGCTTCGCGTCAAGTATCACCTTGTTCAGGTTGACGATGAGGGCAACGCAATTCTGGACGAGAACGGCGACCCCGTTCCCGAGACCTTGTGGAACCGTTACGTGTTCTACATGACCGGCCTGCTTCAGGGCGACCTTGGCAGCTCGTATCAGCGTAAGCTGCCGGTGACGGACATCTTTGCTGCCAAGTATCCGTATACAGCGAAGCTTGCCCTTTGCGCTATCGTCCTCGAGGCGATCATGGGTATTGGTGCCGGCATCATCTCGGCGGTTAAGAGATATTCCTTCTGGGATATCTTGGTCACGTTGGTGACTTCGGTGCTCGTCGCTGTGCCCGCCTTCTGGCTGGGCATGCTGCTCCAGCTGTTCTTTGGCGTGCAGCTGCATGTTCTGCCCATTTCCGGTGCGGGCGGTACGGCATCTCAGTATCAGGATTGGGTGCACTACATCCTTCCTGCGGTGACGCTCGCTTCCGTTTCCACCGCATACTGCGCGCGCATCATGCGTTCGCAGCTCCTGGACGTTATGAACCAGGACTACATCCGCACCGCTAAGGCAAAGGGCCTTTCCAATCGTGCCATCATCTGGAGGCATGCACTCAAAAACGCCCTTATCCCGGTTGTTACATATATTGGTGTCGACTTCGGTGCCATGCTCTCCGGCGCCATCCTCACCGAGACGGTTTTCAACTGGCCCGGTATCGGTTACGAGATGTTCCGTGCCATCAGCAGCCGTGACTGGCCCATCGTTATGGGTGGCGTCACTCTTGTCGTGCTCGTGGTTATGGTCATCAACCTGCTGGTCGACGTAAGCTACGCCTTCCTTGACCCGCGCATTCGCTTCGATTCGTCCAATAAGAACGCCTAAGGGGAGGTACTTCATGAACGATAACAAGACCCCTCAGACGATTGAGGAGGAAAACGAGGCGCTGCTGGAGGAGATTCACCAGAAGTCCGATTCCTCTTCCCCCGCCGCCTCACGCACCCTTTGGGGTGACGCTTTCAAGCGTCTGCGTAAGAACAAGCTCGCCGTTATCTCGGTGATTTGGATTATCTTTGTCATCATCGTGGCTCTTTCGGCCGACCTGTGGGCCAAGCAGTGGCTCGGCTCGCCGACGGCTGCCGACTCCACCACGATGGCGCAGAACTCGACGCTTCCGCCTTCGGGCGAGCATCCCTTCGGCACCGACGCCCTCGGTCGCGACATTCTCGTACGCGTTATCTATGGCGCGCGCATCTCGCTTTCCGTTGGCGTTATGGCAACCGCCATCTCCACGATCCTCGGTTTGATTATGGGCGCTCTGGCCGGCTTCTACGGAGGCATCTGGGATACGATCATCATGCGACTGGCCGATATCTTCTTGGCCTTCCCGTATGTTCTGTTCGTGGTCTCGCTCATCGCCGTTCTCGGCCGTTCGCTGACGAACGTGTTCGTGGCCATCGGCATTTTGGGCTGGCCTTCCATTGCCCGCGTCTTCCGCTCCGCGATTCTTACGGTCAAAGAGAACGACTACGTGGACGCGGCTCGCTCCATGGGCGCATCTGACGTTCGCATCATTGCGCGTCACATCTTCCCGAACTCCGTTGCTTCCATCGTCGTGTACGCCACGATGAACATCGGTGGCGCCATCCTTACCGAGTCTTCGCTGTCCTTCTTGGGTATGGGCGTCGTTCCGCCCACGCCTTCCTGGGGTTCGATGATTCAGGACGGTCAGGCCTACCTGCAGACCGCTCCCTGGATGATGATCATGCCTGGTCTCGCCATTCTTTCGACCGTGCTCGCCTTCACCCTGTTGGGCGACGGTCTGCGCGATGCGCTCGACGTCAAGATGAAGGATGCATAAAGTCATGAAGAAGGATACGAAAAACTACGTCGACCTTAAGACGCAGCCCATTCCTGAGGGGCAGCATCTTCTGGAAGTCGATAACCTTAAGATGTACTTCCATACCGAGGACGGTATCGTCCATGCGGTTGACGGCGTTTCCTATACGCTCGACCGCGGCGAGACCCTCGGCGTGGTAGGCGAGTCCGGTTCGGGTAAGTCCGTGACGGCCATGACCATCATGGGCCTCATCCCGATGCCTCCCGGAAAGATTCACGGCGGCTCCGTGAAGTATCGCGGCAAGTCTCTGCTCGATATGAGTGAAGAGGAAATGCAGCACGTTCGCGGCAACGACATCGCTATGATCTTCCAGGACCCCATGACGTCGCTCAACCCGGTCTACAAGATCGGTAAGCAGGTGGGTGAGGGCCTTCGTCTGCACCGTGGCTACAGCAAGGAACAGGCGCTTAAGCGTGCTACCGAGCTGCTTGACCTGGTGGGCATCCCCGAGCCTGAAAAGCGTGTGAACGAGTATCCGCATCAGTTCTCGGGCGGTATGCGCCAGCGCGTTATGATCGCTATGGCACTTGCCTGCGACCCCGATATCCTGATTGCCGACGAGCCCACCACGGCTCTCGACGTGACCATTCAGGCGCAGATTATCGAGCTCATGCAGGAGATGCAGGAGAAGAACGGCAATGCCATCGTCATGATTACCCATGACCTGGGTGTCGTCGCCGATATCGCCGATAAGATCATGGTTATGTATGCCGGTCGCCCCGTGGAGTTTGGTACTGCCGATCAGATTTTCTATGAGAGCCGCCATCCCTATACCTGGGGTCTTATCCGCTCCATCCCCGAGCAGGTTATCGACGAGAAGAAGCCGCTTACGCCCATTCACGGCAACCCGCCTTCACTCGTTAACCTTCCCACCGGTTGCGCCTTTGCGCCCCGTTGCCCCTATGCTACCGAGCTGTGCCACACCAAGCGCCCTGAGCGCGTGGAGCTCTCCAAGGGCCACTATGCGGCGTGTCATTATGCCTCCGATTCGGAGTTTGCGAAGAAGAATGCTCCTGCCACGTCGCGCACCGGCAATTATGCTATCGCTACGGGCATGGACGATACGATGACGGGAGGCGAGGAGTAGACCATGGCAGATACCACACCCTTGCTCAAGGTCGAGCACCTCTCCAAGGAATTCCCCGCCAATTCCGGCGTGTTTTCCAGCCGCTTTTCCAAGCGCGTTGTTTCGGCTGTCAATGATGTTTCGTTCGAGATCATGCCTGGCGAGACCTTTGGTCTGGTAGGCGAGTCCGGCTGCGGCAAGTCCACGACGGGCCGCACCATCATGCGCCTCAACAAGCCTACGGCTGGCAAGGTGTTCTTCCAGGGTCGCGACATTGCGTCCATGAGCAAAAAAGAGCTCAAGGATATGCGTCGCGATATGCAGTTCATCTTCCAAGATCCGTATGCGAGCCTGAATCCGCGTATGACCATTGGCGAGATTGTCTCTGAGCCCATGACCATCCATGGCATTGGCACCAAGGAAGAGCGTCTTGAGCGCGTTCGCGAGTTGCTTGACGTGGTTGGCCTCAACCCCGAGCATATCAACCGCTATCCGCATGAGTTCTCCGGTGGCCAGCGCCAGCGTGTTGGCATCGCGCGCGCATTCATCCTGCGTCCGAAGCTCATCATCTGCGACGAGCCCGTTTCTGCACTCGACGTCTCCATTCAGGCGCAGGTGCTCAACCTTCTCAAGGACCTGCAGAATAAGTTTGGTACCGCTTACCTGTTCATCGCTCACGACCTTTCCGTTGTGCAGCATATCTCCGATCGCGTGGGCGTTATGTACCTGGGTAAGCTTGTCGAGCTTTCCGACTGGAGGCGCCTCTACGCTCAGCCGTGCCATCCGTACACGCAGTCGCTGCTCTCTGCAGTGCCTGTTCCGGATCCGGATATCCAGAAGACGCGCAAGCGCATCATTCTTGCCGGCGATCCTCCTTCACCGTTGGATCCTCCTTCGGGTTGTCGTTTCCATACGCGCTGCCCGATTGCTCAGGAGATTTGCTCTCGCGAGCAGCCTGAGTTCAAGGAGTTGGAGCCCGGTCATTTCTGCGCCTGTCACTTTGGTCAGCCGTTCCCCATCAAGGAATCGCACATCGACCTGTAAGCGCCCCTTTTGGCCCGCATGGATGTTTCCATGCGGGCCTTTTTATTTGAGCATGCTGAGATTAAAGATTGCCATCTCATCTATGGCCATGGGATGAGAACGCTCGTCTACGGAATAGAGCCAAAGGTCACTTGTTCCGAGTCGTATGCTATGGGTGTAACAGGTCGTGTCACATATGTGACCGTAGTGTTCCAGGGCCAACTGCCACCGCGCTGTATACGTGCAAGCTTGTGTGCCTGGCAGTTGGATTTCGCTGGAACCATGACAGGAGGAATGACATATGAAAACAGTGGATGTGGTAAAGCGATGTCTGTCTCGCGCCTTTGTGCTGGGGGGGTGGTGCGCTCCTGGCGATTGCTATGTCTGTGCCGGTAGCACCCGCGTTTGCTACTGATGCCGCCGCATCTGGCCAGACAACGGCTTTGGAGCAGAATCAAAAGACGGCTACCGAGCTCGATGAGAATCTGGAGACGAAAGTTACGCTCTCGTTCCCGGGGAAACGCGAGGCCGAGCCTGCGGATGTTGTGTTCGTTCTTGATAAGTCGGGCGCCTCTGCGCAGAAGGACATCTATAACCAGGCCAAGTCCTTCCTCGAAGAGGTTAAGACAAAGGCTCAGACCGACGGCTTGGACATCAAGGTTGGCGTTGTCCTCTTTAACAAGGTGGGCAATATTCAGCAGCCGTTGACTGATGTCGTTACAGGTTACGATAACATTCTGACGGCGATGAATTCGAGCTTGAGCTCGGGCACCAACATGGATGCCGGCCTTCTTGCTGCCAAGAGCATGCTCGATGCTGATGCTGCCGTTAAGGCCGAAAACAAGCACGTGATCCTCATTAGCGACGGTGCCACGTACCTTTACTGCAAGAATGGTGACTATACCAAGCCGTATTCGAGGTCGTTTGGCATCGTCAACGGTGCAGATAAAGAAGGCGGCATCTGGGAGTATCAACTTCGCGAGTATAATACTGATAATGCTTGGAAGAAATTCTCCGATGGATCGAACTTCATCTTCTCGCAGGCCATGACGAGTCCTAAAAAGCTCGGCGAGTATCTTGCGTATTATCGTGCCCAGTACGATAACTCGGATAGAAATTGGGCTCAGTACGATTATGAATACAAGCGCGAGGCTCGAAATCCCATTCCTGTTGATGTGACCGCTCCCTGCAACATCGATGTTGCCTTTTGGAGTACCGATGACACCTTCCAGTCGATGGTCAATGCCGGCTACGACATGAACGTCTATTACAAGAACGCTGCTGACTTCGATGGCCAGGTCTTCCTGCAGTATCTCACCAGGAAATCCAACGAGAGCAAGCTCGATACTGACTTCAATAAGCTCAAGGCCAAGCTCATCGACAAGATTGCCGCCGGCTCGACCGTCGAGGATTTTATTGGCAACAACTTTGATTTTGTGAACGATGTCAGCAAGATCAGCCTGAATGTTGCAGGCGAGGACCTGGCGCCCGAAAAGATCGACGAGACTACGTATGGCTTTGGCAAGCGTGCAGACGGCACCTATCGTTTCACCCTCAAGTACACGGCAGGGGAGAACGAGAAGCTTGTCTTCACACTCAATGAGGCCGCGGTGCCCGCTAAACCGGTTGTCCTTACGTACAGCGAGGTATTGGTGAATAAGCCCACCGAGGCCGGCACCCATAGCCTCAAGGTCAACGAGAGCGCAACCCTGTACCCTGTTGACGGCAACGGCGACAAGGGCACGGCAGGCGATTTCCCGGTTCCGACGGTTACCTACACGGTTGCCGCCCCTGAGCAAAAGCCCGAGGAGCCCACGAAGCCTGCGGATACGAAGAAACCGGTTAAAACGGACAAGAAGGGCAACCTCCCCAAGACAGGCGATAACGCCCTTGCCGCTACCGTAGCGGCCCTCGCTCTCGGCTCCGCCATCTGCGCCGCCGGAGTACATCTTAATTGCCGCCGCAGCTAAGCTATAGATTCGCACGACTAGAATCCCTGCGTTTTGAGCCTGCCTTCAACCCAAGGGCGGGCTCTTTGTTTTTGCGATCGCTGCAGAGTGAAGCGACTGAAGATTGATGATCGATGCGCACACCACTTCAACGCAGGTCTGGCCCGGGGATTACCCCCTGAGCGATTCCGCAGCCGCGAAGCGGCGAGGACCAGTGAAGGGTGTAATCCCCGGATCAGACCGGACGAGAAGAGACAATTTGCGACGCTTTTAACCTATCATTCATCATTATTCAAACTTAGATAAGCCATCTGACCTGCGTAAATCGACTTAGCAAAAAACTTTTTAAAAAAGTTCTTGCATCGGCTCCCGGGTCTGGGCTATTATCTTCCTTGTCGCAAGTCGGAGTGGCGGAATTGGCAGACGCGCTAGCTTGAGGTGCTAGTGACCACTTTTCGGTCATGCGGGTTCAAGTCCCGCCTCCGACACCATCAAATCTTCTGAGCCTCCTCGTGGGGCTTTTATTTTACCTATTGGGCGTGTTGCCCATCATGCTGCGGTATCGTGTGTGCCAATGTATGGCTGCGAAGGATGCGAGGTGCGTCCGATGGAATCACTGGGAAAAGACGATCTTGCCGAGCTGGCTCGACTGGTCGAGGTGACGAGTGACGCCGTTGCCCTTTGCGCTCAGGATGGCACTATCCTGCATGTCAATCGCCAGATGGCCTCGCTGGCGCTCGACGATCGAGAGCATATTGTGGGGACCGACATCAAGGATCTCCTCTTTAGCAATGCTTTTGAACGTGCGGAGCGACACCAGATGCCGTTTACGCTCGATACGCGCGATTGTAGCCTCATGCTCAAGCTGCCCGATGGCTCCTTTGTTCCCGTGAACGTCCGTGCACTGGAGATTGGACGCGATCTTTTGCCCTTGGGCGCCCATCGCGCCGGTCGCATCCTCGTGGTCATCAAGAGCATGGAGGAGCAGACAGCCCACGATCGCCAGACGCAGCGCCTTCTCTCGGAGCTTCAGGCGGCGAATAAGCGCCTTTCGGGCGCGCTTTCGGTCATCTTGTCCGCTATGGGCTCCAAAGACCTTCCAACGCTTCTTGATACCGTGCTCAACAAGCTCTCCGGCGCACTCGATGCGGGCGGTTCCACTATCTACATCGCCGAGAACGGTGGCTTCAAGCTCCGCGGTTTCTCGAAGTCACTCGCAAATTGCTATGTGCCCGATTTTATTCCCTACGGCGCCGGTATCCCCACCTATGTGCTGCGCCAGTCGCGCGCGTGCCGTTTTTACGTTTTGCCTGCTACGAGCGACGATGAGGATCTTGGGCCTGCATCCGGAACCTTTTATGACATGGATGCGCGAACAAATATGCGTCTGAATGTCGAGAACATGCCGGCGTTCAAGACGCTTATCGCCGTGCCGGTCTTTTTTGGTACGCAGGTGCTGGGAGTCATCGAGCTTGGCTGGATGCGCCCGTGCTTCCCGCGCGATTACGACATGCATGTGCTCGAGGTCGTGAGCGATTACCTGTCCATTGAGCTCATGGGGCTGGTGACGAATGCTCGTTCGAAGAGGTCGGATGAGCTGACGCGCTCGCTCAATCGCTTACGCGACATGGTGTATGCGGGGTCGGGAGACCTGCGCGACATGTGGCCTCGTCTGACGTCCGAGATGACGCGCGTGCTCAAGTGCCGCCTCTGCCCGCTGTTCTTCGATCATATGCGCGGCCGCTATGTGCTCGATTTTGATGGCGGGAGCAGAGTGAATCTGCCCGGCGGTATCGATGAGCTCTTTTTCTCGACCGTGGCGCCGGCGGCGTATGTCGATCCGTTGGCCGAGGTTGATGCAAAGATTCACCGAGGCGCCTGGACGTATACGGCAGACGACCTGGTCGATGTCCGCGTAGTCCGTGTGGATGCGAACTCGCGCGCTGGTCGCTGGCTCGCACTCCATGGCCTTCCCAGCCAGGGCGTTTTCTTCGATGCTGGTGCAGATTTTGGCGCCGAGGACGGCACTGCGGCCGATGATGCTGATGGGGCCGAAGGGTTGATGCTTGTTGAAGAGCGCCCTCACCGCATGTTTTTACTCTTACGCAGCGCCTCGCAAGAGCCAATCGACGACCTTGAGTACGATTACCTGGTGCATTTGGCGCATGATTTTGAGATGTACGTTCAGGGCGCGCGCAAGAAGGAATCTGAGCATCGCATCGCACAGACCCTTCAGGCGGGAATGAGGAGCTCTCTTGCTTCCGTACCGGGGATCACCTCGGACTGCCTGTATTCCTCGGCAACCAAGCAGGCGCTGGTGGGCGGAGATTTCTATACGCTTATCCGTCTTCCCGACGATCGCGTGGTCATGATTTTGGGCGATGTATCGGGTAAAGGCGTCGAGGCGGCTTCGATGTCTGCTTTGGTCAAAACAGCGCTTTCCGCCTATGCCTGGGAGGGCATGGGACCGCAGCGCATGGCGCGCTCGCTCAACAGCATGCTTATGGGGTTCTCGCGCCTCGAGACGTTTGCGACGATGTTCATTGCAAAGATCGATTTGCGCCAGGGCTACGCAACCTATTGCTCGGCAGGACATCCGCCCTCAATGCTTGTGCATGCTCCGCGCGATGGTGCCCAAGGGGATATTTCTACCGCCGAGATTGAGCTCATGAGCGTGCAGTCTGGTGTTGTCGGTGCATTTGAGACCATGAGCTATGAGGCCGGCTCGTTCGAATTCTCGCCGGGGGACATCCTGTTTGTGTACACCGACGGCGCCATCGAGGCGCGCGATCCCGCAGGCGATTTCTTTGGCGAGCAACGCTTGCGCGATACGCTTTTACGCGAGGCTTCCTCTGGTGTGGATGGGCTGTGCGGGCGCATGCTTTCGGCGCTCGATGCGTTTGCCGCCTCGGCGCTGGAGGATGACGTCGCGATGGTGGCGCTGCGCTTCGATATGGGGCGACCTCGCTAGCTGGCTTCTTTTGGGCGGCTCTCTTTCAGATTGATTGTTTAGGGGGTCGATAACCGGGGAACCATGACCGTATGAATGGTTGGAATGACATAACGGTGTTGGCGCCCGCGGGGGATATCGATATCTCCACCGCGCCGGGGCTGCGCAGCCGCATCGATACGCTCATCGCACTGGGTTCTCCGCGCGTCATCATCAATTGCGAGAATGTCTCGTTTGTCGATTCCACGGGCATCGCCTGTCTGGTTTCGAGCGCGCGGGCGCTTAGCCGTTGCGCAGGCATGCTCTCGATGGTCAACGTATCGTCGAATGTCATGCGCTTCTTGCAGATTGGGCGTCTGACCGAGGCGCTTCACGCTACCCCTTCCGAGCGTCCCGCGGTGCCGGTCCTTGCACCCGATGCGAGTCCTTGGTGGAGTAAGAGCCTGCCCATTGTCGAAGGCATCGAAAACCTGTCTTATTATCGTCACCGAATCGTCGAGATGCTCTCGACGCTTCCCATGTCTGAAGGCGACCGATTTGATTATGCCTTGGCGGTAGGAGAGGCCCTCTCCAATGCATATGATCATGCGGACGGTGCACATGGCTGCACGATGACGGTTGCCGCCTACGATGACCGTGTGGTGACGATTCTGCGCGACTGCGGCTGCGGCTATGAGATTTCCGACGACGATGTCCCGGAGGTTTCCGAGCTGCGCGGACGCGGCATCAGACTCATGCGCTTGCTGGTGGATAACGTCGAGGTAAGTCGTAGGTGCGATTGTCCCGGCACGCAGGTGCGCCTGGTCAAACTGTTCCGCGAGCATGGGCTGTAGAGCTCGAGGGGATAAAGGATGTGGGCGAGTGCTTTATCTCAATGTCGATTCGCAAAGAAAAAGACCGGAGACAATGTCTCCGGTCTTGTCATTCTTGGTGGGCGTTACAAGATTTGAACTTGTGACCTCTTCCGTGTCAGGGAAGCGCTCTCCCCCTGAGCTAAACGCCCGAATTCAGGGTGCGCTGTTCAGCGCGAGGAATAATATACAAAAGGCTTTGGCTTGATGCAAGCGTTATTTTGAAAAAAGTTTTGTAATGTTGGAATAAAGTTCATCTATACCGTATCTACCTGCGCTTTTGATTTATCGGGACGCAGGGGGAAGATCTTGTCCAATGCGCATGTTCTCGAATTTGTCTTTCATGAAGCTGTCGCCATAGCGCGTATCCAGGTAGACATCGATGGGATTTGCGGGCGGAATGCCGTCTGCGCGCGCTCCGGCTCTCAGGAAACACGCGACGGTCATGCCGGCGTCAAGAGCGATAAAGGCAGCGAGGAAAGTGACAACGGCTGCCTGGCGCGCCGTTGTTGGTTCACCGATGCGGTAGAGGAGCTCGGGCAAGATCGCGCGGCACCACACCAGGCCCACAAGGCCCCACATGGCAAGGAAGCGCCAAGCAACCCATTGGGAGATGTGATCGGGGAGCCCCAAGTATGTCCATGACTGCGCATGGGCCAGATGTTCCATGGACCAGCCAGTAAATTGCTCGAGGACGCCGCCGATGGCTGCAGAGATGCAGAAGATCTTCCAAGCGGGCCAATCTCGCGCTTCCCAAAGCAGCGCCGTCAGCAGCACGGCACCGCATCCATAAAGAGGGGAGAACGGGCCCCATATTAGTCCCACGCGGCTTTCGAGCACGCCAAAGACAACGAGGGTATAAACGGTCTCGAGCAGCAGCCCTAAGACGGAGGAGATCAGGAAGATGATGATGTATTGATACAAAGAGGGGGTGCAGGCGCTGAGGTAAGAGGCGCGAAGTTCGTTTTTGACGTTACGAATCAGCTTGCGCTGACGCTTGGCGATCTTTGAACGCAGGCGGCGCTTTCCAAATCGCTCGACTTCCGACCAGACGGCGTCGGCATAGACGCTCGCATCGAGTTTTCCTTCGCGCAGGAGATTTTTGAACGAAGATCCGCATCCGCGTGCGTCGTGGTAGCGTTGCACGAGCCAGATGATGCCACGTGCAATGAGATAGACGGCGAGTATGAGGGTGAAGATTTGAAGCAAAGACGTGTCCTGAGCATCGAGTTTGTTTTCCCGCGGACATTTTACCGCTATCAAATTTCTGCATGCGCAAAACTTTTTTGAAAAACTTCTTGCGCCCGCCCGCGGCATCGCGTATATTAATAACCCGCAAGCGGATATGGCTCAGTTGGTAGAGCACAACCTTGCCAAGGTTGGGGTCGCGGGTTCGAGTCCCG